>CAJHXS010000110.1_pt1 | contig 41799 bp, 38 predicted proteins | sample 9198591 | NCBI WGS metagenome assembly CAJHXS01 (sample SAMEA7708347, study PRJEB35096) | sediment metagenome | biome: marine neritic benthic zone biome [ENVO:01000025]; feature: sediment [ENVO:00002007]; material: shallow marine sediment [ENVO:03000034] sea grass bed [ENVO_01000059] ... | reverse complement strand
TGCTCCCGCTCCAGAGCGGCGCGGTGCTGTGGCTGCAACGGCACCACCTCGACCCCCGCGTGCGTCCGGGCGGCGCAGTACGGACTGCGTTGTGGGGGATCTTCGCGGTGCAGCTCGTGCTGGCGGGGCTCGTGATCCGCTACGTCGTGCTCTAGCCGGGCGCGCGCAACGTCGCGGCTCCCCCTCAGCTTCCGCCGAGCCCCCAGCCCAGGAGGAGCTCCACCCCGGCGGCGCCGAACCACGACCCCAGGCCGAGCAGTAGGTAGAGCGCGAAGCGCGACAGAGAGCCGGTGTCGAAGGGCCACTCGCGGACCGCGTCGAGACGCGCCTCGAGGGCGAGAAGGCCCGGGAGGCGCGCGACCTGCTCGGCGCTCGCGGCACCCTCTGTCACCCGGCGGCGGGCCGCGTCGATCTCCGCGCGGAGCGGTGCGATCTGACGCTCCTTCTCGACGCGGATCCGCCGGTGGATGCCCCGCGCCGGGAGCACCAGCGCCACGACGGCCATCGCGAGGTTCAACGAGGTCGCGATCAGCGCGCCGACCACCGTGCGCCCCGGCGAGACGCTGATCACCGCGGTGAGCGAGAGCAGCGCCACCATCACGAGGGCGCCGCGCAGCCCCTGCCGCTCGACGAGGCGGAGCGCGCCGCGGTCGAGGAGGTCGATCGTCTCGATCCGCTCGGCGAGACACGACACCAGGAGCGAATCGCGCAGCAGCGTCTCGAGAAAGCGGCCGAGACACCATCCCAACAAGGACACCATCGGCCACAGGTAGAGCCCGTGGGGGGTGAGGGCCGTGCCGTCGCGGTAGCCGGCCCAGTCGGCGGTCGGGACGCCGAAGAGGAGCGCGAGAACGCCAGCCCCGAGGACCCCCGTCCACACGCTCGGCCGGGTGGGCGCGACGCCGGGGAGCCCGCCCTGGACGAGCGCCGCGATCTCCCGGAGATGCCGCGCCGTCCAGCGCGTCCGGTAGAGCTCCGCCGCCGGGGCCAACCCCACCACGAGCATCGCCACCGTCGGCGCGCGCAGATTGATCGACGCGAGCTCCCCGGCCAGGATCAACGCCACGTGACCCTCGGCCGCTTCGATGGCCCAAGGGATCGTCACCAGCAACACCCCGAGACCGAGCCCCGCCCAAAGCGGCTCGACTCCGAGCCGGGCCATCCACCGCGCTCCCATCGTCGGCACCGCACCGTCCACGGCGAAAGGGTACGCGTTGCACCGCGGTGCCGGCGACCTCCTCCCGCGTGCCGTCGAGCCACTCGGGCGTGTCGAAGAAGCCGCTGACGGAGATGAGCCAGGAGGAGTTTCTGGTGCTCGCCGGGGCCGCGCCGTTCTACCGGCGGCTCCTCGCCGCGGACTACGTGCGGGCGTGTTGGGAACGCGAGGCGCGCTACCAGTACGCCGAAGTCTTCTACGCCGAAGCGACCTGGACCCTCCTCGGCGAGGACACCGTACGAAACACCACGCCGCGAGGATGAGGCGCCGCCGCGATCAGCGGCGGCGCCTGGTGGATCAGTCAAAGATCTTTCCGCTGAAGGTGCGGCTCGGAAGGTCGAGCGCGCCGTCCGCGGTGATCGTGCGACCGTCGGAGATTCCGAGGGTCATGCGGATCTGCCAGCGGTGCTTACCGATCGAGCTCCACGTTCCGGCGCCCGAGGCCTGCACCTGGGTGCCGTCGTCGAGAAAACCCCCGGCCACCCAGTTGGCTTGTCCAAACTGGGCGCCGGGCTCGCCGCTTCCGCTGAGCGTGCCGATCACCTCTCCGAAGCCGGTGGCGGTGCCCTCGAAGTTGGCGGAGAGCCCGCCCTCGGCCATCGTCCACGACGTCGACTTCAACGAGAATTCACCGATTTCCTTGTTCATCTGGTCCTCCGAGAATGTGAGTTGTCATCCTGCCACGAACGCGAAGCGGATGACCAGACCGTGCGTTTTGCACTGTCTGTCCCCGCCGGGCGGAGACTCCGCGATACGCTCCCGCCGAAAGGGAGGAGGAAGATGGACATCGTCCAGCTCGGAGCGGTCGGCGCGCTCGTCGGCGGCGACGCCGGCACGCCGTGAGCGAGGTGCTCCGTCTCGCTGGTGGTCTCGGGCTCTTTCTGCTCGGGATGGTGGTGATGACCGAGGGTCTGCGGGCCCTCGCGGGCGACGCGCTCAACCGTGTCCTCTACCGCTTCACCAAGAGCCCCCCGACGGGAGCGCTCACCGGCGCCGGCGTGACCGCCCTCTTACAGTCGTCGAGCGCCACCACGGTCGCGACGGTGGGCTTCGTGAGCGCGGGCCTCTTGACCTTCCCGCAAGCCCTCGGCGTGCTGTTCGGGGCCAATATCGGCACGACGGTGACCGGTTGGTTGGTCGCGCTGGTGGGATTCAAGCTCGCGCTGGGCACGGCGATGCTCCCGTTGCTTCTCGTCGGCGTGCTCACCCGTCTGTTCGCCGACGGCCGTCTGCGCCACCTCGGGTGGGCCGTCGCCGGCTTCGCGTTGATCTTTCTCGGTATCGAGCAGCTCCGCACCGGGATGGAATCCTTCGAGGGGGTCCTGACGCCCGACATGCTTCCGGGCGATTCGCTCGGGGGCCGTCTCGCGCTCGTGGGAATCGGAGTCGTGATCACCCTCATCACCCAATCGTCCAGCGCCGGCGTCGCGATCGCCCTCACCGCGCTCAACAGCGGCGCCATCGCCTTCCCCCAGGCCGCGGCGATGGTGATCGGGATGGACGCCGGCACCACCTCGACGACCGCACTCGCGACGGTCGGCGGCAGTGCCCAGACCAAGCGCACCGGGTGGAGCCACGTGATCTACAACCTCCTCACCGCGCTCGGGGCGCTGCTCTTCCTCCCGGCCTACGTCGCGGTGTTGGGCCGATGGGCCCCGGTCGCCACCGGGGCCAACCCCGAGCTCACCCTCGTTGGGTTCCACAGCGCGTTCAACGTGCTGGGCGTGCTGCTCGTCCTCCCGTTCACCCGGCGTTTTGGCGCCATGATGGTGCGGCTGATCCCGGACCGGGGCCCCGCGCTCACCCAGCGGCTCGACCTCGGCCTCCTCGGGGACGCGGCCGCGGCGACACCGGCGCTGTGGGCGACCGTGCACGACCTCAGCGCAAACGCCCTGGCAGTCGGGAGCGAGCGACTCCGCGAGGCGGAGCTTCCCCCCGCGGTCGCGGGGCGCCTCGTCGATCTCGAGTCGGCGGTGGCCGAGACCCGCCGCTACGCCGATCGCCTACCCCACGGCGACGCTGCGTACGACCCCTACCGCTTCGCGACGGTGCACTGTCTCGACCACCTCGACCGCTTGCTCGACCGCTACCGTCAGAGCGAGCGAGCGCGGACGGCCCAACTCGACCCGCGTCTCCGGGAGCTCGCCGGCTCGCTGGGCGCCGACCTCTCCGCGGCGCGACTCGACACGCCGACCGAGCTGGTCGACGCAGAATCCGAGCTGCTCCGCGCGCGAAAGGGATTGCGAGACGCTCGCCGGTCCTTCCGCGCCGAAACGGTCGAGCGGGTGGGGCCGGAGCTCCACCTGGAGGACGCAATCGCGCGTCTCGACGCGGTCCGCTGGTTGCACCGCACGGCCTATCACGCGTGGCGCATCGCGTACCATCTGTGCATCGCAGAGGGCTTGGATCTCGTGTCCGCTGAACCCGAGATCCCCCCGCGCTCGGAGCAGGATCCCGAGGAAGTCGATTGACGCCGTCGGCGTGCTCACACCCACTCCGATACGAAGGGAATCCGCGAGGTGGCCGGCTAGCCCGCCCCCGGATCGTGATCGGCGTCACCAAACGGAGCCGTCGGCCGCCCGTCTCAATCCGGTGCGGAGATTCGCCGAATAGCATGGGCGGGTGATCGCCTGCTCTCCGGGCGGAACCCCGGGGAGGATCGTGATGGCGCGTGGTGGGCTTCGGAAAATAACCGCGGGGTTGATCGCGGTCGGGTTTTCACTCCAGCTGGCCGGCTGTGGGACCCTGCTCTATCCCGAACGCCGCGGCCAGCCGAGTGGGCAGTACGACACCGACATCGTCCTGCTCGACGCGGCCGGTCTGCTCTTCGGGATCGTGCCCGGGGTCATCGCCTTCGCCGTCGATCTCACCACCGGCGCGATCTATCTCCCCAAGGGCGAAAAGAGCCGCACCCGCTCGATCCTCGGGAGCGTCGAGATCGAGCGCGTGCCCTTCGAGGGCCGCACCTTGAACGACGTCGAGGCGGCGCTCCTCGAGCACTCCGGGGTCGAGATCGACCTGCGCGCTCCGGGTGTCCGCTTCGAGGCGATCGACGATGTAGCCGTGGTCGAGGCGCGTCTCGTGACGCTAAACCGCCCCTGGTTCGCCGAAGGCGCGCCGCGGCCGACGGCTCGACTCCACTAGACGCGCTCGCGAACGCGAGTGCCGGCGCATCGGTGCCGGCCTACCCGCCATCTGCCCGCATCCCGTCGGCTGCTCGATCGCACGCGACTCCTATTGGACGGGAAGCAGCTCGTCCACGACGGTGCGGAACTTCTCTTCGAAGGAATCGCGGAAGGTGCTCCAGGCCTCGGCAACCGCCTGGCGCTCGCCGATCGCGTTGCCGTAGACCCACTGCAGTTTCGTCCATTGGTACGCGGGCATAAGACCGGCGCGATTCTGGTGGAAGGCATGGTACAGACTCTCGAATCCGCGCCACTCGTAGAGTATGAGGCGGAGCTGGTCGATGTCGTCGAGCTCCTCGAAGCGGTCGCCGCCTTTCGCCCAGACCTCGGCGAGCTCGCGATCGATCGCCACCTGTCCCGCGAGTTGGAAGTTGTAATCGACGGCGGTCTGGGAGGCCTGCTGCCGAGCGATGTGATTCGACTACCTCACCTGGGTGGCGAGGTAGGCCAACGTGACGAGGACGGCCACGCCCCCCACGAGCTCCCCGATCGCCCCGAGTTCCATGATGTCCATACGAGTCCTCCCCGGGCGGAAGGTATCGGTTCGATCGAGCCACCTTGGACTCGCGTGCAGCCGCGACCTGGCGTGGTCTCGGTATCCAGAATGTGCTTTGTTGATTGCACGGCGAGAGGGGGACTCGATGGGACGGCTGCGTCGAAAATCGCGGAACGGAACGATCGTCGGGATCGTCCTCCTCTTCACCGCCACCGGATGCGCCACGTATCCCCTCCAGATCGCGAGCCCGGACCCGGTCGACGAGCGAGACGTGCGCGGAGAGGTCGTCGACGCCTGGTTCTGGGGTCTCTACCGCTCGCCGCACACCCTCGTCGCGGAGGACCGGGGCAACGGGATCAGCGACGTCGAAGTGAAGACCAACTACGGCTACGCGCTCCTCACGGTGGTCTCGTTGGGGATCTATATGCCCGTGGAGATCCGGTACCGGGTGAAGGCCCCGACCGGGAGCTTCGGCGACCCCGAGTGACCCCGGCCGCGCCGACGACGTCCCGAAGGAAGTAGCCCGTGCCGCGAACGCCGATCTTCACGCCGATCGACTCGTGGGTGGGGGAGCATCAGTCTTACCGCCAGACGATCGACGGCCAGTACTCCTTCCCCCTCGCGAGCGTCCCGCGCTCGGGCGCCGCGCGGACGGCCGTCTACAACGACGCGAGCGATGCGTTCCAGACGCTGATCGCCACTGCCATCGCCGATGGCAAGACGCTGCGGGCACGCGGGAGCTCGTGGTCGGTCAGCAAGGTCGGGGTGCCCGACCACCGGCTGATCAACCCCAAGACCCTCCGCGTCGGCTTCACGGTGCCGAGCCGTCGTGTCTCGGCGTCGTATCCGGGCGACCCGGGGATGCTCCGCTTCGTCGAGTGTGGGTTCTCGGTGAACGCGATCAATCGGCTCCTCTTCGACGACGGGCTCTCGCTCAAGGCCTCGGGCTCGAACGACGGGCAGACACTCGCCGGGGTGGTATCGACCGGCACCCACGGCTCGGCGTTCCGTTTCGGGTCGTGTCAGGACTTTGTGGTCGGAATCCACCTGATCACGGGGCCGGGCACCCAGGTCTTTCTCGAACGGGAGTCGTACCCGGTGATCACCCCCGGCTTCGCCGACCTGTTCAACGCCGAGCTGATCCGCAACGACGCGCTCTTCGACGCGGCGCTGGTGAGCTTCGGGTCTTTCGGGATCCTCCACGGGCTGATGATCGAGACCCGGCCGCTCTTCGTGCTCCACGCCTACCGCAAGGTGATGCGGTGGAACGCCGGCCTGAAGAAGGCGGTGGGGTCCCTCGACCTCTCGGGCCTGTCGCTACCGCGGGCGGCGTCGAATCTCTACCACTTCGAGGTGTTCTGGAACCCCAACGAGGGCACCCCGCCGGATGAGGCCTTCGTGCTCCAGATGTACGAGGGCGCCTTTCCGGCCCGCTACAGCCCACCGGTCTGGGACCCCAGCCAGGCCGGGATGGGCGCCACCGGCCTCGAGGTGATGAGCCACCTCCTCGGCGCGATCCCGAGCCCGCTCAACGACGCCGTCCGCCCCCTGCTGAACAGCCAGGTGCGCGACGAGTTCGCCGAGTACGAAAAGACCGGCACGATCCGCGACATCTTCCGCGGCGAGACGATCAAGGGGAAGAACCTAGCCTGCGGGATCGCGATCCCCCTCGATCGGACTCTCGAGGCCCTCGACATCGCCTTCGACACCTACGCCGACGAACCCTCGGTGCTCCCCCTGCTGATCTCGACGCGTTACGTGAAGGGCACGCGCGCCACCCTGGGCTTCACGCGCTTTCCCACCACCTGCGTCCTCGAGCTCGACGGGGTGAACACCAAGAAGGTGCGCGACTACGTGAACCGGGTGCTCGCCGCCCTCGAGGGGCAGGGCATCCCCTTCACCCTCCACTGGGGCAAGTACAACGACTTCCTCACCCGGACGCGGGTGCGCGCGATGTACGGCGACGCCGCGATCCATTCGTGGCAAGACGCGCGGAGCGACCTCTTCGAGAGCGACGCGGCCGCGCGGGTGTTCGACAACGCGTTCCTGCGCTCGGTCGGGCTGTCGCCCTAGCGAGGACGCGCCCGTCGCCTCCGGGGGCGGGGAGCTCGCTCACACCCGCGGCCCACCGTCGTGCGCAAACCAGGCGGCGACACGAGGGGCGCGACCTCCGCCGTGTCGAGCGCGCGCAGGTAGGCGACGTACTCGCGCGGTCGAAGAACTGCCCGGCGGACCGGCCCGGCGCCACGGTGGTCGCCGTCTGCCCGAACTCCGCCCAGATGGCTACGTGCTTGCCCTGCTCGACGAGGACGAGGCGAAGGCCCGGGAGCTCATCGTGAACGAGAACCTCTGCCTGGTCTAGGCCGGCTCGAAGCAGGGCCGGGCCGTGCGCCGTCGTTCCCTCCAGTGGAGCTCGGTGTGCGCCTGGACGGATCGGGCTGGTTCCCACGCAGACCGCGATGATCGAGCAGACCCGGGCAAGAGAGGCCCGCCCGGCGCGGTCGATCCAAGCCGCGCCGGACGGGGGTGGGGACCGCCGGCCCGCGATCCCGTTAGTCCGCGACGAACTCGTACGGGCAGCTCTCGCTAGCGGTCTGGTTGAAGCTCTCCTCGCGCGCCAGGACCTCGAACTTCACCTCGGTGCCGTCCACGAAGAACTCCTCGGGCACGATCACGCTGTAGTGGTCGACGCCCTCCTGCGGCTTCGCGTCGATGCTAGACACAAAGACGTTCCCGTCGTCGTCCTCCCACTCGGCCACGACCTGGTAGCGCAGGATCTCGATGTCTGGCTCCACCGCGCCGAGCACGGGGTGTGAGCTCGTCACGGCATCCCACTCGATCACCACGGGATTGCCGATCTCGGGCAGGTCGACCTCGTCGCACTCCTCGCCCTCGGGCGGCTCCGCGGGCTCCCCATTGACGAGGAAGTCCGGCGGCGCGGGGATCACGTGCGTGAGCTCGGTCTCGCTCTCCAGCTCGAGGCCGTCGAGGGTCCTCCCCTCAATCTCGTACGTTCCGGCCGGGAAGCGTCGGAAGAAGACCTCCGGCGGCAGCTCGTCGAAGGTCGGCTCCGCGCTCTCGAAGAAGAGCTCGGTCAGTCCCTGTCGAGCGAGCCGACCCTTAACCCGTACGTCGAGCATCTTTCGCTCGCGCTTGTCTTCGATGGTGATCCGGCGCCACGGCTCGCCGTCGATCAGCGCGTGGATGCCGAGATCGCCATCCGTGTCGTTCAGCTCGAAAAAGAGCTCGGCGACGTCGAGCTCGATCTCCTCCTTGTCGTCGTCGTCGCCGATGCCGGTCGACGGGGAGAGCGCAAGAAGGAGACACGTGGAAGCCGCGACCACGAACCGCGAACCGCTTGTTGTTCTGGACATGCTGGTAGCTCCTCAATGGTTAAAGCGCAGCGGCCCTCTGGCCGGTGCACGAAGCGCCTGAGAGCAAGCGCCATGCCACCGTGAGGAGCCCCGGGGCTGGGGCGAGGGCCGCGCGTTCCTGCCGAAGCTGGCAGACCCCCTGCCAGATCCGGCAGGAAGAGGGCCGCGAGGGCTGTTTTCCTCGAGTCCCGCTGGTACGCGACTTGCTCTGCAGGAGCGTATCTAGTCGGAAGGAGATCCGGCGTCGGGGACGCGGAGCACGACATGCACGGTGTCATCGAGGAACTCGGGCGCGATGTATCCGATGGCACGCTGCTCCTCGGCGACGAACCGTTTCACCGCCTCGTCCGACGCGAGGGTGGCGGGCGGGAGCACACCGTTGAAGTACTGACGGTTCCAGTAGACGACGAGCTGTCGCGGATCCTCGCGGAGGACAAGTCGGACGAAGGCCTCGCGCAAGCGACTGTCCGATTCGCGGTTCACCGGCAGGATCCCCTTGCCGTCGCTCCAGAAGCGGCGCTTGCGCAGGTATATCTGGGCGACCTCCGCCTTGGAAAGCTGCTCGCTCCGTTTCGGGTGCGCGATGACGATGAGCTCCTCGGCGCCCGCGGACGTGGGAGCGACAACGATCAGGAGGACGGCGAGGATGGGGGCCCGGATCGCCATCTAGAAGAGGATCGAGAAGGAGGTGAACAGCCCCGGGTCCACGTCCTCCGGCCGCCCCTGAGTGAACTGGTATCCCGCCTTCAGGATCAGGAAGCGGTACGGGATCCAAGTGAGTCCTACGTTGAAGACGTTGGCCCTGCGCCCCTCCCGCGGCGCGAAGTGCTCGTAGCGGCCGACCAGGTGGAGAGCGCGCAGCAGGCGGACGTGTTCGCCGAGGTGATAGACGCCCTGGGCGTACACTCCCCAGAGATCGCGCTCCGGGCGATCTCCACGCGAGAGGATCAGCTCGCCCTGCAGCTCAAACGGACCGCGCTGCCAGTGGGCGTCGAAACCGCCGAGGTAGCTCCAGCGGCCCCTTCGCTCGGACGCCAGGAACGAGCTCCCGAGCGCCCAGCGCCCCAGCGATTCTCCGAAGCGCAGCCGCCCGCCGATGCTCCGGTCGGACGGTGGGGGGTCCTCGGAGGGATCGAGGGGGTCGACGAACTGACCGTACACCCAGTAGTCGAGGGTGTGGGAGCCGGGGTAGAACGAGCCGTAGAGCGCCGCGCCCGTCTGGTGCTCGTCGAAGGCCGTCTCCACCTGGACGGGCTCGGTCGCCGTCCAGGTAAATGGCTCCGCGGGAACCAGGTTCCAGATGCCGAAGGGGGTCTGGTACTTGCCGACCCTGAGGTTGAGCGAATCCCGATAGGAGAGGTCGCCGTGCAGGCGCTCGATGGTCACGTCGGGATCGGAGAAGGTCTCCGACGTGCGCATCTCGTATGCAAACAGGTCCCCGATCTCGATCTCCGCGAAGGCGCGCGCGAAGTCGAGCGGCTCCCAGAGTGCGAGCAGGTTGACGCCGTCGAGCTCGAGGGTGCCCGACTCGTCGCGGACCTTGTCGATCTCGAGCGTCGTGAAGCCGCCGACGGTCAGCCCCGTGCGACCTAGACGCAACCCGCGGGCGGGTACATAATCGATGGAGCCGATGGGGCTGTCGACGGAGAAGAGCCGATCGTCGGAGACGGGCTCGGTCGGGCCGGCGTACTGGGCGACGGCGTTCGAGCCGAAGAGGCAGCAGAGGACGGCGGCGTGCACTGCTGCCCGAATCCAGTGAGCCCCCTGCAGCATGAGCCAGCACGCTATCACACGGATGAAACGGAGCGCGCAGCCAACCGCGGCGCCTCGTTCGCTGCGAACTCGCCTCCTGATCTTCACCTCGATCCTCGTCGTCGGCACCGGCGTGCTGCTCGCGTTGATCGCGGAGCGCAGCGGGAGCGAGTCGCTCCAGCAGGTGATCGGTGGTCGGCTCGCTCGGGAGGCGGGGCATACGGCCGACCGCCTCTCCTCGATCGTGCGCAGCGAGCGCAACACGCTTGTGAGCTTCGCGGGCCAGGACCTGATGAGGGAGATCCGCGTCTCCGACATCGACAAGCGCATCTCATCCGCCCTGTCGACGCTTCGCGCGGGCCGGGAGCTCCGGCGGGAGTACATGGTGATCGGCGATGCGGGGCGCGCGGTGGCGTCGAGCGATCCGGCTCGCATCGGGACCGCGCCACGCTGGCTCGCCGAGCTCCGGGGCGCGTCCGGCGGCGCGGCCGTGATCGACGGTCCGGCTCACCTCCCGGGCTTCGCGGACGAGGTGCTGCTGATGACGACGCCGGTCCCGGATCCGGACGAGCCGGCGCGTGCGCTGGGCCTTCTCGTCGGCGTCTTCGACTGGAGCCTCCTCTGCGCGGTCACAGGTCGGGTACGCCGCGAGCTCGCCGAGCAGGGCGCCGAGGCCGCCGGCCTGGTGGCCGGCGCCGACGGCGTCGTGATCGGAGGCGCCTTCTCCGAGGGAGAGGAGAGCGCGGAGGGCGTCGTCACCGGGCCGCGCCCGGCGGCTCCCCGCTTCGTGATCGACGTCCCGGCCGATCGGATCGTCGGCGTCGCCGCGCTCGCGGACGATCTCCCGGACTGGCGGCTGGTCGTGGTGGAGTCTCGCGCGCATGCCCTGGCGCCGGCCCGGCGCCTCGGCAGGCGCCTGGTGGTCGTGATGGGTCTCGCCCTCGCCGCGGCGCTCGTCATCGCGACCATTGGCGCCCGCAGGGTCATCCAGCCGCTCACGGAGCTGACGCGAGCGATCCGAGGGCTTTCGACCAGCGAGGCCGTCGCCCCTAGCGTGCCCGTGCGAAGCGACGACGAGGTCGGGACGCTGGCCGTCGCGTTCAACGAGATGGCCGCCGAGCTTGACGAGGCGCAGCGTCACCTGGTCGAGGCGGAGAAGTTCGCGTTCGTCGGCGAGCTCGCGGCCGGCGTCGCCCACGAGATCCGGACGGCGCTCGGTGTGCTCGGGAGCTCGGCGCAAATGCTCCAGCGCTCGCTGCCCGGGGAGGCGGGTGCAGACGCGCAGGAGCTGGCCGGGATGATCCGCGCCGAGGTCGGGCGTCTCTCGGGCGTGGTCAACGATCTCCTCACCCTGGATCGCGGGAGACCGCTCGAGCTCGAGCCGCTCCGGCTGGACGAGTTCCTCCGGCGCGCGATCGGGTTCGTCGAGCCCCAGGCGCAGGAGAAGGGCGTCACGATCGTCGGGCCTGGCGGCGAAGGGGCGATCGAGGTGCTCGGCGACCGCGAGCTGCTCCAGCAGGTGGCGATCAACCTGCTCGTGAACGCCATCCAGGCCCAGGGGGGTCCGGGTCGCGTCGAGGTGTCGATCCTTCCGCCCCGGGACGGACTCGCCGGCTTCGAGGTCCGCGACGATGGCCCGGGCATCCCCGAGTCCGTACGCCAGCGGGTGTTCCAGCCGTTCGTCACGGGACGGGAGACCGGCATCGGGCTCGGCCTGACGTTCGTGCAACGCGTGGTGCACGATCACCGTGGGACGGTCTCGCTCGAATCGGGGGAGGGCTCCGGGGCCCGGGCGCGGGTGCGGGTCCCCCTCGCGGAGACCGCGCCGTGAAGCGGGTCCTGATCGTCGACGACGACCGGCGCACCCGCCGCATCCTGCAGATTCTGGTTGACCGACTGGGCCTCGAGTCGAGCGCATTCGAGTCCGCCGACGAGGCCCTCGTCGCGCTGGGCGAGGAGTCCGCCGCGCTGGTCCTCACCGACCTCAAGATGCCCGGGATCGACGGGCTCGAGTTCATGCGGAGACTGCGCCGGCTCGACGAGCGCGTTCCGGTCATCGTGCTCACGGCCTACGGCACCGTCGAGTCGGCGGTCGAGGCGATGAAGCTCGGCGCCATCGACTTCCTCGCCAAACCGTTCGACGTCGATGCGCTTGAGCTCCTGATCAAGCGCTCCCTCGAGTCTGCCCGCTACCGCGTCGAGAACCGCTACCTCCGGGAGCAGGCCGGCGTCACGCCGGGCCTGGACGAGATCATCGGCGCCTCGCCCGCGATGCGCGGCGTCTTCGAGCTGATTCGGAAGGTGGCGCCCACCCGAAGCGGGGTCCTCGTCACCGGCGAGACGGGAACGGGCAAGGAGCTCGTGGCCCGCGCGATCCATCGCCTGAGTCCGCGGAAAGCGCAGCTCTTCGTGCCGGTGAACTGCGCCGCCATTCCGGCCGAGCTGCTCGAGAGCGAGCTCTTCGGGCACGTGCGCGGCGCCTTCAGCGGGGCCCACGGCGACCGGGAAGGGCGCTTCGGAGCAGCGGATGGCGGGACGCTCTTCCTCGATGAGATCGGGGACATGGACCAGCGGCTCCAGGCCAAGCTGCTCCGAGCGCTGCAGGAGGGTGTGATCGAGCCCGTCGGCAGCAATCGCCGGGTCCGGGTGGACGTTCGGATCGTCTCGTCGACCAACCGGATTCTGGAGGACGCGATCCGCGAGGGCGGCTTCAGGGAGGATCTCTTCTACAGGCTGAACGTCTTCCGGATCGAGTTGCCGCCGCTCCGCGAGCGCTCCGGCGACGTGCCCGCGCTGGCGGAGAGCTTCCTCCGTGAGTTCGGCCGGGAGCTGGGAAAGGGCTCCCTCGGGCTCGACGGCGCGGCGGCGGACCGGCTGCAAGGCTACGCCTGGCCCGGGAACGTGCGCGAGCTCCGAAACCTGATGGAGCGCGCGGCGGTCCTCTGCTCTGGGGACACCGTCGACGGGGCCCTGGTGGCCTCGCTCCTGCCCGGCGATGAGGGTGCGGACGTCGAGGCGCTAGACCTCGGGGACGCGGTAGCGGAGGCGGAGCGCAAGACGATCCTGCGTGCGCTGGCGGCGGCGGGGGACAACAAGGCGCGGGCGGCCTCCCTGCTGGGAATCGGCGAGCGGACGCTGTGGACCAAGCTCAAGAAGCACGGTCTCTGATGCGGAACGCAATGCGCGTGCCAGCGTCCCGGGGCCTCGCACGACGGGACAGCGCCACCTCTGCCGGAATCGGCAGGGCCCTGCCGGAATCGGCAGGGCGCCTCAGCTCACGCTGAGCGAGATGCCGCGGGTCGGGACACCGCGCCGGGGCGTACCCGTCGTAGGGCGCGCGCGGTGGTGGGGATCCGCTGCCGCTCTGCACGCCCGCCCCACAGCGCAGCATCGAGCGCTCGTTTCCGATCGACCCCCGGCGCGACCGCTCCGCTCATGCCCGCTCGCCGTCCGCGTGCGCGAACCAGGGCAGCGACACCGTGAGGGGCGCGAGCTCGGCGCTGTCGAGCGCACGCAGGTAGGCGACGTACTCCGGGGTGAGGTTGGCCTGGGCGCGTTCCCACCACTGGGCGACCCCGGGGACCTTCATCACGCTCAGGACGACGCGGTTGACCGTGTCGGCGATCGGCTCGTCGAACTGTCCCATGGCCTTCAGGAGGTACGCCTGTTGGCCCAGGAGCGTCATCGCCTGCCAGTAGCCGTGCGCCACGAGGTGGTCGTCTCCTTCGAGCCCCAGGAAGTCGGCGTTCGCCCGGCGCAACAGACGCGAGGTCTCGGGCACGAGCAACGGGTCGTGCACCTGGTGGTTCAAGTGGTGGAAGAACGCGCGGTGCGATTCGGCCCGGTCGTTGACGTTGGTCTGGCGAATCTGTCGCGCCAGGTAGATCAGGGTCAGCAGCACCGCCGCGCCCCCGACCAGCTCTCCGACGGCTCCGAGTTCCACGATGTCCATGCGAATTCCTCCCTCGCGGACAGGGTAGAGCCGTGGAGAGACACGGGCGTCGGGCTCGGGGCGCGGCGGCGGGAGACGGCGACGGGCGCCGCGAACGCGGAGCCGTTTTCTATACTCCCCCCGACCCGCGGAGACGGGCGGAAACCTCGGGAGGAGATGCGATGGCGACCGGCAACGGGCGGGGTTCGGGCGAGTACGACGTATTGCTGATCGGGGCCGGGTTCTCGGGGCTCTACCTCCTCGACCGTCTGCGCGACGAGGGGTTCAGCGTACGCCTCCTCGAGGCCGGCTCGGGCCTCGGGGGAATCTGGCACTGGAACTGCTACCCCGGTGCCCGGGTCGACTCACCGTGCTGGATCTATCAGTTCTCCAACGAGAAGATCTGGCAGCGGTGGGAGTGGGAGGAGCTCTACCCGGGCTTCGCCGAGATGCGCCGCTACTTCCAATTCGTCGACGAGACCCTCGACCTGAGCAAGGACATTCAGTTCAACACCTGGGTGCGCGGCGCCGAGTTCGACGAGTCGCAGCACCAGTGGGTGGTGCGCGCCGAGGGCGAGGCCGGCGAGCAGACCCTGCGCGGGCGTTTCCTCCTGGCGTGCACCGGCTTCGCCGCCAAGCCCTACGTGCCGACCCTCGAGGGCCTCGAGTCGTTCGCCGGGGTCCGCCACCACACCGCGTTGTGGCCCCAGGAGGGCGTGGACTTTCACGGCAAGCGGGTCGGCATCCTCGGCACCGGGGCGAGCGGCGTCCAGGTCGCCCAGGAAGCGGGGCGGGAGGCCGCCCAACTGACGATCTTTCAACGCACCCCGAACTTGTGCCTCCCCATGGGCCAGCAGCGTCTCGACCGCGCCGCGAACGAGGAGTTCCGCAAGCTCTGCCCCGAGCGCTTCGGCCGGCGCGGGGATTCCTTCGCGGGCTTCGACTACACGCTGGTCCCGACCCCCACCCTCGAGGTGCCGGCCAGCGAGCGGACCGCCTACTACCAGCAGCTGTGGGCGGAGGGGGGCTTCCGCTTCTGGCTCGGCAACTACGAGGACATGTTCACCGACGAAGCGGCGAACCGGGAGGCCTACACCTTCTGGCGCGACAAGGTGCGCGCGCGGATCGACGACCCCGCCGTCGCCGAGCTGCTCGCCCCCACCGAGCCGCCCCACCCCTTCGGCGTCAAGCGCCCCTGTCTCGAGCAGTGGTACTACGATCTTTTCAACGAAGACCACGTCGAGCTGGTCGACGTGAACGCGACCCCGATCGAACGCGTGACGGAGCGCGGCGTGGTCGCGGGAGGTCGCGAGCACGAGTTCGACGTGCTGGTGATCGCCACCGGATTCGACGCCGTCACAGGGGGGCTCACCCAGATCGATCTCCGCGGCAGTGACGGCTCCACCCTCGGCGAGAAGTGGGCGGACGGCGTCAGCACCTACCAGGGTCTCGCGAACGCCGGGTACCCGAACTTCATGTTCTGCTACGGCCCCCAAGCGCCCACGGCGTTCTGCAACGGCCCGACCAGCGCCGAGTTCCAGGGCGACTACATCGTCCAGTGTCTGACCTACATGCGCGAGCACGGTCACACGCGCATCGAGCCCACCCGCGAAGCCGAAGACGCGTGGCGGGCCACCTGTATGGAGATCGCCGGAGACTCCCTCTTCCCCATGGCGAAATCTTGGTATATGGGCGCCAACATCCCCGGCAAGGCCCGGGAGTGCCTGATGTACGCGGGCGGGTTGCCGGCCTACCTCGAGGCGCTCGAGGCGAGTGCCTCGAATGGGTACGAGGGGTATCGGTTGAGCTGAACCCAGCGTCCGAACCCGCTCGTCTCCGAGCGCTCTCGCGCTACGCCTTGCCCGAGAGTCGCCGTCTGGCGACGGGGTCACCACGGCAACCGACGCAAAACGGCCGAGGGCGTGATCCGCTCTCGGCCGTTCCGGTGTTCGTGGCGCGCTCGGCAGGATTCGAACCCGCGACTTTCAGCCCCGCAAGCTGGATGATACGTAGCAATTCCGGTGGATTAGAAGCCTTCCCTGAAACACAGGCTTCCCGCAGCGTCTTTCTGCGTCTTCGCGCGTTAATCGTGTAGGGCCTTTGATTCGGTCCTAAAACCCCAGGGAGAACTCAGATGGAACTTTGGTGGCTGGTTTTTCTGATCCCCGTCGCGATGATCGCGCTTTGCTTCTTCGGAATGCGGCGTGCGGGGGGCTGTGGGTGCATGGGAAGCAAACGCCGCGAACGAAGTGAGTCGCTTTCAGGCGCCGGGGGCATCGCCGCTCCCGAGTAGCCGAAAGGCTACGGTCGCCCCCCACCCAAACAGCCGCCCGAAGTGGTAACCCTGGCTCTTCGTCTCTGAGGCCGAGTCCCTCCTGCGGCACGCCGGGACGCAGACGCGGCGTTCACTGCGCGGCAGTACGCCCACCCTGTGCGCAGTGAGCGGAACTGGGACTGGGGCATCGGTCACAGTGGTCACAAACCGGTCACAGTGATCACAGAAAAACGGATCCTGCACTAGGGCCCGTTGTCGTAACCCGTTGATGTAGAAGGAGGAAGGTGGCGCGCCCGGCAGGATTCGAACCTGCGACTTTCAGCTCCGCAAGCTGACACTCTATCCAACTGAGCTACGGGCGCGGAGAGGGCGATTCTAGCGAACCGGCTCCTAGAGGTCGCGCAGCGCGGGGGCGACCTCTGTGGCGAGGAGCCGCAGGGAGTCGTGGACGAGCTCGAAGGGGAGCCCCGCGTACGAGACAGCCATCGCCGGGCGGAGGTCGCCGGTCATCTCGACGCGCTTGGCCCAGGTCTCGATGATCTGGTCGGGGGTGCCCCAGGCCTGGCTCTGGACGAAGCCGTCGCACGCGGCGTCGAGGCCGATCTCCTGGATCATCGAGGCGCCGGCCTGATAGGCCTGGTAGCCCTGGGTCTCGCCCCAGTGCGACCCGTCGAAGTCGTAGTGCCGGATGACGCTCAGGTAGTACTTGGAGAGGTACTCGCGCGCCACCTTCTCGGCGACCTCGGGGTTCTCGTGACAGTAGGTGAAGTCGGAGAACACGGGTGCGCCCGGGGTCTTGTCGGGGTGGACCTTGCGGAAGTGGGCGCGCCAGGCTTCGACGGCCTCGTTGTGCTGCTCCCAGGGGAGCTGCACAAAGGACATCATCGTGGCGCCCAGGTTCGCGGCGGCGATCCCCGAGTCGGGGGTCATGGCGACCGAGAAGAAGCCGCGGTCGCGGTAGCCGAATTCGGGCTTGGGCGTCACTGTCGTGCGCGACTGCTGGAAGTACTTGGTGTCGTACTCGGCGACACCGGTGTCGAGGATGTCGAGGACGATCTCGGCGGCCTCGTCGAAGCGCTCGCGGGAGCTCGCCATGTCGATGCCGAACGCGCGGTACTCCTCCCGGGCCAGCCCGCGGCCGAAGCCCAGCAGAAAGCGCTCGCCGAGGAGCGCCTGGAGCATCGAGACCTTCTCGGCCACCCGGGTCGGGTTCTCGTGCCAGGGGAGAATGATCGCCCCGGTCCCGATCTTGATGCGCTCGGTCTTGCCGGCGAGGTAGGCCAGCCACTGCATGTTGTCGGGCATCATCGAGTAGTTGGGGTCGAAGTGATGCTCGGGGAGGAGCAGGAAGTCCATCCCCACCTCTTCGGCCAGGAGCGCGATCTCGGTCTCTCGCCGCATCATCTCGGCGTCGGACATGCCCTCGTGGGTGTTCTGAAAGATGAACTGCAGTCCGACTTCCATGATCTCGTCCTCGCGTGCGTAGCGCGACCAGGCCACCGAGGCCGGGACGGCGAAGACACTATAGGAGATCCGCCGCGACGGAGTTCGCGGTGCCTTATTGGACTGAATGATCTATTTTGGACCGTGCGCACCAGTGGAGGTCGACGGTGGGGAGACAACCCAGCCGATCATTCGGGATCGGAAGGCGAGAGGTGGCGTCGCTCCCCGTCCGGTGGATCGGGCGGCGTGCCACAGGGGTGCGCTAGATGCCGACGCACGGGATCGGCGGGCGTTCCGAGCGCGCGGTGGAGCGCTACGCCCGCGGATTGATCCGCTGGCGCTGGGGCGTCCTCCTCACTGCACTCGCTGTCGCCGGGATCGCGATAGCGGGTGTGGCCCGGCTCCACCCCGCGATCGACTACCGCTACCACTTCACCGAAGAGCACCCCGAGCTGGTCGCGTTCAACCACCTCGAAGACACCTACACCAAATTCGACAATATCTTGTATGTGGTCTCCCCGCGGCGCGGCGATGTCTTCGAAACGAGGACGCTCGACGCCGTGCTCTGGCTCACCGGACAGAGCTGGCAACTTCCCCACTCGATTCGCGTCGACTCGATCACCAACTTCCAGCACACCTGGGCGCGCGACGACAACCTCGTCGTGGAGGATCTGGTCGAAACGACCGCGCATCGAGAGCGCGCGCGACGGGTGGCGTTGCGCGAGCCCCAGCTCGCCAACTCGCTCGTCTCCCTCGACGGCCGCGCCGCCGCGGTGAACGTCACGATCCAGATCCCCGAGGTGGCGGGGGCCGAGGCGGCGGTGGCGCTGGCCGGCTATCGCCTAGCAGAGCGGCTGCGCGAGCAGCACCCCGAGCTCGACATCGCCGTGACGGGCTCGGTCCCCCTCACCTACGCGCTCCAGCAAGCCCCGCTCCGGGACATGAGCACGCTCCTCCCGGCGATGTACGGGACGCTGCTCCTCGCCATGTTCCTGTTCCTCCGCTCTCTGTTCGGGGTGCTCGCACTGCTCGCCACGGTGGCGCTCGCCGCAGGGTCCGCGATGGGGGTGGCGGGGTGGCTCGGGATCCCGGTGAGCCCACCCATGGCCACGGCGCCGACGATCATCCTGACGATCGCGATCGCCGACGGGATCCACATCCTCGTGGCCCTGATCAAGGCGATGCGCGCCGGCGCGTCGCGCGACGAGGCGCTCGTGGCCAGCCTCCGCGCCAACTGGCAACCCGTGTTCTTGACGAGCCTCACGACGATCGTCGGCTTCGCGAGCCTGAACCTGAACGGGGTGCCCCCGCTCCAGGACCTGGGAAATGTCACGGCTTTCGGGGTCTTCGCCGCTTGGTTCTTCTCGGTCACCTTCTTGCCGGCCTTCGTCGCTGTCGTTCCCTACCGCGTGCGACCGGCTCGACGGGCGGGTGGGTGGTCGATGGAGCGCTTCGCGGACTGGGTGGTGCAACGCCGTCGGTCGATCCTCCCCGCCACGCTGGCCTTCTCCGCGGCGTGCGCGCTCTTCATCCCGCGCATCGAGATCGACGACATGTTTCTCGAGTATTTCGACGACTCGGTCGAGTTTCGCCGCGACACGCTGTTCGCCACCGACCGGCTCTCCGGGGTCTACCAACAGCACTACTCGATCGAGAGCGACGCGGAGAACGGCGTCAGCGACCCCGCCTACCTCGGGATGGTGGAGGCCTATAGCGATTGGCTGCGAAGTCAGCCTGAGGTCGACCACGTGAGCACGATCACCGACACGATGAAACGACTCAACAAGAACCTCCACGGCGACGACGACGCCTGGTATCGGCTCCCCGACGAGCGCGAGCTGGCCGCCCAGTACCTGCTCCTCTACGAGATGTCGCTGCCCTACGGGCTCGACCTCAACAACCAGATCGACATCCGCAAGGCCTCCACCAAAGTGACCGTCACCGTGGAGAACATGACCGCACGCGAGCTCCGCGCCTTCGACCAGCGGGCGGCCGGATGGCTGGCGGAGCACACGCCGCCGTCGGTGACCTCGAGCGCGTCGGGCGTCGCGTTCATGTTCGCCAACCTCTCGCGCCGCACGACCGAAGGCATGGTGCGGGGGACGACGATCGCTTTTGCGCTGATCGCGCTGATCCTCGTCGTCTCGCTGCGAAGCGTCGGCCTCGGCGTGCTAAGCCTCGTCCCCAACGTGACGCCGGTACTCATCGCCTTCGGGGTGTGGGCGCTCCTCGTCGGACGCGTCGGAATCGTGTTCTCGGTCGTGACCTCGACGAGCCTCGGCATCATCGTCGACGGCACCGTCCACTTCTTGAGCAAGTATCTGCGGGCACGTCGGATCGACGCCGCCAGCCCCGAAGACGCCGTGCGCTACGCACTCTCGACGGTGGGCTCCGCGCTTTGGGTGAGCTTTCTCATCCTCGTCGCGGGGTTTGCCGTGCTCACCTTCTCGACCTTCACACCCAACGGTCAAATCGGATTGCTGATGGCGATCACCATCGGCGCCGCCCTCCTCGCGGACTTTCTGCTCCTCCCGACACTCCTTCTAGCGCTCGACCGTCCGCGTCGCGCACCCGGCGGCGGGCACTGAGCGGGCTTAGCGTCGGAGCCCGTGCACGGCGAGACGGGCGGTGGCCAGCTGCTGACGTCGTGAGACACCCGACTTGCACACGACGGCGAGGCCTTGGTCGAGGGTTGCGAGAAAAGTCGCCGCGGCGGGGAGATCGAGGTCCGGCTGGAGCTGACCGGCGCGCTCGGCGCCGTGCAAGGCGTTGAGATACGCCCCTTCGAGTCGCGAACGAAACCGCTTCATTTCCGCCGCCACGGCGCGGTCGCGGCCTGCCAGCTCCACGAGGGTGTTCGCCATCAGACACCCCCTGCGGGCGCCGCCCGGACGGGTGCTCTCCCGCGCGACCTCCTCGAAGTGCGCCTCGATGGCGCGCAGGTCGGCGTCGGGAGCTTCGAGGTCGGCGAGCATCGGGGCCAGCCGCACCTCGACGTAGTGATCGATCGCCCGATGAAAGAGCTGCTCTTTGTCGCCGAAGGTGTTGTAGAGGCTCTGGCGGCTGATCCCCATGTGCTCGAGGAGATCGGAGACGGACGCCGCCCCGAACCCGCGGCGCCAGAAGAGGTCTGTCGCCCGTGCGAGCACCTCGGTCTCGTCGAAATCCCGGGGGCGTCCCGCCACACCGGAACTGTAGCGCCCCCCGGCGATGGGTCGTGTTGGCCCGCGACACCTCATAGGTGGTCGCGGGCCCGGGAGGGGGCACGTATCCGCTCAAGAACGCCGCGTTTCGGGTCGCGAGCGCCGACCTCGTCGTGCTGCTCGACGCCGACTGCGTGCCCGAACGCGACTGGTTGCGCCGCCTCGTCGATGCCATCCGCGCCCACCCCGAAGCGGTGGCGGTGAGCACCAAGACGGAATACCCGGGCCGTACCCTCGGCGAACGCATCCTCTCGCTTCTCTCCCGCTCCTACGTCGACCCGGGATCTCCGGGGGAGACACGGTTCATCACCAACAACAGCGCGATCTTCCGACGGGAGCCGCTCCTCGAGCACCCGTTGCCCCTTGGGCTCGGCCCCTTCGCCGCGGGCATCCAGTCGACCTCGCTGCGCCGGGCCGGTTGGACGATCCGCTTCGAGCCCCGCACCCGGGTGATCCACGGATTCGACGGCCGGCCGATGGAGCGCGATATCCGCCGCAACTTCGGGTACGGAACGATCGTGACGCGGCTTCGCGACCCGAATATGTCCTACGCCCGGCTGCTCCGGCTCGGCCGCGCGTTGATTCCGATCTTTGCGGCACTGCGCACCCTCGACAGATAGTGGAACTGTCTGCGGGTGGGACGCGGATACGGCGTGGCCTGGTGGCAGACCCCGATCGCCATGGCGGTCGCCGTCGTACTCCACACGATGGAGATCCCAGGGATGGTCCGCGCCTTCGCGGGCGCCGACAAGCCGGAATCGAGCTTCCGCTAGCGACGGCCCCGTGCGCATCCTCGCCCCCTCGATCGTCGATCCCGTCACCCACGGCGGCGGAGCGGGAGCCGTGCTCCGCGGCCTGAAGACGTCGCTTGGAACCCCACCCCTCGGCGCCGAGATCGAGTGGCTGACGCCCCGCTGCGTCAGCGGGTTTCGCCGGGTCCGCCAGCTCGCCGCCCTGGGGCGTTCCGTTGGATCCCGCGACCCCGCCAAGGCCTGGTTCACGCGCTCCCGCGGGTTCCGCGACGCGGTGGCCCAACGGCTCGGCGACCACTCCTTCGATCTTCTGCTGCTCGGGGGATCGGACCTGCTCTGGCTGCTCGACGCGCTCCCCGAGCGCCCGCCCACACTGCTGGTCGCGTTCAACCTGGAGCACGAGCTCTACCGCGCACAGCTACGCCGACTCCGCGTTCCCCGGGTATTGCGGCGCTGGCTCGAGCGCGACCTCGAGAAGCTACGGCGATTCGAGGCCCGCGGCCTCTCCCGGATCGACCGCGTGCTCTTCGTCTCGCGCGACGAGGCGCGGCGTCACACCGCGACGCCCGCCATGGCGCTCCCACCCCTCTTCGACGCGCCGCGCTTCGCCCGCGGCAGCTTCGAATCACTTCCCGACTCCCTCCGCCTCGGGTTTCTCGGGAACCTCGAGTGGTGGCCGAACCGGGTCGGGCTCGAGTGGTTCGTCGGCGAGGTGCTGCCCGCCGTGGGCGGAGACGTCGCGCTCCACGTCTTCGGCCGGGGCCGCCATCGATTCGCGCGCGGACGAGGGCGGGTGGAGGCCCAAGGCTTCGTCCCCGACCTGCACGGGGTCTGGAAGCGTTGTGACCTGATGATCTGCCCGATTGCGGACGGCGCGGGCGTCAACGTGAAGCTCGCCGAGGCCCTCGATCACGGGATGTCCGTCCTGGCGCGACCCTTCGCGGCGCGGGGCCTCGACCTCCCCCCCGCGACGTGTCTCGCGCTTCGCGAGACCGCCGCCGAGTGGATCGAATGGCTGTCGTCGAGCGAGGCCCGTCGTCACGTGGCGAGGGCCGTGCCCGAAGCGCTCTCCCTGCGTTTCAGCGCTCGTCACCACGCCCCGGCCTTGCAATCGTTCGTCGTCGACGCCGCGGGCGGTCGCACGCGCTAGCGGCGCAGCGGGATCAGGGGGCCGCGCGCTGCGCCACCGGCGTCCCGGCGTTGGCGTCGAGGAACGCCTTGGCCTCGCGGTAGCCCGGGTGGGCGCGGTGGGCCGCGAGGTTGGCCAGTAGGGCGCCGTAGTACTCACGGGCGGCGAGGGCGTCGCCGTCGCGCTCGGCGGCCCGGCCCGCACCGCGCAGCGAGAGGGTGCGGTTGGGCCGGCGGTCGAGGCTCCGGGCGAACTCGCTGCGAGCCTCGGCGACCCGGCCTTCTTCGAGCAGGATCTCGGCGAGGAGCTCGAAGGGCGGCTTGATCGGTCGCGGGGCGCCGCGCGGGGCCTCCGTGACCTCGGCGATGGCGAGGGCTTCTCGCATCGTCGCGACGGCGCGATCGGTGTCGCCATCGGCGTGGGCGAGTGCGGCCTCGAGCTCGAGGGTCTGGATCGCGAGGGGGCGCGTGGCCGACTCGCCGGCGCTCATCTCGCGCGCTTCGTAGGCGGCGCGCAGGGCGGTGGCGGCGGCGCGCGCCCGGTCGAGGTCGCCGCTGCGCGTGGCGCCGAGCCCGGCCGCGAAGAGGGTGTCGGGGGGCGCGTCCTCGAGAGAGAGCGCCGCCGCTTCGTCCCAGCGCTCGGCCTCGACGATCACCCGGGCGTGCATCTGGGCGGGCCCGTACTTGGCCATCGACGCCTCGCTCTTCGCCGCGACCGGCTCCATCAACTCGATCGCGCGTCGCGCCGCGGCGACGTCGCCGAGCTGGAGGCTTCCGTACTGGCCCCAGTCGAGGGCGTGCCAGACGTAGACGTCGTTGTAGTAGCGCTGGGTGTCGGTGAGCGTGTCGCGACGCTGCCACAGCCGCCAGGCCGACTCGTAGGAGGCGGTGTTCGAGCGCACCACCTCGGCCCACATCCCGTGCTGGATGAAGATGTGGGAGGGCATGTGGAGGGCGTGGGCGGAATCGGGGGCGATCGCCGCGTAGCGGTGGGCGGCCGTGAGCGCCAGCGGCGCGTGAACCGGATCGTCGAAGGAGTGGATCACGTAGTGCGCGGCGCCCGGATGGTTGGGATGCTCGCGGAAGATGTCGCCGGCGATCGCCCCGGCCTTCATCCGGTTGCGGAACTCCGGGTCGCCGTCGATGCGCACGGTGCCGAGGAGCGAGACGGCGTAGAAGGCCTGCACCTCGTCGTCGTCGGGGAAGCGGGCGGCGTGACGGCCCATCGCATCGGCGTAGGCGAGGACACGCTCGTCCTCGCTGCCGTCTCCGAAGAGGATCTCCACCGCCTCGATGAACCCGCGTTCGCGGGGCGTCGGCGCGGCGGCTAGACGCGCTTCCGTGCTCGGGGCCAAGCGCCCGAGCACCGCCCGGGGCAGCGCAGCGTCGCGCTCGGCGATCAGCGGGTGGTTGTGGCTCAGCGCCTCCCCCCAGTAAGCCATCGCAAAGTCCGGCTCGAGGGCCGACGCCGCCCGGAACTCCGCCTCGGCGGCCTCGAAGGTGAAGCTGTGGAGGTAGAGCACCCCGCGTAGGAAGTGCGCCTCGGCTTCGGCGCTGCGTGCCGAGGTGGGAAACTCGACGCTCCCGAGCTCGACCACGGGCGGCGAAGCCCCGAGGGTGCTGGCGGCGAGCAGAGCGATAGCGATCGTCGCGATCGGGTGACGCATCGGCGGACCTCCGGAACGGGCGTGTGCCTGTGAGATCACAGGCTACCCCATCGCCTGCGCGGCCCGCGGCGGGGGTTTGGCCCGCGCGCGGCGCTTCCGATAGGGTGGGCCCGGCGCGACGACCCGGACGCAGTCGCAGAGGCTGCGCATCTCCCTAGGCGTCGCGACAGAGAGCGGGGCGTCATGGCGGGACGATTCGTGATCTACGGGCCCGGGGCCGTGGGCGGGGTGATCGCCGCCGGCCTCGCGCTGGGCGGGCACCCGGTCGCCGTGATCGCCCGGGGTGTGCACCTCGAGGCCATCCGCCGCCGGGGGCTCGAGCTGCGCCACCACGGCGGCACCGACCGGGCCGAGGTGGAGGCGGTCGACGCGCCGGGGGCGCTGGGGCTCGGCGATGACGACGTCGTCATCCTCGCCGTCAAATCCCAGCACACCCAGACGGCCCTCGACGCCCTCGCCGCAGCGGCACCGCCCGAGCTCCCGGTCGTGTGCGCCCAGAACGGCGTCGACAACGAGCGGATGGCGCAGCGCCGTTTCGCGAACGTGTACGGCATGTGTGTCTACCTCCCGGGCACCCATCTCGAGCCGGGGGTGGTGATCGCGTCGGGGTCGCCGGTGTTCGGGATCCTCGATGTCGGGCGCTATCCGAGGGGGAGCGACGCGACCGCCGCTCGTGTGGCCGACGCGCTGTCGTCGTCTGGCTTCCGCTCGCGCACCGACGACGCCATCATGCGCTTCAAGTACGCAAAGCTCCGGATCAACACCCGCAACGCCCTCGACGCGGCCTGCGGCCGGGACGCGATGCAGAGCCCCCTAGGCCAGCGCGCGGCCCGGGAGGCGCTCGCCGTATTCCAGGCCGCCGGCATCGACGTCGCCAGCCGCGACGAGGAAGCGGCGCGGCGCGACGGCTTCTCGACCCCTCCGGTGGACGGCGAGGCGCGGGGGGGGAGCTCGTCGTGGCAGAGCCTGGCCCGGGGCGCGGGCTCGATCGAGGCCGACTATCTGAACGGCGAGGTGGTGATGTTGGGCCGCCTCCACGGCGTCGCCACCCCGGTGAACGAGACGCTGCGCCGCGTGGTGAACCGGATGGCCCGCGAGGGGCGCGACCCGGGGTCGATGGCGCTCGACGAGGTCGACGCGCTGGTCGCCGCCGCCGAGGGGGCCGGGAGCTAGAGCGGGGCCGGCGCCTCGGCTTGCTACGATTCCCGCTGTCGCGAGGCCCCGCGACGACTCTGGGAGGATACCGTGGAGCACGTCGCCATCACCGGTCTGGGAGTGATCTCATCGATCGGTCACAACGTGAAGGATTTCAACCAGAGCCTGGTGGACGGCACGGTTGCGGCGAGCCCCGCCCCCTGGAAGGAAGGCCACGAGAACATCTGGATGTCCCTCATCGAGGGCTTCGACGCCTCGGAGTGGATGGAAGACCGCGTCGTGCGCAACTCGGCGCCGTTCTCCCACTACGCGATCGCCGCCGCGGCGCAGGCGGTGGAAGACTCCGGGATCGAGGCGTTCGACCCGGTGCGCACTGCTGTGGTGATCGGCAGCGCGCTCGGCGGGGTCGACTCCTACGCCGACGACCAAGAGCGACTCGACGAGGGCGGGCCCGACGCCATCTCGCCGAAGTTCATGGTGAACTCGCTCCTCAACATGCCGGCGGCGCACCTCGCGCTGCGCTTCGGGCTCCACGGCCCCCAGCTCGCGATCGCCACGGCCTGTGCGTCGTCCCACGACGCCATGGGGATCGCCGCTCGCATGATCGAGTCGGGGGAGATCGACGTCGCGATCACCGGCGGTACCGACTGCGCGATCAGCCCCCTCGTCTTCTTCGGCGCGCGCAACAACAAGATGTTCACGCCGCAACCCGACCCCTACAAGACCTGCCGCCCCTTCAACGTCGAGCGCTTCGGGGTGATGCTGGGCGAAGGCGCCGGGATGTTCGTCCTCGAGCGCGCCGAGCGCGCGCGGGAGCGGGGCGCCACGATCTACGGGCGACTGCGCGGCTACGCCACGCTGGCCGACGGCTACCACCCCTCCTCTCCCGAGCCCGAAGGCCGCTGGGAACAGCGGGTGATGGAGATGGCCCTCGAGAGCGCGGCGCTCCCGGGCGGCGCCGACGACGTCGACGCCGTCGTGGCCCACGGCACCGGGACCCCGGTGGGCGACATCGCCGAGCTCGCCGCGCTGAACCGGATCTACGGCCGGCGCAGCACCCCGATGCGCGTCATGTCGCCGAAGGGCAACTTCGGCCACCCCCACGGCCCGGCCGGCGCACTCGGCCTTCTGGTGGGGCTCTACAGCATGCGCGAGAACGCCCTCATGCCCACCGCCGGCACCTACGACAACGCCGACCTGATGCCCGAGGTCGACGCGCTCCACGCCGTGATCAACGAGCCCGCCCCGGGCCGTCTCGACACACTCCAGGTGAACGCCTTTGGCTTCGGCGGCCAGAACTCGTCGCTGGTGGTGACGCGGGACTAGGCCTCTCCCCTCGGTCGCCTCTGCAGTCGACCCGCGCTTGGTGGTCGGACCCGACGTCTACAAAGGGCGTTTGCGGACCCTCCGCTGTCCGACGGCGCGGCGTCCGCCCCCCCCCGCCCGTTTGACCGTGAGGTTGCATCGGCATGTCACTACAAGACCTCGGTAGCCTCGGGGAGCTGATCGGCGCGGTTGCGACCGTGGCCACACTCGCCTACCTGGCCGTACAGATTCGAGCGAACACCCGGGCGACGCGAGCCTCCGCGAACCAGTTCATGCTGGACGGAGCCCGAGACCGGATCTCGATGCAGGGCTACGTGTCCCCTGATCTCGGAGAGATCACGGCCATCGGTCTGTCGACGTACGACGAACTCACGGACGCGCAGCGGATCCGCTTTTTCTGGTACTTGACGGAGCACGCTCTCCAGCTCCAGAACGTGATCAATCTTCGAAAGCAGGGAATGTTGTCGGAGCTCGACTACGAGACTTGGTTGCACTACGTGTGCTCGTTCGTCAATACGCCCGGGGGAAAGGTCGCGTGGCCACAGCTCGCCAACGCGGTGTCGCCGGACGTACGAGACGTCATCGATACACACCTGGCCGAGAACCCGGGTCATCCGTCGCTGTTGGAGCTTGTTCCGCTACTCGATTCGCGAGGTTGGGAGAAAGCCCGACCCAACGAGTCACCGTAGAGCCAGCAGCGCGACGTGGGATTTACCGAACCGGGCGCACCGGGTCGTCGTTCGGCAGCGCAGACGGTGGCAACGAACCCGGCCGGTGATCAGCCGATCGGGCACGCGGGAGCATCGGCGACCGCGTCTCGGGTCTCGCCGTCGACGTCGGTCCGGAAGGTCGCGTGCACCCGATTCACCATCGCCGCGAGGCCCACCGTCATCGAAAGCTCGAGGAGCTCGTCGCGCGAGAAACACGTCTCGAGCTCAGTGTAGAGGGCGTCGTCGACGCGGTTGTGACGCGTGAGCTCCTCCGCATAGCGCAACACCAAGCGATCGGTCGCGTCGAGGCTCGCGCACGTCTCGGGCTCTGCCATCGCCGCCATCTCTTCGTCCTTCAACCCGACGCTCCGACCGAGCATCACATGGGTGGGAATTCAGTAGTGGCAGCTGTTCACCTGCGAGGCGCGTAGGTAGGCCAGCTCACGCAGCCGAGGCGAGAGCTTCGGGGAACCGTAGAGCCCTTCGGCGATGCCGAGAAACCCCTCGGCCACCTGGGGGTTGTGGGCCCAGAGCTTGAAGACGTTGAGCACCGAGAAGCCGAGGCGCTCCATCCGGGCGAAGAGGGCGCGCTGTGCGTCGGAAGCGTCCTCGGCCTCGACCAGGGGAATCCGGGACACGGGGGATCTCCATCCGATTTTGGGGGACCCCATGATCCCCACCAGACCCTCGGCCGGCAACCCCGGCGGCCGGCGACGCCTTGGGGAGAGCGCCCGCCCGAAAAGGCGTCCCGCGGGGTACACTCGGGCGCGAGCCGCCCAGCACGACCCGGGTTGCGTCCCCGCTTCTTTCTCCCATCGAACGAGGATTCTCATGAAATTCGGCATCCAGCAGGTGATCCAGAACCACACCGGCCACGACGACACGGCCATGTTCCGCAACGAGGTCGAGTCGATCATCGAGTCCGAACAGATGGGGTTCGACATCGTGTGGACGGTGGAACACCACTTCACCGACTACTCGCTCTGCCCGGACAATATGCAGTACCTGACCTACATCGCGGCCCGGACGAAGCGGCTGCAGCTCGCCACCGGCGCGATCATCGTGCCGTGGAACGACCCGCTCCGGGTGGTCGAGAAGATGGTGATGCTCGACCACCTCTCCGATGGACGCGCGGTGCTCGGGCTGGGGCGCGGCCTGGCGCGACGCGAGTACCAGGGCTTCCGACAGGACATGAGCGAGGCGCGGGAGCGCTTCAACGAAGCGGCCGAGATGATCGTGCGCGGTCTCGAAGAGGGCTTCGTCGACGGCAGCGGCCAGTTCTACCCGCAGCCCCGTGTCGAGGTGCGTCCGCGGCCCTACGGGAGCTTTGCCGGGCGCCGCTACCAGGTGTGTATGTCGCCCGACTCGTTCGAGATCTCCGCCGAACTCGGCCTCGGCGCGATGATGTTCTCGCAGTACCCGTGGGAGCAGCTGAAAGACCAGGTCGAGTCCTACCGCGCGGACTTCCGGGCCAAGCAGGGCGAAGAGCCGCCCCCGCTCGCGATCGCCGACTTTGTGGTCTGTCACAACGACGTGAAGAAGGCCGAGGAGATCGCGAGGGAGAAGATCATCGGGTACCTGATGAGCGTCCTCGACCACTACGAGATGCTCGACAAGAGCCACTTCGCCGAGACCGGCGCGTCCTACCAGCACTATGCGAATGCCGCGGACCAGATGAAGGAAATGGGCATGGACAAGATGTGCGACGGCTTCCTCGAGGCGAATCTCTGGGGCGACCCGGCGATGATCCGCGACAAGATGCAACAACGCCGCGAGATCATCGGCGACTACGAGACCAGCGGGATCTTCAGCTTCCAGAGCCTCCCCTACGACGAGGTAAAGAAGATGATGCGCCTGTTCGCCGAAGAGGTGGGCCCGATGATCCACGGCTGGGACCGTCTGGCCGCGTAGCGAACCCCACGGCCGACCGCAGCGCGACGTGGTCTCCCCATGGCTGAAAAACTCGTCACCACCAAGGACTGGTACGTCCCACCGCGGCACGCCAGGACGCCCGCCGACACCCCGCTCGAGCCGGCGGATGTCCTGGTGCCCGCCCGACGCTACACCGACGCGGACTTCCTGCGGCAGGAGTTCGAGTCGCTGTGGACGCGCACCTGGCACCTCGTCTGTCGAGAGAGCCAGGTGGCCGAGCCCGGCGACTATCTGGTCTACGAGCTCGGCGCGCGCTCGTTCCTCGTGGTCCGCGGGCGCGACGGGACACTTCGGGCCTTCCATAACTCGTGCCGGCATCGCGGCACGCGGCTGTGCAAGGGCCGGGGCAACACCGGGAGAACCCTGACCTGCCCCTACCACATGTGGTCCTACGAGCTCGACGGGCGTCTCCGCAGCGTGACCGACCGAGAGACGTTCTGCCCCCTCGACGACGACGACTACGGGCTCTCCGGGGTCGCCGTGGGGACCTGCGCGGGGTTCGTCTTCCTGCACCCCGAGCGGGACCCACCCGAATCGCTCGAGGCCTTTCTCGGCGAGGTCCCCGCGCTGCTCGCCCCGTACCGCTTCGACGACGCCGTGGCGACCCTCGACGTCACCATGCCGTGCTCCGCGAACTGGAAGGTGCTCGTCGAGGCCTTCGTCGAGATGTACCACGTGCAGTCCGTCCACCCGGAGCTGCTCTCCACCCTCGACGACGTCAACACCTACTTCGAAACCCTGGGGCTCCACAGCTGGATGATCGTCCCCACGGCGGTCACCAGTGAGCGTCTCGGCAACCGGGTTGGCGAGATCGAACGGCTGGAGGCCTTCATCGCGATGATGGCCGACGGGGTCGGGGTGCGGAGCCGCGACAACCGGTCCGCCGGCGAAGAGACCGCCGCGGCGTTGCGTCAGCAATTCACCAACGACGCGGGCGACCTGATGCTACCCGAGGGGTCCACCGTCCGCGATGTGTTCCTGCAGATGGCCCAGACCGCGCTCGAAGACAAGGGCTTCGACCTGTCCGGGTTGAGCGAAGCGCAGTTCCTCGACAACCACCAGTTCCATCTCTTTCCGAACGTGGTGATGAACTGCTACGCCGGGCTCAACATGTTCCTGCGCTTCCGGCCCCACGCGAGCGACCCGGGCCAGTGTTGGATCGACCTCATGCTGATCGAGCTAATCGGCGACCCGGAGGAACGGAAGGCGCGCGCCGCGGCGCACGAGGAGTACGCCGAAGGCGAGGTGAGCCTGGGAGACGTCGTCGACCAGGACACCGACTTCCTACCGGAGGTCCAGGCGGGTCTGGAGGCGGGCGACCTCGAGCACGTGACGTTGAGCAAGCAGGAAATCCGGATCGTGAACTTCCACAAGGCGCTCGACCGCTACATCCCGCGCAGCGGCGCTTAGGCGTCGCGCGCCGCTAGGCGCCGACCCGATCGAAGAAGCGGATCTTCAAGCTCTCCTCGAGCCTCGACTCCGCCTCCTCGATGTCGCCGCGCTCGGTGCGCCACGCGAAATACTTCTCGTACTTCTCGCGGCTCTCCCACGTCTCGACCGCCACGAAGATCTCGGGGTGGTCCATGTCCCGGACCATGTAGACATCGATACAGCCGTCGAAGGTCCTTGTGTCGGGCAGCGCATCCTTGAAGCCGGCAGCCACTTCCTCGACGTGTTCTTTCTTGACGCGCAACTCGAGCAGTACCGTGCAAGCCATGACGTCTCGCCTCCTCTGGGGACGCCCAGTGTACACGCTTCGAAATTTGGCGTCGGCGCGGTGTCGTCTAGCGCGCAGCTCGGCGGGGCGTCGGCTCGCTACGGCCCTCGCCCACCACCGCGGACGCGGCCACGAAGCTCCCCGTGCGAAACCGCCACCGGGTTTTCCCAAAGCGCTGCATGGATTCGAGAAGTCGCTGCACCGCCGTCGTGGCCGCGCGGAAGGGCAGCGACTTGGCGATCGCCACGGCCCCCACCGCGAAGAGCCGCGGGTTGTGGAGGATCGCCGCGGTGTCGCGGACCTCGAGACCGGCGCGCTCCAGCTCCTGCTCGAGCTCGCGCACCTCGTAGGAGCGGCCGAGATAAAAGGGGACGAGGCGCAGCCGCTTCGCGAGCCGCAACAGCCAGTCGGAGACGTTCTGACGGTTGTCTAGGGTGATGATCAGCCGTCCGCCGGGAGACAGCACCCGCGCGATCTCTCGAAGGCTCACCCCGAGATCGCCCGGGTCGACGAAGTGGTCAAGGGTAGACGGCGACACCACCAGGTCGAAGCTCTCGGCCGGAAAGGGGAGACGTCGCGCGTCGCAGGCCAGCACCGCAACGCGGTCACGCGGCACCCGCTCGGCCGCCTGCTGGGCGAACTTCCGGGACAGATCCATCCCGCAGACGGTCGCGCCGCGCTCCGCCATCGCATCGAGGAGCGCTCCGGCACCCGTCGCCTCTTCGAAGAGGTCGGTCTTCAACACCCTCCCGCGCGCCGGGAGACCGTCCCACCGCTCGAGAAGCTCCAGGTAGGCGCGCCGCTTCATCTCCGAGAGAAACCTGTCGAGGTAGTGCCGACGGCGCGCAAAGCGCCGAGCAATGTCGTTCCAGTACCGAGCGGGGGAGACGTCGGGGGTCATCGCGGCGTCGGCGGGTCGGAGCGCGGGCCGGGCTCGAAGTGGTGGTAGAGCCAGCCCTGCCAATCGGCCGGATGATCGATGATGAGGCGCTCGAGACGCCGGGCGAACTCCGCGACGGCCTGCTCGGCAAAGCGCTTGCGCGGTATCTCCCGCTCCACGGGGATCTCGCGATCGACCACCACCCGGTAGTGATAGGGCCCGACCCGCAGCGCGTAAACGGTGAAGAGGGCGGCGTTCTCGAGCCACGCGATCGACGGCGCTCCGGGCGCGAAGGCGCGGCGGGCCCCGAGCACGCTGGCCTCGACGTTCTGCACCCCTTCGTGCTCGCCGAAGATCGACACACAGGCCCCGTCGCGCAGATGGTGGCGAAGCCGCATCAGGTAGCCCGGCGACCCGTCGAGGGGGATCTGCACTCGGTCGGCGAGGTAGGGATTCTCGGCCCGACAGAACAGCCTGCTCAGCAGACGGAGACCCAGCGCCGTCGTCGAGGCAGCGCCGTGGTCGACCCGGCTCAGGTGCACCAGCGGGAGCTCCGAGCGGTAGAAGGCCTGCTTGATCGCCGTGGCGCTCGCGAAACGCATGCCCCAGAGGACGACACCGCGGCCGGCCGCGCGCGCCTCCTGCACCCGCTCGATCCCCTCGAGATCGATCGCGGGGTGCCACGCCAGACGACGCAACCCGCGCAGCCGCCCCCAGCCGTCCTCGAGACGCATGCGGAGACACGCCGCCGCAGCGCGGCGGGGCTCCACCGTGTGCGGCGCCGGGAGGGTCGCGCTCATCGCTTCGGCGATCCGGTCGGCGGTGTGGGGCGATACGAATGTGTAGAGCCGGCTCAACACATCGGCGATCACGGCGTCGAAGCGTTGGGGGGTGAGCGCGGCTGCCGCACCACCGACGCCGAACGAGGCCAGTCGCCGCAGGTCCGCGGAGCAGACCCAGGGGATGGATGTCCGGTGCACGGCCCGCTTCGACACGTGGCGCCTCGCTGTCAGGGAGCACATGTGGCCCCTAGGACCTCGCTGAGGCTATGCGAGGGGTCGAGGAGCGTCGAGCGCAGATCGCTTGCACGGATCCTCCGCCGGCGCGCAAGACGGCGGCAGGCAAAGGAGGGGTCGGGTAGGGGCGACCTCGTTCCGTCCTCCGGAGCCAGTGCCCGCGTCCGCGCTAGAGGATCGGAAAGTCGTAGCGGAGGATCAGGCGGAAATTGGTGCCGTCCTCCGGGCTCCCCTCTTCGTGGAGCCAGCTGACACGCGCGCGGAACCAGAGGTTGCGGAGCTCGCCCCGTTGGAGGCGGTAGTCGATCGTCGCGTTGAGCTCCTGGCTGTTGCGGTGGCGGTCGCGTATCTCTCCGTCCCAGGCGGCGACCAAGTTGAGAATCGTCGATACCTCGGGGAGCCCGAGCCCCGAGAGGTCGTAGGAGAGGCTGACAAGCAGCGCCTTCTCGTCGGCGCGGGTAAAGGTGCTCTGCATCAGGTCGACGTAGCTCGGGCTCGAGCCGTAGAGATTCTGGATCGAGGAGTGCGGGCCGGTGACGCTCACCCCGAGCCGCCCCACCACTCCCGCGTAGCTCGCGGAGCCGCGCAACCCGACGCTCCAGTTGTCCTCGAGCAGGTCGCCGAGCAAGTCGTCCCCGGTCTCCCACTGATAGCTGAACTGTCCGTCGAGACGCGCCTCCAATCCCGTCGCGAAGACGTGCTTCAGGCTCGACTCGCTGTAGACGCCGACCGACAGGTCGGGGACACCGCCGGCGAGAAACCCGACGGTGAAGCGCTCGTTGGGCTCCCAGATCGCTCCCCCGTGGGCGAGCCCCCGGTCCTCGGTGAAACCGACGTCGCCGGTCATCGAGCGGAATCGATCCGACGAGCGGGCCTTGATCCGCCAGGTGTAGCCGGTGGAGAAGCGGATCGCGCCGGCGGGCTTGGCGAGGGTGATCGACTCGAAGGTGTTGGGTGTCATCCGATTGTCGCGCCGGTTGACATAGGGGAGGTCGAGGTACTGGCGGAACCCGGTGAGGACGAGCCCTTTGTACCGGAGCTTCGCGTTCGCGATCCCGAGCACGCTGTACCCGTTTTGCCCGGGCTCGAGGAGCAGCGTGCCATCGCGGCTGTCGGGAGCGTGCGCGGGCTGGGAGGTGAAGCCCTCGACTTCGAGGGCGGCGGCGTCCTCGAACCAGCCGGAGTGGTAGTAGAGCGAGCCCCCAATCGCCCAGGCCTCGCGGGTGCTGTCGGTGGTAGTGTCCTGCCGCAGGTAGTAGGTGCGAAAGCGCCCCTCCACCACGGACTCCGAGAAGAAGGGGTGCCAGCGCTGGATGCGCTGACGCAAATACGGAAAGAGCGGCGTCTTGCGTCGTCGCACGGGGAAGATGCGATCGAGGGGGGTCTCGATCTCGTTCGCCGACGCCGGAGCCGGCTCGTCCTCGAGCTCCCGCTCCGCCGCGGCGCCCGGACGCGCGGACGCCACGAGAACGAGGCAGCTGAGCGCCGCGACGCCCCGCGACCAGGACGAGGGGCCCCAGCAGACCCGCGGGCGGAGACGCGCCGCCCTGCGACCCCTCTCCGGTGCTTTCGCGACCCGCATCGCCATCGATGATCGCGGCCGGGGGGGCGCGTTGCCAGCGTCTGAAAGCTCCGGGAAAAGCCCTGGCGCCCTTCGGGCCGGACCTCGATGCTTGCGGAGAGCCCCCACGGAGACTGTCGCATGGATTCTCTGCCGCGATTGTTCGACCTCCTCCAGACCCAGCCCGTCCTCACCCTCTTTCTGCTCCTGGGTTCGGGCTACCTGATCGCGCGGATCCGAATCGGGTCGTTCTCCCTCGGCCCGGTGGCGGGTGTCCTCTTCGCCGGCCTCTTCTTCGGACACCACGGCTTCCAATCCTCCCCCGGTGCCCAGGCGGTTGGCTTTGCCCTCTTCATCTTCTCCGTGGGCTATCAGGCGGGACCCCGTTTCTTCGACGTGTTGATGAGCGACGGGCTCAAGTACTTCGCGCTGGCGTCGGTGATCGCCGCGACGGGGCTCGGCCTCGCGAGTCTCGCCGTGCAGTTCCTCGACGTCGCTCCCGGCACGTCGGCGGGGCTGCTGGCGGGCGGGCTCACGAGCTCGCCGACCCTCGCCGCCGCCCAAGAAGCCGTGCGGAGTGGCGCGATCACGCCGCCGCCGGGCATCAGCGCCGACGCCATGATCGGCAACATTACGACGGGGTACGCGATCACCTACATCTTCGGGCTCGCCGGGTTGATCGTCATCATCAAGCTGTTGCCGGGGTCGCTTGGCCTCGACCTCGAGGAGGAAGCGCGGCGTTTCGACGCCGCCGAGCGCGCTGAGGACGCGGCCCCGTTGAACGTGGGGCTGCGCACCTACCGCGTCACCCGGGAAGACGTCACCCGGTTGTCGTTGCGCGAGCTTCGGGAGCGCTACTGGGATCGCTTTGCGGTGGTCCGCGTGCGACGCGACGGCGAACTCCTCGACCCGTCGGAGCTCCGCGAAGACGAGACCCTTCGGCTCGGCGACGAAGTGTTCGCACTCGGTGACGCTCGCTTCTTCACCGGTGGAATCGCCGAGATCGGCGAGGAGGTCGCCCTGTCGGTCGACGCCCGGAAGGCGACCAACACGGCCCAGATCACCATCATGAACGCGGGGGCGGCCGGAAAGACCCTGGGCGAACTCGAGATCTCCCGGCGCTACGGGCTCCTCGTCACGGGTCTGCGCCGGATGCGTCTGTCGCTCCCCTTGGGCCCCGAGGTCGAGATCCGACGGGGCGACGTCCTCACGGTGAGCGGGCCCGCCGCGCACATCGACCTGGTGGGCGACGCGCTGGGCCACGTCGAGCGGGACGTCATCGAGACGGACATGTTGACCTTCGCCTTCGGCATCTGCGCCGGCGTCCTGCTCGGGATGCTCTCGATTCCGCTAGCGGGCCTCCACATCGGGTTGGGCTCGGCCGGAGGCCTCCTCTCGGCCGGGCTCCTGGTCGGTCTTCTGCGCAGTGTCCGGCCCACCTTCGGGCGTCTACCCCCCGCGACCCGCTGGTTCCTGATGGAATTCGGGCTCTTGCTCTTCATGGCTGGGGTGGGGCTCCGTGCGGGGCAGGACATCGTCGAGACCTTTCTCGCAGCCGGACCCACGCTGATCGCCGCCGGCGTGGTCGTGACCACGATTCCGGTCTTGCTCGGCTACTTCGTCGGACGCAAGCTGCTCGGGATCGAGCCGGTGCTGCTTTTCGGCGCCGTCACTGGAGCCATGACGAGTGGCGCCTCGCTCAGCATCGTCACCGCGGCCGCCAAGAGCGACGCCCCGGCGCTCGGCTATACGGGCACCTATGCCTTCGCCAATGTCCTCCTCACGATCGCCGGAAGCGTGATTCTCCTGCTCTAACGCGACCCCGCGTCGATCTGGCCCGTGTCGACGCGGTCGCTTAGAGTGGCGGTGCGTTGGCAGGCGGACACCGGACACGCGTGTGGATCGAACAACGGGCCGGTCGTCCTCTCGACACGACGGTGTCGGCGACGGGCGGCGGAAGCGGGTGAGTGCCGACCGCTTCCAGCTCGATGCCGCGACGCTCCCGTGGGCGATCTTCGCGGCGGACCGAGACGGCCACATCATCGACGCGAACGATGCGCTTCGACACCTCCTCGGGCGGCGCCGCGACGACCTCGTCGGGCAACCCTTGGTGGAGGTTTTCGAGGGCCTGGGACCGCGCTGGCTCGACGCCCCCCACCCCGTCGAGCTTCGGCTCGAGGTCGGCGGACGGGTCCAGACGATCCACCTCGACGGACGCCTCGACGAGGGTCGCGTCGAGGGGTGGGTCCAGCAGGTCGGGGATCGCGAGCTCTCGGATCCCTACCTGACCCTCGTCGAGAACGCGCCGTTCTCGCTCGTCATCATCCAAGACGGCATTGTGGTCTACGCCAACCGGCGTCAGGAGGAGATGTTCCCCGCCCTCGGCCGCCCGGCGACCACCGTCGTCATGGAGGCCATGCACCCCGACGATCGAAAGCTCGTGGTCGAGCGCATCAAGGCCCGGGAGGCGGGCCAGGCGGTGCCCAGCCACTATCGCTTCCGCCAGGTGAAGCACGGCGAGACCCTGTGGCAGGAAGTGTGGTCGCACCGGATCACGTTTCGCGGCCGGAGCGCGGTCCAGGCCATCATCATCGACGCGACCGAACGGGTGCGGGCCGAGCGCGAGCTGGCCGAGCTCGACGAGAAGTACCACCACGCCCAGAAGCTCGAGGCGATCGGGCGGCTGGCGGGGGGCGTGGCCCACGATTTCAACAACCTGCTCACCGTGATGATGACCTCTGCGGAGCTCGCGGCGGCCGATCCCGGCACACCGGCCGGGGTGCGCGGGGAGATCGCCCAGATCGTCGCCGCCGCCGAGCGGGGCGCCGAGCTCACCCAGCAGCTCCTGGCCTTCAGCCGCAGACAACCGAGCGACACGTGCCGACAGAACGTCAACGACGTCGTCGGGGCGATGAAGACGATGCTGCAGCGGCTGGTCGGCGAGGGCGTCGAGGTCACCGCGGCGCTCCTCCCCGGACCCCTCTGGATCGACGTCGGCAAGGGCCAGCTCGAGCAGGTGCTGGTCAACCTCGTCGTCAACGCCCGTGACGCGATGCCCGAAGGCGGGCGGATCGTGTTGCGCACCCGGATCGTCGGCCGCGACGGCTCCGACGGAACCGAAAAGACCCCGCTCGCGGAGATCTCGGTCGAGGACACGGGGACCGGGATGGATCCGGAGACTCTCTCGAAGGTATGCGAACCCTTCTTTACGACCAAGGACCAAGGGGAGGGCACGGGCCTCGGCCTGTCCATGGTGCTCGGGGTCACCGAAAACGCCGGGGGCTTTCTCGAGATCGAGAGTGCCCCCGAGCGCGGCACGACCGTGCGCCTCTTGTTTCCGGCCCGCGCCGCTCCGGAGCTCCCGGTGGAGCTCGCGCGCCCGGGACACCGAGCCACCGGGCGCGTCCTCGTCGTCGAAGACGAACCCCTCGTCCGCGACTTGACCCGCCGGATCCTTGCCTCCGCGGGCTTCGAGGTCCGGGCCGTCGCGAGCGCCGCGGAGGCGCTCGCGCAAATCGAACGCGACCCGGCCTTCGACGCGCTCTTGACCGATGTCGCGATGCCGAACATGAGCGGGATCGAGCTCGCGCGAACACTCCGGTTGCGTCGTTGTGACATCCCCACCGTGTTCATGACGGGCTATGCCGACGAACGCGTTCTTCGGCCGGACGATCCGATCGACCAGACCTCGCTCCTCCGCAAGCCGTTCAGCGCAGCGGATGTCATCAGCGCGGTCGAAACCTCCATCGAGCGACACGCCGAAGCCGCCGCGTCCTCTCGGCCCTGCGACGAGACGGACCCGGAGGCCGCGGGGCGTCTCCCGTAGCGGCGTGGTAGCGTCGGATCACGGTGGCGCTCCGGATTCTCCTCGCACTTCTCGGACTGACGTTCTCGTTCGTCAGCCGCACGCGCGATCGGTTCCGGCGCCAGCTGAGCCGCGACGTGGTGATCGAGATCGCGTCGGCGGGCGGCGTGGCGCGCCACTTCCTCTTTGCCGACCGCCGCGCGACGAGTCGAGCGGGCCGCGCGGATTCTCCCGACCTCTCGGTCCGCTTTCCGACGGCGTGGGTCGGCGTCGCGGCGCTGCTCGCGCCCAACGGTCCCGACCGCCTGTTTCAAGGGATGCTCGACGGTTCGATCGAGGTCCGGGGCGACCGGCGTCTTCTGCTCTGGTTCCAGGGGCTCGCGCCGGCGGCGATTCCGGGGCTCCCCGCGTTCCGTCTACCGCACACCCCGCCGTCGCCGTACCGGCGGCCCGCGGCGAGCGCCGACGTAAGCCGCCGGATCGTCCGGGAGCCGGCCGCCGCCGAGCTCGATCCGGCGCAAACCGATACGTGGACGGCCCGAAAGAAGCTGCTCATGATGCGCGTCGCCGCCGGCGAGCGGCCGAAGGCGTTTTAAGGGCTTCGATGACGCCCCACCTCTCCGATCGATCCCGGGGCTGGCTCCGCTTTGTGTGGGACAAGGCGACGACCGACGACGACTGGTCGGTCACGGGCGAGCCCCATCCCTGGTGGGATCGAGACAGCACCGCACCGATGTGCGCGTTCCCGCGCTTCGACCTCGGCGAGACCTCGTACATCCTCCCGATCCTCGCCGACCAGACGCCGGCGTGGCGCGAGGTCTACACCCGGATCGCCGACGAGCTCGTCGGGCGTCACACGACCTTCTGGGCAGCCGCCGACTGGCTCAGTCTGATCGGCCACGACCCCCACCCCGACGCGTATCCGCCGGAATGGCTGATCTACGTCCCCGAGCGGTTGCGCGGGCGCTACGACCCCCCCGGCTGGACGGCGAACGGCGTCGAGCCGTGGGGGCTCCAGCCGGATCCCATCGGCTCGGACGGCAACCTGTTTTTCCGCGGCTTCTTCAACCTTCTGCTGTCGGTCTACCGCTCGGTCTCGGGCAGCGACAAGTGGGAACACCCGTTCGAGGTGGCGGGCTACGGCGGTCGGCGCTTCGCCTGGTCGCACCGAGAGATCGCGGAGTTCATCCACCTGCAGTGGAAAGAGCGCCCGCAGGGTCCGAACTGCGAGAACACCAAGATCTGGCCCTTCTGTCTGAGCGCGGCCGGGCTCGGCCTGCAGCTCTACGACCGGGTCACCGACACCGACTTCCACGGCGTCTACGACGAGTGGGTCGAGTACGCCAAGCGGCACTACATGAGCCTCGACGCGAAGGGGGGGATCGCGTCCTTCGCCTTCTTCTACGACCCGCTCGAGGACGTGACCCTGGGCTACCCCGCGCCGGTGTCGGCGTATCCGGCGCTCGCGATTACCCCCTACGTGCTGCCCCAGGCGCCGGAGTGGGGGCAATTCCTCTACGAAGACTCCGTCCGGAAGCTCCGCTGGGACGACCCGTCAAAACCGATCGTCGAGCTCTTCCCCGATCCGCGCTTTCTCTCCGTCGGTCTCCTGGTCGCCCAGGACCTGGGCGACGAGACGACCGCGAAGCGGCTTCGCCAGTACGCCGAAGACCACTTCGACCCCCGCTGGTTCGGCGGGGAAGACGACCGCTTCGGCTGGTGGTTCGGCACAGACGAAGCGTGGCCGCGCGGCCAGCTCTCGGCACTCCAGATGGTCTGCGAGGCCGCGGGGCCGGGAGCCTGGTCGAGGGCGTTTTGCCAACCGGACCGCGGGAAGTTCGACGCGCCGACCGTCGAAGGCGTCGACTACCCCTCCCTCGCGATTCGCCGCGCCTGGAACGACGCCGACGCGGGAGTCCTCCACGTCGGCACCTGCGTCGGCACCCCGTCGCGCGCCGGCGCCGCGACGACCTTTCGCATCACCCAGCTCCCCGACCCGACCGACGTCTCGATCCGCTGCGACGGCGCCGCCTTTCCGCGCTGGCGGGCCGTCGCGGACGACGCCATCGAAGTCGAGACCGACATCGCCACACACGAGTTCCGGATCGACGTGCGGGGCGCCGCGGCGAGCCAGCGCGCCGCGCGCACGAAGGCCCCGTCGGCCGCGCCGGTCGAGTCGAGCGCGGCGAGCGAGTCCCGGACCTACCGCCCCGAAGCAGCCGCGAGCTGCTCGTGCTGTTCGCGGGTGACCTAGCGTCGTCTCCAGGCTGCCGATCCGCCGCTCCCACCCTTCCGCGCCCCGAGGCTCTCGCGCGAGACCCCGCGGCGACCCCCGCTCGGCGTCCAGTCACGAACCGGTGGTGCGCCCTGCGGCCGGCCGCGGCACCGAGGGCCAGGTGCGCGGACGCGGCGCGAGGTGTCAGACTCTCCCCATGGACGGATTGGCCGAGCTCGCGGCCTGGGCAAATGCCAACGAGGGCCTGCTCCAGGCCCTCGCGATGGTGGCGGGTGCCCTCGTGTTGATCACCTCGGTGGTGGGTCCGCGTCTCTCCCGAAAGCGCCGTCGGTCCGCCGCCGGCCGAGCGTCCGGCCCGCCGCCGGACGAAGATCGCGGCACCGGCACGGCAGGCGACACCGAAGCTGGCCGCGATCACTCCCCGGCCGGCGCCTCGACCCGCGACGACCGGCCCTCTATCGCGGTGATGCCCTTTGAGAACATGAGCGGCGATCCAGCGCAGGACTTCTTCGCAGACGGACTGACGGAAGACATCATCACGGAGCTGTCGCGCTTCCGCGAACTCTTCGTCATCGCCCGCAACTCCACCTTCACCTACAAGGGCCACCCCACGAAGATCTCGGATGTGGGCCGCGAGCTCGGGGTCCAGTACGTCGTCGAGGGCAGTGTGCAGCGCGTGGGAAGCCGGGTCCGGTTCACGGCGCAGCTCCTCGAAGCGTCGAGCGGAACCCACCTCTGGGCGGAGCGCTATGACCGCGACGTCGAAGACATCTTCGAGGTGCAGGACGAAGTAGCGCAGGCCGTCGTGGCTGCACTCCCGAGTCGCCTCGAGGCCGCTGCGCTCGACCGCAGCAAGCGCAAGCCACCGCACGACATGTCCGTGTACGAGCACGTCGTGCGCGCCAAGCAATACCACCACCGCGGAACCCCCGCCGACAACGCGGAGGCGCTGCGCCTGCTCGACGCCGCCCTCGAGATCGACCCGGACTACGCTCCCGCCTACGCGTGGAAAGGCTGCGCCCTCGGTCAGGCGATCGGG
>CAJHXS010000068.1_pt1 | contig 44319 bp, 39 predicted proteins | sample 9198591 | NCBI WGS metagenome assembly CAJHXS01 (sample SAMEA7708347, study PRJEB35096) | sediment metagenome | biome: marine neritic benthic zone biome [ENVO:01000025]; feature: sediment [ENVO:00002007]; material: shallow marine sediment [ENVO:03000034] sea grass bed [ENVO_01000059] ... | reverse complement strand
GTCTCCTCGAGCTCGTCGCGGCGATCTATCTGCCCTTCCTCGCCGCCAACGAAGCCGCCCTCGCCGAGGGCGCCGCACAGCTCGAGGTCGAGCTCGACGGCCACCCCTATCGCCAGACTCCCTTCGCTTACCAGGCCAAGTGTCTGCGCGTGTTGCGGGCGGAGTTTGCCGACCTCGACGCGGCGGCGCGTCGCGAGGTGGAGGCACTCCTCGGCGTTCCGGGCACCGCCCTCTTGCGGGCGGGCTGATCGCGGGACCAGCGCTGCGGAGGGCGGCTAGCGACCGTGCCCCTGAGCGCGGTAGACGGCCAGAAAGGCCTCTATCACCTGGTCGGAATCCGCGGCGTCGAGGGCGTCGGCACGGGCCGGGTCGGCGCGGATCGCCCGCAACGCCGCCACCGCCAGCTCGGCGTCCCACTCGCCCTCCGGCGCGTCGAGCGCACCCCGGATGATCGCGTCGAGCACGGTGGCCTCCCACATGCCCCGCGTATCGGCGCGGCGGCGCCCCGCGCGCCCCGGCGCTTTCCCGCAAACGCGACCCGGGGCTTCGCCCCGGACCGCTCACCCCGCGTCGACCAGGGGGGGCGGACCCGCGGCCCGTCTCAGGAGAACATCGAGAACGGCTCGAAGTGCCCGCCGAGCAGCGCGTCGGCCTGCCCGGAGCCCAGCCAGCCGCTCACCACCGTCGCGTAGACCCGGCGGAAATCCGTCGTGTAGAGCAGGTTGTCGCCGGGGTCGAGCTCGGTGAGGCTGGGGCGTTCCCCGTAGTGACCCCCCTGCACCGGGGTCCCGAAGACGAACATCGTGTTCGCCGCGCCGTGGTCGGTGCCGAGGCTCGTGTTCTCTGGCACCCGGCGGCCGAACTCCGAGAACACCATCAGCACCACGTCGCGGTCGCGCCCGATCCGCTGCAGGTCGGTGATGAACCCCGCCACGGCGTCCGAGGCGTAGGTGAGGATGCGCTCGTGGAGGTTCGCCTGATGCACGTGGGTGTCGAACTCGTTGTTGCGGAACGAGGTGTAGTAGAAGCGACTCGGCATCCGCGCGTCGATCAGCGCCGCGATCTTCTTGAGGTCGAGGTCCACGAGCCCGTAGTCGATCGGGGTCTCGTACGCGTTCCAGGCCGCACGCACGGTCTCCGCGGAGTCGCGGGCGCTCCGCGCCATATCGCGCAGGAACGCCGCCGTGGGGTTGGGCGCGCCCGCGGCGGGTCCCACACGGTCGAGCATCGGGCGCTCGCTGAAATAGCCCTTCCGGGCGAAGCGGTCGGGGTCGTCGAAGACCAGCGGGGTGTGGTGACGACTGCGCACCGCGAGCGACTGGGTCGCGTCGATGTTGACGATCAGGTTGTCGCCGCCCTCGGGGTGCTCGAGGTCGGCCAGCCGCCCGAGCCAGCCGTATTCCTCGCCGCTGTTGGGGGCCGCCGTGTGCCAGTAGGCCGCCGACGAGAAGTGCGAAAAGGAGGGCTGCTCGTAGCCACAGCCGTGCACCACCGCCATCTGCCCGTCTTTGTAGAGCCGTTCGAAACCCGCCATGCCGGGGCTGAACCCGTAGTGGTCGTCGATCTTGCGTAGCCGCTCCGCCGGGATCCCGATGTTGGGGCGGTGCCGGTAGTAGGCGTCGTCGCCGTAGGGAACCAGGGTGTTGAGACCGTCGTTGCCCCCGGAGAGCTCGAGGACGACGAGGATCCGCTCCGCCCCCGCGGCGCGCGCCGCCGGAGCGAAGCCCCCGAGGCCGAGTGAGGGGGCGAACGCCGCCGCGCCGAGCCCGAGGGCGCCCTGACGCAAGATCTCGCGGCGGGTCCAGGAGGGTGACGGGGTCGAATCGGGCATGGTGTGGCTCCTGCGCTCGCTAGCCGAGCTGGTAGGCCGGGGCGCTGAGGATGAGGTGGAGCACCCGGCGCAGAGACTCCTCGAGGTAGCCCTCGGCGTAGGCCAGGTCGCCGGTCCCGAGGTCCTGCTCGAGATAGTCGACCAGACCGGCGCGGAACTCCGGGTCGGCGGGCACGCTCAGGAAGCGGGTCAACAGCACGTCGACCGCCGCTTCAGGGGTGGTCGCGTCGGCCGCGCGCACCATCCCGCTGAGGTCGACCGCGGCGAGGGTGCGCGGGATCGGCTTGACCTTGGCGATCGCCATCTGCCAGCCCTTGAAGCTCCCGTAGCGGGTGTTGAAGTCTTCGTCCCGGTCGACCATCGCGTTCGCCATCGCGACCATCCCGCCGCCCTCCATCCCACCGGCACCGGCACCGGCACCGGCGCCGGTGTCGGGCTTGGTGGCGCTCGTGATGTCGTAGCCCTGGGCGATTTTGTCGTTGACCAAGGCCACCGAGAAGCCCATCGGGAGGCGGTCGCTGGGGACGAAGTTGATGTCGGGGAAGAGGACGTCGTAGGCGAAGTTGCCCCGCGCCATCAGCAACCCCGGTGTGATCCAGCTGCGACCGTAGGCCCAACCGGCGACGGTGGGCGGGCGGAAGAGCTGCTGTCCGAGCTCCGCGGTGGTGTCGTTGAAGTCGGGCACCCCCGGCACGTTGCGGAGCCCGAGCTTGCGGTAGGTCCCCACCGCGAGCTGCACCGGGCTCTTGATCTGGGTGGCCATCGAGGCCTCGCTGTAGAAATCCCGCGAGCGGAACACCGTGCGCAGGAAGGGCTCGATCTCGTAGCCGTGGTCGCGGAGCAGCGCGCCGAGGGCGGGGGCGAGAGCCGGGTCGACCTCGTCGCGCACCAGGAAGCGGTAAAGCTTGGCCGCGATGAAGTCCGCCGTAACGGGCTGGCGCAGGATGATGTCGATCACCTCGACCCCGTCGAAGGGCCCCGTCTCGCCGAGGACGGTCTTCTCGTCGGCGTCGTGTTTCGCGGGGTCGACCACGAAGGCGAGGTCGTCGAAGTTCCAACCGGTGAACGCGCGCGCCGCCTCGCGGATGTCGCGCTCGCTGTAGTGCCCGACACCCATGGTGAAGAGCTCCATGATCTCGCGGGCGAAGTTCTCGTTGGGGGCCCCTTTGACGTTCTGCCCGGCGTCGAGGAAGGCGAGCATCGCCGGGTCCTGAGACACTTCGACGAGCAGGGTGCGGAAGTTGCCCGTCCCGTGGAGGTGAAAGATCTCGAGCTGGCGGAGCATTTTGCGGTAGTCGCGGATCTTGGTTTCGTTCACCGCGAAGTGCCCGTGCCAGAAGAGCGCCATCTTCTCCTGGAGCGGCCACTCGGTGTTGACCATGCGGTGCGCCCACCAGTAGGCGAGCCGGTGGGTCTCGAGACGCGACGCCCGGAGCCAGTAGAAGAAGCGGTTCACCACGGGCTGGAGCGGGCGGTTGCCGCTGGGCTTCACCTTCACCCCGAGCGCCTCGCCGTTCTCCCGGGCGAGCTTGGTCGTGGCGGGCCGGCTCGGCGGGAAGGGCTCGAGACCCGCGTCGTGCACCCCCGAGTGGTCGAAGGGAGGGAGCGGGCCCGGGTCGGCGCGGAGCACGGACGCGACCGCGCGCTCCGGGGTCATCGCAGCGAGACGCGCGACTTCTTCGGGGGTCCCGCCAAACCCCGAGCGCTCGAGGAGGTGGGCGGCGTGGGCCGGGCTCCAGGCCTCCGCCGGGAGCGGGCTCAGGGGGTCGACCGCGGCGGCCTCGGGGGGGGTGGCGTCGGACGCGGGCGCCGCGGGCTCGGAGGTCTCGCCGCCACACGCCACCACCACCGCGAGCGCCGACGCGAGACCGAGCGCGCAGACCACCCCTGCGCCAGATCGGCAGCACGGGTGCAACACGTTTCGCAACACGGCCATCCCTCTCTCCTTTGCCGAGCCGCGCGGGCGCCCGGCCGAGCGGCCCGAGCGAGCTCGCGCTGCCCGTCATTGTAGGGCGGCCCCGCGCGAATCTCCGACCCATCGCGTCGACGGGCTACCGCCATCAAGACGGGGGCCCGGGAGGCCGAAGCGACGGGGAGCCCGGCTCCCCGCGCTGCCCGTCCGACTCCGCCGGAGCATCCGGTCGGGGTCGGCAGACGAGCGGGGGCCATCACACCGCGAAACTCCGCCGCAGCGCGGTTCCGCGTGTCGGGGATCCCGATGAAACGATTCGCCGTCGCGCTCACCCTCTTCGCCGTGGTGGCCGTCGGGCTGTCCTACTACAGCGGCCTCCAGATCGAGCGCGACTTCCAAACCGCGATGGCGAAGCTCACCGAGCAGCCCGACTTCCCCGGCGAGGTGACGACGACCTACGAGCGGGGCGTCTTCCACTCGGGGGCCGAGACTGCAATTCGGCTCTCCGCCGGCGCCGCGCCGATGATGACGATGACCCACCGCATCGCCCACGGGCCGATCCCCTGGACGGGCCTGGGCCAGGGCGCTTCACCTGGTGAGACCTGGGTCGAGACCGAGCTCCGCGTGGACGTGGGGCAGCACGCCGCGTTCGCCGCGACCTTCGCCGAGATCCCCCCGCTTCGGATCCTCACCAACGCGGGCCCCGAGAGCGGAACGAGCCGGATCCACTGGCCGGCTTTCTCGGGTCGCTCCCAGGACGGCGCGTCGATCTCGATCCAGGAGCTGCGCGGCGAGATCGACTTCGGCGGCCCCCGCGAAGAAGCGGTGGGCTTCTTCGAATGGGGCGGGATGAAACTGGAGTCGCCCTTCGTCACCGTCGAGGTGGCCGGGATGGGTGGCGAGTTCGCCTACGAGAGCATTCTCCAGCCGGCGATCTTCGGCCAGAGCTCCTTCCACCTCGACACCGTGCGCGCCGTCAGCGGTGGCCGCGCGGTCGCCGACCTCGCCGGGCTGCGCTGGGCAGAGCAGCGCGCGGTGGAGGACGGCAAGATGTTCCTGCACTCGACGCTCAGCCTCGAGTCGCTGGCGGCGATGGGACGCGCGCTCCACGAGGGCAGGCTCGACACCCGGTTCGAGAACCTCGACATCTCGGTATGGGAGCGGGTCCGCGAGCTCGCCAAGCGCTACGCCGAGGGCGCGCGGGGCACTGCGATCGCCCCCACCGCCTCGGCCCCGGCGGCCAGCCCCGACCCGGCCGAGGCCCTTCGGCTCTTCCAGACCTTCGTCGCGGCCGACCCCTCCCTCGCGGTCGACCTCGAGGCGCGGCTCGACGGCGCGCGAATCTCGGCGAAGAGCCACGCGCGCTTCGAGCCGGGCGCCGCAGCCGGCGCCCTCGACCCACAGACGTTGCTCCAGGCCCTCGACGCCGAGCTCGCCCTGCAGCTCCCGGCCCCGCTCGTCGACGCCTGGGTGGACGCCCCCCGGGCCTCGGGCAAAGCGGCCCAGCTCCGCGCCCTGCGGGAGCAAGGGCTGCTGCGACGAGGACCCGGCGACGTCTATCAGATGCGGCTGCGCATGCGCGGCGGCCAACTGTCCATCAACGGCATTCCCTACCCCGCGTTCTCGCCGGGGCGGCCCGAGGCGGGCCGCTTCCATTGACGCGGGCGGGTGCCACGGAGGGAGACCACTCGATGCGAAACCGAATGCGAGCGGCACTGGCGGTGTGCTGTGCCCTGCTCTTCACGACGGCGTGCGGCGAAGAGCCCACCACCCCGGTCGATTACGGCCAGGGGCTCTTCCAGTTCCAACTCCCCGGTGACTGGCAGGCCGGTGGACAGGCCGGTAGCGCCGTCTACTACAACAAGCTCGACGACCCCGAGGTGCGGGTGAGCGTCTCGGCTGAGATCCAGAACTGGAACAGCGGCCCGCTCACCCAGCGCCAGCTGCGTTCGGCGCTCGGTAGCCGCTTCAACCGCATGTACGGCAACACCCAGTCGGTCGTGACCTACGAAGGGCTGGCGATGATCACCTTCATGAACAACGACGACGGCGCCCGGCACTGGGTCGTCGCGAAGCCCTACTCGATCGGCTACGTGCAGTACGCCGACGTCGGGCTCCACCTGCCCGCGAGCTACTCGCCGGACGACGCCCAGGCGCTGGTCGAGAAGATCCAGCCGCTGGTGGGCGACGCCGTGTTCCGCGAATAGCGGCGACGTCACCCCGGGTCGCGGCGATTCGGGGGAGTTGCAGAGAGGCGGCGCGTCCCGATCCGGGGCGCGCCGCCTCGCGCGTTGTGGGCGCGATCCCGTGCCGCAGGCACCCGGGGTCCGCCGCTGGCGAGCGCCTCCTCGCGCGGCGCTCGGTTGACAAGCGGGGCGGGCGACGCGGACAATGCCGCATCGTCTCCGCGAAGGAGCCCCGCGTATGTCCTCCCCGACCCCGACCGCCGCGAACGGCGGTCTCGACTTCTCCAAGACCCGGTCGGAGCTCCTCGAGGCGCGTCATCTCCCCGGGGCCTTCTACACCTCCCCCGAGCTCTTCCAGCGCGAGATCGACACGATCTTCATGAAGGAGTGGATCTGTGTCGGGCGGGTCGAGCAGTTCCCGGAAGTCGGCGACTACCGCGCCCTGCGCATCGCGAACGAGCCGCTGCTGATCTGCAAGAACCGGATGGGCGAGCTTCGCGCCTTCTCGAACGTCTGCCGGCACCGGGGGGTCGAGGTCATCCAGGGCACCGGGAACACCGCCGAATTCCAGTGCCCCTACCACGCCTGGATCTACGACCTCGACGGCGCGCTCCAGGGCGCCCCGTTTCGCAAGGAGGTGAAGGGCTTCGAGTGGGACGCGTGCCGTCTCCCGGCGCTCCGGCTGGAGACCTGGGCCGGCTACGTGTTCGTGAATTTCGACCCGCAGGCCGAACGCCTCGAGGACTACCTCGCCGCCGACCAGGTGCAGAAGAAGGCGGCCTTTCTGCGCGCCGAGGACACCTTCGTCGGCGACGAATACACCTTCGAGGTCGACTGCAACTGGAAGTTCATCCCCGAGAACTTGATGGACATGTATCACGTCGGGGTGATCCACGGATCGTCCTTCGGCGCGCACTTCCCGGTGCAGAAGTTTCCCTACCAGCTCACCCGCTACGGCTACCACGCGGAGTACGAGAGCCTCACGATGGCGCCCGGCGGCGAGTGGCTCTTTGGCAAGGCCATGCCCTGGCTCGAGCACAAGCCCAAGCACTTCGCCTTCACGGTGTTTATCCGGCCCACCTTCAACCTGTTCGCGCGTCCCGACCTGCTGCAGCCCTGGTTCTGTCATCCGGTGAGCCCGGACCGGACGCGGATCACGATCCTCACCCAGTACCCCAAAGAGTGGTTCGAGCAGCCCGCCTTCGAGGAGAAGAACCGGCTGATCGCCGACTTCATCCGCCTGGTCGCCGACGAAGACCGGGAGATGCTGCTCTCGCTCCAGAACGGTGTGGGTTCGCGGGCTTTCCGCCCGGGACCGACCGTGAAGCTCGAACGCGCGATCCATCACCTCCTCAACACCTACCTCGACCGGATGTTCGGCGAGGACACCACGGCGACGGAGAACCCGCATGGATGAGACCACCCGCGAACGCATCGCGCTGTTTCGAGACGAGCTCGGGCTCTGCGGGGTCGGCTCCGGGGAACGCGTGGTGGTGCTCACCGAAGGCGAGCAGCTCCGCGACTACGCCGACTCCTTCGTGACGGCGGCCCGCGAACTCGGCGCCGAGGTCGAGGACCTGAACCTGCGCAGCGAGGGAGCGATGAGCGCCGAGGAGCGCATCGCCCAGCTCGGGGTCTCCGCGCTTACCGGGGACGACGCGGCGATGGCCACCCTCAAGGAGGCCGACCTGGTGGTCGACCTGATGTTGCTGCTCTTCTCGAAAGAGCAGGTGGAGATCCAGGAGGCGGGCGCGCGGATGCTGCTGGCCGTCGAGCCCTACGAGATCTTGAAGCGGCTCTTCCCCACCCGCGAGCTCCGCGAGCGGGTGGAACGCGCCGAGACGCGGCTCGCCGCGGCGAGCGAGCTCCGCTTTACCAACGCGGCGGGTACCGACGTGCGCTACCGCGTCGACGGCCAGCCGATCCTCACCGAGTACGGGTTCACCGACACGCCGGGGCGCTGGGATCACTGGCCCGGGGGGTTTCTCGCGACGCTCGCCCGGGACGGCGAGGTGAGCGGCCGAGTCGTAATGGCCGAGGGCGACATCCTGCTCCCCCAGATGCAGACCCTCGGTTCGGAGATCGCCTTCGACATCGAGGCGGGGCGGGTGGAGTCGATTGCCGGCGGTGACGACGCCGCTGCGCTGCGCCGCTTCATCGAGGCCTACGACGACCCGCGCGCCTACGCCGTCTCCCACATCGGGTGGGGGCTGAACGAACGCGCCGAGTGGAGCGTGGACCTCCCGGGGATCGGGATGGACAGCCGCGCCTACTACGGCAACGTGCTCTTCTCCCTCGGCCCCGACATCGAGTTCGGCGGGAGCAACGACACGCCCTGTCACCTCGACCTCCCGATGCGCGACTGCACGCTCTACCTCGACGACGAAGCGATCGTCGAGAAGGGTGAGGTCGTCGTCCCGGAGCTTCGGGCGCCGGGTCGCTGAACGCGCAAGCGCCACGCGCGGGGCGAGGCGACGGCGCGAGTGCTCTGCGGTCCCGGGACGCTAGGAGGCGTCGTCCGCCGCGGGGCGGCGCAGGGTCGCGAGGGCCTCGGGGGTGTCGATGTCGAGGTTCACCCCTTCGTGGGCCACCGGGACGAACACCACCTCCTCGGCGAATTCGTCGAGGAGGCGCCGCGCCCCCTGGTCGCCCGAGAGCCCGCGGATCGCGTCGAAGTAGCGCGCCGGCCAGAGCACCGGGTTCCCGCGTTTGCGGTCGTGGACCGGTACGCACACCCGCGGATCCTCGCGGTCGAAAGCCTCGAGGAGCGCCGTCACGACGCCGCTTCCCACCCAGGGCATGTCGCCCAGACACACGAGCACCGCGTCGACCTTGTCGGCGACCGCCTCGACCCCGGCGCGGAGGGAGGCGCTCAGCCCATCTTTGAATGCGGGGTTGTGGACGAAGTCCACGGCGCGCCCGGCGAGTGCCGCGCGCACGGCCTCCGCCTCGTGCCCGGTCACCACCGTCACGCCCGCGAGCCCGGGGTGCGCCGCCAACGGGTCGACGACCCGAGCGACCATCGGCGCGCCCTCCACGTCGCAGAGCAGCTTGTTCGCGTCGGGCATGCGGCGGGAATCGCCCGCGGCGAGCACCAGGGCAACCACGCCCCCCTCGCCCCCCGTCGCCGCCTCGGCCTCTCGGGGCTGCGGGCGGGTCGGCATCTCCTTCAGCAGCCCGCCCGCGCCCATCGCGGCCAGGTCGGCGCCGGCGACCGGGAGGTCTGCGGCGATCCGCGAGAGCACCCGGTCGAAGCCACTCGGCTTGAGCGAGCGGGCGCAGCCCGGCACGCCGATCACCGGGGTGTCGCCGTGCCGCGCCAGGAGAAGGAGGTTGCCGGGATCGACCGGCATCCCGAGGTGCTCGATCGTCCCGCCGGCGGCCTCTACCGCCGCGGGTACCACGTCGCCGCGGTCGACGATGGCGGAGGCGCCGAGCACGAGCACCGGATCGCAGCCGGCGTCCAAGAGCTCGCCGATCGCGACCGCCACCGCCGCCGGCTCGTGGGGGCAGCGCAGCTCGCGCCCGAGCGTGGCGCCGCAGCGTTCGAGCCGCACCCGCTGGCTCTCGGCGGCGCGCTCGAGCACGGCGGGGCGCTGCCCGGGAAGCTCGGTGAGCACCAACCCGGCGGGCCGCGCGCGAAACGGCGCCACCCGGAGCGCCCCCGCCCCAACGGCTTCCAGCGCGGCCTCCAGCGTCGGCGCCGCCACCGCGAAGGGAATGATCTTGGCGGTGGCGATCATCGTGCCGGGCTCGACCACCGAGAAGGGCTCGATCGTCGCGAGGGTCACCGCTTCGTCGACCCGGTTCAGGGCGCCGACCGCCGGGGCGTCCACCACCAACACCCCGCGTTCGGTGGCGTAGAGGTTGGCACGGCCGGTGAAGGACTCCGCGACCCGCACCCCCGAGCCGACGACCGCTTCCGCCACCCGGGTGGCGGCGGCGTCTTCGGCGACGTCGCCGTCTTCGAGACGCGCCACCACCAGCTCGGCGTAGCCCGCGGCTTCGAGCGCCGCGACGTCGGCGGCCTCGAGCACCCGGCCCTTCTTGATGACTGTCGACTCGGTGCGCAGGGTATGGGCGAGGATCGTTCCCTCCGCCTCGGCGACCGGGACCGGGCCGAACTTCACGGACGCTCCCCTCGCAGCGCCGACACGATCTCGGCGAGGATCGAGACGGCGATCTCCGCCGGCGACTGCGCGCCGATCGCGAGGCCGACCGGGCCGTGCACGCGGGCCAGGGCGTCGTCGTCGAAGCCCGCTTTGCGCAGCCGACCGAGCCGGGCAGCGTGGGTCTTGCGACTCCCGAGGGAGCCGATGTAGAAGACGGGCGAGCGCAGCGCGGCGCCGAGCGCGGGATCGTCGAGCTTCGGGTCGTGGGTGAGGGTCACCACCGCGCTGCGGGCGTCGAGCCTCGCGGCCTCGAGGGCGCGGTCGGGCCACGCGGTGTCGATGTCGACGCCGGGAAAGCGCAGCTCACTCGCGAAGGCGCTGCGCGGGTCGACGAGGGAGACGGCGAACCCCGCGCGGGCCGCCATCTCAGCCAGGGGTTGGGCGATGTGCACCGCGCCCACGACGAAGAGCCGCAGCGGCGGGTTCCGCACCTGGAGAAACCAGCGCTCGCCCTCGTGCTCGAGGGTCTGGCTCCGATCGCGGCGCAGACCCTCTCGCGCCGCTTCGGCGATCGGCGGGTCGACCGCGTCTCCTCCGCCCGCCGGGTCGAAGAGCAGCTGGGTGCCGTCCGCCAGCCGGGTCGCGACGACCACCGGGCGGTGGTCTCGCCGGGCGGCCGCGACCGCGTCGAGGAGCGCCCGCTTCATTCCACCCGCTCGACGAAGATCTCGATCTCGCCGCCGCAGGCGAGTCCCACCTCCCACGCCATTTCATTGGTCACGCCGAAACGCAGCATCTTCACCCCGCCGTCGCGGATCTGCTCGAGCCCGGCCTCGATCACCGCGCCCTCGACGCAGCCCCCGGAGACCGAGCCCTGAAACTCGCCGTCGTCGCGGATCACAAGCTGGCTTCCCGTCGGTCGCGGCGAGGAGCCCCAGGTCGCGACCACGGTGGCGAGCGCCACCCCGCGCCCTGCGCCGCGCCACTCCGCCGCCAACTCCAGCGGGTCGCTCTCCGTGTCGCGCATCGTCCCCTCCTCCTCCCTACTCGGACCCGATCGCCGCGGCCGCCGCCTGCACCGACTTCACGATGTACTGGTAGCCGGTGCAGCGGCACAAGTTGCCCGAGATGCCGCGGCGGATCTCCGCTTCGCTGGGGTCGGGGTTGGCGTCGAGAAGCTGCTTCACCGACAGCACCATCCCGGGCGTGCAGTAGCCACACTGGAGCCCCTGGTGCTCGACGAAGGCCTCCTGGATCGGGTGGAGCCGCGCCCCGCTCGAGAGCCCCTCGATCGTCGTGATCTCCTGGCCCTCGACGTCGGCGGCGAGCACACAACACGACTTCACGGTCGCGCCGTCGAGGAGCACGGTGCAGGCGCCGCAGTTGCCGGTGCCACACCCGATGTGGGTGCCGGTGAGTCGGAGCTCGTCGCGGAGCAGCTCGGCCAACACCATCCGCGTGTCGACCTCGACCTCGACGGCCTCTCCGTTGACAGCGCAGCGCAGCGCGGTCTTCATCTTCGTCGTCTCCTGCTCAGGCCGGGGCGGCGGTCGCCGCCACGACGCGCTTTGCGTAGACCCGCGCCATGGCGCGGCGGTAGTCGGCGTCGCCGTTGAGGTCGCCGAAGGCGTCGCGGGAAGCCTCGTAGGCCGCGTCCGACACGCGCTCGAGATCGTCGGCGCGGGCGCCGCCCAGGTCGACGGAGACCGGCCCAGGGCCGACCCCGCCGAGGGCCAGCCGCAGCGACCCGTCTCCCGCTGCCGCGGCGGCTGCCGACACGATCGGGAAGCTCCCCTCGACGCGGTGCAGCCGCTGGTAGGCGACCCGGGTGTCGGCCGGGGTCTTTGGAATCTCCACCGCGACGAGAAGCTCTTCGGCGGCCAGAGCGGTGGTCATCAAGCCGTAGAAGAAGTCCGAGGCGTCGACCGTGCGGGTCTCGCCCTCGCGTTCGACGACGAGCCGCGCGCCGCACACCAGGGCGACCGGCAGATAGTCGGCGGCGGGGTCGGCGTGGGCGAGGCTCCCGCCCAGCGTGCCGCGGTTGCGGATCTGTACGTCGCCGATACACGCGGCGGCCGCCGCGAAGAGCGGCGCGTGCTCGCGCACCGCAGGGTCGGCGGCCACGGTGGCGTGACGAGTCATCGCCCCGAGCCGCAGGTGGTCGCCGCGGTCCTCGACCCCGTCGAGCCCCGCGACGTGATTCAGACTGATCAGCGCCTCGGGGGCTATCAACCCGAGCCCCATCACTGGGACGAGGCTCATCCCCCCGGCCATCAGCTTGGCGTCGAAGCCCAGCTCGGCGAGCAGCGCGAGCACCTCGGCGCGCTCGCGGGGGCGGTGGTAGACGTACTCGTTGGCGATCACGTGACGCCCTCCCTCAGGCCGGCTCGGCGGGCTCACCGACTTCGCCGGCCAGCACTCGGTCGTGCCCGAGCTGGGCGAGCCGGTCGATGTCGTCGCGGTACTTGAGGAGCGCCCCCGCAGTGTCCCGCAGGGAGGCGGCGTCGAGCTCGTCGACGCCGAGACTCATGAGCGCGCGACACCAGTCGAGGGTCTCCGCGATCCCCGGGCGTTTGTAGAAGTCCGCCCGACGCAAGGTCTGCATCACGGCGCTCACCTGGCCCGCGAGGGTGCCGTGGATCCCGGGAAGTCGGCGCTCGATGATCTCGCGCTCCTTCTCCGGGGTGGGGTAATCGATCCAAAGATACAGACAGCGGCGCTTCAACGCGTCGCCGAGCTCCCGGCTGCGGTTCGAGGTGAGCACGACGAGGGGCGTCTGCACCGCCCGGAAGGTGGTGAGCTCGGGCACGGTCACCTGGAAATCGGAGAGGATCTCGAGGAGGAAGGCCTCGAACTCCTCGTCCGCGCGGTCGACCTCGTCGATCAAGAGCACCGCCGGGCGCGGCCCCGGGTGACGGATGGCGCGGAGCAGCGGCCGCTCGAGGAGGAACTCGTCGCCAAAGATCTCGTGCTCGAGGGCCTCGCGGTCGGCGCTCCCGGTCTCGGCCAAGCGGATGTGGAGGATCTGCCGGGCGTAGTTCCATTCATAGAGGGTCGTGCTGGCGTCGAGCCCCTCGTAGCACTGGAGCCGGATCAGCGGGGTGTCGAGACAGGTGGCCAGCACCTTGGCGACCTCGGTCTTCCCGACCCCGGCCTCCCCTTCGAGGAGGATCGGCTTCTCGAGCTGGGCGGCGAGCATCACCGTGATGGCGAGGGCGCGGTCGGCGACGTAGCGGTCGCCCGCGAAGGCGGCCTCGACCGCGTCGGCGGAGTGAAAGAGCGTCTTCGGGGAGTCGGACACCGCGGTACCTCAGGGGAAGGCCAGCACAGAGGATTACACCAGTCCGGCCCGTCGGGCCGCGCGCCGCGGCGTCTACACCGCCGGGCGCTCACCGGGACGGGCCGGTGGGGCTAGGCGCCGCCGCGGCCCAGGATCCGTGCGAAGAAGTCGCGGACCAGACGCCGCAGCAGCCGGAAGCCGAAGGCCGCCTGACCCGACGCGGGGGGCGGGCGCTCGTCGAGCTCGCGGGCGATCGACTCGAGGAGCTCCCGCACCATCGTGCGCGCGACCCCCTCGATCATCCGCTGGCCCACGCCGGCGATCTGGCCCCCCACCTGAGCGTCGGCAGTAGCCATCACCCGGGTACCGCCCTCGCTCGGGTCGAGCTCGAGGAGCGCGTCGCCGCGCGCCCATCCCTGGCCCCCCTTGGCGTCGCCTTTCAGCCGAAAGCTCTTCGGAGGGGTCTGCTCGGCGAGCTCGATCCGGCCGCGGTAGGCGCCCCGGATCGGCCCCACCCCCATCTTGATGTCCACCTCGTAGGCGTCGGAGCCCACGGCCTCGAAACGCTCCACCCCCGGCACCACGCGGGCCAGCACCTCGGGATCCACGAGCGCCGCGTAGACACGGTCGGGGGGGTGGGGGATCTCGTCGCTTCGCACTTCGATCTTCACGGGGCTCTCCGGGGTCGGTGCGGCAGTATAGGCCGCCCGGAGAAGCGCCCCTCGGGCCCTCCTCCGGCGCGGTTTGAGGACGCCGCAAGCCGCTTCGACGTCGGGGACGCCTGCGGCTGCGATTGAAAACGCAGCATGGTGTGTGACGATCCGCGACGGACGGGAGCCCGTGCCTCGGTGAATCGACGACAGATCCGCGACATCACCGGAATCATGGACATCGAGGCGGCGATGGTCCCCCTGTTGGATCGTCTCGAGGCGCCGCTGAACATGTTGAATCCGTGGGGGGAGACGCTGCTTCCGGAGCTCCGGCCCCTCGAGCTGAGTCCGCATTCCCGGGTGTTGGACGTTCCGTGTGGGTCCGGGGGTGTCGCGGTGATGGTCGCCCGAGAGTTTGGCGCGCGCGTGCGCGGCATCGACCTGCTTCCGGGGCACGTCGAGAAGGCGATGGCGCACGCCGAGCGCGCGGGGTGCGACAAGCTCTGCGAGTTCTCCGTCGGCGACCTCCGCGAATGTCTCGACGCGGAGCGGGGCTACGACGCCGTGCTGTGGATCGCGGCACCCCATGTCTGGGAGGACAGCGCGGCGGCGATTCGCGCGCTGCGCGGCTGCGTGCGGCGGGGGGGCACGATCTTCGTCGCGGACGCCTACCGCCCGGCGGGCATCCCCGAGGCGCTCTGCCCCGGGTACCAGAGCTTCGACGACGCCACCGCAGGGTTCGCGAACGCGGGCGACCTCATCGCGCAGGCCGCGGATCTCACGACGGATTGGGAACGCGACTACCGCGAGACGCGCCGTGCGGCGAGCCAACTCCTCGCCACGCTCGTCGACCCCGGCGAGCGCCGGGTCGCGCGCCGGTATCTCGACGACCTCGACGAGGCGCAGAGCCGCGAGTCGGTCGGGTGCGCCGTGTGGCGAGTGATCCGAAGAGACGGCTGAGCGGCGCGCGGGACCTTCGCCCGGGGCTCCGCGTTCCGATCGGCGCGGCGCGACGCCGACCGGCGCGGCGCGAAGCGCGGTCTCTGCGGGAACGTTTGGGGAAGCGGGGCAGGCTGGCACGCCGGGAGGGATTCGAACCCCCGACCCCCAGGTTCGAAGCCTGGTGCTCTATCCAGCTGAGCTACCGGCGCGTGCCGGTCGAGGTGTACCCGACCGGTTGGGGCACCGCCAGCGACGGGAATGCCACAAGAGCGGCCGTTCGCGGGGCGGGTCGTGGTAGTCTCTGCATCGATGGCGATCTGGGTCGCGGCGCGCGCGGACGCACAGCTCGGCACCACGCATTTCGGGGTGTCGCGACAGGGAGAGAGCGGAGCGCTGCGTCAGTACGCACCGGCGTGGCACGCCCCCGGCGCCCGGGTGATCTGCACCGGACGCGAGATCCCCCAGGTCGGCGAGACCTACGGCGTCGTCGGGGTCCACTCCGCCGAGGGCTGGGGGCTCGAGAGCGGCGTCAATGAGCACGCCCTCGCCGTGGGCGGCGAGGCGCTTTCGACGCGCGAGCCCGCGGAAGCGAGCCCCGGCTTGACCGAGCACGACCTGGTGCGGCTCGCGCTCGAGCGCGGCCGCCACGCCCGAGAGGCGCTCGAGGTGCTGGCCGCGCTGGTCGAGCGCTTCGGCTACGGCGCCGCCGAGCCCCGGACAGTTCGCGGAGGGTCGGACCACCGCTTCTACTTCGCCGACCCCGGCGAGGTGTGGTGTCTCGAGTGCTCGGGCCGACGCTGGGCGGCGCGACGCGTCACCCGTCGGCTGCCGCGACACCCGCAGGTCGCGCCGGAGATCGGCGACGACTGGGAGATCGGCTCCAAAGGACTCGAGACCTATGCGCGCGAGCGACACTGGTGGGAGGGGCCAGGGCGTCTTGACTTCGCAGCGGTGTACGGCGGCGACGCGACGGCAGCCCGCGACGATACGCGGGGCGAAGGCCCGCGCACTCCCGTGGGTCGCGCCGAGCTCGAGACGCGGTTTCGCGAGGCGGGCGCTGCGAGTGCCACATTTCACGTCGCCTTGCCCCACGATCGGCGTCGCCCTTGGCCCCTGTGGGTGAGTGGCGGCCCGGCAGCGGTGGGGATCTTTCTCCCCGTGTATCTCGACGCGCCCCTCCCGGTGGAGACCGGGAACGCGAACGCCTTCGACGTACTCGCGCGTTGCGCTGACGGGCCCGCGGAGCTCGCGGGTCCGCGGCTCCGTGAGGCGTGGAAAGGCTTCGAAGCGGACCTCGAGCGCGAGCGACGCGAGGTCGAGCGCGAAGCGGCCGCGCTCTTCAACGCCGAGCGCGACAGCGAGGCGCGCCTGCGTCTTGGCGATTGGTCGTCCGCGGTCTGGGCCCAGGCGGCGGCCCGGGCGGGCGAGCTCGCCGACGCACTCCAAGCTTAAACGCCGACAGCGGGCCGAGCCGCGGTCGACGGGGGCGGAGGCGAACGCGACGCAAGACACGCGTCTCGTGCCGCTGTGGGTGGCCGCTAGGCGCTGCGCGCGCCCTCTGCGCTCTTCTCGGATGCGACCGGGCGCACCTTGCGCGGCGTGGGGAAGTACTCCCCGCGCAGCTCCCACGGGACATCGAGGGCTTGGAGCAGCTTGCGTTTGGTGGCTTGGCGACAGGTTTGTCCCTGTTCCACGGCGTAGATGGTGCGGGGGGAGACGCCGGCTTTGTCGGCGAGCTCGTCCTGGGTCCACCCGAGCGCCTGGCGGGCAGCGCGGATGCGATTCATGCGGGGGCCTCCGAAAGGGGAACGCTGGGGCAGGCCTAGAGCGTAGCGGCGCTCGCAACAAACCGGCAGTTCACTTTGAAAACCCCATAGAAATCAAAGGCTTATTGGGACGTCAAAAACCCGACGGGACCCCGGGGGCGACAACCGGGCTCCCCGAGCACGGCGGAGAGCCCGCGACGGCTCCCCGCCCCGGGGCGCTTTCGGGTACGAAACCGCGCGGTCTGTGCCGAAACAGAAGGCGACCCGGAGTCTGCGGCGCAGCGCCGCGGCGCCGCGTCGGGGGAAACGGTTGCGACACAACCGGTGCTGGAACGTGCGGTCCTGGACCCAGTCGGTGTGCCTCGCGGTGGGCCTCGCTGTGGCCGCGGTCGCGCCAAACCCGGCGCGGGCGCAGACGGAGTGGAATCCCGAGCGCGGGCTCGACCCCGACGGGCGGATCCCCGCGGTGGACAAGGCGGTGCCCCACCCCGAACGCTGGCGTTACATCCCCGAGGGCCGGATCGCCCCCGGGCCTCCTTGGCGGCGGGTTCTCGTCACGACCTTCGCCACCCCTCTCTTCTTCTACGACGACGACATCGGAGTCGGCGGCGGACTCGCCGCGATGGACCTCGACTTCCGCGGGCAGCGACGTAGGGAGTTCGCCGGTCTCTTTGGGTCCTACACGAGCGAGGGCCAGCAGACCTACGGGTTCGCCTGGCGGCGGTGGCTCTACGCCCTGGATCATCCCGACGGGGGCGTATTGCAGGAAGACCGGAGCTTCGCGCGGTTTTCGGGGGGCTACCGGCGGACGCTCACCCACCGCTTCTTCGGCCTGGGCGACGACTCTCGTGAGGACGACGAGACGAGCTACGAAGACGAGGTCTTCGAGGTGGAGATTGGGCTCGACCACGCGGTGCCCGAGCCGGGCGCCGACGTCGTGGCGAGCCTCGGGCTGCGCGGCGAGTTTCACGAGCTCGCGCCGGGCGCCGTCGACGGCGACCCGACCACCGACCAGCTCTTCCCGGTGCTCTTCGACGACGCCGAGCACCGCAACCTGGGCTGGCTGCGCGCCGGCCTGCGCTGGGACACCCGGGACAGTCAGACCCAGCCCTATCGCGGCACCCGGGTCGGAGCGTCGGTGGACGCGGCGCTGCTCCAGAGCGGGGGCGACGTCGGGGCCCGCTACCGCGTCGAGGCGCGTCACGCCCTGCGCGTGCCACCGCTCGTTCACGAAGGCGGCGACCCCGACGAGGAGAACCCGCCGACCGACACGCTCACCCTGCTCGTCGAGACCACGACGACCAGCGGCGACCTCCCCTTTTTCTCGCTCGCTTCGCTCGGCGGCTCGGAGCGACTGCGCGGCTTCATCGCCGGCCGCTACCGCGACCGCAGCCACTGGTTCGCCGGCGCGGAGTGGCGGGTGTGGCTCCTGCCGCGCGGGTTTCGTCTGCCCTTTACCCGCGGTCTACGCGTCGAGCGTCTGGGGATCGCCCCCTTCGCCGAGCTCGGAAGCGTCGCCGACGAGTGGACCGACCTCGCCTCCGCCACCCCCCGCGCGAGCTACGGCGCGGGGCTCCGCGTCGCCTTCGAACGGGATACCGTCTTCCGGGCCGACCTGGGGTTTGCAGACGAGGGGTGGAATCTCTCCGCCCGCTTCGGGCTGGCGTACTAACGCCGAAAACGCGTGTGGCAAACACGCGGCGGCGCGCGGAGGGCGGGCATGACCGGGTTCGATGCGATCCCCCTCGAAGGAGCCCACGTCCGGCTCGAACCCGTCGGCGCCCAGCACCGAGAGGGCCTCTGTGACGCCGTCCGCGACGGCTCCCTCTGGACCCTCTTCTACACGATGGTGCCCCACCCCGACGAGATGACGGCGTTTCTCGACGACGCCGCCGAGGCGCACGCGGCCGGCGACGGCCTCACCTTCGCCACGATCGAACGCAAGAGCGGCGCGGTGGTGGGCTCGACGCGGTTCCTCCACTCGAACCTCGGCTACCGACGCACCGAGATCGGCTTCACCTTTCTCGCAGAGCGCTTTCAGCGCACCCCGATCAATACCGAGGCGAAGCTGCTGATGCTGACCCACGCTTTCGACGCCATGGAGCTCAACCGGGTGGAGTTCCTCACGGACTATCTCAACACGAACTCGCGGCGCGCGATCCTGCGTCTCGGGGCGAAGGAGGAAGGCGTCCTGCGCAGCCACGTCGTGATGACGGACGGCCGCGTCCGCGACTCGGTAATCTTCAGCATCCTCCGCCACGAATGGCCGGGGGTCCGACAGAACCTGGAGATGCGCCTCGCCGCCGCGCGTTGAGCCGCGCAGCGCGAACCCCGCCGCCGCCCGCCGCATCCAACGGGATCGAAGGGACCGACGGGCGGAGGTGCCAGGCTGCGCGACCAGTGTGGGGTTCTGCTGAGCCCGCGGTGGCGTGCGGCTGTCGCGAAGGGCGCGGGGGGCGGTCGCGCCGCGGTACGCTCCGCCTCACCCGGAGGCCCCCATGCCCGACCCGTTCGACGCGATCTTCGCCCGCGCCGCCGCCCGCAAAGGCAAACGCGAGCTCGAGGCCTCGTTTCCAAAGCCCCGCAGCCTTGCGGCCCTGGCCCGACGCCCCGACGGCGAGCTCCTCTCCGAGATGGGCAAGGCCGTGTTCCGCGCCGGCTTCGTGTGGCGGGTGGTGGAGCAGAAGTGGCCGGCCTTCGTCGAGGTCTTCCACGGCTTCGAGCCCGCCCGGGTGGCCGCCCTCCGCGACCGCGAGCTCGACTCCCTCGCCAAGAACACCCGGCTGATCCGCAATCGCACCAAGCTCGGCTCGCTCCGCGACAACGCCGCCTACTGCGCCGCCCTCGCGGCCGAGCACGGGAGCGCCACCAAGTTCCTCGCCGCGTGGTCCGACGACGACGTCACCGGCCTTTGGCTCGAGCTCAAAAAGAACGGTAGCCGTCTCGGCGGCGCCACCGGCCCCCGCGTCTTGCGGGCCGTCGGCAAGGACACATTCATCCTCACCCCAGACGTGATGAAAGGGTTGAAACGCGCCGGCGTCGCCCTCTCCTCCGCCACCAGCAAATCCGGTCTCGCCCAAGCCCAGGCCGCCTTCAACACCTGGCGCGACGAGAGCGGCCTCCCGCTCTGCGCGGTGAGCCGCGTCCTCGCCTGCAGCGTCGACTAACGCGCGGCTCCGCGGGGCCGTCGAGCGGCGTACCATGAACGCGCCGACGCATTCGGAACCGAAGGAGACCCACCGTGCCCACCATCGACCTCTCGCTCGAAGGAAAAGTCGCCGTCGTGACCGGCGGCTCCAAGGGAATCGGCCGCGCCATCGCGCTGACCTATGCCGAGCACGGCGCCGACGTGGCGATCGCGGCGCGGGGCGTGGACGTCCTCGAGCAGACCGCCAAGGAGATCGAGGCGCGGGGTGTCCGTGCCCTGGCCGTGCCGACGGATGTCGGGGACGAGAGCGCCCTCGAGGCGCTCGTCTCGCGCGTCGACGCCGAGCTCGGCGGCATCGACATCCTCGTGAACAACGCCGCCACGGGAGACCAGGGTGGGCGTCTTTCGCGTCTCAGCCGCGACGAGTTCGATCGCGTGATGGCGGTGAACCTCTGGGCACCGGTGCGGCTGTGTCAGCTCGCCCGGCCTTCGATGCAGCAACGCGGGGGCGGCGTGATCATCAGCATCGTCTCGAACGAGGGGATCCGCCCGATGCCGGGCCTCGGCATCTACTCCCCGTCCAAGGCGGCCCTCATCAGCATCACCACCATGCTCGCCAAGGAATGGGCGAAGGACGGCATCCGCGCCGTGTCGATCGCGCCGGGGCTCGTCCGCACCGAGCTCGCCGCCGACCTCGTGAAGGCCGTCGAAGACCAGAACATCCAGCTGAACCCCCTCGGCGTCATCGGCGAGCCCGCCGACATCGCCGCGCTGGCGCTCGTCACCGCGAGCCCGGCGGGTCGCTTTCTCACCGCGACCACCCTCGTCGTCGACGGTGGGGAGATCAACGCCGGGCCCTTTGGCTGACTCCCCGGCACCTCCTCGAGGGAGTCGCGCCCGGGCTCGTCGCACGCGTCGACGCGGAGCCCCGGGGTCGAGGGGGCCACAAAGGCGCGGCGCCCCCGCGTGAGGCGTAGCGCCTCACGCGCGCCGGTGGAGGTTCGGGCCACCGACGCGCAGGAGCGAACACACCGGCAGAGACCCGTTCACCCACCCGCATCGCTTGGCACGGCCGTTGCTTCGAAGGACGTGCAGGAGGTGCGATGTACGTCCTGGCTCTCGCGCTGGCCCTGGGTGGGGCGCTGCTCCTCGTGCGGCGCGGGGGGCGGTCGCGCCGCGCGGGCTGGGCGCTCGGCGCGGCGACCCTGGCGTTCTTCGCCGGACTCGGCCTGTGGGCCGACGCGCTGTGGTTCGAGGCGGTGGGCTACGCCAATCGGTTCTGGCGGATGGTGGCGTTTCAGGCGGCCGCCGTCGCGTGCGGCACTGCCATCGGGTGCGGCGGGGTACGCCTGATCGTGGGGCGCCGCGCCGGTCGGCCGCGGCGGCTGGGACGCGGGCCCGAGTGGCTCGGCGGCGGCCTCGGCGCCCTCTGGGGCTGGGGCGCGTGGGAAGAGGGGGTCCTGTTCTTCTACGGCGCTCCCACGACGTTGGCGGATCCGATCTACGGCCTCTCGACCGGCTTCTACCTCTTCGCCCTCCCGATCCTCGGGCAGTTGCTCTGGCTCGCGGCGATCACCCTCGGTGTCGCAGCGCTCTCGCTCTTCGGCGCGCAGGCGTTCGCGCTCGCGCCCCGGCAGGACGGGTGGCCCGAGCTCCCGCGCGCGCTGCTCCGCTTCGGCGGAGCACTCGCGCTCTTCTTCGGAGGCTGTGCGGCGCTGTCGATCCCCCATCTCCTCTACTCCGAATTCGGCGTGGTGGTCGGCCCCGGCTGGGTCGATGTCTACATACGACCCGTCGCCCTGGCCGCGGTCGGTCTGCTCTTCGCGGTCCTCGCCACCGCGACCTGGCTGCCGTCGCTTCGCCGGCGTCTTCCGTTGCCGAGCGCACGGCTGCGCTTCGGCCTCGGCGAGCCGTGGTGTCGGCTCGCCGGTGCGTGGAGTGGCGTCGCCCTCGCCTCCCTCGTCACGCTGGTCGCGGTGCCGGCGCTCGTCCAGTGGCTCTTGGTGCGACCGAACGAGATCAGCTTCGAACGCCCGTACCTCGCCCACAACATCGCGTTCACCCGCCGCGGCTTCGGTCTCCACGAGGCGGAAGTGCGGCAGTTCCCCGCGGCCGAGACGCTCAGCCGTGAAACCGTCGCCAAAGGCCGTGGTCTGCTCGACGAAGCGCGTCTCTGGGATCAGGGCGCCCTCGACGCCGTGTACAAACAGTTCCAGGAGATCCGGCTCTACTACGAATTTCACGACCTCGACGTAGACCGCTACCGGATCGGTGATCGCTACCGACAGGTCATGGTGTCGGCGCGCGAGCTCGCCCACGAGAACCTGCCCGAGCAGAGCCAGACCTTCGTCAACCAGCGCTTCAAATACACCCACGGCTACGGCGCGACGGTGGCTCCGGTGCACGATTTCACCCCCGACGGACTCCCGAAGCTTCTGGTGAAGGACGTCCCGCCGGTCTCGACGGCGCCCGAGCTCGAGCTCCGGCGCCCCGAGATCTACTACGGAGAGCTCACCCACCAACCGGCGGTCGTCCGCACCCTCGAGCTCGAGTTCGACTACCCAGTCGGCGACCAGAACGCCTACACCCGCTACGAGGGAACGGGTGGCGTGCCCCTCGAAACGCTGTGGCGCAAGTTCGTGTTCGGGTGGAAGCTCGACGGCACGCCCTTCCTGCTCTCGAGCTACCCGCGCGCGGAAGCCAGGGTGATGTTCTACCGGGAGATCCGCGCGCGAGCTCGGGTGCTGGCCCCCTTCCTCCACTTCGACGCCGACCCCTACGTCGTCGTCTACGAGGGGCGGTTGGTGTGGGTCCTCGACGCCTACACCACGTCCGAGTACTACCCCTACAGCGAGCCCTTCGAGGACCGCGAGGACCTCGTCGGTCGCAACGGCGAGCGCGACCACCCCACGGTCTCCACCGCGGCGTCCGGACTCGACGGGGTCAACTATGTGCGCAACGCGGTCAAGATCGTGATCGATGCCTACGACGGTGACGTCGACCTGTACGTGTTCGAGCCCGACGACCCGGTCGTGAAGGCCTGGGAGCGCGCCTTCCCGAACCTCTTCCAGCCCGCGTCCGCGATGCCGTCGGGGCTCCGGGCGCACACCCGCTACCCCGAGGCCTTTCTGCTCGCACAGGGGCTGATGTACCGCAAGTACCATATGACCGACGTCGAGGTCTTCTACAACCAGGAAGACCTGTGGGTGCGGGCCACCGAGAAGTACGGCTCTGGAATCCAACCCGTACAGCCCTACTACGTCATGTGGACGCCCCCGGGTGGAGTGGCGCCCGAGTTCGGGCTCGTGCTGCCCTTTACGCCGCGCAACCGGCAGGTGATGATCGGCTGGATCGCGGGTCTGTGTGACGGCGACAACTACGGCCGCTTCATCGCGTACAAGTTCCCCAAGGAGCGACGGGTGCTGGGGCCCCAGCAGGTCGAGAGCAAGATCGACCAGGACCGCTTTCTCGCCGCCCAGCTCACTCTGTGGGATCAACGCGGCTCCGAGGTCATCCGCGGCAACACCCTAGCGATTCCGCTCGAGGACACGCTTCTCTACCTCCAACCGATCTACCTCAAAGCCGAGACCGCCGCCTACCCCGAGCTGCGTCTCGTCGTGGCCATGCACGGCGACCACCTGAGCTACGGCGAGACCTTTGACGAGGCGATGGCCGGGCTGTTGGGCGACGGTCCGGAACACGCGCGGCCAGGCGACGCCCCCGCCGCGCCGCCGCATCAGGGACGCCGCGCCCGCGACGCGTTCGAGCGCTACCTCCAACACCAAGGGGAGGGCGATTTCGCCGCGGCGGCGGCCTCGTTAGAAGAGCTCTCCCGCATCCTCGACGAGATGGCGGGCGACGACACGGCGCGCTTCCCGCCCGCCGATCCCCAGGACCGCTGAGCAAAGGCCACGACACCACGCGCGTGTGACATCGCGCCCCACCGCATCTGCGGAAGCACCACGCGGTCGCCGCTCGTCGACTGCGAAGCGCGGTGATTCCGGTACGGGCCTTGCTTCAGTGTGAGGGCGAGAAACGGCCAGGCCGGGTCCGCTCGTTTGGACGGTCGCCGGTACGCCGCGAGGAACCCCGCCATGCACCGAAGCGAAGCCGAGACCTTCCTCCCCTGCGCCGACTGCGGTGCGCAGACCGCAGCCGCGGTCGAACGCGGCTTTTCCCTCGACGCCGAAACCGTGATCTGCTTCGATTGCGCGGTGCGGCGGGGCGGACATTGGGACGAAGAACGAGCACTCTGGTCGAGCGAGCCCGACGTGGTGGGACTCGTCCCGTTGATCGACCCCGCGCGGCGTTAGGCGTCGCCGCGACCTCCCACTTCGTCTCGGCGAGCCCCTTTCTGACACGGCGCGGCGCGGCCCCGGCATTCTCGTGAAGTGGTCCTGGAAACTGGGAACGATCGCCGGAATCGGCGTCTACGTGCACGCCACCTTCTTCATTCTGGTGGTGTGGATCGGGCTGGCGACGTGGGCCGACAGTCAATCCATCGCCGCGGCACTCACCGCGATCGCCTTTGTCGCCGCGCTCTTCGGCTGTATCGTGCTCCACGAGCTGGGGCACGCGCTCACAGCCCGCCGCTACGACATCCCGACGCGCGATATCACGCTGCTTCCGATCGGCGGTGTGGCGCGGCTCGAGCGCATGCCCGAGAAGCCGCGCCAAGAGCTCGCCGTCGCCCTGGCCGGGCCGGCGGTCAACCTCGTGATTGCCGCGGGGCTCGGCAGTCTCCTCCTGGCGCTCGGCGTGTGGGATCCGGTCGGCGCGCCGTCCGCGATGGAGGGGCCCTTCGCCCAGCGTCTCGTGGTGGTGAACCTCTACATCGCGGTGTTCAACCTGGTCCCCGCGTTTCCCATGGACGGTGGCCGTGTCCTCCGAGCGCTGTTGGCCAGCCGGAAGGACTACGTCGCGGCCACCCAGATCGCGGCCAACGTGGGCCAGGCGCTCGCCTTCGTGCTGGGGCTCGTGGGTCTCCTGGTCAACCCGTTTCTGCTCTTCATCGCGCTCTTCGTGTGGATCGGCGCGGCCGCCGAGTCGAGCCTGGTTGCGATGAAATCCGCGCTGGCGGGCATCCCTGTAGAACGAGCGATGCTCCGCGAGTTCCGCGTGCTGGCCCCTGACGACAGCCTGGCGGACGCCGCGGATCTCACGCTGCGCGGCTCGCAAAAAGACTTCCCCGTCGTCGAGAACGGGGCGGTGGCCGGCGTGCTTACGCAGAAGGCGTTGCTCGGTGCGCTCGCGCGGGGCGACTCGGGGGCGTCGGTCGCCACGGCGATCGACGGTGAGTTTCGTGTGGCGGATTCTCACGAGATGCTCGAAGGCGTCTTGTCGCGTCTGCACGACACCCGCAGCGGATCGGTCCCGGTGATCCACGAGGGCGTGCTGGTGGGCCTCCTCACCCTCGACAACGTGGGCGAGTTCCTCCAGATCGAGGCCGCGCTGGGGGACCGCCGGGATCGCGCCACCGAGGCGCGGTAGCGCGACGCGGACCCCGAGCCTCGATAGAGTTCGGCGATGGATGAGGAGGACGATCCCCGATGACCAACCCGACGGCCGCGCGCGCGTTTCTGCTCTCCGAGATCGATGCCCTCGACCCCTTCGACTTCGTCGCGGTCGTCCCCAGCGGTCGACCGCTCCATCTCGTCGAGATCACGCGGACCGAAACGGGAGCGCTGGAGGTACGCGTACCGGGGCGGCCGAGCGCCGTACCGGAACTCGAGGTCGAGGCGCGCAGCGCCCTTCGCGAGCGGGGCTTCGCATCGGAGGACCCGGCCGATCCTACCCGACCCTGGGCCCGCAGCGCGGCCGACCGCGAAGAGGCCGTCGACCTTCTCTTTCGCCTGCTCGCGGAGGTCTTCGGCGAGAAGACCGACGCCGCGCTCGACGTGGGGCACGGGAGCCACCGCTTGGCCCACGAGGCGAAGCAGAAGCTCGCGACGGCGCGCACCCGGATCGAAGTCATCGTCGCGGAGATCCTGGGCCGCCGCGCCGAGCAGGACAACGACGGCGACTACGTGCTCCCGATCGGCGAGGTCCACCTGATGATCGCTCCCCGCGCCGCGCCGGACGGCCAGATCGTGGTCCGCGTCTTTGCGATTACCAACGTGGGCGTCACCGTGAGTCCGGAGCTCGGGCTCTTCCTCGCGCGAATGAACTTCGGGTTGATGTTTGGGCGTTTCGCCCTCGACGTCGAGCACCGATCGATCTGGTTCGACGAAACGCTGATCGGCGAGCGCTTCCGCGAAGAAGAGCTTCGGTTCGCGGTCCAGGTGGTGTCGACGACGGCCGACGCGTGGGACGATCGTCTCAAGCAGATGTTTGGCGGCGCGACCTACCAGGAGGTGCTCGCCGGGCGCACCATCGAGACGCCGCCACCGACCAAGCCGGGCGAAGGCGTCGGCCAGTACCTCTAGCGGCCGGCCGGCGCGCCGCGGGGGGAGCCGACGTGGAACAGGCGAAGACGGGGCGGGTCTGGAGCCGTGGGCTCCGGGGTGTCGCGGGCTTCGTGGCGGCCTATCTGGGCGCCGCCGGCGCGGCGGCCCTGTGGACGCGCAACGTCGAGTTCGGCTTCTACCTCGCCGTGGTAGTGATGTTGGTCGGCGTGGTGTTCGTCGTGCACGCGCGCGTCGCGCTCTCGCAGCGGCTGCTGTGGGCCCTCGCGTGGTGGGGCGCGCTCCACATGGCCGGCGGTCTGGTGCCGGTGCCGGAGAGCTGGCCGGTCGAGGGCGAGTTCCGCGTGCTCTACAGCTGGTGGGTCCTCCCCGCCGACGACCCGAGCGATAGGGGATGGCTCAAATTCGACCAGCTCGTCCACGCCTATGGCTTCGGCGTGGCCACCTGGCTGTGTTGGCAGGCCTTGTGCGGCGCCCTGGGCGGGCCCCGCGAGCCGGCGGCGCTGCGCCCCACCCCCGGCGTGTTGGTGCTGGTGGCCGCGGCCGGCACAGGGCTCGGCGCGCTCAACGAGATCGTCGAGTTCGCGGCGACGCGATTCACCACGACGAATGTGGGGGGCTACGAAAACACCGGCTGGGACCTCGTCTACAACGCGGTCGGTGCCGCGATCGCCGTGACGCTGTTGTACGTGTTCCGCGGCTGGGAAGACAGCGCTGGGCGCTAGCCGTCTCCCGCCGACCCCTTGAGCGCAACAGCGGACCCGACGCCAACGCGGGAGCGCCGGAGTCCCATGCCTAACGACCCACGAGCGCCCGCGTCCGGGCGGACGGAGCTACGCCGAGGCTGCGCCGCACGGCCGCTTCGCACGCCTCGTAGGCGCGGCGTGCTTCTGCGTCGCGACCGAGGGAGAGGAGCGTCTCGATCAGACAGCGGTGAAGTTCCTCCTCGGCAGGCGCTACCGCTAGTGCGCGTTCCAACGCGGCGTGCCGATCGCCGTCGTGGCCAGTGTCATCGGTCCACGCGCACACGGCGCGCACGAAGCGGGTGTGGAAACGACGCCTCGTATCGTGCACCCAGGCATCGTCCACTCCGTCGAGAAACGGGCCCCGGTACAGGGCGAGGAGGGGAGCGATCTCGCCGCCTCGGGCAGCCGCTTCGGCACGCGGGAACGCTTCGGTGTCGATGGAGACCCGCCGCCAATCGAGGCGTAGGCGTCCGGCGTCGAGGGTCAGCACCTCGGGGTCGTTGAGGGCGCGGCGCAAGCGCCCGAGGGTCGTGTCGAACGCAGCGCGGCCTTCGTCGCCGAGCGCGTCGGGCCAGAGCGCTTCGCTCAACTTCTCCACGGGGACCTCCCGGGGGCCGAGGGCGACTAGGGCGAGGAAGAGCTCGCGCGGCCGCTTCGCGCGGAGCGACGGTGCAGCGCCCGCATCGGCGCGGATCGAGAACCCGCCGAAGGTCGCGACCGCGAGGGGGGTTGGCCATCCCGGGGTGCCCGGCGCCGGCGGGTCGAGGGAGAAGGCCTGGATGACACGGTGGACCGCCTCGCCCTCGACCGAACGCTCGAGGGCCCGTTGGCAGAGCCGCGACAGGGTTTGGCGGAGAAGCGCAGGGAAATAGCCGACCCCGGGATTACGAAAACGCGCGAAGGCACGCTGCAAGCACGCGGCCTCCTCGTCGCTCCCTGGATTCTCCCCCCCGGCGAGGGCCGCGCCGAGGAAATCCGCGAATGCGCGGAGGATCTCGCTTCCAAAGCGCTCGGCGTCGGAGCGCCCCGCGTCGATGCGCTCCCGGGAGAGCGCGAAATCGCCGGACTCGAGGGCGATGTTCGCCGTCAGCAGGGCGCTGATTCCTCGGTGGAAGACGACGCCCTGCTTCACGTTGAGGGTGTGGGCGCGTTCGGCGCGTTCTCCGGCCTCGTCCCAGTTTCCGCGGAGGCCGTGGTGCCACCCGAGCAGGAAGTCGTAGTGGCCGACATCGATGGTCGAGGCGCCCGCCAGATAGGGCTCGATGCGTTCGAGGTAGCGCCGGGCGGCGTCGAGGTCGCCGAGCCCGTGGTTCGCGTACACCCCCTGCGCGAGAAGGCGGGCGTCGAGGGGGACAACCCCGCTGCGTTCGGAGAAGCGCAGGGCCTCCTCGACGACGGCGAGGCTCTCGCGCCCGCGGTGCTCGCTCCAGAGCCAGATCGCCTCGACCAGTGCGCCTTGGAGACGCGCCAGAGCGTCGCCCCGGCGCCGATTGGTCGCGTCACGCACCTGGGCGACAGCGCCGCGGTTGATCCGGGTGTCGCCGATCCACTGCACGTAGAGGGACCGTGCGAGGGCAGCCCGCAGCGGCAGGTCTTCCGGGCCCTCGCGACCGGCAATGGCTTCGACCCGCTCGCGCAGCAGATCGCAGTGGGGATCGTCGGGGTGGATGTGGAACGCGACGGGAAAGCTACTGATCGCGAGGCGATCGGCGCGAGCGGGCTCGAGCGCGTCGCCGCGACTGAGCAGCTTCTCCGCGCGGCGGAGCCAAGTGTCGGCGTCTTCCCACGACTCCCACTCGATGTAGAAGAGGTCGAGGCGCTGCGCGACCGCTGAAGCGGCGCCGTTCCAGTCGCCGGCATCGGAGAAGCGCTCGAAGGCCATGCCCAGAAGCACGCGGGCTTCGGCGAGGTCGCCGCCGACGGCCGCGACCCCCCACCAGAAGAGCGCCCAGCCGGAGAGCGTGTCGACCGGAAGGGACGCGAGCCAGCTGTAGATCGGGGCCGCCCGACCCGTGGCCAGAAAGACCGGCGCCTGGGCGACGGCGAGCGCTCCCAACCGCTCGTGGTTCCCGGCGGCACTCCAGAGCGATGCCGCGTGCTCCCAACGAGCTTCGCGCTCGAAGGCTTCGGCGGCCCGGCCCTGGAGGCCGTGGCGTTCTCTAGTGCCGAGGAGCTCGTCGGCTGTCCGCCCGAGAAAATCTCGAAACAGGGGATGCAGCTCGAACGAGTCCTTCGTGTCCGGGTCGCGCTGGCAGAAGAAGCCACGCTGTCCGAGCGACTCGAGGATCGCGCGAGTCTTGGCAGCGTCGCCGAGCGCGCGGAGGCTCGCCGCCGAGATCTCTGGGAGGAGACCGACCCGCGCGAGGCGCCGCCGGTCGTCGGGCGGGAACCCCCCGAGCACCTCGCGGGCGAAGTAGTCGAAGACGGCCTGGGGACGGGCGGCGTCGACCTCCGACCGGTGCGGACGCGCCACGGCGGTGTCCTGCGCCAGGAGCACGACGCCCGCGGCCCACCCGCGACTCTCGCGTTGGAGCGCGTCCCGCGCGGGGGCGTCGAGCTCGATCCCCCGGCGGTCGAGCAGGGCATCGAGCTCGTCGGGCGAGAGACGCAGGTCGAGACCGTCCACCGCCGCCAAGGCGCCGTTCGCGCGGAGACGCGCGAACCTCGACGCCGGTGGCTCGCGGCTGAGCAGCAGGAGCTCTGCCTCTTCGCGTAGGTCGTCGACGAGCGCCGCGAGGATCTCCCACAGCGGCGTGGCGCCGGGAAGGGTGTGGAGATCGTCGAAGACGAGTGTGAAGGGGGGTCGCAAACGCAACGCCATCGCCTCCGCGAAACGGCGGGTGAAGACAGCGAGCCCGCCCAGGTACTCGGGTGTCAAGACGGGCAGCGGGCGGCGCGAGCGCGGCGAGTGCGCGACGACCAGCCGAGCCAGGTAGTGAAAGAAGGTCGCGGGGTCGGCGTCCCCCGCGTCCACCCGATACCAGAGGCCGCGCCGCGGCCGTGTCCCCAGATAGCTCGCGGCGAGCGTCGTCTTCCCCGCTCCGGGAGGGCCATTCACCCACATCGCTGCACCGGCGGCCCACGCTGCGTCGAGCTGGTCGAACAGTCGCTTCCGCGGTGCGGCGCGTGCGACGGCGGGCTGAGTCAGTTTGGCAGTGATCGGAGGCGTCCTGGCTTCGGGTCGGACGCCGGAGTGTATGGTATAGGCGCCGGCCGGGCTGCGCGGGCACAGCTCGACAGCCGCGCGCCTAGGGGCGCGCCCCCTCGCCCGACGGACGCCGACGAGAGACCAACGCCAGCGCGCCCACCAGCGCAAGGGCAAGGGCGAGGCGCCCTGGCTCGGGCGCCGCAGTGGCGGCGGCGACGTTGTCGATCGCGAGAAAGTTGACTGTGCTGGTGATCTCGACTCGCTCGAGATCGTTCCACTGGGAGTTGAGCTCGACCACCTGGGCGAAATCGCTCACCGCGAACTCAATCCGCTCGACCTCCGGCCCGCCGTCCGCAGGGGTTCCCGTCACCGTGATGTCACCGAATCCGCCGAAGGCCTGCGCGATCTCGAAACGCAGCAGGTCGAAGGCAACGCCGCCCTCACCCGAGATCTCGATCCCGGGTGGATTTTGGACGTATCCGAAATCGGTCCCGTTGGAGAACGTCGGGCCCGGGAAGGTCGCGCTCAAGATCTGGAACTGGAAGGAATTGCGGTGGCGAAATTCGAGCCCTGCCTCCGTGTAGAGCGAGGAGATCACCGCTTCACCCGGTGCTGCCACCCCCTCGAAAGCCGCGATCGCCACGCTCGGGTTCGTGAGGGGCTCGGGAGTGAAAGGCGTAGCGGCGATCGCTCCGTTCTGGAAGCGAAGCGCGAGCTCCGCCGTGGGGTTGTCCGCGATCTGCATCGCAACCTCGCCCACGTCGAAGCTCACCCACAGAATCGCCGACTCCTGCCCGTCGAGGAGGAGCGGGGCTTCGAACGTGAAGCAACGTCCCTGCCCGCAGAAGAAGTCGTCGTCGGGCTCGACGGTCGCGGGATCGTCGGGGGCTTCGAGAATCCAGCCGGCGCCAGTGGCGCTCGGCACCCCGGTCCCCGTGAACGACAATCCCAGGCCCGAGGAGCCCCCGGTGGGGAAGGTTCCCTGCGCGACGAAGGAGAAGAACACGAGGTCGTCGCTTCGCACGTTCTTGCCAGGGCCCGTGGAGCCGAACAGAAAGATGTCCTCGAGCGGCCCGAAGCCGAGGTCTCCCTCGATCTCAGCGACGGTCGCCGGCTGGGCGGTGCCGACCACCTGGCCGCCGCCGTCCAGTACGGCCACCGGCCCCTCGACGGTCCACGCAGTGGAGAACGCGGGGTGGGCGGGCGCCAGGAGCGCGAACACCATCCCGGCCCCCCATCCGACGAACCTCCGGCTCTGCATCGATATCTACGCCTCCCTGCCCCGCTCGCGCCCGGCGCCGAATACGCGGGACATGCTGCCAAACGCGATCTGACAGATCTCTGACAGGAACCGGGTGGACGAACGGAAAACCCGTCGGAGCGGTCGGTGAGGTCCGTGGAGCCGGCGTCGCCTCGGCGTGGCGCCGGTCGATCTCGAGAGCCCGCGTCAGTCGATCTCGCTACTTCTCGAGCTCTTCGCGGACGGAGTACATGAGCTGGCGGGCGTCGACGATGTACGCGTCGAGGTTGCGCCGGTGATTGGCGAATACACCGGACGGACTGCCGTCGAGCACGACGAGCGGCTTGAACCGCGCCGCCCGGCCGAGCGAGTGGGTGATCTGGTCGAAGAGCTCGAGGACGGTCTGCCGCTCGACGAGCTCCGCCGCGTATTCGCGCTGAATCGCCAGGGTCAGGTGATACATCACGTGGGCGAACCCCTGGGCACGGTAGAAATAGTCGTCTGTGAGCCAGAACGAAGCGTCCTCCATATAGAGATTCGCGTGGGCGCCGCCGAGGAGGTCCGTCCACGCCTGAAAGAGCCGGATCAGCTCTACGTTGCGGCGGTTGATGGATTTGGACGTCGGCGGGTTCGTCTTCAGACCGGCGATGTAGAGCTCGAGCGATTCCACGCCCTCGCCGAAGCGCCGCTCGGCGGACGGGAACCAGAACTTGTATTCGTCGTTCCGGAATTTCGTGTCGGCGTCCACTAGATTCTGGTCGTATTCCGTGGCGGAGACCTTGGTCAGGTGGTCGCGGAACACCCGCGCGCTCTCGCGCATCGACTGGACGATCCCGAGCTGCCGGTTCGAGTTGTTGTCGGCCCAGAGCGACGGGCCCCACAGGAAGATGTCGTTGGGGCGCCAGCCCGTCGCGCTCGAGAGCTCGTGGTCCATGAGCGCCCCGAGGGTGGCCGCGAAGATTTCGCCCGAGTCGAAGAGCCGTCCCTCCGGGTATTCGACTTCGAGATCGAACGAGAGCTCGTTGTGGCGCTTCTGGCTGACGTGGAGCAACACGGGAGTCAGCAGCAAGATCAAAAGAGCGACGACGGGGATGACGACCTTCATGACACTCGAGCGTATGGGGTCGCCAACCCTCCGTCGATGCAGACTCCGGCCTTCTGCCCCGCGTTCCGCACTCCATGGGCGCGGTGCTCTTCCGCGCCCGCCTTCGCACGGCGTGCGCTGCGCGCGCACGGACCGCGGTCTGCGCGACCCCGGTCGACGCACGTCTCGGCCGGGCCCGGAAGGGCGCTCCGCTCAGTGGACCAACATCGTGGGGATCTCGGCCCTGCGCAGCACCAGATCCGTGACGTCGCCGAGGATGAGCTCGCGAAAGCGATTGCGAGAATGGGCGCCCATGAGCAGGACGTCTGCGCCCGTGCGCCCGACCTCCTGCAGGAGGGTCTCGGCGGCCTCGAGACGCGGGGATTGGGCGCGCTCCACCCCGGCCTCCAATCCGTGGTGCGACAGGTAGTCGACGAGACGGGAGGCGCTGGGCTCCCGTTCCTCGTTTACCGCGATCACCGTGATGCGATTCGCCGCGCGGAGAAAATCCATCCCGAAAGCGACCGCCCGCGCGGCCTCGAGCGACCCGTTCCACGCGAGCGCGATGTGGTCGAGCGCAGGCGAAGACGTGGTCCGCGGCAAGACCAGTACCGGTCGCCCGGTGTCGCGAAGCAGGTCCTCGACGAGGGCTTCGGGCGGGATTCCGGCGTGGGCGAGGACGATCAAGTCGGCCAATCGCCCGTGGGCCGCGAGCGAGCCGCTGTCCTCCGTCAACTCCACGAACGACACCGAGTAACCCGTCCGCGTCTCGTCGGGTTCGGAAATCGGCGGTCGACGCTCGCCGGCGATGCGATCGAAGATCGCGCGCGCTTGGTCGCGCCGTTGCGCGTCGCGGCGCTCGATCAGGTCGAGCAGCTCGTCGAGCCCCGAGTCCGGGATCCACCACGGCAACCCGGTGGTACGCGCCGCTTCGATACACAGGACGTCGACGCGGGCACCAAAACGCTCCCCGAGCGAAAAGCCAGTTTCCAGCGCCGGGACCTCGAGCATGGCGCCGCTTTCGGGATCTTCTTTTCCGAGGACGGGGACGAGTATTCGGCGAATCGTCATCGTTGCCAATCCCGCTCGGCCGGCACGGGTGCGCGGAACGCGGCTTTGTCGAAGGCTTCGCGCTCCAGCGGCTCCTCCGCCACGCGGATCACCACACGCCTTTGCGTGTCGAGGGGGACCCGCGTCTTGTCGTGGGCCTGATCGAGGATGGCGTCTACCCCCAGACCGATCTCGTTGGCCGCGACAGCAAGAGCGTCGACGAGCTCGCGGGGGAAGATAGAGGTCATGGGTGTCGACCGCATCGGGCGGGGGCGAACCCGAACCCCTCGCGGTGCCCTGCACGACGTCAGTGACGAGGGCGGCGCGGTCGACCAGACACGCTCCTTCGCGGCGGTCGAGCCCGAAGACCCGGGAGAGCTCCTCGAAAACCACCGGAACACCCGTTTGCCCCGGGGTAGAGCCGAAGGGGCGCCCGTCTCGACGGGGTGCCGCTGTCCTAGCGGAGGCTCCGCCACAGCGACGGGTCACGGCGTGGCCGCTGGCATCTATTCGGCTGGGTAGAGAGGCTCGCGTCGAGCGCCCATTGCGGCGGCCCGCCGGGTTGCTCCCGACCCACCGGGCCGCCGCGTGCTGATTTGCGCGGGGTTGGTAGGGTTCGCAGATCGACCTTCGACGGAGGAGCCGGCCACGCGCAAAAACGAAGACGATGCCTCCGGGGAGGAGGAACTCCGCGCGCGCATTCTCGCGAGCGGCTCTCACGCGCGCGCGGACCGCGACCTCGCGTTCCTGGCGCGGTCGGAATTGCGGGCCGTCCGCCTCCAACTCGAGTACCTGAAACCCGAGCTCGCGTTCCGAGACCTCGGGGTCGAGCACAGCATCGTCGTGTTTGGGAGCACTCACCTGATGGACCCCGATCTCGCCCGCGAGCGGCTCGCCCAGGCCGAGGCCGGTGGCGACGCCGAGCGCGTCGCGTCGGCTCGGGGGGATGTCGCTCGCAGCCGCTACTACGCGATCGGTCGTGAGTTCGGCCGTCTGGTCGGCCGCTTCGGAACGGGAGCCGGCGACCACCGCGTCGTCGTCGTCACCGGGGGCGGCCCCGGCGGAATGGAGGCAGCGAACCGCGGCGCGCACGATGTCGGCGCAGCCTCGGGGGGCCTCAACATCACGCTGCCCCAAGAGCAACAGCCCAATCCCTATCTCACCCCAGAGCTCAGCTTTCAGTTCCGGTATTTCGCGCTCCGCAAGCTCCATTTCATGTTGAGGGCAAAGGCGCTCGTCGCGCTCCCGGGCGGCTACGGGACCTTCGACGAACTCTTCGAAACGCTTTGCCTGATTCAGACCGGTAAGCGCGCGCCACTTCCGGTGATTCTCGTGGGCGAGCGGTTCTGGCGACGCGCAGTCGATTTTGATTTCCTGGTCGAGGAGGGGATGGTCGAGGCCTCGGAGCTCACGCTGTTTCAGTTTGCCGAAACCGCGCGAGAGGTCTGGGACAGGATTATCGGATGGTACGCGGACCGCGGTCGCTCGATCTTCGAAACGTCGCCCGCCGACGTCGATCCGAGAGCCGCGCGGTGACCGCGGAGGCGGCGGGGGAGCGAGCGGTCCGAGAGGTTCCGCGGGCCGGCTTGGGCCCGGTCCCCCGCGCCCGATGCGCGGAGGCGTGAAGCGGTGAACTCGCTTCCCCGCTGGCTCATCTGGACGCTTGCGCTGGTGGCGCTCGGCGCCGTCGTGATGGGGAGGGGTGTCCTGCTCCCCGACCGCATCGCGGTACGCGTGGTGGAGATCGAGCGAGGGACGGTCGAGTCGACCGTGACCAACACAAAGGCGGGTACGGTTCGGGCGCGGCTCCGCGCGCGACTCGCGCCCGAGCTGGGCGGGCGGATCGCGAGGATCGCCCATCGCGAAGGCGACGAGGTGGTGCGGGGCGACGTACTGATCGAGCTCGACGGCGCGACACAACGCGCCGAGCTCGTTCTGGCCCAACAGAGCCTGCGGTCGGCCCAGGCTTCGCACCGCGAGGCCTGTGTCCGGCGCGACCGCGCGAACCGGTCGCTCGAGCGTCAGCGCGAGCTCGCCGAGCGGAAGGTCGTGTCCGAGGATCTTCTCGACGAGCTCGAAAGCAACTACCAGGCGGCATCGGCTGCCTGCCGGGGGGCTGAGGCCGAGGTGGAGCGCGTGCGCGCGGAGATCGGGATCATCGAGGTCGCTCTCGACAAGCTCCTGATCCGCGCGCCCTTTGACGGCGTAGTGGCCGAGGTGCAGGGGGAGGTCGGCGAGTGGGTCACACCCTCCCCGCCGCTGCTGGTAGCGCCCGCGGTGGTCGACCTCATCGACCTCTCTAGCCTCTACGTGAGTGCTCCGATGGACGAGGTCGACGGGGCGTCGATCCGGATCGGACAGGCAGCGCGGGTGACGGTCGATTCTCACCCCGGGAGTGAGCTCGAAGGGGAGGTCATGCGGGTGGCGCCCTACGTGCTCGACATCGAGGCCCAGAACCGCACGGTCGAGATCGAGGTGGAGCTCGTCGACCCGGGGGTCGTCTCCACGCTCCTCCCGGGCACATCAGCCGACGTCGAAGTCGTGCGCGAACGCCGCGACGGGGTGCTGCGCGTGCCCACCCCGGCGCTGCTGCGGGACGGCCACGTGCTCGTCGTGGCGGAGGATCGCCTCGAGGAGCGGACGGTTGCGGTCGGGCTTCGCAACTGGAACTGGGCCGAGGTGACCGCTGGGCTCGAAGCCGGCGAGCAAGTCGTGCTCTCCCTCGACCGTCCCGATGTCGTGGCTGGGGCACGGCCCGAGGTCGAGGTCACCGCGTACCGGCCGTGATCGAGCTCGAGCACGTGGGGCGCCGCTACCACATCGGGGAGGAGACGCTAAACGCCCTCGACGACGTCTCGGAGAAAATCGCCGACGGCGACTACGTGGCGGTGATGGGCCCGTCGGGCTCCGGTAAATCGACGCTGCTGAACATCATCGGTTGCCTCGACCGCCCGACCTCGGGCCGTTACCGGATCGACGGCGTCGATGTGGGATCGCTCTCCGAAGACGAGCTCTGCCGCGTCCGGCGCGAGACGATCGGCTTTGTGTTCCAGACCTTCCAGCTGGTGGCGCGGCTGAGCGCCGAAGAGAACGTCGGGTTTCCGATGCTCTTCGCGGGGATCCCGCGCGGCGAGCGACGCGAGCGCGTCGCCGCGGCGCTTGCAGCAGTGGGCCTCACCCACCGCGCCGCGCATCGCCCGGCCGAGCTCTCTGGCGGCGAGCGGCAGCGTGTCGCCATCGCCCGGGCCACGGTGCTGCGCCCGCGGGTACTCCTCGCGGACGAGCCCACGGGCAACCTCGACCGAAGCGCGGGGCGCCAGGTGATGGAGGTGCTCGAGAGTATGAACGACGACGGGCTGACACTGATGGTCGTCACCCACGACCCGGCCATCGCGGTCCGCGCGCGCCGGGCGCTGCTCATGGAAGACGGTCGAATCGACGACCGCCTCGACCGCCAGGCCGTGCGACGCTGGGCCGCTTCGGCGTTGCCCCCACGCGAGACGCCATGAGTGTCGTCGACCTGCTCGGATACGCCGGGGCCGCGTTGGCGCGGCACCGCGTCCGCACCGGCCTGAGCTTGCTCGGTGTCGCGATCGGCGTCGCGGCGGTGGTCCTCCTGACCGCGCTGGGAGAGGGCGCGCGCCGCTACGTGAGCAACCAGTTCGCCTCGATCGGCAGCAACCTGGTGATTCTCTTGCCCGGCAGGAACGAGACCACGGGCGGCTTCCCCGGCGTGGCCGGCGTGCCCAACGATCTCACGCTCGCCGACGCGCGCGCCCTGGAGCGCGGGCTCCCGAGCCTGCGCGCGATCGCACCCGTCGCGATGGGAAACGAGACCGTCGCCTATCGCGAGCGGCGTCGTCAAGTCGCCGTGGTGGGTTCGACACACGCCTTTCTCCAGGTGCGTGAGGTGGGCGTCACGCGCGGCCGCTTTCTGAACGAGCGCGAGTCCGAACGCAGCGCGCGAATCGCGGTGCTGGGAGCGACGGTTGCGGCCGAGCTGTTCCCCGGCCAAACGGCTGTCGGAAAGATCCTGCGCATCGGTGCATGGCGGATGCGCGTTATCGGGGTGCTCGCGTCGCGCGGCCTGCACGTGGGCCTCGACGTAGACGATTTGGTGATCGTTCCCGTCCGGACCGCGATGCAGATGTTCGACCGGACCTCGCTTTTCCGCGTGGTGCTGCAAGCGCGCGCCTACGCCGACGTCGACACCGTGTGTCCCCGCGCCATCGAGATCCTCTCGGGGCGGCACGGTGAAGAGGATGTCACGTGCGTGACCCAGGAGTCGGTGGTGTCGACCCTCGACTCGATTCTCGACGCTCTCACGGCGGCGCTCGGCGGCATCGCCGCGATCTCGCTCGCCGTCGCCGGCGTGGGCATCATGAACCTGATGTTGGTGTCCGTGACCGAGCGCACTTCCGAGATCGGTCTCGCGCGCGCCGTGGGCGCGAAGCGCCGTCAGGTACTGGCGGTGTTCCTCGCCGAATCCGTCCTCCTGGCCGGTCTCGGTGGGGTCGCCGGGCTGGTCCTCGGCTGGCTCCTCGTGGGCGCCCTACGGTGGGTCTACCCGGCGTTCCCAGCCGCCATCCCGCTCTGGGCGGCGGGGGCCGCGTTCGCGAACGCGCTGGTTGTCGGGGCGCTCTTCGGCATCTTGCCGGCGCGCCGCGCCACGCGCCTCGACCCCATCACAGCGTTGGCGGGCAGGTGAGCATGGACGCGTCCGACTACGTCGCGCTGGGGCTCGGGGCGTTGCGGGGGCACCGCCTCCGCTCCGCGCTGTCGATGCTGGGGATCGCGATCGGGATCGCTGCAGTCGTGCTGCTCACCTCGATCGGCGAGGGGACGCGTCACCACCTGGCCGGGCTCTTTACGGAGTTCGGCACCAACCTTCTGACGATCAACCCCGGGAAGACCGAGACGGTCGGTATTCCCGGGGTTCTCGGCGGCACGACCCACAAGCTCACAATCGACGACGCGATTGCGATCGCGCGCGTGCCGGGCGTCGAACACTCGGTGCCGGTGGTGGCGGGTCAGGCGCGGGTCGAGGGGGCGGGGCGCGGGCGCAGCGTGTTCATCTACGGCACGACCTCGGAGTTCCCAGAGGCGCTCCGATTCGAGGTCGGCCAGGGGAGCTTCTTGCCCCCCGGCGACCCGCACCGGGGCTCGGCCGTGACGGTGCTCGGCCCGACGCTTAAACGCGAGCTCTTCGGCGACGGGAACGCGCTGGGACACTTTGTCCGCGTGGCGGGCTTCCGGCTGCGGGTGATCGGCGTGATGGCGCCGAAGGGGCGGGTCCTCGGGTTCGACATCGACGACTCCGCGTATGTGCCCGTGCAGACCGCGATGCAGATGTTCAACCTCGAAGAGCTCATCGAAATCGACGTGCTCTACACACACGCCCGCGTCGAGGCCGAGGTCGTAGAGGGCATCCGGCAAACCTTGACCGAGCGACACGGCGGGCGCGAGGATTTCACCATCCTCACCCAGACCGCGATGCTCGAGGTCTTCGACAATGTGATGGACGTGGTGTCGGCGGCCGTCGCTGCGATCGGCGCCGTGTCGTTGGCGGTAGGAGCGATCGGAATCCTCACCATCATGTGGATCACGGTCTCGGAGCGAACCCGCGAGATCGGGCTGATGCGGGCGTTGGGCGCCACACGCGCACAGGTCCAACGACTCTTCCTGCTCGAAGCCGTCACCCTGACCGTGTTGGGAGGGCTCGCGGGCACGGCGACCGGTCTGGGTGTCGCGTGGCTGCTCCGGTTCGCCTTCCCCGGTCTTCCCATCTACACGCCCCCGCACTATGTCGGCGCCGCCCTCGCAGTCAGTGCGCTCGCGGGGCTGCTCTCTGGGGTGGCGCCGGCCCGACGCGCTGCCGGCCTCGACCCGGTCGATGCCTTGCGGGCGGAATAGCGATCTAGCGACCCCCTGCGAGGGGGTGGCGACGGGGCGACGGGGCGACGGGGCGACGGGGCGACGGGGCGACGGGGCGACGGGGCGACGGGGCGACGGGGCGACGGGGCGACGAATAGAAGATCAGAGGTGTGAATGGGGTGGGCAAGGGGATTCGAACCCCCGACCTTCGGCGCGCCCACCGGGGCTTCTCGCCACTGGACGGCGAGGAGCGGGCCGGTGCCCACGCTTACTGGACCAAGGTCATTGCTCCGCTGTCCGCAGCCGCAGCCCGCTAGAGAAACGTGAGAGCCATCCCACCCCGGGCTCGTCGTCGCCGCGGCGCAACTCGGTGCGGCGTGACAGCGCGGGTGATCTCGCCGGGCGGGTGGATCGGGCCTGAAGCGGGCCGATTCACGCCCGGTGCGCGGCGACGGGGCCGGGTGGCAAAAGCGCCCGCTGCGCGGCACGCCAGGCGTTGCGGTTGGGAAGCAGCGCGCCGCTCCACGCGAGACGGTTCCAATCGGCCCAGCGCAGCGGAACCTGTGCGGGGCCGCGATAGCTCGCGAGTGCCTGCAGCATGGCGGGTGCCACGCCCATACTGTGAAAGACCCCCTCGAGCTGGAAGACCACCTTGCGGAGCATCACGAGCGTCCGCGAAAAGCAGAGCCCGGTGCTTGCCAGCTGGTCGAGGAGCGCGATCCACTCGCCGCGGGCGCCCGCCGCACTCCGCCCCAAGGTCGCGATCGGAGGAATCCAGGAGAGGCCCGCAAAGGCGTCGCGCAGCGCGCGGCGGGCCCGGTCCTCGACGCCCGCCGCCTCCCGCTCGCGGTCGCGCAGTGCCCCGAGCGCCTCCCAAGCCAGCGCCTCATCGCGCAGCGCGACGGCGCAGGTCCAGCGCGTGATGTGGCGCCGCTCGTGGCGGGTGAGTCGTTCGGTAAGCGCCCAATCGAGAATCACCAGCTGACCGCGCTCGCGGTCCCACAGCAGATTGCCGGCATGGGGGTCGGCGTAGAGCACCGCCTCGCGCTCCGGCGAGAGCATGGGCTCGAAGAGCAGCGCCTGGACCAGGCGCGTCGCGGCACGCTGGCGCTCGCGTCGCGAAGCGCTGCGCAGCGCGGTCACCTTGATGCCGTCCACGCGCTCCATCGCCGTGACCGCGTCGGTGCAAAGCGGCGGGACGAGTGCGGGCACGCGCACCCCCGGCAGCGGGGCGAGGCGTCGACGCGCGGCCCGGAGTTGGGCCTGTTCCTGACGAAAATCGGTTTCGCGCTCGAGGAGCGCGCAGACATCGCGGAAGAAGGCGCTGAGGCGCACGTGTTGCAGCCCGGCCGTCCCGGCCGCGGAACGCCGGCGCTCGAGCTGGGCCGCGAGCCCGCGCAAGAGCGCGAGGTCCTCGGCGAAGTGGGCCGCGACAAAAGGCTTGCGCACCTTGAGCACGCCGGCCTCGCCGCCGTGCGCGCGGAAGGGAACGACGGCGCTAACGCTCGCTTGGGCGATCGGGGTGGGGTCGACCTCGATCCCACGTTGCCGTATCGCGGGGCCCAGCTCCGATTCGATACAGGCGCGGATTTCGCGCGGCGCTGTGTCGGCGACGGCGTCCTCGAGCTGGGCGAGGGCGCGCCGCAGCGACGCGTCGAGTTGCGGGTCGCGCGCCAGCACCTGGGCGAGCTTCTGGAGCGCCGGCATGCGGGCCAGCAGCTGCACCAGTCGGTCTTGCACCGAGGTCTCCGCGGGGAGCGCGAGCTGCTCCTCGAGTTTTTGCCGCCAGCGCCCCTCGGAGAGATGCGTGGCGACGTAGGCAAAGGCCTCTCCTACGAGCGGCCGCCAGGCCGCGTAGACCTTCGGGACGAGGGTCTCGATCGGCAATCGCTGCAGGAGCCACACGAGCCACGGGCCGCGATCCGCTGCGGCGGTCGAGAGGGCGGGCGGCGGGGGTAGGGCGCTGGGCACGGCGGGAGGCTAGCGGCCGAGCGAGACAGCAGCATACCCCCGAAAAATCGTGAAATTCGGCGTATTCTTTAGATAACGCAATCGGATCAGACGGAAACAACGGCCACACGAACTGAGAATCGTTCCCAGCGGTGTTCAAAGGGCCGATTCCTGCATGGGAATACGTTTGGGACCCGCTGGAAGCCCGGACAGTCAGGAAACCCTAGTGGGCGCAACGATCGATCTCTTTTCAATGAGGTCCGCAAGATCCTCGAGCAAGAGGTTCCTGATGCATGGAGTGACGACATCGCGGCCGCGCTGCAGGTGAAGCCCGAGCAACTCGACGGCAAGCCGATGACCACGCTCCTCGGCTTGCGTAGAAGCACATCTAAGTTGGGAGGGCCGCCTCGTCTTTGAGGGTTGGCAACAGCGTGCGGGAGTTGGGGACCGCCAGCTCAAAGACCTCCGGGACAGCTACGCCTCCTGGCTCCTGACCCTCGGTGTCCAGCGGCGGGTATGTCTCCGCGCAGCTCGGCCACAGCGGTGTCGCGATCACCGCCAAGCATTACGCGAAGTGGGCGGCCGGAAATGTCTATCACCGACCCGAAGAAATTGGTGAGGTAGACGTTCCCGCCGATCTTCTCGCCCGGCTTCCTTGCTTCGCAGCCACGTCAGAATCGCGTCAGCTACCGCAGTCGCGAGTTCTGGAACGAACGCAACTGCTTGATTTTGTTGGGGTGGGCAAGGGGATTCGAACCCCCGACCTTCGGGACCACAACCCGACGCTCTAACCGACTGAGCTATGCCCACCGCAGCGGGAGGAAGCTATCGCGGGGCCCGGGTCACTTCAACGCGATGCTTCCGCCCGCCCCCCCAGCAGCGCCCGATGACGCTACACGCCGTCGAGGATGCGCTCGGCGTGACGTCGCGCCTCCTCGAAGGGATCGAGCTGCCGAACCCCCTCGCCCTCCCGGCCGCGGCCGCCCACCAAGGGATGGACGCTCTGGACCAGGAAGTACGCCCACACGGCAAAGGCGGTGGCGCCGGGGCCCCCGTGGCCGAAGAGCAGCAGCATGGCCAGGGCAGCGGTCCCGAGGACGATCTCTACGGCGAGGGCGCGCAGGGGCCGCACCGGGGCCGCAACACCGCTCCGCGCCAGGGCGAGTGCCGCGCCGAGACTCACCGCGAGGCTCGGGAGCCCGGCGCCCGCCGTCGCGAGGGCGAGGGCAAAGGCGCCCATCCCGAGCGCCGCGGTCGCCCGCGCCCCGGGGCGCCGAAACAGCCCCGCGGTGTAGAGCGCGACGGCGAGGCTGAAGACCGGGGCCGTCGTGTGGGCCCACCCCACCCAGGGCACGAGAAGCAACGCCAGCGGGTAGGCGGCGAGCCCCGCCGCAGCCGCAAAGAGCAGGCTCCCGCCGAAGTGACGCCACGCCATCACGCGCCCTCCCCGCCGCGGCGGCGCAGCAGCTCGAGCTCGACCTCTTCGTCGGCGACCGCGGTGGCGTCCCCCACCGCCGCGCCGAGGTCGGCCTCGCCGTCGCGCGCCAGGGCGAGCTCGCCGCGGACCCGGCGGCGCAGCCCCTCGAACTCGCGCTCCTGGACGGCGAGGCGCTCCGCCAGCGCCTCCTGCTCCCCGCGGCGGGCGCCGAGCTCCTCGCCGAGGGCGGTCGCCCGGTCGCGGAGCGGTAGCCACTTGCGCAGCGCGAAGCGCGCCAGGGCGTCATCGCCCTGGGCGATTGCGAGGGCGGCGTCTTCGTCCGCTGCGTCGCGCTCCGCCGTCGCCCGCTCGAGCTGGTCGGCGAGACGACTGCGCTCCTCCCCCAGCGCTTCGAGCCGCACCCGCTTGCGGTCGAGCTCGAGCTCGGCCTCGCGCAGGTGCTGTTTGAGCAGCAGAGTCCGCTCTTCAAGCGACTCGAGCACGCCGTGGGCGTCGGCCCGGAGGAGCGTCCGGACCCGTCGGGACAAGGTCGCGCTCATCGGGTCGCCCCCCGCATCAACGCCTCGGGATCGACGCTGTAGGCGCCTTCGCGGCGCAGTGCCTGGGACGAAAGACCGCGGCTCTTCGAGAACGCGTTGCGTTTGGCCTCGGCGTCGGGGCCCTCGAAGGCGTCGTCGAGGTCGCGGCTGAGCTCGTCGACCCGGCCGAGCTGGTCGGCGACGACCTTCGAGTCGACCGCTTGGTTGAGCCGCTCGTTGGCGACTATGAAGGCCGCGATCTCCTCCTCAGCCTCGTTCTTGCGCCCGTCCTTGGCGAGCTGGGAGACGCGCTGCTGCAGCGCGGCGTAGCCGTCGCGCACCACCCCGGCCTCCCAGACCGCGCGGTCGATGCGATCGACGTAGCGCTCGCGGCTCGCGACACAGGCCACGACGGGGGTCTCGCCAAAGACGAGCTCGCGGCGCGCGCCTCCGGCGGTGTAGGCCAGCCGGAACTCGCCGAGAGCCGTCTCCCCCGGTGTGTCGCTCGGCGCCCGCAGGGTGAGCCAGAGCCGGCGCTCCTGACCGGCGAAGAGCGCACCCGGACGCACGACGACGCGGCCGTCGACGCGCTCGACCGGGTAGCCCGCGGCGTCGAGCACCTCGATCCCGGCGGCCGGGGCAATCGAGATTTCGAGTCCCGACGCCACTGTGCGGGCGGCGGCGTCGAACTCGCTCGCGAACACCGCCGAGAGGTGGTGGGCGCTCTCGAGGAAGTAGTAGTTGCCTGTGCCCGCGTCGGCGAGGGCGGTCATCACCTGCTCATTGAAGTCCCCGCCGACCCCCACCGCGGTGAGGGTCGCCTCGCGGAGCGCCGCGTCGCGGGCGCGACCGCGCAGCCCGACGAGGGTCGAATCGCCGCGGTTCGCCAGACCGTCGCTGATCACCACCACGCGCTGGGCGCGCGGGGTCTCGGCGTCGGGGGTTGGCCGGGGCAGCACGGCGAGCCCCGTCTCGATGCCGTGGGAGAGGTTGGTCGCCCCGACCGGCACCACCGCCGTGACGACGTCGCGCCAGTGGGC
>CAJHXS010000288.1_pt1 | contig 44527 bp, 45 predicted proteins | sample 9198591 | NCBI WGS metagenome assembly CAJHXS01 (sample SAMEA7708347, study PRJEB35096) | sediment metagenome | biome: marine neritic benthic zone biome [ENVO:01000025]; feature: sediment [ENVO:00002007]; material: shallow marine sediment [ENVO:03000034] sea grass bed [ENVO_01000059] ... | reverse complement strand
GAGCGCATCTCGCGCGCACAGCACGAGGCGTTGGCGGCGCGACTCGGCGAGGCCTGCAGTGTGGTCAGCGAGTTCCGCGCCGCCCACGAGGCCTTCGCCCTCGCGGCCGAACTGAGCGACGACCCCGCCAATCGCTCCCGGCATTTCCACGCGGGTGCTCTCTGGGCGCTCTGGGGCCACGACTACGAGAGCGCCAAGACGCTTCGAAGCCGCGGGGCGGAGGCGGCGGCGGAGGCCGGCACCCCGACCGAGGAAGCCCGCTCGATGGTGATCGCGGCGTTCAGCCACACCGTCACCCAGGGCACCGAACGCTACCGCGACGAGGACACCGACAGAATCCTGCGGCAGAGCCGGGGCGACGAGGAGCTGTGCTCACTCTCGCAGACGATGCTCGGCGAGGCCGTCGAATGGCGTTCGGACTATCCCCGCGCGTTGGCGCTCCAGGAGGGCGCGATCAAGATCGCCAGACGACGGCGCTCGCCCTACCTCACGATCATCAGCGCCTGGTTCATCGCCAAGGCCGCCTGCTGTATGGGCGACTACGGGCGCGCCCTCCGCGACCTGCGCGAGCAGATCGAGTTCGCCCAGCGGATCGGAGACAGCGCCTTCCAGACCCGTCTGCTCAACACCCTCGGCTGGACGCTGGCGGAGACCGGCCGGAACGACCTCGCGCTCGAATTCAACCGCAGATCCACCGAGCTCGCCGAGGAGATGGTCAAGCTCGGTCTCGTCCCTGCGGCGCCGGAGATCTACGGCAACGCCGCGGTCAACCTCGCCTGCAACCGGATCGCTACCGGCGAGCTTTCTGCGGCCGAAGACCAGCTCGCCGCGGTGCGCGAGGTCTTCGACGCGAAACCCGACCCGTGGATGCGCTGGCGCTACGCCATGCACATCTGGAACGCGATGGGCCGCCTTCACCTCGCCCAGGGCGACCCCGAGTCCACGCTCGAGTGGACCGATCGCGAGGCGACCCGGGCCCGCTCCCACGGGTCGAGAAAGATCGAGGCGCGCGCTCTCGAGCTGCGGGGCCGCGCGCTCCTCACCATGGACCAGCGCGACGAGGCTCGCGTGGCGCTCTCGGATGCCTACGAAGTCGCGGCGCAGATCGGCTATCCGCCGGCGTCGTGGCGAGCGGAGTCTCTGCTGGGCGAGCTCGCGCGACGGGACGGAGACCACGGGGAGGCCGAGCGTCTGCTCGGGCGCGCCATCGATCGCATCGCGGCGCTCCAGGCCCCGACCCTCGACGTCGACGCGCGTCGCGGCCTCGAGCGCATCGCCGCGGGGTTGCGAGAGAACCCGCTACTCGCCTACCGCTGAGCCGGGGGCCCCGAGCTACGCTTGGTCGCCCCCGCGGAGAACGACCCCATGGCGATCCAGCTCGGCATCCACACCGGCCCCCAGAATCTCTCGATCGAGGATCTCCAGAAGATCTGGCGCATGGCGGAAGAGGGAGGCCTCTACTGGGCCTCGGTCTGGGACCACTTCTATGCCAACCCGCTCAAGGAGCGCAGCGACAGCTGCTTCGAGGGCGTGGCATCGATGACGGCGCTGGCGGCCACTACACAGCGTCTGCGGGTCGGGTGTCTCGTGTTCTGTGCCCTGTTTCGCAACCCCGCGCTGATCGCCAAGGCCGCCGTCACGATCGACCACCTCTCGGGCGGCCGCGCCGAGCTCGGTCTCGGCGCCGGCTGGTTCGAGGAGGAGTTCCGCGAGTTCGGCTACGACTTCCCGCCGCTGGGCGAGCGGCTCGACCAGCTCGAGGAAGCGCTCCAGGTGGTGCGCTCGCTGCTGCGCGACGAGTCGACCACCTTCAAGGGTCGCTACTACCAGATGGACGGCGCGGTCTGCGGCCCGAAGCCGGTGAACCCGACGCTGCGGCTCTGGGTCGGGGGGCGCGGCGAGGAACGCACCCCGCGGATCGCCGCCCGCTACGCCGACGGCTTCAACACCCCGTATCTCTCGCCGGAGGAGTTCGCTTCGCGGATGGAGACCCTCGACAGCGCCTGCGACGAGATCGGCCGCGACCCGGCCGAGATCACCCGTACCGTGAACGTCGGTTTCTATCTCTCCGACGACCCGCAGGTGATGGAGAAGCGGAAAGCCGAGCTCGCGCACCTGGGAACCGGGGGCCTCCTCTTGGGCTCGACCCAACAGGCGATCGACCGGATCGGTGAGTTCGAGCGCGCCGGCGCCCAGGGGCTCAACATCGCGTTTCGCCCGCCGATCGACTGGGAGGCCTACCAGGCGTTTCTGGACGAAGTCGCTCCGAAGTTCGCCTAGAGGCCGAGTCGCTCGCGTTCGGCCCGGGCTTCGTCTTCGACGACGGTCCCCGCGAAGAAGTCCGGATTCTGACTCGACCAGAGCCGCACGGCGTTGCCAAAGGAGAAGTCGCGGAAGTCGGCCTCGCTCATCCCGCGCTCTTCCACCAGCTCCCATGCCTCCTCCAGCACCTCGGTCATGTCCGGCACGTCGAAGTGGCTGATGTCCGAGCTCAAGATCGCCCCGAGCTTGGCCCCCATCGGGTTCACCTGGGCGTCGAAGGCGAACTGGAGGGTCGGGTCGTCGGCCTCCGCCCCGAAGAAGAAGGGCTCGACGAAGCGGTCGCGCAGGTCTTCGGGGGTCTCGATGCCGCAGGCGGCGAAGTCGTCGAGCTCGTCGGGAAGCGCGCTCCCCATCCCGCCCAGGATCACCTGCTGGAACTCGGGCCAACGGCGGACCATCTCGTCGCTGCCGTACTGCTTCACGAGCTCGGTCAGCCGCGAGGCGTCGTGGTTCGCGGGGTTGAGCGCCCCGATCACCTTGCCGTTGCGCTTCTCCCAGTGGGAGAGCAGATCGGCGTAGAGGCTGCAGGCCCAGGCCGCGCCGCCCTCCAGAAACGCGAACTTCATCCCCGGGAAACGCTGGGTCACACCCCCCAGAAAGAGCGCCTTCGCCACGGCGTGGCCCGCCGCGGCGAAGTGCCCGATGTGGTTGTAGACGAAGTTCGTGGGCGAGTTGCGCAGCCCGTAGTTCTCGGCGGCGGAGTGGAAGGTCGCGGGGTAGCCGAGCTCCTGGCATTTCGCCCACACCGGGTCGTAGTCGTGGTCGCTGTCGATCCCGAGGACGTCGAGCCAGCAGGCGTAGCGCCGGCTCACCCCTTGCCGCTCCGCTGCCGGGACGGCGCGCCGAGCGAGGCTCCCCAGTGCCACCGCCTTGATACCGAGCGCTTTGCAGTGCTCGAGCTCCTCGATCGCTTCGCCGGGGGTGTGCATCGGCACCACGCCGATCGGGGTCACCCGGTCGGCGTACTCCGACCAGGTCTCGTGGGCGTAGCGGTTGAAGGCGCGACAGCCGGCACGGCGCAGCTCCTCGTCCCCCAGGTAGGGCGCGAAGAGCTGGGAGCTCGAGGGATAGAGAATGGCGAAGTCGATCCCCATGTCGTCGAGGCGTTCGTAGAGGAGCCGCGGTAGAAACGACGTGGCGTTGTCGAGGGTGTTGGGGCTGCCCAGGGCCCACCAGGGCGGCTGCCCGGCGCGGCGGTCGAACTTCTCCTCGCGGCTCATCTGGGCAAACGAGCCCTGCCCGAGGGCGCGCACCCGGCTCGTCCAGCGCTCGGCCACCGCGGCGCCCGCGACGTCGCGCAGATAGTCGGTGGCGATCGGCTCGAACTCGCGCCAGTGGCCGTCGGAGTCGACCACCGGGTGGTCGAGACGCTGTCGGATCTCCTTGGAGCTCGTCATGCCGCGTTCTCCCGCTCGTGGTGGGCCAGGATTCGCTCGGTGCCCTCGAGGATCGCCGGGAGCTGCCGGCGGAGCTTCCAGTTCGCCTTGAGGATGTCGACCCACGATTCGTGGTGCGCCAGGTTGAGCCGACTGCGAAACACCCACCGGCCCATCTTGGGCATCCAGTCGACGAGGTTTAGCAAGGTGTCCCGCATACACGTGATGAGATCCACCGGCACCATCGGGTGGGGCACTACGCGGCACATCGCGTTCTTTTCCTCGTCGCTCGTGGACAAGCCCGCGACGTGGGCGATCGCCGCGGCGCTCCACACCTGCTGACACATCGACACCGATTGGAGGGTGAGCTGGTCGCCGTCGAAGATCGGCGTCGGCGGCCGCTGGGCCAGGCCGTCGGCGCTGCAGTCGACGTAGAGCGTCTTGCCGCGGCTGGGGACCTCGCCCCCTTCGAGCACAAGGGCGGCGGGCGTGATGCGTTGCACCCGACCCTGGCGGACGACGTCGTGCACGCCGCGCACGAGGTCGAGCTCGTCGAGGCTCACCGTCGAGCAACGCCAGCGCTTCGGCCGTACGCTCGGATCGATCCGGTAGAGACGCTTCGTGGCTTCCAGGGTGTCGAACACCTCGTCTACCGTAGAGCTCGTCGCGAACACCTCGAGCTGGGTGAAGAGCCCGTCCTTGAAGTTTCGCCCCGGCTGGATCTGCGCCCGGTCGAAGAGCCACGCGTCGTTCGGCATCACCCAGCGCACGCGCTCGGGGGCCACGCCCTGCCAGAGCAGAAAGAGCACCGCGTCGATCCCGGTTTTCCCAGCGCCCACCACACAGTAGGTGTCGTAGGGCTCGCGGACCTTGGGGAGCTCGTTCAGCGGGATGAAGGGCACCCCCTCCTCGACCTCGTAGCCCGGCTTCTGGATCGAGGGCACCCGGACGTTCATGTACGTGGCGTCGACCTTGCGTTTCGCCACGACTTCGATCTCGCGCCCCGAATCGATGTGCGACACGACCTGGCCCTCGCCCCGGTAGTCGCACATCGGGAAGAAGCGCAGCCGGCCGGTGGCGCGGAGCTTCTTCATCACACGCTCGTAGTAGGCGAGCACCTCGGCACCCGAGGCCAGCGCCGAGCCGCCGTCCCCGAACTTCTCCGAGTTCACCCCGTAGAACGCCGCGGGCTGGTGCAACGAGACGAAGGGGTACGCGTCGTTCCAATGCCCGCCAGGGCGCGGGTGGCGGTCGACCATCGCCACCGTCTCGTGGGGCTGCTCCTGGAGCACGACGTCGGCGAAGGCCATCCCCATCGCCCCGGCGCCGACGATCAGCGTATCGACTTCGACCTGCTCTAGCGGCATCGCTGCCTCCTCGGGCCTAGGCCTCGTTCAGGATCCGTTCGATCACCTCGTACTGATGGCGACAGGTGATCTCGGTGTCCGAGAAGTTGATCTCTTTCAGCGAGCCCGAGAGGAGCCCGGCCTGGGAGCCCTCGCTGGTGGCGATGTCTTCGCGGAAGGCGTCGCGCAGCAGCGTCACCGACTGGGCCTGGCTCATCAGCTCCGAGGCGTCGGCGGCGGGGGCGAAGTAGAGGTAGGCCTCCCAACGCGTCGTGCAGGCGTCGATGGGCCAGAACTCGTGGGTGAAGAAGAAGCCGGCCGAGGTATCGAGCAGCCAGTTCGGGAACATGGCGTTGATCTCGAAAGAGTAGTGCGGATCGTTCCCGGGGTTGGTGCCCGGGAACTGCGCCGCCGCCTCGCCCTGGCTGAGCGACTGGCCGACCTTGATCGCGAACTCCTCCGAGGGGTGGGGGACGAAGTCGGGGTTGTAGGAGAAGCTTATGGCGCGGTTGCGCTTGTAGAGCTTCAGGTGATAGGGGCGGCAGTTGGGGTTGAGACGACCCGTGAAGTAGAGGCCGATCGTCCCGGCGTGGACAGTCTGGACGTGGTAGCCCTCCTGGAACGCGTCTTGAAAGAGCTTCCAGTTGGCCTTCAGCGTGGCTCCCCAGTGCCCGGCCACCTGCATCTCCTCGAGGGGGAAGGGCGCCAGCTGTTCGTCGTGCTCGGCGATCTGCTCGAGCAGCGTCTCTTCGGGCTCGCGGTCGAAGTTCACAAATACGAAGCCGCGCCACACCTCGCAGCGCACCGGGTCGAGTCGGAGCTTGCTCTTGTCGAGGACGTGAAACTGCGACTCGTCGGGGATGTCGCGGATCTTCCCCTCCGTGTCGTAAACCCAGCCGTGGAAGCGGCAGGTGAAGTACTTGCAGCGCCCCTCGCCCGAGGCGACGTTGGTGCCCCGGTGCCGGCACACGTTGTAGAAGGCACGCACCTGTCCGTCGCGCCCCTTCACGACGATGATGCTCTTCCCGAGACAGTCGATCTCCTTCACGAAGTAGTCGCCGGCTTCCTGGAGCCGGTCGGTGCGGCCCACCATGAGCCACATCTTCGAAAAGATGTGCTCGCACTCGCGGGCCAAGTACTCCTCGGAGACGAAAGGCTCGACCGGAACGGGGCCCGTGCCGAGCTCGGGGTACTGGGAGGCGTAGGCGCGTTCGGTCGTGGTGAGGTCGACGGCGGTGCTCACGGACGGGCTCCTGGCTAGACCGGGGTGGGCCCATCGACCACGCGGTAGCGCGCGGCCACGGGCAGGATCTCGAACTTCTCGAACTCGACCGAGTTCGGGACGTCGGGCTGGTGGTAGTACTCGATCGCCGGCGCCACCTCCATCGCCATGAGCGCCAACTCGAGGAGGTTCCCTTGGGCGCGGGTCAGGTGCTGCAGGTCGAAGGGGTCGAGGTGCGACGCGATCGCCCCGAGGCGGGGCAGGATGGCGTCGTAGAAGTCCTGGAGTGCCCCCTGGGGCTGGGCCACCCGGAAGGCGTTGCGCTCGCGCTCGGTGGCGAAGATCCACCCCGGCGCGAAACGCTCCAGGTCGGCGAATTCCTCGGGTAGACCGGCTCCCATGACGCTCCCTCGATTGACCCCCAGCGGGCCGCAGCATAGGGTACGAGGCCCCGGGAGCCCGGTGCTACCGTTTCGGCTCCCCACCTGAAGACGCTGCCGAGGAGTGACCGATGTCCCAGTCCGGCTCGCTGTTGCCGAGCGAATTCTCCGATCTCGAGCCCTATGCCGCCGATTGGGTGATCGCCACCGAGGCCGAGCGCAACGCGTTCCGCATCCAGCGCACGATGGACGAGCTCGACGCCTTCCACAACGCCGTCTTCCCGCGTCTCGACGACCTGTGCGAGTACATCGACCAGTTCCCGCTGGACGCCATGCCGGCACCGGCGGCCCGACTGCTGCGCCTGGGCCAGATGGTGATGGAAATCATGCCCGCCACGATGGTCTACCGGGAGCCCGACGTGCCCAACTCGGTGCCCCCGGAGGAGATGCACATCATTTCCCCCGAAGACCCGATCCGCATCGTCGAGGGCTAACGCGTCGTTCCGGCGCGCCCTCGTCTCCGTCCGACCCACTTTCGACCCGAGAGAACACCATGAGCATCAGCCACGATTTCAAGCCCGACCCCCGCATGCCCGACCTCGCCAGCAACCCCGTCTCGGCGCGTTACCCCGAGGTCGACATGGGCCCGCTCTCGATCGAGCCCTATGTCTCGGAAGACTTCTTCGAAGCCGAGCGCGAGAAGATCTTCAAGAAGAAGTGGCTCTACGTGGGCCGCGCCGAGCGCATCCGCAACCCGGGCGAGTACTTCGTCCAGGTGATCGAGGCCGTGCGCACCAAGAAGGACGGCACCTTCCCCTCCTTCATCATCACCCGCGACGACCACGGCGAGATCCGCGCCTTCTACAACGCCTGCCAGCACCGCGGCACCAAGGTCTGCTGGGAAGAGCACGAGAACTGGGACACCAACAAGCGCAAGTACTTCACCTGCCGCTTCCACGGCTGGGTCTACGGCAACGACGGCCGTCTGGTCGACGTCCCCGACGAGGGCCAGTTCGTCGACCTGAAGAAAGAGACCCGCGGGCTACGCCCGGTCCACTGCGCCGTCTGGAAGGACTTCATCTTCATCAACGTCGACCCCGAGCCGCGGGAGACCTTGATGGAGCAGATCCGCCCCCACGCCGAGCTCCTGAAGGACTTCCCCTTCGAAAAGATTCACAAGCGCGGCATCTGGACGGCGACGGTCGACGTCAACTGGAAGGTCGCGATCGACGCCTTCCAGGAGGGCTACCACGTGCAGACCGTGCACGCGGCGACGATCCCCTCGGCCTTCAACGGCCCGGTGAACCCGCACTGCCGGCCCACCTCGATCCGGCTCCACGAGGGCGGCAACCGCTCGGTCACCTTCATGGTGTCGCCCACCTACGAGCCCGACCCCCTCGAGATCTGGGTGCGCACGAAGGGCTCGAGCTGGTACGCCGCGGGCGGCGAGGAGTCGGGCAACGAGTTCCCGGGCTGCAACCCCGACGGCGACCCCTACTTCGCCTTCGATTGCCACGGCTTCTTCCCGAACATGCTGGTCGACCCCTTCATCGGCGGCTACTACGGCCACGAGTTCTGGCCGATCTCGGTGAACAAGACCCGATGGATCGGGAGCATCAACTTCATGGCGCCCGAGAAGCCCTCCGACCTGCTCTCCCAGGAACACGGCAAGATCCAGCTCCGCGACGCCTTCCGCGAGGACACCGTGACGCTGGCGGCCTCCCAGGCGGGCCTCGAATCGGGCGGGATGACCGACACGGTGATGGGCGACGGCGAGATGGCGCCGCGCCACTTGTACAACGCCGTGGTCGAGATGGTGAACTCGTGAGGCGGGCGCTCGCCCTGGCGGTCGGGTCCGCCGCGGCCCTCTGCGTGTCTGGCGGCGCGTTCGCCGCGGTGGTCAGTGGCCACGTCCGCGACGCGGCGGGGAAGCCCGTTCCCTTCGTGCGCATCAACATCGACGCGCCCGGCGGCACCCCGGCGACCACCTCGGTGTTCAGCGTCGAGGACGGGAGCTTCGCCTCGCCGGCCCTCTCGGCGGATGTGAAAGCCCTCCAGATCAACGCGTTCCGCATCGGCTGGGAAGAGAGCGGCCGCGAGGTCGTGAACAACGGCGACGATCTCGAGCTCGCCATCACCGTAGAGCCCATCGAGAACGTGGCGCACCAGGTGCCCGCCTCGGCCTGGGTCCCCGGCGAGCCCGGCACCCGCCCCTTCCACATGCTGGTGAGCGAGTGTTCGAACTGCCACCAGGTGGGCGCCGAGCGCGTCCGGCGCTTCTCGCGCGCGATCGACGGCGCCCCGCCGGAATCCAAGCAAATCGCGTGGGAGGCGATCATCCAGTACATGCGCGCCCAGGCGCTGCGGATGGGCCCCTCGGGCCAGACCGAGCTCCGCTGGGGTCTCGCCGAAGACCACCCCGACTACCAGATGGCGGTGGCCCCCGAGACCAGCTTCTTCACACCGCGCGACATGGAGCTGGTGGTCCCCGTGCTCGCCAATGATTTTCCCACCCGTTTCGACGAGCTCACCGGTTACGACGACGTGAAGGAGCTCGGCGAGTTCGGCGTCACCAAGGCGACCGTCGTCGAGGAATACGCGCTCCCGAGCTTCGGCTGGACCCGCGAGGTCGCGATCGCGCCGGGGAGCGACAAGGTGTGGTTCCTCGAGCTCGACGCCGACCGCATCGGCGCCCTCGACACCGCGACCGGCGCCGTCGAGTGGTACGAGGTGCCCGGCGAAGGACCCCAGGGCCCCCATACCGTGAACGCCGACTCGAAGGGTGGGCTCTGGATCGCCCTGGAAGAGAGCTACGGGATGGCGCGCTTCGACACCGCCACCAAGGAGTGGCGCGTCTACCCGCCGCCCGAGGGTCTGAAGTTCGCGATCACCCACGACGCCGCCTTCAACGCCAAGCGCCAGGTCGAGCCCGACGCCGAGGGCAAGATCTGGCTCACCCTGGTCGGGATCAACGAGCTCTGGAGCATCCACGTCGACACCGGCGCCATCGAGCGCTTCCCGATGCCGATCCCCGAAGAGGAGCAGGCCTTCCACGCCTTCCTCTACGGCGCGGCGCTAGATCCCAACGGCAAGCGCGTGTGGTGGACTCAGCTCCACGGCTATCTCGGCGCCTTCAACACCGAGACCAAGGAGGTCGAGAAGCTCGTCGAGTTTCCCCGCGGCGCGATGCCGCGGCGTCTCGCCATCGACGACGACGGCACGCTCTGGGTGCCCCTCTTCGGCGAGGGCCAGCTCATGAAATACGACACTGCGGCCGGCAAAGAGCTCGCGCGCTACGACATGCCCGACCGCGCTGGCGCGACCTACTCGGTCACCCTCGACCAGAAACGCGACGCCATCTGGCTGGCCACCACCAACTCCGACCGCATCTACCGCTTCGACGTCGCCGACGAACGCTGGCGTCAGTATCCGCTGCCGCGCCCCGAGGCCTACCTGCGCAGCATCGAGCTCGACCACGCCACGGGCGACCTGTGGACGGCGTACTCGAACCTCCCGATCGGCAAGCGCGACCCCGTGGTGTTCGGCACCGAGGACGCCAACAACCGGCTGGTGCGTCTGCGCCCGGGCGACTAGGTCGATGGCGAACCCCGGCGGCGCGGGCTGCCGCGCGCTCCTGGCGCCGCTCCTCGTCGGGGCCCTCGCCGCCGCCGGCTGTGGCGGGGATGCGGAACCCCGCCCCCCGAGCCGCACGGACGCGGCCGCGGTCTCCGCTGCGTCCGGCGATCTCGACGAAGCCCCCCCGGTGATCGTCCCAATCGGCGAGATCGAGATCATCGACCCCTGGGCCAAGAGCGCCATCGGCGACCACGACGCGAAGCTCTTCTTCGCCTTCCGCAACCTCGGCGAAGCCGACCGGCTGATCGGCGCGAGCTCTCCGATCGCGAGCGGGGAGGCCCGTTTCCGGCTGGTCGTCGCCGACGAGGGCGGCCGGCGCGTCGAGACCCTCGACCACATCGCCATCCCCCCCACCGAGACCCCCTTCGAGCTCACCGAGGTCGGCTACTACGCCGAGATCAGCGGCGTCCAGGTGCCGCTCACCATGGGCAAAGAGCTCCCCGTCGAGCTCCACTTCGAACGCGCCGGGCGCGCCGACGTCGTCTTTCCGAGCCGCTTCCACTCCCCTTCTCTCGGGCGCCGCATCCGCGCTGCCGTGAGGCGCGGCGACCTCGAGGCCCTGCGGGCGCTGCGCGACCCCGCCGAGCCCTGAACGGGTCGAATGGGCCGCTGCGGGTGACCCAGACGGCGTCTCAGCGCGGGCGCACGGGGATCCGGACGAGGTTCGACGGGCGCGGGGGAACGGCGATCACGAGACAACCCCCCGCGAGATCTGCGCTGGCGAGACGCGGGGCGTAGCGGTCGTCTACCGCCAGGGCGAGCCGCGCGACGCTTCCCTCGCGGTTGCCGCTCTCGTGGCGGGCCTCGAGCTCGATGCGGTCGGCCACCCCGCGGAGGGAGACTTCCGCGGCTCGGAACCCGGGCAACAGGACCTCGATCTGGAGGCCCTCCTCCGACTCGACCCGTCGGCGCTCCGCCGGGTCGGCGCTCGATCCGACCGCCTCCCGACGACCGAGACGCCAGAGCCAATCGCGGACGGGGTGACCCCGCACGGGGATCTCTGCGGGGACATCGCTCGGGTCGATCGCGGCCAACGACATCTCTCGTCCTCGCTGGTTCGCTGGTGGATGGCAGGAGCTAGTGCAGGCCGCGTGCCATCGTGAGCACTCGCGCGGGCCGGAGAGGTGCTCGACTCGCGACAGCGTGTCCCGCGAACGCGGCCCCGCGCCACAGACACGCCTCCGGGCGCTCGGTAGCTGCGCGATGCGCGTGGCACGCGCTTTGCTGCGCCTCGGGTTGGAGGAACAGCCGCGATGGCCAACCGAAGCGTGCTCGTCGCCACCGATTTCTCGCCCGCCGCCGATCTCGCGCTCGAGGCGGCGATCCTCTGGGCCGAGCATGTCGACGCCGAGCTGCGTCTGGTCCACGCGCTGGACACCTGGAAGAGCTCGATCGAAGACGCCGCGTCGGCGCTCGGCGAGCGCGCGCGTCGCGAGAGCGCCACAGGGCGAGACTGGAGCGCGGAGCTCCGCTGCCGCGCCGGCGCCCCCCCCCACCCCGAGGACGTGTTGCAGAGCAGCCCGGATTGGGTGGTGCACGGCGTGAGCGGCGCGCCCGGCCGGCGGGGCCTCGGCGCGGGAAGCTGGTCCGAGGGTCTGATCCGCAGCGCGCCGTGTCCGGTGATCTCTGTCCCCGAGGGCGCCCGGCTGGAGAAAGAGCTCTCGACCATCGTCGTGGGTCTGGACGGCTCGGCGCAGTCGACCCTCGTCCACGAGCAGCTCCATACCCTCGGCGCCCACCTCGGCTGTCAGCGATTCGTCCTGGTCCACGCGCACGGTGAGACCGGGCCCGCACCGGGCATCGCGGCCACCCTGGACACGTTGCTCGCGTCGACCCGCGCCGCCGGCTACCGCGGCGACCTGGTCTGCGCACCCGAACGCTCGAGCGACCTCGTGTTGCGCGTCGCCCGAGAAGAGGGCGCCGCGCTGGTCGCCGTCGGGACCCACAGCAAACGCGGATTCCCTCACCTCTTGTTCGGGAGCGTCGCCAAGGCGGTGGTGCGCGGCGCGACGTGCCCGGTCTACAGCGCCCGTTGGGCGACAAGGAGCTCCGATCGTGTCTAAGCCGTCACGCGTATCCGACTTCATGACCGAGGACGTCGTCACGCTGCGCCGCGACGACGAGATCGCCCTCGCCGACGATCTGATGAACCTCGGTCGTGTGCGGCACATCCCCGTGGTCGACGACGACGATGCCCTGGTCGGCATCCTCACCCAGCGCGACTTGTTCCGCAGCGCGTTGATCCAGGCGCTCGGCGCCTCGCGGGGGCGAGACCGGGCGCTCAGCGGTGTCCGGATCAACATGGTGATGACGACCGAGGTCGTCACGGCCAGTCCCGCGACCTCGATCCGCAACGCCGCGGAACTGATGCACAAGCAGAAGATCGGGTGTCTTCCCGTGCTCCTCGACGGGAGCCTGGTCGGCATCCTGACCGAAGCCGACTTCGTGCGCGCCTGCGCGGAGCAATAGCCGCTGCGCGTCGTCCCGCCCCGCGGTCGCGTGGTACCGTTGCGTCTTCGATGAGCCCCGACCGCTTCGACGATCGCGAGGTAGAGCGCCACCTGCTCTCGCTCTTCGAGCAGGCGCCGATCGGGTTTGCATTCCTCGACCGCGACTTTCGGTTCACCGGCGCGAACCCCGTATTCGCCGCCCAGTTCAGCGCTCCGTCTTCCGCGGCGCTGCTCGGCACCCGTCTCCCCGACGACTACCCGGGTCTGACCTTCCAACCCGCGCTGGTGCCGGCGCTGCGAGACCTGCAACGCGTCGACTGCGAGATCACCGGCCGGACCCCGTGGGGCCGAAGCGTCGAGCTGCGCGCGGTCGCCGCGCCCATCGAGCGAGACGGGGTCGGCTCCTACTTCGTCATCGCGCGGGACGCCTCCGAACGACGCCGTCTCGAGGAGGAGCTCCGGCGAAGCGCGGCGCGCAACGAGGCGATCCTAGAGGCGACCGTCGACGGGATCGCCACCATCGACGCCCACGGCCTGCTGGTCTCGGTCAACACCGCGCTCGAGCGTATGTTCGGGTATCTGCGGGAGGAGCTGCTCGGGCGCAACGTCAAGGTCCTGATGCCCGAGCCCTACCGCACCGAGCACGACCGCTATCTCCGCCGCTTCCTCGAATCCGGGGTGCCCCGGATCATCGGGATCGGCCGCGAGGTCGAGGGGCTGCGCAAGGACGGCACCACCTTCCCGCTCCGTCTCTCGGTGGGCGAGATCGACGTCGACGGCGACCGCCTCTTCGTCGGGATCCTGGGGGATCTCTCCGCGCAGATCGAGGCGGAGCGCGAGGCCTCGCGTCTCGGCGTGATTCTCGAGGACTCTCTCAACGAGATCTACGTGTTCGACGACGACTCCCTCCTCTTCCGCACGGTGAACGGCGGCGCCCGCACCAACCTCGGCTATTCGCTCGAGGAGCTCCGGACGCGGACGCCGGTAGACCTCCAGCCCGAGTTCAGCGAGCAACGCTTTCGGGCGATGCTGACGCCCTTGAAGACCGGGGCGACGCGAAAGCTCGACGTCAAAACGACACACCGCCGAAAAGACGGCACCGAGTACCGCGCCGAGGTCCACCTTCAGTATCGCGCCGTCTCCGCCGAGTTCGTCGCGATCGTCCTCGACATCACCGAACGCGAAGAGCTCGAACGCCGACTCGTCCAGGCCCAGCGGCTGGAAGCGGTGGGGCAGCTCGCCGGTGGTATCGCCCACGACTTCAACAACCTCCTCACCTCGATCCTGGGCTCGAGCGAGCTCCTCGAGACGCGGCTCGAGTCGGGCGACCGGTCGCTGCGCGCCGTGCAGCGAATCCGCCAAGCCGCCAAACGCGGCGCCGCGCTGATCAAGCACCTGCTCGCGTTCAGCCGCCGTCAGACCCGGCAACCCGAGACCGTCGATCTCGACGCCAGCGTGCGGGAGATCAGCGACCTCACCGCGAGGCTCTTGTCGGACGACGTCGAAGTCGTGCTCGACCTCGACGGGGCCCTGCCGCGGGTCACCGCGGACCCGACCCAGATCGACCAGATCGTCATGAACCTGATGGTCAACGCGGGGGACGCGATGCCGCACGGGGGGTGTCTGCGCATCGCGACCCGCCGGGAACAGCTCGGCGACGCGCGCGCGGAGGAGCTCGAGGTCGCGGCCGGAGACAGCGTCGTACTCTCGGTGGCGGACACCGGGGTGGGCATCGCCCCCGAGCTACGGGCGAAGATCTTCGAACCCTTCTACACGACCAAGGAGGTCGACAAGGGCACCGGGCTCGGCCTGTCGACGGTTTTCGGAATCGTGAAGCAGTGCGGGTGGGGGATCGACGTGGCCTCCGAAGTCGGCGCGGGGACGCACTTCGAGATTTGGATCCCTGTCCACACCGAGGCCCCCCCGCAGGCCGAATGAGCGCTCCCCGCGGCGTCCGGTGGGACACCGCGGGGAGAGCCCTATCCGCGGATCGCGACCTGGGCGGGCTTCGCCTCGGGTTTCTTCGGCACTTCGATCCGAAGGACGCCGTCGGAGAAGGACGCCTCGACCTTCGAGAGTTCGGCGTCGGAGGGCATCGCGAAGGAGCGGCTGAAGGCGCCGTAGCTCCGCTCGAGTCGCCGGCCTCGCTCCACACCCTCCTCGCGTTCGCTCTTCTTCTCTCCGCGGAGGGTCAGCGTGCCCTCGTGCACCTCGAGGGTGAGATCCTCTCGGCGGACACCCGCGACCTCGGCGGTGATCGTGTACTGCGTGTCCGATTCGGTGATGTCCACCGCGGGGGACGGCACCGACGCGACACCGCGTTCGCCAAGACGCTGGTCGATCAGACGACCCAGGCCGCCGAGATCGGGAAACGCCCAGGGATCCTCGGCTCCGAAACGGCCGAAGGGGTCCCACCGGGTGACCTTCGATTCTTGTTCCTCTGCCATGATAGATCTCCCATTTACTGTGGGGTGAGTGGATATTGACGAACCAAGCCAACGTCGTTCCGCGAGAAGCGCCGTCAACCCGGTGGCTTCGTCGCGACGGTTCGTCGCCGCCCACGGCGCGATGTCCCCGGGGCGGGCTTGGGAGCGTCGGAGAGCCGCCGATCCGCCGGCACGGGACGTGCTGTCGTCGAACCGGGGAAGGCCGGGATACACTCGACCCACACCGAGGAGAGGCCTGACACCATGGCTCACACGCGTCGCGTCCTGGTCGTCGACGACGACCCGCTGGTCCGCGAGACGGTCGAGGAGCTCCTCGAGGATCAGGGGCTCGAGCCGACCGTGGTGGAGGACGGAGAGGCCGCGCTTGCGCGCGCGGAGGAGCAGGAATTCGACGCCGTGCTCTCGGACATCCGGATGCCCGGTCGCGACGGAACCGAGATCCTCCCAGAGCTCCGCGAACGGCGGCCCGCCACCCCGGTGATCCTGATGACGGGCTTCGCCAGCATCGACTCGGCGGTCGAGGCCATGCGTGCCGGCGCGTTCGACTACCTCACCAAACCCTTCAAGGCCGACGTGATGATGGCGACGCTCGAGCGGGCCTTCGAGTTTCGCGAGCTCGAACGCGAGAACACCCGTTTGCGGCGGGCTGTCGGGCGCACGAGCGCGTTTGGCGATCTGATCGGCGAGAGCCCGGCGATGCAGGACATCTACGCCCTGATCCGCAAGATCTCCGCGAGCACCAGCAACGTCCTGATCACGGGCGAGAGCGGCACCGGGAAGGAGGTCGTCGCCCGCACGATCCACTTCACCGGAACCCGCGCCGAGGCGCCCTTCATCCCGATCAACTGCACCGCGATGCCCGAGGGGCTCCTCGAGAGCGAACTCTTCGGACACGTGCGCGGCGCCTTCACCGGTGCCCACGCCACCAAACGCGGGCTCTTCGAAGAGGCGCACGGGGGGACGATCTTTCTCGACGAAATCGGCGACATGCCGCCGGCGCTGCAGGGCAAGATGCTGCGGGTCCTCCAGGACCGCGAGGTCCGCCCGGTGGGCGGCAACAAGGCGGTGAAGGTGGACGCTCGCGTCATCTCGGCGACCAACAAAGAGCTGCGCACCGAGATCTCGGCGGGGCGCTTCCGCAAAGACCTCTACTACCGCCTGAACGTGATCCCGATCGCGATCCCGCCGCTCCGCGAGCGCCCAGAGGACATTCCGCTGCTCGCGGAAGCGTTTCTCCGCAAACACGGGGGCGAGCGCCACCCGACGCTGAGCCACGCGGCGATGGCCGAGCTCGCCCGGTACGGCTGGGACGGCAACGCCCGCGAATTGGAGAACGCGATCGAGCGGGCGCTGGTGCTCTCCGGGGGGACTGAGATCGAGCCCGAGGATCTCGCCCTCGAGCGCGGGGACGAGACCGTGGGCTTCGAGGAGGCGCTCCTCGGCGAGGCGTCGCGCCAGCGGATGACGGTCCGCGAGCTCACCGACCGCTATATCGACCGGGTGCTCGAGGAGACCGGGGGGAGCAAGAGCGAGGCAGCGCGGATCCTGGGGCTCAACCGACGTACGCTCTACCGCCGCGACGAGCGCGGCGCCGCCTCGGAGGAAGCAGAGAGCGCGGCAGAGGCCTGATGCGAGCGGGTGGCGCCGGGCCGACCGACCTCCTCCGCCGTGGCACGCCGCCCCGCGTGTGACACCTCGCCGCGCCCGGCGCAGCGCCGGGCGCCCGAGGAGCGGGGGAGCTTGGCACGCGGGATGCAGATCGAAAGGGCGAACGGCACCGCCCCGGTAGGAGTCCACGACGCGACCCCCTCCGATGTTTCGTCGCGCCGCCCCCGAACTTCCGGTTTCGGGGGCCTACTCGGGGGCCGCGAACGAGGCCCAGTCACATCCATGGTCTCGCCCGCAGAGATTCGATCTCGGGTGCTCGAGCAGCACGCCACCCTGCGCGAGAAGATCGAGACCATCGAGACCCTGGCCCGGGACGCCGCCTCCGGAGCCGCCGGAGCGAGCGAGCTCGACGCCGAGTTCGAGGCCCTGCTTCTCGGTCTTCAGGCCCACATGCGCTTCGAGGACCGCGTGCTTCCCGAGGTTCTCCGAGAGGCCGACGCGTGGGGGGAGGAGCGTGTCGCGCGCTTTCACGCGGAACACGCGCAGCAGCGAATCATGATCCAGACGCTCCTGGACACCGCGGGCGAACGCACTGGGCTCGAGCGCGCCCTGCGCGCGCTCGGCTTTTGCGCATTGCTGCAGCGAGACATGGTGGCCGAGGAGAGTGTCTTCCTCCACGAACACGTGCTGCGCGACGACCCGATCGCGATCGCTCCCGAGCCGGAGTAGCGAGGTTGCGCGTCTGCCCGAACCGCGCGCTGCACTGACCGGATGGAGATCCTCGACCCCGTCCCGCCGCGTCTGATCGAGGCGCTGGCTAGCCGGAGCAGCTACCCCGGCGATCCGTCCCCCTCGGACTCGGTGGAACACATCCAGACCCACCTCTCCCACGTGTTTCTCACCGCGGAGCGGGTGTACAAGCTGCGCAAACCGGTCGCGTTCGACTTTGTCGACTTCGGGTCGCGCGCCGCCCGGTTGCACGACTGTCAGGAGGAGGTCCGGCTCAACCGCCGACTGGCCCCCGACGTCTACCTGGGGGTCGCCGAGATCGTCGCCGATGCCGGCGGCGTCCGGGTGGGCTTCCCCCGCGAGCCCGACGAGTGGGAGGACGGGGCGCCCGACTGCGAGGTCGTGACGGTGATGCGACGGCTGCCCGAAGGTCGCGACGCCTTGTCGCTGCTTCGTCGTGGCGACCTCTCTCCGACGGTCCTCGACGAGGTGGCCCGCCTTCTCGCCACCTTCCACAAGCGCCATCGCCTCCCCGGGCCCGCGTCGAGCGACTGGCGGAGCGTCTGCGCTCCGGTGTGGGCGGCGTTCGATTCGTTCAAAGACACGCGCACGGCGCCCGACGCCGTCCTGCTGCGGAGCCTCGAATGGCGGATCCGGGAGTTCGAGAGTCTTCACGGCTACCGCTTCGCGCGCCGGGCGCAGGCGGGCTGCCGGGTCGAGGCGCACGGAGACCTGCACCTGCAACATCTGTGGCTCGATGACGACGACCGTCTGCAGATCATCGACTGCCTGGAGTTCAACCGCGCGCTGCGGCAGATCGACCCCGCCTGCGAGGTCGCCTTCCTCGCCATGGATCTGCGCTATCGGGGGCGCGGCGACCTGGCCGAGGGGTTCCTCGCCGCCTACGCCGAAGCGAGCGACGACTACGACCTCTTCGCGGTGCTCGCCTACTACGAGAGCTACCGCGCCCTCGTCCGCGCCAAGGTCGCGCACCTAGCGACCCGCGACGCCGGGATCGACGCCGACCAGCGCTTGGCGGCGGAAGAGAGCTGCACCCGACATCTCGAGCTGGCGGAACGCCTGTTCGACGAACCCCATCCCGGCGCGCTCGTGATCACGAGCGGGTGGGTCGGCACGGGCAAGTCCAGCGTCGCGCGCGCTCTCTGCGGGGCCCTCGGCGCCGTGCGGATCGCCTCGGATGTGGTCCGGAAGCACCGCGCCGGGGTCGCGACCCGCGACTCCCTCCGCAGCCAGTGGAACGAGGGGGTCTACGCCCCCGAAGAGCGCCGCGCGGTCTACGCGGCGCTTCGGGCCCGCGCCGAGTCGGTGCTCCGCGCCGGACGCGATGTCGTGTTGGACGCGAGCTTCGCCTCGAGAGAGCAGCGCGACACCTTGCGCGCGTGGGCCGAGGACCTGGGGGTCCGCCCCTGGCTCGTACAGACCGTCTGCGGGGACGACGCCGTGGCCGATCGTCTCGCGGCGCGGCGGCGGGCTGGAGACGACGCCTCCGACGCCGGCCCGGAGCTTCTCCCGGCCAGCCGCGACGGCTACGAGCCGCCCACCGAATGGCCCGAGGCGTTGCACGTCCGGGTCGACACCGAAGCCGCCGAATGGCCGGGCGAGGTCGAGCAGCTCGCGAGGCGCGTCGCGGCGGCGCGCTTCGGCTAAGCCCGCCGGGCACCTGTGACATTTCGCCCCGCGGCCCCTCGGGTGCGGTGGGGGAGCCCGCGACGCTTGGCACGCGGTGTGCTTCGCATCGGGGCCAAAGGAGGACGCCGTGCACTGGAACACGATCCTGGTCCCGATGGATTTTTCGGAAGACTCCGACGCTGCGCTCGCCGCCGCGATCGAGCTGGCGCGCAGCGTCGGTGCGCGTCTCCATCTGCTCCACTCCTTCGAATATCCGAGCTACATCGGAACGCCCTGGGGTTACTCGTTTCCGGCTGGCGTGTTCAGCGAGGCGCGGTCGCGCGCCTCGGCGCTTCTGAGCGAGCGCCAGGAGAAGGTCAAGGCGGAGGGCGTTGCGGCGAGCTATCAGGCGTGTGAGGGCGCTCCCTCGGAGGTGATCGTCGAGATCGCGAAGACCCTGCCCGCAGACCTCATCGTGATGGGCACCCGCGGTCTCACAGGTGTGAAGCACGTCCTCGTGGGCAGTGTCGCGGAGCGCACCCTCCGACACGCGCCCTGCCCGGTGATGACCGTCAAGGCGGATGAAGCGGGCGAAGCGAGCGAGGTGGGCGAAGCGGGGTAGCGTCCGCGGGAGAGGCGGACCCGTTTTGTCGACCGATCCCGCTCCGGAGACGCCTCCCGCGCTCCGGCGCAGTCTCTCGCTCCCGCTGCTCGTGCTCTACGGGCTCGGCACAACCGTGGGCGCGGGGATCTACGCGCTGACGGGCAAAATCGCGGGGCTCGCCGGCGCCTGGGCACCGCTTTCCTTCGCCCTCTCCTGCGTGCTCGCGGGCTTCACGGCGTTGAGCTTCGGAGAGCTCGCGTCCCGCTACCCGCGCAGTGCGGGCGTCGCGGTGTATCTCGAAGCGGGTTTCGGGAGGCGCTGGCTCGCGCAATTCGGCGGGTTGCTGGTCTGTCTCTCGGCCGCGACGTCGAGCGGCACCCTGTCCCTCGCCGCCGTCGGGTATCTGGGCGACCTGGTCCCGATCGCGTCTGGAGGGGCGCTCGTCGTCCTCATTCTCTCGCTCGGCGCGATCGCCAGCTGGGGGATCCGCGAGTCGGTCACGGTGGCCGCCGTCCTCACGGTCGCCGAGGTCGCCGGGGTCATCGCGGTCACCGCGGCGGGAGCGATCTTCCTGGGCGCGGGGCACGGTCCCGCGCCTCCCCCGCTCACCCTCTCCCCCAGGGTGTGGGTGGGCGTGCTTTCGGGCGCGGTGCTCGGGTTCTACGCGTTCCTCGGATTCGAGGACATGGTGCACGTCGCCGAGGAAGTGAAGCAGGCCCGCCGCACGGTTCCGCGCGCGATCGTGATCACCCTCGCGGCCACCGCCGCGCTGTACCTCTCGCTCGCGGCGGTAGCAGTCCTCAGCGTGTCGCCGGCGACCCTCGCCGCGAGTGGGGCCCCGCTCACGCTGATCTACGAGACCGCCGGAGGGCCGTTCCCACAAACGATCGGCATCATCGCGCTCCTCGGCATGGTGAATGGAATCCTGATCCAGCTCATCATGGGCTCGCGGATCCTCTACGGCCTGGCGGCGGAGGGCGCAGCACCCCCGTTCCTCGGGCGGGTCCACCCCCGCACCCAGACCCCGCTCCTCGCCACCGCGGTGATCGTCGGGGCGGTGCTCGGGTTCGTGTTCCTCCTCCCGCTCGAGAGCTTGGCCCGGGGCACCTCGTGGCTGACCCTGGTGTTGTTCGCGGCGATCAACACGGCGCTCTTTCGGATCAAGGGCCGGGCGGATCCACAGCCGCCCCCCGTGGTGGTGGGTCGGTGGGTCCCCTTCACCGGCGCGCTGCTTTGCGGTGCGCTGGTGGCGCGTGATCTGCTAGAGCAACTGTGGTGATCGGGTCCATGTCGCAGCGGCGAGCGCGTATCGGCACTCCGGGGGTCGGACGGTGTTGTCTCGGCCTGGCGGCCCTCCTCCTGCTCTCCTGCGCTCCCCGCACGGAGCGGCTGCCGAGCCCCGAAGCCAGCGGGGGCTCGCTTCTCTGCTCTCGTTTCAACCCCGTGATGCAGACCGCCATCCTCGAGGCCGTCGTTGCGGGCGGAGGCCCGAACTCGGTCGAGGTGGCGGGGTGGATGTGCGGTCGCACCTCCTCCGGCAGCGTGCGGATCGTGATGCTCCGCTACACCCCGGACGACCCGAGCGCCCCGCCCTTCCTGGTGCCCGTGCTCTTCGAAGAGGGCGCGATCACTGCCTTCGGCTGGCATCTCTTCGAAGCGCAACCCGACCGCTACGGCGCGGCAAGGCTCCCAGATCGAGAGCACCCGTGGCGAGTCCCGGCGGGATGGAGCGGGCGGCGCCGGCCGGACGCGCCCGACTAGCGCGCCGGGAGCAGCCAGCGCACCACTGCGTCTCGCCGTCACAGCGCACTGGGTCTCGCCGTCACAGCGCGGGACCCGCTGTCACAGCGGCCCGCCCGGGGCGCGCCCCCTGCGCCAGTCGGTTGGCACGCATCCTGCTCTCCCACCGGTGTGGGTGTCGAATCGCCCGCGGTACGTGGGAGAACACCGTGTCCCCGATTCAGTCGATCGTCGTTCCCGTCGATTTCTCCGAGCCCTCCCGCGCCGCGCTCGCCCGGGCGCGCGGTCTGGCCGGCCCGCTCGATGCGACCCTGCATCTCGTCCACGCCGCGCACTTTCCGACGCCGTCGTTGGGCCACGAGTTCGCGATTCCCGAGCCCGCGTGGGAGGCCGTCCGCGGCGCGGCGAACAAGCGCGTCGACGAGATGGCCGACGCCCTCGAGGCCGACGGACTCCGCGTCACCCGCGAGGTCAGCGACCGGAACGCGGCCGAGGCGATCGAGCGCTCGGTCCGCACGCACAGCGCCGACCTCGTCGTGATGGGCACCCACGGTCACCGCGGCCTCCAGCACTTCCTTCTCGGGAGCGTCGCCGAGCGGGTGATCCGCACGGCGGCCGTCCCGGTCATGGCGGTACCCGGCGCCGCCGAGGCGGCGGACACACCACTTCGCCGGATCTTGTTCGCGACGGATTTTTCCCCGGCGTCCCTCGGGGCTCGCGACTTCGCCGTATCTCTCGCCGGCGCGTTGGACGCCGCGCTCGACATCGTCCACGTCGTGGCGACACCGACCCAGTTCTTTGCGTCGTACGAGGTGGCGCCTCCCGCGGGTCTGATCGACGAGATCCGCAACAACGCCCGGGGGCGGATCGAAGAGACCGCAGCGTGGGCGAGCGAGCGGGGGGTCCGCGCGGAGACCCGGCTGGTCGAGGGCGTCGCCTCCGAGGCGATCGTCGAGACGGCGGTCAAGACCGAAGCCGACGCTATTGTGATGGGCACCCGCGGTAGCACCGGGCTGCGCCACGTCGTACTCGGGAGCGTCGCCGAGCGCACCCTGCGTCGGGCGCAGTGTCCGGTCGTCGCGGTGCGAAACGCGGAGTAGCCACACGATGAAAAAGATCCTCGTCCCGATCGACTACTCGGATGCCTCCGAGAGCGCACTCCAGCTGGCGTGCGATCTCGCCGGCCGAACCGGCGCGGTGCTCGACCTGCTCCACGTCTACCAGATCCCCTCGGACATCTATCCCTACACCTTGTTCATCACCGAAGAAGTCGAGCAGCAGATCCGCGATCGCGAAGCCGAACGGATCGAAGCGTGGTGCGACAAGGTTCGATCCGACGGACAGATCGCGGTCGGTCACGTCGTCCGCGGGGCCACCCACGACGAAATTTCCGGCGTCGCTCGCGAGCTCGATGTCGACCTGATCGTCATCGGTACACGGGGAATCAGCGGGCTCCGCCACGCGTTTTTGGGCAGCACCGCCGAGCGCACCGTGCAGCTCGCGCCGTGCCCCGTCATCACGACGCGATAGGGAGCCAAGGTGGACCAAGAGAACGCTCGACGCCGCCTCCTCCAGCGACGCGAACAGCTGGAGCAACGTCTCGACCGGATCCGGCGCGACCGGCGGCGACGCGCCGACCCCCTCTCGCCCGACTTCGCCGACCAGGCGATCCAGCGCGAAAACGACGAGACGCTGGACGCCCTCGACGGCCGGGTGCGCGAGGAGCTCGCGCAGATCGACGCCGCCCTCGGGCGCGTCGAGGACGCGACCTACGGCTTGTGCGCAACGTGTGGCGATGCGATCGCTCCCGCTCGACTCGAGACGCTTCCGGCGGCGACGACCTGCTCTCGTTGCGCAGTTGCGGACACCACGGCCGCGATGGAGGAAGGCCATGACGCCTGACTTGGACACCGAACGGGTCAACCGAGACGCCGCTCACAGCAGTAGTGGAGAGCGGCTGCGCGGGCGGGCTCGCGCGCTGGAAGATGCGTTCTTCGCGAAGCAAGAGCGGGAGCTGGTTGACGCGTTTCGCGACCAGCAGGAGGAGGAGCGCGAAGTCGCAACGCTCCTCGAGAACTGTGGGATTCGCGAGGCGGCCACCGCCCGGGCCCTGGTCGCGGGCGGGATCCGCGCCGAGACCCTCCCCGCGTTGATCCTCACCCCGCTGGTGGCGGTGGCGTGGGCGGACGGCGAGCTCGACGACTTCGAGCGAGAGGCCCTTGTCCAGAAAGCCCTCGAGCAGCGCCTCGCGCCCTCGACGGACGCCTGGGCGCTCCTCCAGTCGTGGCTCGCACACCGCCCCCCCGAGCAGCTCTTCGACGCGTGGGTGGGATACGCGCGAGAGCTCGCACTTGCGATGCCCGCCGAGGCGCGGGCCGAGTTCGCCCGAGAGGTGCTCGACATGGCCGGTGCGATCGCGCGTCAGTCGCGCGAACACCGCCGCTTCGACGTCACCAGGGCGATCGACGAGCTGCGTGTCATCGACCGTATCGAGCGGGTGTTTCAGGGCCTCGACAAGGCCTAGGCGCGAGCGGGAGGATCTCGATGGGTCTGCTCAGCAGGTGGAGCCAGATGCGACCCGACCGGCTCGGCACCGTGTTCGCCGACGGGGTCGCCGCCGGCGGGATCGGCGGCGCCCTCGTCCTCGCGGTCTTCACGCTCTACGACCTGACGACGGCGGAGTTCCTGCGGACGCCGAGCGTCCTCCACGCGCTCTTCCTCGAGGGCCCGGAGGCTGCCGCCGCGACGGACGCCGACACCGAGCGGGCCGTCTCGTACACCTTCGTCCATTTCGTCCTCTGGTTCGGCGTGGGGATCGCCGCGGCCTACTCCGTCGTCCTGACCCGGGTGTACCCCGCGTTCTGGTACCTGGCCGTCATCGGCCCCACCGTCACCTTGGTGCTCTTTGTGAGCTCCGCGGGGGTCTGGGGCGTGCCGGGGCTCGGCGTCCACCATCTCTGGGTCGGCGCGTTGCTGGGCGGGACCGCGGTGACCGGCTACTTCGCATGGCGCCACCCGGGTTGGATCCGACCCGCCAGCTAGCCCGCAAAGTCACCCCTCGGAGCGACCCGCCAAGCTCCGGTAGACTCGGCGGCCTCGCCCGACCGGGCATACACTGCGCGGCGCCCTCTCGCCTCTTCGAGGGGCACCGCGCCGGTGGCTTTGGGTACGGCGCTGCGTTGGAGGAGCCGGCCGCGTCCCCGCCACCTACGACGATCTACGCCGGCACCTCAGCGAGCGCGAAAGCGTCGGCGCCGGCTAAGGCAGGTCCTGCAGCCAGTCCTTCTCGCGGAACCAGCGCTTCTGGAGCGCCTCGAGGGTGCCGCTGGTCTCGAGGGCGTCGAGGGCGTTCTCGAGGAAGTTGAGCAGCAGCCCGTCGCCGGGGGGTACGGCGATGCCGATCGGCTCGATCGTCAGCGGCTCCTGCGACGCGACGAGGTTCTCCTTGGGATTGAGAAACGCGGTGAGCGCGACGGCCTGGTAGTCGGCGATCAACGCGTCGGCGCGTCCGGCGATCAGGTGTGCCACGGCCTCGTCGTAGTCCTTGCTCGCCACCAGGGTCGCCTCGGGCATCAAGACCTCGACGAAGCTCTGGCTCGTCGAGCCCGCGAGCGCCGCGAGGCGGAGGCTCGCCTGGTTGAGCTGGCCGGTCTCCTGGGCGCTCACCAGGGGTGAGTCCTGCTTGGCGAGGATCGACTTCCCCGACAGGAAGTAGGGCCCGACGAAGGCGGTGCTCAGGTTGCGCTCGGCGGTGATCGTCATCCCCGAGAGCACCATGTCGATCTCGCCGGCATCGAGGGCGCCGAGAAGTTCGCCAAAGGGCTTCTCGCGGATCTCGAGCCTCACGTCCATCAAACTCGCGAGGGCGCGGGACAGATCGACCTCGAGCCCCTTCATCTTGCCGTCCTTGCTCTTGAAGTTGAGGGGCGGCTGGCTCCCCGACATCCCGACCCGCAGGGTGCCGTTCTTGACGATCCGCGAGAGCACCGGGGAGTCGGCGGCGCCGGCGGGTGCCGCGAGGCCCAGCGCGAACACGACCGTAACAAGGAGGCGGGCGACGAGCTTCATGAGTGGCTTTCTCCGGGAATGGTGGGTGCGGGAGGATATGGCATCTCTTGTCCTCCCGCGGTGACGATTCGCGTTCAAGAAGAAGGCGGCGCCGGCGTTGCGGCGCTGGCACCGCGGCCGTACTCGAGGGTGCCCTTGCGGACGTTCACAAAGACGAGCTCCGGGGCGCTGAAGAGCATCCCCGAGAGGCCGGAGCGCAGCCGCGCGCCGCTGTCGAAGGGAGCGCTGAGCAACCCCGCACCGGTCTCCCCGGCCCCGACGACGAGGTTCACGAGACCAAAGACCGGCCGGGTGAGGGGCGCGTCGTCGGTGAAGAAGAGAAACCAGGAGTCGCGGGAATTGCGTCGATAGACGGTGGAGGAGAGGGTGTTGGACTCGCGCGCGAAAACCCGGAGGGCGCCCTCATCCCGACGCATGCGGGCGAGCTGACGCGCGCGGTAGGACGGGAGCTCCTCGTAGCGGGCCCCGCCGAAGCGCTCTCCCGCCGCGCGGAAGGCGGCCCGGGGCACGAAGTGAAACCCGCGGTCGGGGTCGACGCGGCCGCCGAGGCGGGTGACGGCGTCCCCCCCGTCGAGGCTGCGGAGCAGCTCCGTTGCGCAGTTGTGGTGGACGAGGTCGTAGTCGTAGCGGGTCTCGAGGGCCGCGCGGTAGTCGGTCCGCGCCTGCCGCGCGGCGTCGGACACGCCCGCGGATGCCGCGCTGGGCAGCGGGAGCTCGCCCGCCTCGCCCCAGCCCTCGGGCACGAGCCGTTCTCCGCTCACCCGGACGTCGCGCCCGTCGCGGATGCCGCGGCGGAGCTCGAGGGCGCGGTTCAGCGCATCTTCCCAATCGTTGAAGCGCCGCTCGTCGTAGTCCGAAGCCGCGCGCAGCGCGGCGCGGGCGCGCGCGAGCTGGTCGGCGACGTCCGTCTGGATCTCCTCCAGAAAGCGGCGCCGTGCGCCGTCGCGGAAGGCGCTTCCCGGCACCGACGGCGCGTCCCGCGGGTAGGCGTCGAGCACCACCCAGCGGCCCCGGCGCAGGCTCTCCGCGAGCGCCTCGCGGCGTGCCAGCACGAGGAGTAGTGGGTCTCCCCAGTCGGGACGGCGCGAGGACAAGAGCGCCCTCGCGCGCTCCTCGAGCGCCCGCCCGGTGGCCTCGATCCAGACGCGATCGTCGGCGTCGAGGCGGCCGGCGGCCGCGGGCTCCACCCGGAATGCCGCGGGGCAGAGCGCGGCGCCCGGATCCGCCAGCAGCGCCAGGGCGAGACGCTGCTGGACGAGCTCTCCGTAGCGCTCCGACGGCGTCGCGACGGCGAGGCCGCGCGCGCGGCGCAGCGCTGCGCCGGTGCCTTCGACGGGGCGGAGCTCGAGCTCCTGCATCGCGGCTTCAACGGCTTCGGTGCGGCGTGCCAGCGCGGGGCGACCGCTCTGCGTCGCGACGCGGGTGCGCCAGTCCGAGCCGACCTCGGGCGCGACGCGCGGACAGAAAAAACCCGCCCCGCGCACGCTCCAGCGCCCCCGCCCCGACGCCGTCTCTCGGCTCTGGTCGACGAGCGCGACGTCGGCGTCGAGCGCCGCGAGGGTGTCGAAGTGCCGACGCTCCCCGAGAAAGCGGTCGTTGAAGCCACCGCGCAGCTCGAGAAAGTGCGGCTCGTCCATCTCCACCCGGTAGAGCCGGAGGTCGCGGTTTTGGAGTACACCGTAGGTATACTGGAACCACTCCCAGCCGACGCGCTCCATCCGCAGCCAACGCCCGCCGCGGTTCTGGAAGTGGTAGACGCGCTCGTCGAAGCGCGCCGCGAGGTGCCCTCCGCTCGAGCCCCCGACGTCTGCCTCGACGTAGACCACGTCGAGGCTGCGCGCGCCGGCCGGGCTCGCGATCGCGAGCGCGGCGACCAGCGACGCCGCCAGCCGTCTCCCCGTACCCAGAGCCACGCGCAGGCTGCTCAGTTGACCCGGTCGGTGTGGTATCCCGCCTCGACCCACGCCACAGCCTCGGGCGCGCCCGCGCAGAGCGCGTCCACCACCGACGCCACCCGCGTCTCCTCGAGAGACGAACGCTGCAGCCCGCGTCCGATCGCGCGGTAGACCTCGGGGTGTCGCTCCCAGTCGCTCAGGCCGTACTCGCGGGTCACACGGCCCACGTCGCGACGCAACGCGGCGAGGTCGCCGCCCTGGATCACCCAGAGCTCGGTGGCGTCGCGCACGTCCTCGGCGGCCTGCTCCTCGGGGCTGCTGGAACCGCTACTCGACTTGAACGGCGAGCTCGAGAAGTCCGAAGAGCTGCCAGAGCTCGCCTGGAGGGTCAGGCTCTTGAAGCAGCCCGACGCCGCCAGCGCGACGAGCGCGGCGAGCAGACACACGGGGAGTCGTTGCGTTGCATGCATTGGGGGGTCCTCCTGCAACGGGCGCCGCCGCGGCGTCGCCGGTGGGGAGCCCGGGGACGGCAGCGCTCGCATCCTACCCCGCCGCTTCCGGCTCCGCTCCCGGCCGGCGTGCCGGGCGCGACATTTTTGGCCGCATTTGCGTGCATCGGCGCCGGGCCGTGCGAAAGTCCCGCCCTATGTGGAAGGGCGTCCTCCGCCACGCGCTGCGCACCTTGCTCTACGGCGCCCTCTTCGTCGCGCTGGGCGGCACGGGGTTCTACCTCTGGTACCTCGAGAGCCGACCCGGTCTCTCACCTTGGCACACCGAGGATCTCGAGTCGGAGTTCTCCGTCGACGACGTCGAGGCGGGTCGGGTCACCAACTTCGTGGGCTACCAGATCCTCGAAGCGGAGCTCTTTCGCGAGCTACACGACAAAGTGTACGACGTGGTACCGACCGCGGAGCGCGGCGAGCTCGACCGCTTCGTCACCGGGAGCCTCACCGACCCGGAGAGCATGGTGCCCAACTGGAACCGGAGCATCGAGCGCACCCACCCCGAGCCCCGCGCCGCCGTGTTGCTGCTCCACGGACTCACCGACGCCCCCTACAGCGTGCGCGCTCTCGCCGAGGCCCTGGCCGCCCGCGGCGCGTGGGTGATCGCGCTGCGGGTCCCCGGCCACGGAACGGCTCCCGTCGGGCTCACCACCGTCGTGTGGCAGAGCTTTGCGGCCGCCGCCCGGCTGGCCGCCGAGCACCTGGCGCAGCAGGTGGGCGACGACGTGCCGCTCTTTCTGGTGGGGTATTCGAACGGCGCCGCGCTCGCCATCCACTACGCGCTCCGCGCCCGCGGAGACGCCGCGCTCCGGGATCCGGCTGGTCTCGTGCTGCTCGCCCCGGCGATCGGAATCACCCGCGCCGCGGCTCTGGCGGTGTGGCAGGCGCGGCTCGGCACCCTGCTGGGGCTCGACAAGGTGGCGTGGAACTCGATCCTCCCCGAGTTCGACCCCTACAAGTACAACTCCTTTCCGGTGAACGGCGGCGACCAGATGTTTCTGTTGACCCGCGAGCTCCGCCGGCTGCTCGACGCCGCGGCGGCCGGCGGCGCGATCGAGGGCTTTCCGCGCACCCTGGTGTTTCACTCGGTGGTCGACGCGACCGTGATCTCCGAGGCGGTGGTGTCTAGACTTCTGGGCCGTCTCGCGCCGGAGGGCCACGAGCTGGTGCTCTTCGATCTGAACCGCCGCGAGCGTCTGGCGCGTTTCTTCCACCCGGCCGCGGGCAGTTTCCGCGACGCCCTCGTCGACGACCCGGGCCTCCCCTTCGCACTCACCCTCGTCACCAACACGGGCCCGCAGCGGCTCGACGTGGTCGCGCGCCGACGCGACCCCGGCGAGGAGGGGTTCACAGAACGCGCGCTCCACCTCTCCTGGCCCGACGGGATCTACTCGCTGAGCCACGTGGCGGTCCCCTTTCGCCCAGACGACCCGTGGTACGGCTTCGACGCTTCTCCCGAGACCGCCGTCGCGCTGGGGCGTCTCGCCCCGCGCGGCGAGCGCGGCGTGTTGATCGTCCCGCCCGCCGACGCGCTGCGGTTGCGCTCGAACCCCTTCTACCCCTACCTGGAACAGCGCGTCGGCGACTTTGTGTTCGGCGCGGCGCCCTGAGGCTCCTCTCCTAGCGGGCGTCGAGAAGGATGCGGCGCACCTCACGGATCGTGAGGGGGTCGCCCTGGGTCGAGTGCTGGCTGTGGAAAACCACGTACTCGCTCACCGCTTCGGGGAGTTGGGCGCTCTCGTAGTACACCATGCCGTCGTGCTGGCCGTCGGGGGGTGGCCCGCCGCGCACCGGAATGATCGAGTGGGCGCGGACCCGGGGGTCGACGCGGATGTCGGCCAGCGTGCGGATGAAGGGCGCCCGCGGGTCCATGTCGTCGATGCTGCTCGAGATGCGGTTCACCCGTCGTCGGGTGCGCTCGGCCTCGCTGCGCCCGGTGGTCGCGGCGTCGACCGCCGAGCTCGCGACCTCGACGCTGGCGCGCGTGAAATCGGTCGCCACGGCGACCAGCTCGCTCGGGGCGGTGAAGAGCGACGACCCGAGCCGCCCGAGCCAGCGCCCCGCGACGAAGCTCCCGCGCTGCGGCGTCGCGATGAACACCGCGTCGCGCACGAAGGGCAGCGGCTCGAAGAAGAGCCCCTCCTGGAGCAGGACACGGGTCTCGGGTGACATCTCCGGAGCGAGCTCTCCAAACGAGCGATCGGTGACGTTGTTCCAGAAGTGGTCACCGCTCTCGATCACCATGAGCTTGGCCAGCAGGCCCCCCTGACTGTGACCCACGAGCACCATCTGGCGCAGCGCCGCGTCGCGCCCTTCCGCGTCCAGCTCGGCCACGACCCGGCGCAACGAGCGACGCAACAGCCTCGCCGAATGGAGGATCGGGTTGCCGGTGCTGTACTGGAAGAGCCAGAACTGGTACTTCGCCGAGATCCGCGGGTCGGCGTCCATCTCGTTCAGGAGCTCCGCCCAGCGCGCCGGGCTCGAGACGGTGCCGTGGATCAGCACCACCGGGACGCGTCCGCGGACGTAGGGGCGTGTCATGAACAGCCCGTCGCGGTCGCCGAGCGCGTCGCCGCGGCGAAAGCCCTGGGGGCCGAAGGCCCAGAGCTCGGAGCTCTCGAGGCTGTAGGCCAGCGCCGAGGTGGTCTCGTATTCGAGCGGCACCCGGCGGCCGGCGACCTCGATCGCGAGCCGCTCCGATTCCGAGTAGAGCTCGAGGGTCGCCTCCACGTTGCCGCTGCGCAGCGCGCCGCGCGCGTCGACGAAGCGCACGAAGAAGGTGACGGGGACCGCGACGTTCTCCTTGAGCCGCGCGTTCTCGATCTGGACCGAGACGCCCGTCTCGGGTGCGAGCCGCGCCACGAAGGGGGCGCCGATCCCCCTCCGTCGATAGCGGTTCCGCAGCCCGCGCACGGCGAGCGCCGCGGCCGAGACGAAGTTGGTCAGGCGGTGGTCGGCCCAGCGAAAGCCGTCCTCGTCGACCGCGAGCTCGAACTCCCCCAGGTGAAACGGGAAGACCCCTTCACGGAACGACACCGCCCCCGAGGTGTCGACGATCGCGTTGGCGACCGCCCGGTTGTAGAGGTCGACCGCGGTGCGCAGCCGGGGGTCGACCCGGTCGGGTGGCGGGCTCCCGTCCTCCGGGAAGAGAAAGGCGTAGGCGTAGAGCGACGCCGCGAGAAAGTGCGCCCGCGACGACTCTCGGCGGGCGTGGAAGAAGGAGAGCTCGGCGAGGGCGAAGAGATCGTCGAGATCCATGTCCGCGACCGCGTCGCGGTGGAGCTCGGCGAGGGCCGCCTCGGGGTCGGCGCGGAAGCGGGCCGAGAGCCCCAGCCGCAACAGCACCTGTCGCGCGTCCTCGCTGGGGGCGCCGGTCGAGAGCACGTTCGCGGTGAGCGTGCGCTGTACCGTCTGCTCGTCGACCACGTCGACGCCGACCGGCGTGCGGCAGCCGACGATACACAGCGCGGCGACGGCCAGCAGGCCGAGCGACACGGACCTCTGCGAGTTCTCTTTGGCGACCGGCACGGCGCGAGGGTGAGAATTCCATCCGCGGCCGTCAACGGCGCGGGCGGGACGACGGCGTGGCGTTTGCCATGGTCCTAGGGCTGCTGTGGCTCGACCCAGCCGCCGCCGAGCGCCTTGTAGAGCTGGACGACCGCCGAGAGCGATTGTCTGAGCGTGTCCGACTCGTCGAGCTCCGATGCAAAGAGGGTGCGCTCGGTGTCGAGCACTTCCAGATAGTCGACCAGCCCGGCGTCGTAGCGGGCGCGGGAGAGCCGGGCCGCGTTGCGTGCGGACACCACCTACCTCACCGCGCTTCTCACCGGCGTGGGGATCGTCGGGTTCATCGTGGTCTTCGCGAAACTTCGCGCCCGGGGGCATGAGCCTGATCTACCGCCCCTTCGACGTGGGCGACGTCATCGAAGCCGCCGGCCAGCGACGAAGAAGGTGGATGCGCCGCGTCTACGGGAGCGAAACGCGCTCGAGAAATCGGACGGTGAAGCCCGCCGGCGAAGTCTGGACGACTTCGCCCCGCAGCGTCCCGGTCTCGGATCCGGTGAGTTCGGGGAGCACCAGCCGCACGGCGACCGACGCGTCGAGGGGGCCCTCGAGACTGAGGACCCGGGCATCTCCCACCGAGCAGTCGAAGAGCAGCCCCCGCCCCTCGACCCGCCCGGCGGAGTAGATCACCTCGCTCGCGAGCGGCGGAGCGTGTCGAGCCTCGGTGCCGCTCGCGAGGTCGGGGGGGAGCGAGCCGGGGTCGAAGAAGAGCAGCTCGGTGTTGCCCACCCGGATCCGGTCGCCGTCGATCAACGTCCTGCTCGCGTTCTGGAGCCGCCCGCGCAGAAAGCAGCCGTTCTTGCTGCCGAGGTCGCTCAGCTCGAAGTGGTCCCCGTGGAGGTCGACCCGGGCGTGGCGGCGGCTCACCGGCGCCTCGTCGAGGGCGAGGTCGACGTCGCCGCTGCGCCCGATCAGAAGCCCGCGGTTCGCGATGGCGCGGCACTCGCCGCGCAGCCGCCCGCTCCAGACGACGAGATGGGGTACCTCGAGACGCGGCGGCCACCCGCCGTCGCCTGGCCGACGCGACACGGTGTCCGTGATGGGAGGCCCCTCCTCCGTCTCACGGCGCGGTCTCGGGCGCGGCCGGGAGCATCGCCGCGGGGGTCGACGCCACGCGACGCGTGTCGAGCGCTGTGAGCCCGACCTCACCGCGCGCGTAGAGCGCTACCCACTCGCGCATCCACTCGGGGTCTTCGACCTGGGAGGGATGGTGGCCGGGCATCGCGTAGCGGAGGGTGCGCGGCAAGAACGAGACGAAGAGCCGAGCGACGAGCTTCTTGATCTCCCAGCGCGTCCGCCACCGACCCCAACGCCCGTCGGCTTTGAGCAGCGCGACGTAGCTGGGCCGGATCAAGCGCACCATATGGAGCATCGCGGCGAAGATCCCGTACGCGCGATAGAGGTGGCCCCCATAGAGATGCTGGTAGATGTCGAAGGCGAGGGTCTTGTGTTCGATCTCCTCGATCAGGTGCCAGAGCCACATCGACGCGACACTCGGCTCGGCGTCCCGGAAGAAGTACTCGCGGTCGGCGACCAGCGTGTGTGCGATCGACAGCGCCATCACCTCGAACCCCGCGGTGTAGGCGACCTTGTAGCGGAGCGGGCGCTTGCGCAGGGCGCGATAGTCGCGCTCCATCTCGGCCTCGCGTGCGCGCAGCTCGGGGTAGCCCGCCGCGATCAACGCCTCGTTGTAGCGTCGGTGTTGTTTGTAGTGCTGGGCCTCCTGGCCCATCCAGCCGCGGGCGGTGTCTAGGAGCGCGGGCTCGGAGATCTGTTTGCTGGCCTCGCGCACCGAGTGGATGATGAAGGGCTCCATGTAGGGCAGGAGCAGCGACGCCGCGTTGGCGAGGTGGCTGAGGACGGGCTTCCCGGGGTTCCAGATCGGCGGCACCCGCTCGGGAAAGGGAAATTCGACGGGGCGGATCGGGTAGCCCCGCTGGTCGGGTCGGGCGGGCTGGTCGGTCTCGGCGGCCACGGGCGGGACCTCCTGGGAACACCCTAGCCCAGGCCCGGGGGACCCTTCACTCGCCGAAGGGCGCGGCGGCGAGCTTCCGGGCGAAGCCCAACCCCATATGCCCCGCGATGTGGCAGCGGGGCTTTCGCGCCACCTGTTTCTCCAACACCTCGGTGAACGCCCGCTTGAAGCCGAGCCGGGGCCACGCTTCGGTGATGGCCACGCGGGTGGCGGGCGCGACGTCCTCGGCGCGGTATCCGATCACGTCGACCCCGGCGCCGAAGTGAAGAAGCGCCGTCTCGTCGGAGCGCGCCCCAGCGATCCCCACCGCCGAGTGCAGCGCGATTGCTTCGTGGACCCGTTCGGCGCGCTCGGTGGCGGCGCCCTGCTCGTCGAGGAAGCTGCGGGCCGCGCGGGCACCGTTGAGTTCGAAGCTGCCCTCGCCGTCGTAGGGTTCGACCAGGCCGATGTCGTGCATCACCGCCGCGAGGTAGAGCACCTCGGCGTCGTAGCGCCAGCCGAGATGGGTGCCGACCGCCGCCCCGAAGAGATAGCTGCGCACCGAGTGATGGAGCAGGTAGGGCGGCTCGCACGACTCGACGAGTGCCGTCGCGGCCCGCGCCAGCTCGGAGTCGGGGATCGGGAGGGCGTCGAGGGAGAGCGGCGCCGGCCGCCCTACGCCGAGGGCGCGGGCGAACTTGCGCAGCAGCCGTTCGAACTCGAGCCGCGCGAAGCGCAGCGCGAGGGTCGGCGCGGGGGTGCGGTCGAGGACGGTCGTGAGGGACATCACCCGCTCCTAGGCGGCGCGCATCGCGCGGCGGATGCCGCCGCCGAGCCAGTGCTCGACGGCGGCCTTGGCGCGAAACGCGTGGTGCAGCAACCGGTGGCTCCGGAGCACCCCATCGCGGAAGCCGGGGCGACGGGCGACTCGCTGATACCACGCCTCGAGGGCCGGGAAACGCCGGGCGAAGGGATACCCGCACTCGCGCAGCCGCAGCACCTTGATGGCCCAGATGATGTCCGCGCTCGCGAAGGTGGGCCCGGTGAGAAAGGGCTCCCCGCTGCGCGCGAGACGCGTGTCCTGCTCGCGGTAGCCCTCCTCGAGAGCGTGGAGGTGCTGAACGAAGGTCTCGTCCTCGATCGCGTCGCGGTTGAAGCGGCCGTAGAACGCGGCGACCTGCTCGGGAGATCCCTCGGCCTCGAGCGTCCGGGCCCGCTCCGCGGTGGCGCGATCGGTCTTGCCGAGGCGACCCAGGCTCCAGCGGAAGGTCACGTGGCGCACCGACCCGTGGAGGGCCTTGCCCCGCTCGACGAGCTCGGCACAGAGCGCCGCCGCAGCCGGGTCGACGGGGGTGAGGGGCCGCTCGGGCCACATCTCGTCGAGGGTGTCGATGATCTCCATCGACTCGATGTAGAGCGCGCCGTCGCGGACCAGGGCCGGCACGACCAGGTGGGGCTGGATCTCCGCGTACGCGTCACTCAGGTTGTCGTGCTTGATGAGCGAGACGTTGCGAAAGACGTAGCTCCCCGCCGGCGCCTCGAGACTCCGCGGGGTCTCCGAGCGCCACGGGACGCTGCGCGCACGGCGCAGCCCCTTCTCGGCGAGGGCGAAGCTCACGCGTTGGGAGCAGGGCGCGCCGTCGAAGCCAAAGAGATGGACGCCGCGCAGCCGGGCGACGAGGGGGCTCTTGGGGGTCTTGATGTGTGTCATGGGCTCGGGCCTCGCGCGTCCCGGGCCGGGACGCTAATTTTGTATCGATTCGCAACAATATGGCTCGGCGATTCTATGCGGTCAAGTACAAAAAAGGCGGCCCCCGAGGCCACTCCCGGACCCGGACGACGGGGACGACCCCGGGAGTTCGATCCGGAGCGCGCCCTCGACGGGGCCATGACGGTGTTTCACTCCCGCGGCTACGCCGCCGCGTCTCTCGACGAGCTCGCGGCGGCGATGGAGATGAACCGCCCGAGCATCTACAACGCCTTCGGGGACAAGGAGGCGCTCTACCGCCACACCCTGGAGTACTTCGTCGAGAAGATCCGCGCGGCGGCGGCGGCCGCCCTCGACGAGACACCGCGTCTCGCCGAGGCCCTGGAACGCTTCTACACCGAAGCGCTCGGCTTCTACTTCGCCGGCGAGCCCCCCCTCGGCTGCTTCGTCTTCTGCACCGCCCCAGCCGAGGCCGTGACCCACCCCGAGATCGCCGACGACATGCTCCGGACGATCGGCGAGCTCGACGGGGTCCTCGAGCGGCGATTCCGCCGAGCCCAGGCCGAGGGGGAGTACCCGCGCGGTGCGAGCTGCCGAGACGCGGCGCGCCTCGCCCAGGCGCTCCTCCACAGCCTGGCCCTCCGCGCGCGCGCCGGGGAGTCGCGCCGCGCGCTCGGCCGGATGGTCAAATCGGCGCTCCCCGCGCTGTGTGGCGGGGGTCGCTGAAGCCGCGCGCGGCTTTACTACGATGGGCCTCTCTGTGGAGGACGCGACGCGCATGCACCCCCGACATCTCGCTCTCGTGTGGCTCGCCGCCGCACTGTGGCTGGCGCCGCCGAGCACCGGCGCCGACGACACCGGCCTCCAGCAGATCGAGAAGCAGATCGGACTGGTCCGGGACGGCCACACGGTCCGCTACGTGCGCGCGGTCGGGGCGCGGCTCGCCGCGCGCGCCGAGACGCCGAAGAACCTGCGTTTCTTCGTCGTGGACATGATCGAGCCCAACGCCTTCGCCCTCGAGGGCGGAGAGGTGTTCATCTCCCGCGGCATGCTGGCGCTCCTCAACAGCGAGGACCAGCTCGCCAACGTCCTCGCCCACGAGGTGGGGCACGTGGTGTCGCGTCACCATCAGAAGCAGCGCGCGCGGCGGGTGCCGCTGCTCCCGGTGCAGATCGCCACCGGAATCGGCGCCGCCGCGGTGGGCGTCGTGAGCCCCGAGCTCGGGGGCGCCGTCGCGGCGGTGGGCCGCGCGCCGGGGGCCCTGGTGCTCTCGGCCTACAGCCGCGGCCAGGAAAACGAGGCCGACCGGGTCGGACAGACCCTGGCGGCGGAGGCCGGCTGGGACCCGGCGGCGATGACGGCCACGATGGAGACCCTCGCGCGGGAGTCGGCGCTCTACGGCCACGATCCCGAGCGCCAGAGCTTCTTCGCGACCCACCCGACGAGCCCCGAGCGCGCGCGAACCACAGCACAGACCGCCGCGGGGCTCACCCGCGCCGCCGCGGACCCGATCGCCGGTAGCCGGAGCGCCTTCCTCGACGAGCTCGAGGGTCTGCTGGTGGGGCACAGCGGGGCGGAGGGCGTTTTCGTCGAGCAGCGCTTTCTCCACCGCGACCTCGATTTCACCCTCGAGTTCCCGGCGGGCTGGAAGACGGTGAACGCCAGCGCGCTCGTCGGCGCGGTCTCCCCCGATTCCAAGAGCGCCGCGGTGCTCCAGGTGGTGGCGCAGGGCGACGACCCGAGCGCGGGGGCGGCGCAGTTCTCGGAGCAGAGCGGGATCCGCCTGGACGGCGTGCCGACCGCGCTCGAGGTCGGCGGCCTCCCGGCGCTACGCGCCCGGGCGGAGACCGGTGGCCTCCTGAGCCGGACCGCGCTCACCGTCTACTGGATCGCCCACGGCGGGCACGTATTCCAGGTGGTCGGCTCGACCCCGCGTGGGCAGGCATCTCGCACGCGGCCGCTCTTCCGCGCAGCGGCGGAGAGCTTTCGCCGGCTCCGCGCCGACGAGCGCCGGCAGGTCACCGAAGGCCGACTGCGGCTCGCGAACGGCCGCGGCGGCGAGACGGTCGCCGAGCTCACCGCGCGCAGCGACACGGTCTGGAACGCCGACCAGACCGCGGTCGCCAACGGTCTCCAGCGCGACGCGACCCTCGACCCGGCGCTCCCCCTGAAGATCGCGGTGCGCGAGGTCTACACCCCGCGCTAGCCCCGCTCCCCCACCCTGTTGATCCAGCGGGGGTGGAAGCGCGCCGCGGCTAGCGCGGCGGCATCGCGAACTCGGGGGCGAGCCGGGCGGAGGCGTCGCTGGTGATCGAGAAACGCAGCTGCTTCAGCTCCTGGTAGTCGGGGTCGGCGAGGAAGTCGCGGATCGCCTGGTCCGAGGGGAAGCGGATCACCACGGCGCCCTTGGCGGGCGTGCCCTCGAGCGCCTCGGCGTCGAAGTCGGCGGCGAGCACCTCGCCCTTGTACTTCGCGAGGAAGGGAATCACACCGGGGACGTATTCGTTCATGTATCGATCGAGATCAGTGACGGTCTGGGTGAGGATGAAGTAGGCGGACATCGGGTTCCCCGTTCGGCTCGCAACGGTCGCGCCGTGCGACCGAGCCCGACGAGTATCGCACGTCCCCCCAGCCCGCGGATGGTGGCGGCGGCGGCGCGATAGGCTCCTGGCGAAGGGAGGTCGAAATGACCATCGGCGAAGCGGGTGCGATCGGCGAGCTCGTGGGCGGGCTCGGGGTGCTGGCGACATTGATCTATCTGGCCGCGCAGGTGAACCAGTCGAATCGGCTGGCGAGCGCCCAGGTCCATCAGGAGACGTCGCGTATCTCCTCGGAGTTCGGTATGAGCATGAGCCGCGAGGAAATCGAGATGGCGAGCCGCGCGGCCAGCGACTGGGAGAGCCTCGCCGCCCCCGACCGCCGTCTCTTCGGCCTGCGTCTGTCGGCGGTGGTCAACTACTACGAGACGCTCTACTACGCCCACGAGCGCGGAGACGTCGAGGAGGACCTGTGGGCGAGCCGGATCGAGCGCATGCGCCGGACCTTCGCGCTCTTCGGCCCTGCGTGGCCCGACTACCGAGACACTTTCGGCGGCCGCTTCGTCGAATTCGTCGACCGCGAGGTGCTCCCCGAGCTCGACACCGCCTACTGGGAGCGGTAACGACGGTGAAAAAGACGTCCACACCCTTGACGTTTGCTCTCCAGCGCTCAAGTTGAACAAAGGGGGGAGGAGGACCCGATGCTCTCCGTGTTTCGCGTGCGCAGCCTGATGACGACCGCTCCCGAGTTCCTCCGCTCCGATGAGGTCCTCCGCGTCGCCGACGATCTCATGAAGATGAACCGGATCCGTCACCTACCGGTGCTCTCCGCGCACAACAACGAGCTGGTGGGCGTGGTGACACAGCGCGACCTCTTTCGCAGCGCCCTCGCGCGGAAGGTCGGGCTCGACGACGTCGCCGCCGACGAGGCGCTCGACGCGGTGCTGGTCGGCTCGGTGATGACGCGCGACCCGCTGTGGGTCTCCCCCGACACGACGATCACAGAAGCGGCCGAGCTGATGATCGAGCACAAGATCGGCTGTCTTCCGGTCCTCGAAGGCGGCCGGCTCCGCGGAATCCTCACCGAGTCGAGCTTCGTCGAGCTGATGGCGAGTGAAGATCTGCGGGCCCAGCTGCGCCGCGGCGCGGATTAGATCGATCGCGCACCGGGGGAGAAGACAGTCGATGCACAGAGCGACGCGGTGGATCGCGGGGGCGGCGGTCGCCGTCGTCTTCGCGGGGTGGGCCTGGACGAACGGGGCACGCGGAGACGAATCGACCCGGGTGGCGATGCGCGAGATCGTCGCGCAGCTCCGCGTGCTGCTCCCCGACGCGGTGCAACACCGCTTCGACGACCCGGCGCGGGCCGACGCGATCCGGCAGGCGCTGGGGGCTCTGGAAGAACGGGCCGAGACGCTCGACATCGACGGCGCCGGGCTCGACCCGGGCGCCCGGCTCTTCGGCCAGGCCCTGGCCCGCGACGCGCGCCGGGCCCGCGAGCTCTTCGAACGCGGGCGCACCGAGAACGCCGCCTTCTACGTCGAGTCACTCGTCGACGACTGCGTCGCGTGCCATACCCGCAGCCCGGCCGCCGACTCCGCGTGGCCGGCGGACTTTCTGCGCGAGCCCGACCTCCAGAGCCTCGACCCCCTCGAGCGGGCGATCGCATTGGTGGCGACGCGACAGTTCAGCGAGGCCCTCGACACCTACGAGGCGGTCTTCCGCGACCCCTCCGAGGGGCCGGCGCTCCTGACCGGCCCCCTCGCCGACGCCCTCGGCGTGGCACTCCGGGTCCGGCGAGACCCCGCCCGGGCGCGCTCCCTCGTCGAGATCCTCCTGGAGCGTCCCTCGCTCCCCTCGGCGCTCCGCGCCGACCTCGAGCACTGGCGCGAACGGCTCGCGACCCTCAGCTCCGCCGATCTCGCGGGGACCACGCTGGAGCGGGCGCGCAAGGCGGTCGCCGAGGGCGACGCCGCGGGGACCAGCCCCGGCGACCGGCGCGCCTTGATCGAGTATCTGATCGCCTCCGCGCAGCTCTCCGATCTGCTACCCGAGCCCCAGGCCTCTCCGCTTGACGCCGCCGAGGTCTACCTCCTCCTCGGGCGAGCGGAGCTCGGCATCGGCCCGGCGGGCTGGCTGCCCCGCGCTGACCTCTATCTCGAGACCGCGATCCGTCTGGCGCCGGGGAGCGTCGTGGCACGCGACGCCTTCGCGATCCTTCAGGAAGAGGTGATTGCCGGGTATACCGGGTCGGGGGGCCTACGGCTGCCCCCCGACGAGGAGACCCGGCTCCGCTCGTTGCGGAAGCTCGCCGGGGTGACCCCCCTCGACGACGTCGAGGATCCCGTGGAGGCGTACCGGGCCGACGCGCTCGACTCCTCGCGGCAACTCGACCTCGCCGAACGCGGTTCACGGCTGTTTTCCGACCACTGCGCGTTCTGCCACGGCTCCGACGCCACCGGCGACGGGCCGGCCGCCCCCACCCTGATGACTCCGCCCAAAGACCTCACGCGGATCGAGGAACGGCGGGGCGGCGAGTTCCCGAGCGCAGAAGTGCGGGCGCTGGTCGACGGGAGGGACCCCGCCGGAGCGCACCGCTCCCCCGAGATGCCGCGCTGGGGGGCCTTCTGGGCCGAGCCGGACAAGCTCGACGCGGTCGTCGCCTACCTGCGACAGATCCAGCGCTAGGACGCCGCGGCCCGCGCCCGCCAGTCTCTTGCCGTGGGTCTAGGACTCGGCGTCGGGGGCGAGAAAACGGTAGACCACCCGGGCGACACAGACGGGAGCCGGTTGGCGCTCCGCTTCGATCGCGAGCTCCAGGGTGACATCTCGGCCCCCCCGTGCCTCGGCCACCGACGCGAGGCTCGCGCGCAGACGGGCGCGCTCCCCGACCGGCAGGGGCGCGGGGAAGCGCAGCCGATCGATCCCGTAGTTCATCGCCATCCGCGCGCCCTTCACGTACCAGATCTGCTTCAGCAGCCCCGGGATCAGCGCGAGGACGAAGTAGCCCGGTGCCACGGTGCCGCCGAAGGGCGACTCGCGGGCGGCGCGCTCCGGGTCTTCGCAGAACCACTGGTGGTCGTCGGTGGCATCGGCGTAGGCGTTCACATCCGTCTGTGTCACCCGCACCCAGTCGGAGACCCCGAGCTCCGCGCCCGCGTGGTGGGCGAGGTCGGCGTACGCGATGCCGAGGGCGGCCACCGAGCCCGCGGCTCAGGAGGACGGCCGAAAGTAGGGCAGCCGAAGACCGTCGTGGAGCTCGCCGAAGGCGACCTCGACCCGCATGCCGATCGACACGTCGTCGGGGACGCAGTCGACCAGGTTGGTGGTCATCCGCGGGCCCTCGTCGAGCTCGACGACGGCGATCACGTAGGGGACCCGGTCGGCGAAGCCGGCGTGGGTCGGGCGCCGCGCCACGGTGTAGGTGTAGAGCGAGCCCGTCCCGCGCGCGGGCACCCACTCGAGAGCGCGCGCCCCACACGCGGTGCAGTTGTGCCGGGGGTAGAAGACGTGGGCGCCGCAGGCCCCGCAGCGCTGGAGCAGGAGCTCCCCGCGGGCAGTGGCGTCCCAAAAGGGTTGCGTCAGCGGCGAGGGGTGCGGGAGGGGCGGCGGCCGGGTCACGCCTGGGCCCCGAGCACGAGACTCACCTGTTCGCTCATGATGCCGCCGTTGCCGTTCACGAAGGCGAGCTCTAGATCCTCCACCTGGCGCTCGCCGCCGCGGCCCTGGAGCTGACGCACCGCCTCGGTGACGTGGCTCATCCCCCCGGCGATCCCCGACTGGCCAAAGGAGAGCTGGCCGCCGTGGGGGTTCAAGGGAAAGTCGCCCCCGGCGCGCAGGTTGCGCTCTTCGACGAAGCGCCCCCCAGCCCCTTTCTCGCAGAACCCGGCGTCCTCGAGGGTGAGGAGCACCGTGATCGTGTAGCAGTCGTAGAGCGACGCCAGATCGATCTGGTCGGGGGTGACCCCGGCCATCGCGAAGGCCGCCCGCGCTGAATCCGCCACGGCGGAGTGACAGAGATCCGGGGCGTAGGTGATCGACTTGTGGGTCACGTTCTCGCCCGCGCCGAGCAGCAGCGCGGCGGGCTTGCCGAGAGACCGCGCACGCTCGGCGGAGGTGACGAGGAGCGCGGCACCGCCGCCCGTGGGCATCACGATCTCGAGCAGGTGGAGCGGGTCGACGACCATCGGCGACGACAGCACGTCGTCGACGCTGATCGGCTGGCCGTAGAAGATCGCGTCGGGGTTGAGACAGGCGTTGTCCCGCTGCTCGACCGCGATCTTCGCGAGCGTTTCCGGCGCGACGCCGTACTCGTGCTGATAGCGCATCGCGATCTGGGCGTAGCCAAAGTTCGCCCCGATCGCGCCGAAGGGCACCTCGAACTCGGCGTAGGCCGAGTGGTCGCGCATGCCCTCGATGCCCGAGCCGCGGCGACCCGCCCGCTTCGACGACGCGGTGATACACAGACACGACTCGCACATCCCCGACGCGATCGCCTGGGCCGCGCGCCACACCATCCCCGCGCCGCTGGCGCCGCCGAGGTCGACCGTCTCGGCAAAGCGGGCGCGGATGCCGAGCAGCTCGACCAGCGTCGAGGGCACGAGCATGGTGACGCCGCCCACCGGGTGCACGAGCAGCCCGTCGACCTCGCCAAACTCGACCCCGGCGTCCTCGACGGCGTCGAGGCCCACGCGGACCATCAGGTCGAGAGTGGATTCCTCGGTCGACTTGGCCGGGGCCAGCTCGCCGACCCCCACCACCGCAGCGCGTTCTCGGAAGCTCATCGACCCATTATACGCGGGCGGCGCGCTGAGACGCCGGAGCCGGCAACGCCGGCGCGCGGGTTCAGGAGCCGAACTTGCCCGACTGGAAGTCGTCGACGGTGGCGGTGCGCAGCACCTTCCCGTCCGCCGCGACCACGTCGAAGATCTTGCCGTCGACCGCCTGACAGCTGAAGTAGACCAGGCTCCCCTCCGGCCCGCCGTACTCCATGTGGAGGTCGCCGCCCGGATTCGTCGTGAAGAAGCCGGGTTGGCGCGTCTTGTGCACCGTCTCGAAGTCGTGGGTCTCGACCACGTGGTGCTCCCCCTCGAGTACCAGCAGAGAGGTCTCCCCCAGGTGACGGTGGTAGTGACAGTACGCGTCGGGCGCCCAGCGCGAGACGAAGTCGATGCGCCCCGCTTGCGCGTCGACCCGGAGCACCGCGACCCGGTAGTCGATCGGGTAGTCGAAGCGGGGGGTACCGGTGAGCTGCATCCAGTCGAGCGTCTGGGCTCCGAAGGTCGACTCGTATTCGGCGGGGTTGGTGGGAATCTGCATACGGGTCCTCGGCTCTCGGTTCGGATGGGAGGCTGAGTTTCGGCGGCCGCGACGGCCCGCGCAAGCCGCAGGCGCCCCGCTCCGTCCCGCGCACCGCCGATGCTAGGCTCCAGCGCCCCGCATTCGGAAAGGGAGACTGCACCCGTGACCCAGACTTACGACGCCATCGTGATCGGCGCCGGCGTGTCCGGCCTCTACTCGCTCTACCGGCTCCGCGAGCTCGGTCTCTCGACCCGGGTCTTCGAGGCCGGCACTGGCCTCGGGGGCACCTGGTACTGGAACCGCTACCCCGGCGCCCGCTTCGACTCCGAGAGCTACAGCTACCAGTACTCGTTTTCGGAGGAGCTGGTCGACGAGTGGGAGTGGACCGAGCACTTCGCCGCCCAGCCCGAGATCGAGCGCTACCTCCACTTTGTCGCCGACAAATTGGACCTGAAGCGCGACATCGAGCTCAACGCCCGCGTCGCCACCGCGCGCTACGACGACACCGACAAGCACTGGACGATCGAGACCGAGAACGGTCTGCGGGCCCGCGCCCGCTTCGTGATCGCCGCCACGGGCCTGCTCTCCGCGCACCAGCTTCCGCGCTACGAGGGGGTCGAGGACTTCGCGGGGATGTCGCTCCACACGGCTCGTTGGCCCAAAGAGACGGTGGATCTCGCGGGCAAGCGCGTCGGCATCATCGGGACGGGCCCCACTGCGGTGCAGGTCATCCAGGAGGTCGCCAAGGAGGCAAACCACCTCACCGTATTCCAACGCACGGCCAACTGGTGCACCCCGCTGCGCAACCGCCCGATCGACCCGGAGGAGCAGCGCGAGCTGAAGGAGCGGGCGCAGGAGATCTTCGACATCTGCAAACGCACCTTCGCCGGCTTCATCCACGGCCAGGTCTCCGAGCCGGGCGAGGGCGTGCCCAAGGCCGAGCGCTGGGCGCACTACCAGGAGCTCTACGACCAGGGCGGTTTCGCGCTCTGGCTCGGCAACTACAGCGACACCTTCACCAACGCCGAGGTCGCCGACGAGATCGCCGAGTTCCTGGCGGAGAAGATCCGCGAGCGGGTCGACGACCCGGAGGTCGCCGAGAAGCTGATCCCGAAGAGCCACACCTTCGGCACCAAGCGCTGCCCCGGCGAGCGCGACTACTACGAGCAGTTCAACCGCGACAACGTCTCGCTGGTCGACCTGCGCGCGACGCCGATCACGAAGATCACCCCGACGGGTATCGAGACCGGCGACGAGCACCACGACCTCGACGTCATCATCTACGCCACCGGCTTCCAGGCGCTCACCGGGGAGCTGATGCGGATGGACATCTACGGCGAAGGGGGGCTGTCGCTGCGGGAGCACTGGTCGGACGGCCCCAAGACCAACCTCGGGATCCAGTTCTCGGGCTTCCCGAACATGTTCGCCGTGCTCGGGCCCCACAACCCGGCCACCTTCTGCAACATCACCCGCTGCGCCGAGAACAACGTCGACTGGATCGTCGGCTG
>CAJHXS010000123.1_pt1 | contig 47845 bp, 44 predicted proteins | sample 9198591 | NCBI WGS metagenome assembly CAJHXS01 (sample SAMEA7708347, study PRJEB35096) | sediment metagenome | biome: marine neritic benthic zone biome [ENVO:01000025]; feature: sediment [ENVO:00002007]; material: shallow marine sediment [ENVO:03000034] sea grass bed [ENVO_01000059] ... | reverse complement strand
AGCGTGCCGCGATGAGCACCCACCTGCGACCCGAAGCGATCGAAGGGTTCCACCGGGACGGATTTTGTTCGCCGATTCCCGTGTTCACCCCCGAGGAGACGCGGACCCTCCGCACCGCCCTCGAGAAGGCCGAGATCCAGGCGGGGCCGCGGGTCGACGAGATCCGCATCGACCTCCATCTGTTGACCCGGTGGGCCTGGGACGCAGTGAACGACCCGCGCATCGTCGGCCCGGTGACCGACCTGCTCGGGCCCGACGTCCTGCTCTGGTCGCTGCAGTGGTTCATCAAGGAGCCCGGCGACGGCAAGATCGTGAGCTTCCACCAGGACGCCACGTACTGGGGACTCGAACCCCACGACGTCGTGACGGCGTGGGTGGCGCTCTCGGACAGCGGACCCGAAACCGGTCCGATGCAGTTCATCCCGGGCAGTCACCGCGGCCCTCTGTTCGGTCACCGCGAGACCTTCGCCGAGGACAACCTGCTCTCGAGGGGACAGACCATCGACGAGGGATTCGACGAGGAGACGGCGGTCCTCGCGCCGCTCCGCGCCGGCGAGATGTCGCTCCACCACGTGCGACTCATCCACGGCTCGCAGCCCAACGCCACCGCGGACCGCCGCATCGGGATGGTGATCCGCTACGCGGCAACTCGGGTGCGCCAGACCCGGGTCGACGACACCGCTGTGCTCGTCGCGGGCCGCGACGGCTACGGCCACTTCGAGCTGCTTCCGCCCCCCGAGGTCGACATGGGCGACGCCGAGCGAGCGCGCCACGCCGACGCGGTCGAGCGGCTCTTCAAAGCCCTGATGCCCGAGGGCGTGGTGCCGCCGACCTCGCGCTGAACCGGCGCGCCCCGCCTAGGTGGCCACGCGCCGCAGCGTGTTCTCGTCGGTGTGGTGGAAGAGCTCGCCCTGGCCACGGATCTGGAGGACGGTGTCCTCCCAGTAGTGGATCTCGTCCGGGCTCCGGTACGAGAAGCGCAGCTCGTAGCGCAGCGTCTTGAACTCGCGGTCGAGGAACCGGTTCGAGCAGATCCCGTAGGTCTCGGAACCCACCTCGGCGGCGAGCTCAAACGACGTGGCGTCGGGCGCGGCGCTGCCGCCGGCGATCACGCTGACGCCCCGGGGCACCAAGAAGCAGCGCAGCACCTGCCCGTCGGCGGCGTCCCAGAGCCAGTAGCCGAGCTCCTCGTGGAAGGGCTCGTCGGCGCCGATGCGCCACGCCGTCGTGGCGTAGCGCAGCCCGAAGAGCTTCTGGTCGTGGTTCTCGACGAGCCCCGTCGGCGCAAAGGTCATGCGCTCGCGGAAATCGTTGTGCTCGATGCTCGTTCGATCGTCGTCGGGCGCCTGATCCGCCCCCTTGTCCCCCTCCCAGATCCCGACCAACCCCGCCAGGGGGCCGAGCTCGTCACGGCCGTCACTCACCTTGGGTGTCCTCCCGCGTTGGAGCCGCGGAGCTTCGCAAAGGGAGCGGCGCGGCGGAAGTGGAGCTGGTGGGCGCTGCGAATCGTCGCCGCGCGTCTCGGGGCTGGCGCTCGCTCACGCTCACGCGCTGCGGGCTCCCCAGGCGCGCGCGCACGCTCAAGCGCGGCGGGCTCCCCCGCCGCTCGCGTCGGCGCGCTCCGCGTCACCAGGGGCGGGCCGGAAGCTCCACCGCGTCGCGAAATACGAGCACCCGGTCGCCGGCGAGACCGGCGAAGGCCGCGGCCCGGCGCGCTTCGTCCATCGGCGCCTCGGGGAGCTCGCGGATCAGGATGCGCGCCACCCGCTGTGGGTGGTCGCGGGCCAGCGCGGCGTAGAGCTCGGGGTCGCGCTCGCCCGAGTCGCCCACCAGGACGAAGCGGTCGCCGGGTCGCTCGGCGAGGAGCGCTTCGAGGACCGGGGTCTTGTGGGCCTCGGGCGCCTCGAAGAGAGCAAAGAAGCGCTCGTCCTTTACGCGAAACGCTTTGAGATGGAGCGGGCCCGGGGGGTATCCGGTGTTGTCGAGAAACGCAGAAAGGGGGGTGTAGAGCTGCCACGGCGACGACGAGAGGTACTCGAAAGCGGCGCCCTGTGCGGCCCACTCGGCGTAGCGTTCCGCCAGCCCTTCCACCGCTTCGAACTCGCGCAGAAAGGTGTTGCGCAGGAGCTCGCGGCGCCTCGTGACGTCGCTTCGCTTCACCGTATCGTCGATGTCCGAGACGACGGTGACCCCGTTCGATCCCGTCGGCGACGCCGGGAGCACGAGGCCTCGGAAGCGGCGGCCGTCGGGGGCGACGACCACGGGGGCGAGCTCGGCGGACGCCGCGTCGTCCGCGGACGACGGCGGCGGCTCGACCTCGAGAAGCGCCCGCGTGTGACCGTCGGCCCCGGTCGCGGGGAGGGGGTGGACGCCACCGCCGAGGGTGACGCGGAGGGTCTTGGCGCGTTCGCTGTCCGCGAGAAAGCCCCCCGCCCGTCGGCGGAAGCGCGCGTTCTCCTCCGCGCCGGGCTCGAGCCCGAGCTGCTCGCGCAGCGTCGCCAACGCGGCTCCCCGCCAGACGGAGTCGTCCTCGGCTTCATAGACCCACGCGTGGACAGGGACGAGCCAACGCTCCCCAGCGGTCCCCGGGGCGACGCGCGCCCGGGTGCGAAAGAAGAGCACGGTCTCGTCGGGGCGGAGCCCCGCCGTCACCGCCCCGCCGGCGCGGTCGGTGTCCGCCTGCGCCGACGCGTGGTCTTCCGAGCCGACGGTGCACGCCGCCGCGAGCCAGAGCACCAACGCGACCCCAACCAGGTCGGTCAGCAGAGAGGAGCGGCGTGCGGAGAGGGATCCCATAGAGGATCCATCGGCGTGTGCTCAGCGCGGGTGAAGCGGAGCGCGGAGCACCGCCCGCAGGGTCGGCGAGCCGTCGGCGCCGAGCCGCCCGGCGAGGTCGTCGAACAGAGCGGCCGTGAGCCCTTCGAGCGCGGCGCGACCTCGCACCCCGCGGCAGGCCTGCCGACAGCGGGCGTGGAGCTCACGGCGGGCCCCCGGCCGGGTCGCCAGGTGGAAGAACAGCTCGTCTCCGACGGCGTCGAGTCGGCGGGAGAGCTGCGGGGGCGCGACGCCGAGCAGCGCCGCCACGCCGCGCTGGAGGTCGCCCTCGGAGAGCGCCGGCAGCAGCCCACGCAGCCCGGCGAGCACGCGGTGACCGGCGCCGCCGCGGAGCTCGGCCCGCCGAGCGCGCTGTCGTCGCGAGCCGCGGGCGGCGTGGTCGACCCGCTCGCGGCTCGGCAGCGGGTGGTCGACCACCGCCTTCGCGTCGACGATCCCGGGGCCGAACTCGTCCTCGGGCAAATGCGGGCTGGACCGCGCGGTGTCGTCGAGCACCAACCGAAACGCGTCGGCGAGTCGCCCGCCGTAGCGGGCTTCGAGGGCATCGCGGCCGTGCCGCGCCATCCACAACGCGCACACCCCGGCCACCGCCGCGGTCGCGTACGAGGTGCCGCTGCTGCGCCCGATCCGGTAGTGCGTGACCCCGGCGGCGTCGCGTTCGACGAAGGCGCGCCAGACGCTCTCCCCGGGTGCGCAGATGTCGATCGCGGCGCCCCGCGACGACCCGCTCCAGGGCCGCCGCTCGGCGTTGGTCGCCGCGCACGCCACCACCTCGGGGTAGCGCGCGGGCCACACCACCGGCCGGAAGGGGACGTCGTTGCCGGCGGCGGCGATGAGCACCATCCCGCGCTGCGCGGCGGCGGCGATCACCGCCCGGGTGCGCCGGCTGGGAAGCGGCCCCCCGAGGCTCATCGACACGATCGGCAGGTCCTCGGCCACGGCGTGCTCGACGGCCCGGCGCACGCTGCGCCACGAGAAGTGCACCACTCCGTTCGAAACCCGGAGCGGCACGACGCTGGCGTCCGGCGCGACCCCGCTCACGAAGAGCGGTCGAGCCGCGCCGCTCTCGCCGCAGATCGCGTCCCCGTCGCACGCGGGGAGACCCGCATCCCGGGGGCCGGGCGGGCCGACGATCACACTGGCGGTGGCGGTGCCGTGGCCCGGCCCGCCGAAGTTCCAGCCGTCGTCCTCGAGCTCGGCGCGGGCGTCGTCGTCTTCGGGCTCCGCGTAAACGTCGCGATCGCGGGTCGTGTCGACGCTCCCGGCCTCCCAGATCTCGGGGTGTTCGGTGTACCCCGTGTCCGGGTGGGCGATCGCGATGCCTTCGCCGCGGGTGTCGGGCCAAACCTCGTCGGCGCGAATCTGCCGCACGCTCCAGTCGCAGTCGGAGGACGCCACGAGCGGGGCGCCCCCGAAGAGCGCGAGACGCCGGGCGTGTGTGGGGAGCTCGCGGATCGACTCGGAGTCGGGGTGGAAGAAGACGAACTCGGGCTCGGCGTCGAGGACCCCGGGCTGGCGGCGCAGGCGATGGGTCGCCTCCCAGGCCTCGGCAGCGCTCGGCGCCGCGCCGCGGGGCACGAGCTCGTAGGGCGCGCGGTCGGCGGGGCCGAGGGGATGGGTGGGCTCGAGGGCGGTGTAGTCGCGCGCCCATCGCGGGCCCAGCGCCGCCCGCGCTGCGCGGTCGAGCGTCGCGTAGACGTCGCCCCGTGCAGCCACCTCGACCGAGAAGGCGTCGAAGCGCGGGCGGGGCACCTCGCCGGTGCCGAGGATGCGCCGGATCATCGGCTCGGCAACGCGCTCTTCTTGCCGCCGCACCGTTCGGCGGGTGAAGCCCGCCCGCGAGCGAGCGGCGTGACGCCGGAGGGAGTCGCCCTCGGGCGAGTGGTATTGCTCGTGGCGACCGGTCTCCGGGTCGAAGAATCCGATATAGCCGCCGGGGGCGACGCCAAAGGACGCGAGCGGGCGCTCCTCGTCCCCGAGGAAATCGTTGCGCGAGCCCTCCTCGTCTCCTTCGGTGAAGTAGAGGGGCAGCACGAAGTTCGACACCTCGACTCCGTCGATCTCGTAGCTCTGGGCCTGGACCGCGTCGCAGAGCTCGTACCAGTGGTAGACGCTGCGGCTGGGGTCTTCGGGGTGGGGGCCGCGGGCCAGGAGGTTCGCCTCCGGGTCCATCGCCAGCTCGAGGGCCTCGTGGGAGAAGGTCACGGTCCACGGCTCGCCGAGCTCCTCGGCGAGCTCAGTGAAGACGACGCCAAAGGGAATCCCGCGGTAGTTGAGGTCGTGGTAGCCGAGGGCGTCGGCCTGATCGACCTCGTCCCAGAGATAGAGGATGGCGTCCCCGCGCAGCTCTTCGGGGTGGCTGCGGTCGGGGCGCCGGCCGATCGGCCCCTCGAGCCGGAGCTGGGCGTGGCGGTGCCAATGCCGCGCAAAATCTTCGGAGAGCTGCCGGTTGACTGCGCGGATCACCTCCTGCACGTCGGCGTCGATGTAGTTCGAGAGATTGACGACGGTGATGATCACAGCGGCCCCCTTCGCCTCGGCGACGAGGCTCGTCGACTCCGACGAGCCTCTATCCGGAGAATCCGTACTCCCGCTCGACCCGGGCGACGCGGATCGAGTAGCTCGCGTACCACTGCTCGCGGCCGCGCCGTTGCGCCGCGAGGTGCTCCACGTGCTGTTTCCAGCCGGCGATGGCCGCCTCGTCGCGCCAGTAGGACACGACGATCTCGCCGCCGGCCGCTTCGCGGGCGAACTCGATCCCCAGGTAGCCGGGCATCCCCGCGGCGAGCTCGGCCATGCGCGCCACGGTCGCGTCGTAGTCGCGCATGTCGTCGGCCGGGTTGGCGACGAAGATCACGGCGTAGTAGGGCGGGGCCGGGGTCTTGCTGATCTGCGGCACGGCGCGCTCCGATGCTCCCGCGGCGATCCGGGTGCCGGGGGGGCGGGTCGACGTTTCACCCAACGTGGGCAGTTTGCTTCCGTCTGGCGCCACCGCCAGCCCGCACCGCGTGCGCAACCCGCGCCGCAAGCGCCCGGCGGGTCGAAGACCGGGCCGGGTCGGTGCTGCCGGTACGATCCTTGCTCGTACTGGGTGACGACCCTCTGCCCGACACGGGAACACCGGACTCATGCTGCGTCGCCCTTTCCTCCCCCTCTGCCCTGCCCTCGTGCTCCTGGCCGCGCTCGCGGCGGGCTGCGCGTCGTACGACCTCGTGCAGCTCCCCCAGCGCAAGGCCGACCTCTATCCCCTGGCCGAGGAGAACCGCGGGGTGTGGCTCGCGGTCGACGCGATCACCCAACCCCGGCGCTCCCGCAAGTTTTTTGGCGCCAACCTCGCGCGTCACGGGATCTACCCGGTCGAGATCGTGGTCACCAACCGCGGCCCGGTGCGGGTGAGCGTCGGGCCGGCGGACGTTTTCGTCGTGCGGGGCAAGGACGTCATCGACCCGATCCCCCTCGACTCCGTGGGACGGGTGGTGAAGGATCGTCTCGGCGTCGTGACCGGCGGCACCTCGAAGCGCATCGACCAGTTTCTGTCCGAGCTGAGCTTTCGCGAGACCGTCCTCGCCCCGGGGCAGAGCTACCACGGCGTGATGTTCTTCGACACCGGCGAGGAGCCCTCGCTGGGCTTTACGCGCTTCTTTCAGGTGGCACAGCTCTACCCGGAGCCCAGCTTCTACCTCACCGCCGCGGTCACCGACCTCGGCCAGCACCAGCGGATCGGCTTCGGGCCGTTCGGGGTGTTTCGCTAGCCGGCCAACGGGGCGGGTCGCGTCCCAGCAACCTCAGCGCGAGACCTTCGGCGTGTTTCGCTAGCTGCCCAACGGGGCGGGTCGCGTCCCAGCAACCTCAGCGCGAGACCTTCGGCGTGTTTCGCTAGCTGATCGACGGATCTCCTCGAGCCCGGCGAGCACCGGCGCGCGCGGCTGTGCTATGAGGCTGGCCGATGCGACGCCTCCCCGCCGCCGTAGCCCTGTTCGCCACGCTGCTAATCGCCTCGGGAGCCGCCGCCGCCGAGTACGGCTACCCGGTCCGCGACCCCTATCTGGCGACGGTGATCGGCACTGCGCGCGCCGACCGGGCAGAGCTCCCCGCGAAGGTGCCCGAGCGCATCCGCCGGATCACACGCTTCCCCGACCGCGAGGCCCCGCGCACCTTCTTCGACCGCGACGCCTTTGCCTACACGCTCTCCGCCCAGCGCGTGGAAGCTCCGCTGATGTTCGTGATTGCGGGCACGGGCGGCAGCCACCGCGCGGGAAAGATGCGCTTTCTCCAGCGCGCTTTCTTCGACGCCGGCTACCACGTGGTTCTGCTCTCCTCCCCGACGGCTCCCGACTTCGTCCTCACCGCGTCGGAGGCCTCGATGCCGGGCTGGATGGAGGCCGACGTGGCCGACCTCTACGCCGTGATCCAGGCGGTGCGCGACGACCTCCCGGGGCGCGTGGCGGTGTCGCGTGTCCTCCTCTCGGGGTACAGCCTGGGCGCGAGCCAGGCGGCCTTTCTCGGGGCCCTCGACGAGGGGGAGGGCGCGATTGGCTTCGAGCGCATCCTGCTGATCAACCCCTCGGTCAATCTCTTCACGTCGGTGCGGATCCTCGACGGGCTCTTCGACAAGGGGCTGCCCGACGGGCCCGCGAGCGCCGAGCGCATCATCACGGGGCTCCTCGAAGAAGTGTCGGCCTACACCCGTGAACAGCGCGGCGTCGAGCTCGACAGCGAGCTCCTCTACCGGGTGGCCGAGCGGATGATCGCCGAGGGCCGCGAACCGAGGCGAGAGACGCTCAAAGGGATGATCGCGGCCGTGTTCCGTCTCGCGTCGGCCAACATCGTCTTCACGGCCGACGCGCTCCAGGGCGGCGGGCATGTGGTCGAGCGCGGCGCACCACTCGGGGTCACCGCCTCTCTCACGGTCCCCTTCAAACGCTCCGCCCGCTGGCCCTTCGAGCGCTACGTCGACGATCTGCTCGTCCCGTTCTGGAGCGCGCGCGACGCGCGTCTCGACAAGGACGCGCTGATCCGCGCCTCCGACCTCGCCGCGATCCGCGAGTTTCTCGCCCGCGCGAGCCACGTCGGCCTCATGACCAACGCCGACGACTTCATCCTGTCGCCGGCAGACCTCGTGTTCCTGCGCGAGACCTTCGGCGACCGCGCGACGATTTATCCGACGGGCGGCCATTGCGGCAACTTGCAGCACCGCGAGAACGTGGCGGCCATGCTCGAGTTCTTCGAGGCGCCGCGGCCGTGAGGGCAAAACGCTGGTGCGTCGCTGTGCTCGCGGTGTGGCTCCTTCTCCCGGCGGCCGCCGCAGCCCAGCCCGCTGCCCCGCCCCTCGAAGACCCCGGGCCCGGGCTGATCGACCGCCACGACCCCTGGGAGGGGATGAACCGCGGCATCCACCGCTTCAACCAGGGCTTCGACCGCCAGGTGTGGAAGCCGGTGTTGCGCGGCTACCGCTTCGTCTTCCCGTCCTTCGTCCGTCAACGCTTCTCGAATTTCTTCGGGAACCTCGGCCAGGTGACGATCTTCACGAACTCGGTGTTCCAACTGAGCCCGCGCAAGTCGGCGGGCACCTTGGGTCGTTTCGTGGTGAATTCCACCGTCGGGATCGCGGGGTTTTTCGACCCGGCGACGCGCTTCGGGCTCACGAGCTACAACGAGGACTTCGGCCAGACCCTCGGCCACTACGGGGTGGGCCCGGGTCCCTTCCTCATGCTGCCGATCCTCGGGCCCTCCTCGACCCGCGACGCGTTCGGCATCGTCGTCGACCGCGCGACGGTGGCCGCGATCTCGCACTTCGCCTTCGGCAACCCGATCAGCGACCGCCCCTATCTCTACTCGGTCTTCGTGCTCCAGGCGGTCCAGCTCCGAGACGACACCCCGTTTCACTTCGGCGAGCTCGGACCCTTCGAGTACGACCTGCTGCGGTTCTTCTACCTGGAGCACCGCGAGCTGCTCGTGAGCCAGTAACGAGGGCCCGGCGGCCGATGGGGCGGCGCGTCTCCGGTCGGTCTCCGGCGGGCCGCCGCGGCGTCTCGTCGGGCTCAGCGCCCGGGGGTGCTCTCGCGCCAGTCCTCGCGCAGGCTCCGCAGCGCGCCGTTCCAGAGCCTCCCGGGCTCAGCGTGGGGGACGGTGCCCGGAGCGGGGCGGTCGGCGAGGGCGAGGAGACCGTTGCCGATCTCGCCGGCGGCGGCTCCCGGCACGACCATCAGGGCGCGGAGACCGAAAAAGGGCACCCCGAGGAATCGGGTGACCTCATCGAAGGCACCCTGGGCGCGGGTGTCGGGCTGTGACACGAGGGCGGGGGCGTAGAGGTCGAGCGCGCCGTCCGATCCGCGGGAGGCGACCTCGGTCTCCGGTGCCCCGTCGCGATCGTCGGGCGAGGCCGACACGGCGTCTCCGATCGCGAGCGCCAGCGCCGTCGTGATGGCCACCGTCGTGATTCGGGAAATGCCGCGCATAGTCGCTCCTCCGTGCTCCCGCTGGCTGCGGCGCGCCGGGCCACAGCGCACAGCGGGTGGGGCTCGGCTGATTGTATAGTGTCGCGCCGGGTCGCCAAGACGCGAGCGGTCTCGCGCCGGGACGCGCGCCCGCGTCTTCATCTCACGCGAGGAGAGGCTCATGACCGCCACCCCCGACCCCCAGCGGGAGCGTGTCCTCGTCGACGGCGCCTGGCTCGAGAGCCGGCTCGACGACGCGTCCCTGCGGATCTACGACTGCACGACCTTCCTGCGCCCTCCCCGGCCCGGCGACGGCCCCTACCACCCGGTGGCCGGTCGCGCGGAGTACGACGAGGCGCACATCCCGGGTGCGGGTTTTCTCGACGTGCCGGGCGAGCTCTCCGATCCCACGTCGCCGCTCCACTTCACGATGCCCGACGAGGCGCAGCTCGTCGCGGCGTTCTCGCGTCGCGGGATCGGCCCCGGCCACCGCGTGGTCCTCTACAGCGCGGGTCACATCATGTGGGCCACCCGGGTGTGGTGGATGTTGCGAACGCTGGGCTTCGACGACGCGGCGGTGCTCGACGGCGGGTGGGACAAATGGATCGCCGAGCGCCGCCCGGTCTCTACAGAGGCCTGCGCCTACCCCCCGGCCTCTTTCGCGGTGGGGGAGCGGCGGTGTCTCTTCGTCGGGCGCGACGAGGTCGGGGCCTCCCTGGGCCAGTCGGGCGCCTGTCTGATCAACGCCCTCCACCCCGACTACCACCGCGGGGACGGCGAGAGCCGTTACGGCCGTCCCGGGCGGATCCCGGGGAGCGTCAACGTCCCGGCGCTCCAGCTCCTCCGGGAGACCCACGACTTCGTCTCTCTGGAGGAAGCGGAGCGTCATTTCGACGCCGTCGGGGCCGACCGGGCGGACCGGATCGTCACCTACTGCGGCGGCGGCATCTCGGCGACGGTCGACAACTTCATGCTCTACCGACTGGGCTACGACAACGTCGTCACCTACGACGGCTCGATGGGCGAGTGGGCCGCCGATCCCGACCTGCCGATCGAGCGGGGCGCGCCCGGCGCCTAGGCTCCGCCGCCGTCGAGGGGCCTGCGCATAAAGACGCGGTGATCGGGGCGCAATCCGATCCGCGCCTCGGCAGCGACGAGGGCGCGCTGATCGGGGTGGAGCCCTTCGGGCGGCACCGCCTCGAACCCCCGGCTCGCGTAAAAGGGCGCGTTCCACGGAACATCGCGGTACGTCGTCAAGGTGAGGGCGGGGTGTCCGACGCCCCGTGCCCACCGGCACACGGCTTCGACGAGCGCTGCGCCGATCCCGCTCCGCCCGTGCTCGGGGTGCACGTCCAGCTCGTCGAGGTGGGCGCAGCCGGCGACGAGCTCGACAAAGGCGAACCCGACTGGACGATCCTCGATTGCCGCGACCCATAGGTGTCCCGCCGCCCGCGCCTCGGCGAAGTCGGCGAGCGTCGTGGCGTCGCCTTCAACCGCTGCGGCGTAAGGGGTGTCTGCGAAGAGGGCGCTCGCCGCCCGCTCGATGTCGGGGAGGGCGTCGAGGTCGTCGGCTCGCGCGAGGCGGATCGTGTAGCGCCTGTCCATGTCCTCGGCCTCCTGCAACCGCCACATTCCCGCGCAGCGATTTCTGCTCGATCGCGGGATTGATCTCTCATTCAACAAGAAGAAACGATGTGCTGTCTACGGGGCAGCCCTGGCTCAAGCCGCGTCCTTCGACGTCGCGCCCCGATCGCCCCGGGCGCTTCGACGCCGCCCGGGCCAGGAGGCCCCTCGCCCGCGCCCGGGATTGCCGCCGGCGGCTTCTCCCGGAACCATTGGGGGCCCGGGGGCGCCCCCCGGGCCCACCCGCGGAGCGCGCCATGCCCCTCGAGACCGCTGTGATCGGCAGCTACCCGCAACCCGCCTGGCTGGTCGACCGCGATCGGTTGATGGAGAAGGTCGTGCCCCGGGTGCCGGCGCGGGACATCTGGCGGGTCGACGCCTCGCTCCTCGAGGAGGCCCAGAACGACGCGACCCTGCTGGCGATCCGCGACCAGGAGCGCGCCGGGGTCGACGTGGTCACCGACGGCGAGATGCGTCGCGAGTCCTACTCGAACCGCTTCGCCAATGCCCTCGAGGGCATCGACACCGACACGCCCTTCCTGCGCCGGGTCCAGGGCTTCGAGTTGCCGCTCCCCCGGGTCGTCGGGCCGATCCGCCGGCCCGGTCCGGTGGAGGTGGAGGACCTGCGCTTCCTGCTCCGCAACACCGAGCGTCGCGCCAAGATCACGCTTCCGGGCCCCTTCACCCTGAGCAAACAGGCGAAGGACGAGTACTACGGTGACCCCGGGGCGCTCGCGATGGCCTACGCCGACGCCGTCAATGCCGAGGCCCGCGACCTCGAAGCGGCGGGCGCCGCGGTCATCCAGCTCGACGAGCCGTGGCTGCGCCAAGACCCGGACGGTGCCGCCCGTTATGCCGTGGCGGCGATCGACCGCGCCCTCGACGGGGTGAACACCACCACCGCGGTCCACCTCTGTTTTGGCTATGGCTTCGTCGTCTCGCGGGAGAAGCCCAAGGCGTACGCCTTTCTCTCCGGGCTCGCGGACTGCGCGGTCGACCAGATCTCGATCGAAGCGGCGCAGCCCCACCTCGACCTCGGTGTCCTGCGAGATCTCTCCGAGAAAACGATCCTGCTCGGAGTGGTCGATCTGTCGAGCAACGAGGTCGAGAGCGTCGACACGCTGGCGGAGCGCATCCGACGCGCCCTGCCCTATGTCGACGCTGAGCGTCTCGTCGCGTCGCCGGACTGTGGGATGAAGTACCTGAGCCGCGACGCGGCCTACGGAAAGCTGTGCGCGCTCGTCGAGGCGAGCGCCCGAGTGCGCGCCGAGCTGGCTTGACCAGCGGGTTGACGAGAAGGCTACGGGGCGCGATCGCGGTGGACTCGGTGAGCGCTCTCCCGGGGAATCGCGCGCGCGACGCGCCCGCATTGATTCGCGGAGGATCGTCGTCTCGACCTGGGCGTCCGCTCATCGCGGCGCTCGGGCCGGCGGGCTCTCGTCCTCCGGTCTCCCGGATGGTGTCGGCTGCTCCCGGTTGCGAACGACCTCCCCGTACTCGAGCCGCCTTCTCCGACGAACCGACCGACTCGACGTCCGCGGACCATTGGGCCGGACAGGGCGGCTGCCTTCTCGCTCCTCCGCGGCTCGTTCGGTCCTCTTCAGCATAGACGACGCGGCCCCGCGCGTGGGCGCAAATCTCGCGGCTCGCGGTCGTTCTACCGCTCGGTCGGAAGCGACGGCGCCGTCTCGGCCTCGGGGCCGCGCAGCATGGGGACGAAGCGCACCGGAAAGATCGACTCGACCTCGACTTGGTCCTCGCGACGGGTGTGCACCTGGAGCTCCTGGAACGCGTCGCCTACCGGGATCACGAGACGCCCCCCGACCGCGAGCTGGTCGAGGAGACGCGGGGGCACGACCGGCGGCGCCGCCGTGACGACGATCGCGCGGAAGGGAGCGCGCTCGGGCCAACCCCGGTAGCCGTCTCCGGTGCGGGTGCGGACGGCGCCGTAGCCCAGACGCTTGAGGGTGGCCGCGGCCCGCTCGGCCAACGGGGCCACGAGCTCGATCGAATACACCTCTGCGCCGAGCGCGGCGAGCACCGCGGCCTGGTAGCCCGAGCCGGTGCCGACCTCGAGGACGCGGTCACCCGGCGCGACCCGCGCGAGCTCACTCATCACCGCGACGATGTAGGGCTGACTGATCGTCTGGTCGTGGCCGATCGGCAGCGGATGGTCGCGGTAGGCGGCCGCGCGCAGATCGCGCGGAACAAATTCGTGACGCGGGACCTGCCGCATCGCCGCGAGCACCCGCGGGTCGCGCACACCGCGGGCCTCGATCTGGTCGGCGACCATCCGTTCGCGCTCCTGGTCCTCGCCGCCCCGGGCCGCCAACCCGGCCAGCGCGGCGGAGATCAACACGGGTAGCGAGAGCAGCCGGCGCCACACGATCCCAGACTAGCGCCCCCCGGAGCCCCGGCGATGCGCGACCCCTCAGCCGTGGGGATACGAGCGCCACAGATACTGCGCCCAGCGCCGGCGGTCTTCGGGGATGAGCGCCGGGCCGACCGCGCGGCGGAGCCGACGCATGAGGCGCCCCCGGGCGTAGCGGCGAAGGCCGTGGGCCGCGCGAAACCAGCCCTGCACCCCCGCGCGCAGACGCTCCGAGGCCTCGCGGTGGAGCACGCCGGCGTCGCCCGTGAGCTCCGCCAGGTGAAACGCCTCGGCAAAGAACCCGTAGCCGCAGAGCGCGACGATGTGGCGACGGATGGCGGCCGCGTCGCCCGCCTCGACCAGGGCCCGTTTGGCGCGGACGTAGACCGCGTCCACATGCCACACCCGCGCCGAGATCCGCGGGCAGTTCGAATAGACGCCGAAGACCTCGCGGTGGTAGCCGCCGCGGCGCCCCTCTCGGGCGAGGTGGGCGCGCTCGGGGCGGAGGTCGAGCACTTCGAAGCCGCGCTCGGCGAGGAAGCCGCTGAGCTCGGTGAAGGTGGGCTGTCCGCGGTAGACCTCGAGCAGGTTGGCCTCGGTCTCGATCAGCGTCGTGTGCGCGAGGCGGTCGCCACACCCTTCGAGGATCTCCTGCTCGGCGCCCTGGGCGTCGAGCTTCACGAGGTGCGGACCCGACTCGCCGCGCTCGTCGAAGACGTCGTCGAGACGCCGCGTCTCCACCGTCTCGCTGCGGTAGGGATGGACGTCGCGGGTGTCGAGATAGTCGGCGGCGTCGCCCTCGAGGTGGAGGCGGAGCAACGAGGCGCCGGTGGCAGTCGCCGGAACGTGGAGCTCCCGGCGTCCGCCGCGGCCAGAGAGGGCGACCGGCAGCACCGTCCAGCGCTCGGGGCACTCCGCGGCCGCGAAACGCGCGGCGAGCTCGCGGAAGGCGGGGGGATGCGGCTCGAAAGCGACGAAGTGGGCGACGGTCTCGAAGGGGCGCCAGTGGTCGGGAATGCCGCGGGCGGCCCCCACGTCGACGGCGACGAGGGGCACCCCGTCGAGGATCGCGTGGGCGAAGGGGCGGTGGGCGCGCTCGCGATCCCGGCCCGGCCTTCGCCCCCGCATGTCAGCGCGGACCGCCGAGGGTGCGACGCACCCAACGGCGCGCCTGCCGTCGAATCCGCCGCGCCGCCGAGGGAGCTTCCTTGTAGCCGATCTGGAGCGCAAAGCGCGTGCCCTCGCGGACCAGCCCGCCGCGGTGCACCCCCCGGTCGCCGTCGAAGGCGATGCAGTTGGCCTCCCGCGAGGGAAAGACCTGCTCACCGGCCAGTAGACGGGCGGCGAGAGACGATCCGTCGAGAACGTCGTCGCCGAAATGACTGGTCGCCCGCAGCGGCGCGGGCAACCGCATGAAGCCTTCGCGCACGCCGGGGTCGGCGACGTAGGGCCGGTAGCGCTCCGCCGCGTCGGGGTGACGGCGACACCACACCCGGTGTCGTCCCTGGTCGAGCGCCTTCGCCATCGCCGTCGCGACGGCGGAGCGCCTCCAGCGGTGGCTCCCGGCGACGAACCCGAAGGGGCCGTTCTCCATCTCGACCGGGCTCAGGTAGAGGATCGTCTTGAGCGTGCGGTGGGAGTGGTCGTTGTGAAAGTAGGCGCAGCGCCCAGTCGTCACACCGGGGAGACCGTAGGGGCTCTGCCACCAAGTCTGGCTCGCTCCCGAACGCTCGAGGGTCGCCCAGTCGACGCGCAGGGGATGGCCGTCGTAGAGCGAGAGCCCGCGCAGCACCCCGGTGTCGCGGACGAGGGCGAGGATCGCGTTCCACAACGCCCCCTGTTGGGGAACGTTGCGCTGGTGTCGCGGCGCCGGTCGCTCCACGGCCGCGGCCTCGAGCTCGCGGAAGAGCGGCGCGGCAAGGCGCTCGATGGCCGCGACGCGGCCCGGATCCGCACGGGTGGCGTAGACCCCCGCTTCCCCCAGACGGGTCGCCGCGGGGTTCGCGCCGTCTTCGCGTCCCCCCGCGTCTCGGCGCTCGGCGCGTCGCCGCGAGCTCGCGTAGCAGGCGTAGTCGAAGAGGGTGGGCCGCAACGCGGCCTCCGCTGTCCGGAGAGCCTCGCGCTCGATGCCCGCCGTGCCCACGCTGCGGAGCGCGATCTCGACGAGCTCGCGGAGCCCGTCGTCGACTTCGGCCCGGAAGAGCGCGTCGATCCGGCGTTTGCTGCTCCCGAGCGCACCGCCGCTCGCGATGCGAAGCGCGGCGTCGAGCTCGGCGAGCAGCTCGCGGACGGCCAGGTCTTGCTCGCGAGGCCCGGTCGCGTAGTGGAGGTAGGCGGGGTGCCGCTCGTAGTCGACGGCGGGGAAGCTCGGCGGCGAGACCGGCGCCTGGGTCGTCTCCACCCGCGGGTGCGCTTGCGTCACGGTGCGGCCACTCTAGGAGTCGTCACCCCCTCCGTCGAGGTCTGGCGCGGACCCCGGCCCTGGGCGAGATTCCGGAATCTTTCCGGGCTATTGCGCGGCGAGGTGCCGCGGGATGGAGCCGCCGGGCGACCGCCCGCCGGCTCAGGCGGCGAGCGCGCGGGCCCGGACGAGCCCGACCACACAGGCGGCGGCGGCAGAGACGCAGTAGAAACCGATCGAGACCACGGGATCACCCTCCAAAGACGATGCCCCTGTTCCATCGGTCCACAACGCGTTTGCCTGGTGGCTTTTCGACGACGTCTCGCACGTTGCGCGCCCGCTGCGTCCGCGTTGCCGACGAACCGCCCGCTTCCGGACCCGATGGCTCCTGAGCGGGGCGGTGGGGCGCCGCCCGAGTACGTGCGCCGCGAGCGCAGCGCACGGCTCGGCGTGTCGACCAAGCTCTACCAGGGATTGGGCGCGATCCCGGACACGGTGAAGAACTGGGTCTTCACCACCTTCATCCTCCTCTATTACAACCAGATCCTCGGCATCGACGCCGTGCGGGTGTCGGTGGCGCTCGCCATCGCCCTCGTCTTCGACGCCGTCACGGACCCCCTCGTCGCGTCCTACTCCGACAATCTCTCGACCCGCTGGGGGCGTCGGCACCCGCTCATGCTGCTCGCCTCCCTCCCCCTCGGCGCGGCACTCTTCGCGATCTTCGTACCACCGCCCGGGCTCTCGCCGACCGGACTCTTCTTCTGGCTGCTCGGCTTCACCGTGCTGACCCGGGGGCTGATGACGCTCTTCTTCGTGCCCTGGGCCGCGATCGCCGCAGAGCTCTCCGACGACTACCACGAGCGCACCTCGGTGATGTCGTACCGCTTCGCGGTGGGCTGGACCGTCGGGGTGAGCTTTCCCTTCTTCGTGTTCTCGGTGCTGATGCCCGGGACCGAAGCGCAGCCGGTCGGCCAGCTCAACCCCGCCGGCTACCCGTGGATGGCGCTCTGCGCGGGGCTCCTGCTCAGCGTCGGCGCCCTCGCGACCACCCTCCTCACCCGTCGCGAGATTCCCTACCTGCGTCAGCACGCCACGCCGGCCGCGGCGTTCGACATCCGCCGGGTCGTCGGCGAGCTCGCCCAGGCGCTGCGCAACCGCCAGTTCGCCCTGGTCTTCGTGGTGGTGTTGCTCTCGGCGGCGATCGGCGGCACCACCGCGAACATCGGTGTCTACATGATGACTTTCTTCTGGGGGCTCACCACCGAAGACCTGCGCTGGTTTCCGCTCGCCGCGATCGGCGCCATCGCCGCCTTTCCCTTTGTCGCGGCGGTACAGCGGCGCTGGGACAAGAAACACATCGTGCTCGCCTGCGCGATCGTGAGCCTGCTCGACGGGATCGCCCTCGTGAATCTTCGTTTTCTCGGCGTGCTCCCCGAGAACGGCGACCCCCGTCTCCTGGTGATCCTCGTCTCGATGGGCGCCTTCGGCGCCGCGGTCGCCGTGATCCAGGGGATCATCGGCGCCTCCGTGGTGGCCGACATCCTCGACGACCACGAGCTCCGCACCGGCTACCGACAGGAGGCGATGTTCAACGCCGCGCTCTCCTTTTCGGGCAAGGCGATCTCGGGTCTCGGCATCATCCTCGGCGGGGTGATCATCGAGCTCGTCGCGCTCCCGACCCAGGCGACGCCCGCGGAGGTCCCGCCCGACACGATCTTCCGTCTCGGACTCGTGGTGGGCGTGCTGCTGCCCCTGCTCTATCTGATCCCGATCGCGCTGTGGACGCGCTACCGCATCACCCGGGAGGCCCACGCCGAGATCCAGGCGCGGCTGCGTGAGCGCAAGCAGACGCCGGTGCCGGCGTCCGACTGAGCGACCGGGTCGCGAGGCCGCGCCACCCTACCCTCGGTCCGGAACCTCGGGTCGAGGGTCCGTGCTATACCCGCCGCCCACGAGACCCGAGACCCCGAGCCCCGAAGCGACCCGATGCCCGCACCGACCCCGTCCCCGGATCGTCAGCCGGGCTCGCTCCTGATCCTCCTGGTCACCGTCTTCATCGACATGGTCGGCTTCGGGATCATCATCCCCTTCATCCCTTTCTGGGCGGAGCGCTTTCAGGCGACGCCGACCCTGGTGACGCTGCTCTTCTCCACGTTCTCCTTCGTGGCGTTCTTCTTTTCGTTTTTCTGGGGATGGGTGAGCGACCGGTGGGGCCGGCGGCCGGTGCTGCTGATGAGCCTGACGGGCTCGGTGGTGTCCTTCGTGTGGCTGGGCTTTGCCGAAGCGCTGTGGATGCTCTTCGCCGCGCGGGCGGTGGGGGGCGCCTTTGGCGCCACGGTGCCCGTCGCCCAGGCCTACGTGGCCGACATCACCGCCCCCCACGAGCGCGCCCGCGGGATGGGGCTGATCGGCGCGGCGTTTGGCCTGGGCTTCGTCCTGGGCCCGGCGATCGGCGGGCTCCTGGCCGGGGGCGACGCCGGCGACCCGAACTTCCGGGCGCCCTTCCTCGCGGCGGCCGCGGTCTCGGCGGTGTCGGTGCTGGTGGGGCTGGTCCTGCTCCCGGAGCCGACGCGTCACGCCGCGCGTCCGCCCGAGACGCGGAACCTCCGGGAGCGGCTGCATTCCTTCTCCGTCGTCATGGGGCACCCCTCGGTCGTGCTGCCGCTGGCGATCATCCTGATGATGGCCTTCGTCATGGGGGGGCTGGAATCGACCTTCGCCCTGTGGACGGAACGGGCCCACGCGTGGGGACCGCGGGAAACCGGCTTTTTCTTCGCCTACATCGGGGTGCTCCTCGTCATCACCCAGGGTGCGCTGGTGGGCTGGGTCAGCGAGCGTATTGGTGAAAAGCGCACCGTGCCGGTGGCGGTCGCGGTGATGGCGCTGGGGATGGGGACGATCCCGTGGGCGGACAGTCTGGCGCGGGTGCTCGCGAGCAGCGCGGGGATCGCCGTGGGCTTCGGTCTCGCCAACCCGATGACCAGCAGCCTCGTCTCGCGCAATACGCCGGAACACATCCAGGGCGCGGTGCTCGGCGCCTCCCAGTCGGGACAGTCGCTGTGCCGCATCGTCGGACCGATCACGGCCGGGGTGCTCTTCGACGCCTTCGGCCGGGACATGCCCTATCACGTCGGCGGTGCGGTCCTCGCGGTGGCCGTCGCGGTGGCGGTGATGAGCGTGTCGGTGGTGCCCGCCGAGCGCGACGCCGGCGTGTGAGGACGCCGGGCGCACAGGTCTTTAGAACAGCGCTCCCCGCGCTCGGAGTGCTGGTGCTGCTCGCCCCCGACGCCCCCGGCTTCGACGTGATCGCCCACCGCGGCGCCTCGGCCCACGCCCCCGAGAACACCCTCGCGTCCTTCGACGCGGCGCTCGCACAGGGCACCACCCACCTCGAGCTCGACGTCCAGCTGAGCCGCGACCGCGAGGTGGTCGTGTTCCACGATCGCGACCTCGCGGAGAAGACCGGGACGCCCGGCGCCGTGGGCGAGCACTCCTGGAGCGCGCTGCGCCGGCTCGACCTCGCTCCCTGGTTCCGCGCCGAGCACCCCGACGCCGCGCCGATCGCGGGCGAGACGACCCTCGCGAATCTGGACGCGGTGTTCGGGCGCTTTGGCAGCGCGCCGCGCTACCACGTGGAGCTCAAAGGACGCGATCCCGCGCTCCCGGGCCGCGTCGTCGAGCTGATCCGCGAGCACGGGCTCCGCGACCGGGTGCGGCTCACGAGCTTCCACCTCGAACAGCTGTTGCGGGCGCGCGAGGCCGAGCCCTCGGTCCCCCTGTGCTGGCTCCTGCCCCGCGCTGGGAGGATGCCCGTCGAGGGCGGGGCGGAGGCGCGAGACACGTGGCGACGCGCTCGGATCGAAGAGGCAGCCGAGCTCCGAATCGGCCAGGTGGGGATCCCGGCCCTCGAGGTCGACCGCGAGCTCGTCGTTTTCGCGGGCGAGCGCGGTGTCGACGTGCGGGCGTGGCGGGTCCCGGACCTGGCGGCGCTGGCGGCGGCGCGCGATGCCGGCGTGTCCGGCGCCACCGTCGACTGGCCCGCGCGCGCCCTCGAGTGGCTCGAGAGCGGGGACGACGCGTCGCGATAGGCGTCCGACGGAGGTCGCGATGACCCGCGAACGCGGCTTCGTCTCCTCGCCCTCGCCGACGGCGGGCCGCAACGGGGCGGGGTTTCATCTCTTGCAAGACCCCGGGGATGCGCGCGAGACGGTCGCGGGCCCCTGCTGGGGGGATGGCCACAGGACCCGGGATCGCGGCCCTAGCCCTCGGGACCCTCTGCCGAGACCGAGCGTACGGCGTCGCGCGGGGAGCGCCGCAGAGGTTCCACCCGCTCGAGACGGGCGAGCTCGTACTCGAGGAGGTCGAACGCGTGGAGCTCTTCGGGAACGACGAGCTCGGACACTACGGCGAGGCCGGCCGCGGGTGCGGTGAGCGCGACGGCAGCGCCCTGCAGGGCGCTGCGCAGAAAGCCCCGGCGTCCGAGCGCCGGGGCGCGAACGCCGGCGGCGAGAACGGCGGCCCCGCCGATCGCCGCGACGGCGCCACCCCGGTGGCTCCCGCGCCGCCGTGCGGCGCGCTCGCGTCCGTCGCGGAGCGCCTGCCGCGCCGCCGCGACCGCCTGGGGGTCGACCTGCGGCGCCACCACTCCGTCCCCGGCGACGAGGGCGACATCCGCGATCACGCCCGCGTGGTCGGAGTACGTCGCCGGCTCGCCGCCGAGGGTAAAGATCGCGTCGAAGGCGCGACGCGCCGCAAGGGGCACCCACCGCGTCTCTACCCCGTCCCGGGCGAAGATGTAGTCGACCCGGCGCGGCGTGTCGTGATTCCGGTAGGGGTTCTCGGGCAGCACCGTCGCCTCGGCGCGCCCTCGCTCTCGCGAGAGATCGCGCACGTGGGTGAGACCGTGCAGCACGGCGTAGCCGGTGTGGTCCTCGCGCATGTTGAAGTCACCGACGAGCAGCAGGGGATCCCGCACGCCGCGCATCGTCTTGGCGAGCTGCACGATCTGGCCCGCGCGGTGGCCGGAGTAGCCGTGGTCGACACGGCGCCCGTAGCGCGCCTGGAGGTGGGTGTTGATCAGGGTGAAGGGTCCGTCGGGGCCCGCGATCCGCAGCCGCGCAAAGCCCTTGCCGGCGAAGTAGTCGAGACGGGTGAGATGGGGCGGGCCGCCCAGGAGATAGCCCTCGAAGGCGGCGTCCAGGATCGGCCAGCGAGAGAGGACGAGGAGCCCGCTGCCGCTGAGGGCGCGGGGTCGATGCCAGTGATAGCGAAGCCCGCTGCGGCGCCCCGCTTCGACGAGGAGTCGCCGCGCGTCGCCCCGCCACACCTCTTGCAGCGCCACCACGTCGAGGTGGAGCGGGGGCAACGCGGCGCCGAGCTGCTCGATGCGCCCGGAGACCTGGTGGCCGATCGGCGCGGGCAGCGCCCAGGCGTTCAGGGTCGCGACGCGGAGGGAGATGGCGTCCACCGCGCGGGCTCCTAGTAGCGCAACCGCATCGTGATCCCGACGCGGCTCTGGGTGCCGTAGGCCCCGATGCGTAGTTTGTGGTGACGCAGACGCGGCTGGATCTCGACGCCGAGAGCCGGCTGCTTGTGTTTGCGGCCTCCCCAGACTCGATACGTGAGCTCGCGGCGTTTGATCACCACGCTGTTGCGGTACTCGAGCCCCCGTTTGCCCACGGCGAAGTGGTCGAGGGAGAGCTCGCGCGCAAGGGACTCGATACGCGAGGCCGCGGGGGGCGTTTCGGGCACGGGGAGAAGCGCGTGCACCGGGGTCTCCGGCGCGAACCCCGGCTCGGCGAACCGCGCCGCGGAGACCGGCGGGGGCGCGGCGATGGCGGGCGCCGACGGTGCTGCGGAGATCGCTGCGCTCGCGGTCTGCGTCGGCGCCGCGAGCGGGTGGACCGGTACGCCGGGATCCGCCGGAGCGGGCGCTGGTTGGGGGGTGGGTTCGGCGAGGCCCGTGGCGGGCCACGCGACGATCCAAGCAACAAAGAGGGGGCGGAGCGCCCCGCCGATTTCGAAGGCCACGGTGACACCTCCGATCTACGTCATCTGGTGTAGGTGCCGTCGACTCGGGTCGTGGTGTCGTTGCGCGCCGGCTGCCCGTCGCCCACATCCGGGACACCCGCGACCCGCCGCATCGCTGCGGCCCGACGCGCGTCGGGAGACCGGTCTCGCGCAACACGGGCGCAACGACATCGCCGGCCCGGCGCGAGAGCGGCGATCCAATCGGCCCCGCCCGGGTGGTAGAGTCGGTCCGTGGAAAACCCGATGGACGCGAGCCGACACCCGTCTCCCGCCGAGCGCGCCCGCGCGCTCCGCCCCACCATCCTCGCCGCCCGCGACTCGATCGAGACGGAGCGGCGGCTGGTCGACGCTGTCGTGGCGCCCGCGGTGGAGGCGGAGCTCTTTCGCCTCTTCGTCCCCGCCGACGCCGGAGGCCCGGAGACCGAGCCCCTCGCGGCCTACGCGGCCTACGAGGAGCTCGCCGCGGCGGACGCGTCGGTCGCATGGGTCGCCTGGAACAACGGGCTCCCGGCCGTGATCTCCCGGGGCCTCGACGCCGAGACCCGGGCCGAGATCTTTGGCGACCGCGGGGCGCTCTACGCCAACTCGACACGGCCCTCCGGCCGCGCCGTGGCCACCGCGGACGGGGTCCGGCTCTCGGGTCGCTGGTCGCTCGTGTCCGGCTGCGAGCTCGCGAGCTGGATCCCGTTGATGGCCCCCGTCTTCGAAGGCGAGAGCCCCCGCCTGCTGGGCGGTCGACCCGATGTGCGGATGTTCTTCGTACCGAAAGGCGACTACTCGATCCTCGACACTTGGTACACGGGCGGCCTGCGCGGTTCGGGGAGCCACGACGTCGTCGTCGACGACGTCTTCGTCCCCGAGGCCCGGGGCGTCTCGCCCTTCGCCCCGGCGCAGCTCGAAGGCCCACTCTTCGCCTTCCCCTTCGTCCTGCTCCTCGCCGGGGGGTGTGCCTCGCTGTGTCTCGGGATCGCCCGCTCCGCCTTCGAGACCCTGGTCGAGCTCGCGGCCGAGCGACCGCAGGTCGACCCGGGCGATCCGTTGCGCGAGCGCCCCGCGACCCACGTCGCCGTCGCCGACGCCGAGACACGTCTGGATTCGGCGCGGCTGCTGCTCCGCGACGCCTACACACGGATGTGGGAAGCCAGCGCCGAGCGCGTCCCCGACAACGCGCTCCGAGCGTCGGCCTGGCGCGCCGTCAGCCACGCCGCCACCGCGTCGAAGGAGGTCGTCACGCGGATGTTCGAGACCGGCGGCACCACCGCGCTCTACACCGACTCGCTCCTCGAGCGCTGCAACCGGGACATCTGGACGGTGACCCAGCACATCGTGCTCAATCCGATCTGGCGGGAGCAGGCCGGCCGGGTGCGTCTCGGGCTCTCGCCCACCCAGCCCCTCTTCTGACGCCGGGTCCTAGGGCAGCCGCCCCGCGACCGCGCGCCCCGAGGCGCGCAGCGGGTCGTAGCGGGTGAGCGCCCAGAGGGCCGGCTCGAGGGTCTTCTCGAAGTAGGTCGAGGTCTCGTCGTGGAGCCCGCCGACGGCGACCATCACCGCGACCGTCCCGCGACGCGCGACGTAGACGTTCCCGGTCTGCTGCCCCTCGACGATCGACTTGTAGACGGCGACCTCGTCGGGCCATGCGAGGGTCGGCGTTACCTCTACGAGCTCGCGGGCCCCGAGGCGTGCGCCCAGCACAAAGGAGCGGTAGGCGCTGTGCGCCTCGGCCTCCTTTGGGGTGAGAATCGCCTCGGTGTGGAGCACGAACTCGGTGTCCGCGCTCTCGGCGTGGTAGCGGTAGCTCAAGGTGTAGAAGCCCATCTGGGTGGTCTTCTCGAAGGTGTCGACCACCGGGACGAGCCCGCGCCCGTCGACCCACGCGGCGAAGTCCTCGACGGTGATCGCGGCGCGTCGGTCGGCGTCGGTCGCGGGCAGGGTCGTCGCGCAGGCCGTGGCGGCGAGGGCGGTGGCGCAGAGGAGGGGAACGAGCCTGGCCATGTTCCGGAGATCGACCGGTCGCACTCCGCGCTTGAACTCAGCAGGTGCGCGTCAGGACGACGGAGCGTTCCTCGAGGCCCGGCGAGTGGGGATACGCGGCCGCGGGCGTCTCGGGCCAGCGCCATCCGACGTCGAAGAGCGCGCGCATGCGGTCGAGCCCGCAGTGGTAGGGCGGCCCGGCGTCGTCGGCGGCCGCGCGGTGCATGAAGAGCGCGAGCATCCGCCCCCCTGGCGCGAGCCACCGGTGCAGCCGGGCGGCGTAGGCCTCCCAGTAGTCGGGGTGGAGCGCACAGAGACAGGTCTGCTCGTAGACCCCGTCGAAGGGGGTCGCGGGCTCCCACGAGAGCAGGTCCGCTTGCACGACGTCGAGGTCGACTCGTGCGGCAGCGGCGGCGGCGCGCAGCGCGCGGGCGGGGGTGGGCGCGATGTCGACGGCAGTCACCTCGGCGCCGGTCTCGGCGAGGGCGATCGCCTCGGCGCCGCGCCCCGCGCCGGGGACGAGGACGCGGCCGCGGGGCAACACCCCGTCGTCGCGCCAGGTGGCGAAGGCCGGGTGGAGACTGCCCCGCTCCCAACCGGTCTCGCCGGCGCGATAGCGGCGCTCCCAGTCCGCGAGACGCTGGGCGGTGCTCTGCACGGAGGCTAGATGTTCATCCCCCGCCACAGGGCGGCGTCGGGGAGGGCCTCGAGGTCTTCGGCGAGCTTTTCCGCCAGCCCGCCGCACACCACTTCGCAGACCTGGACGACGCTGGCGTCCTGGATCCGATAGAAGCCCTTGTTCCCCTCGGCGCGCCGGGCCACGAGCCCCTCGCGGCGGAGCACCGCGAGCTGCCGGGACGCGACGGGCTGATCGAGGGCAGCGGATTCGGCCAATTCCCCGACCGAGCGCTCGCCCTCCATCAGGAGGTTCAGCAAAAGCAGCCGGGTGGGATCCGCCAACGCGCGGAAACGGCCGGCCACCATCCGGAGGGCTTCGTCGGTCATCACGGGCTTCTTGGGCGCCATCGCGATCAATATATTGACATTCTCGAATAATTCAAATATATAAATTTTTGAATGTACGATACGCACCTCGTCCGAGCCGTGGACCCACGAAGGCAGGACCGAGGGCGACACCAGGGGGAGCGTCATGCGCTATCGCGTTCTGATCGTCGGGGGCGGGACGGCAGGGATCACCGCGGCGGCGGCTCTGCGGCGCAAAGGCATCGAGGGCATCGCCATCGTCGAGCCCTCGGAGACCCACTACTACCAGCCGGGCTGGACCCTGGTCGGCGCAGGCGTCGTCACGCTGGAGGCGACCGCGCGTCCCGAGTCCAGCGTCATGCCGAAAGGCGTCGAATGGATCCGCGACCGTGCGAAGTCCTTCGACCCCGTGGTCGGCGCCGTCGAGACCGAGGCCAAGGGCCGTCTCGACTACGATTTCCTCGTCGTGGCCCCCGGCCTGCAGCTCGACTGGGGCCGGGTCGACGGCCTGGTCGACGCCCTCGACACCCCCCACGTCTCGAGCATCTACGACTACCGGCGGGCCTCGGAGACCTGGGAGATGTTGCGCGCGGTCGAGAGCGGACACGTTCTGTTCACGTGCCCGCCGATGCCGATCAAGTGTGCCGGCGCGCCCCAGAAGATCGCCTACATGATGGCCGATCACTTGAGCCGCAGCGGCCGACGCGGCCGCTGCGAGCTGAGCTATGCGACGGCGTTGCCGGTGATCTTCGGCGTGAAGGAATACGCCGAGAAGCTCGTCGCGATTGCCGCCCGCCACGGCATCGACGTCCGCTACCAGCACAACCTGGTGTCCGTGGACGGCGCTGCCCGCGAGGCCGCCTTCGCGGTGACCCGCGACGACGAGACCCACACCGAGCGCGTCCCCTACGAGGCTCTCCACGTCGTGCCACCGCAGAGCGCGCCGGACTTCATCCAACAAAGCCCTCTCGCCTGCCGGGAAGGAACGGGCAAAGGGTGGATGGAGGTCGACAAGCACACCCTCCAGCACCCGCGCTACGACCGCGTGTTCGGGCTGGGCGACGTCACCACGACGCCCAACGCCAAGACGGGTGCCGCGGTGCGCCACCAGGTGCCCGTGCTCGTCGAGAATCTGCAGGCGCGGATGCGCGACGGGGAGCTCACCGGGTCGTACGGCGGCTACGGCGCCTGTCCCCTCGTCACCGGGCGCGGCAAGATGCTCCTCGCCGAGTTCGACTACACGGGGAAGCCGACTCCAACGCTCCCGATCGACACGATGCGCGAGCGCTACTCGATGTGGCTGCTCAAACGCTACGCGCTGCCCTGGGCGTACTGGAACCTCATGATGCGGGGCATCGTCTAGAGACGACCCGCTCCCCGAAAGGAGACCCCCTTGACTGAGTTCACACCGGGTTCTGCCCTCGTGGGTGGAATGTTGATCGGCTGCGCTGCCGCGGGGCTCTTGATGCTCCACGGTCGGATCGCCGGAGTCAGCGGCATCCTGGGCAGCGCGCTCGCGAGCGAGGACGAGCGGCCCTGGCGGGTCGCCTTCCTCGTGGGCCTGCCACTCGGCGCCTTCGCGGCGCAAGCGGCGCTGGGCGGCGCCACCGTGCAGGTCGCGGCCACCCCGGCGCTCCTCGTCGCAGCGGGTCTTCTCGTAGGGATGGGGACGCAGATCGGCAGCGGCTGCACCAGCGGCCACGGGGTGTGTGGGCTGGCCCGCTTCTCGGGACGTTCACTGGTGGCGACGCTCACCTTCATCGGCGTCGCCGCTCTCGTGGTCTTTGCGCGACGCGTGGCGGGGATCTGACATGGCGCGTGTTCTCGCAGCGCTGGCGCTTGGCTCACTCTTCGGCGTGGGCCTCACGGTCTCCCAGATGGTGAATCCGGCCAAGGTGATCGGATTTCTCGACGTGGCCGGCCACTGGGATCCGAGCCTCGCCTTCGTCATGGGTGGGGCGTTGTTGATCACCCTGCCCGCCTACGCTCTGGCGCGCCGGCGCGGGACGCCGTTGCTGGGTGGGGCCTTCGCGCTCCCGACGCGACGCGACATCGACGGCCGCCTGGTCGGCGGGTCGGTGCTCTTTGGACTGGGATGGGGACTGGCCGGCTTTTGCCCGGGTCCGGCCCTCGCCTCGCTCGGGCTGGGCGAATCGGCGACCTACCCCTTTGTCGCCGCCATGCTCGCCGGGACGCTAATCACCCGATGGGTCGACCCCTTCTTTCGCAGCCGAAGCACCCCCCTCGAGGCGCAACGCGCCTGATTGAGAACGGAACCGTCCATGATCTTTCGCCAGCTCTTTGACCCCGAGACCTCGACCTACACCTATCTGCTCGCCGACGAAAGCACCCGCGAAGCGGTGCTGATCGACAGCGTCCGCGAGCAGATCGACCGCGACACGACGCTACTCCGCGAGCTCGATCTGAAGCTCACCTATGTGCTCGAGACCCATGTCCACGCCGACCATGTAACGGCGTCGGGACGACTGCGCGAGAAGACCGGCGCCAAAATCGCGGTCGCGGCCACGGCGGGGGTGAGCAACGCCGACCTCGCGCTGAGCGACGGCGACGAGATCCGCTTTGGAGCCCACGCCCTCGAGGCCCGCTCCACCCCGGGGCACACCGACGGTTGTATGACCTTCGTCTGCCACGAGCAGGGCTACGCCTTCACGGGAGACGCGCTGCTGATTCGCGGCTGCGGGCGTACCGACTTCCAACAAGGCAGCGCCAAGACGCTCTACGAATCGGTACGTCAGAAGATCCTCAGTCTCCCCGACGACACCCTGCTCTACCCTGGCCACGACTACAAGGGCCGTATGGTCTCGACCGTTTCTGAGGAAAAGCAGTTCAACGCGCGGCTTGGGCTGGGGCGGACCGTGTCGGACTTCGTGGAGATCATGGAGACTCTCGACCTCGCCTACCCGAAGCGGATCGATGAGGCGGTGCCGGCAAACCTCGAATCCGGTCTCCACGTGCCGGAAACGGCTCCGGGTGCGGTGGCGAAGGTGATGGACGAACTCGGTCGCCAAGACGCCGAAGTGTGGATGGGCGCGGGTATTTAATGACCAACTTCGGCTTTGTGATCGACAACCGATCGTGTATCGGTTGCCACGCGTGCTCTACCGCCTGCAAGAGCGAGAACGAGGTCCCCCTGGGCGTCTACCGGACCTGGGTGAAGTACACCGAGACGGGCGAATGGCCAGACACCCAGCGTCATTTTCAGGTCACCCGCTGCAACCATTGCGCGAACCCCCCCTGTGTGCGGATCTGTCCGACCCAGGCCATGTACCAACGCGCCGATGGAATCGTCGAGTTCGACAACGAGATGTGTATCGGCTGCAAGGCCTGTATGCAGGCCTGCCCCTATGACGCTATTCACATCGACCCGGAGACCCACACCGCCGCCAAGTGCCACTACTGTTCCCACCGGACCGACCTCGGTCTCGAGCCCGCTTGTGTCGTCGTGTGCCCCACCCACGCAATCATCGCAGGCGACATGGACGATCCGGAATCCGAGATCAGCCAGGTCCTCGGCCGAGAGAAAGTCTCGGTCCGAAAGCCCGAGCAGGGAACGGCGCCGAAGCTCTTCTACATCGATGGCGCGGCGGTGAACCTCGTTCCCACCGCCACCGAGCGCTCGCCCGAGACCTTTGTCTGGGCGGACGTCGAGCCGCTCCACCAAGAACAGCCGAGCCACGGCGCCATGCACCTGTCGTCCCCGGGTGGCGAGCGCACCTCGACAAGTCGGCTCGGCACCCCGTTGCGTCCACCGGAGACCCAGGGGTTGCCGTCGGGGGGGCCGATTCAGATCGGCTCGGGCCGGGTCGCCGAGCACATGGTCCAGGTCGGTTACAACGCACAACACAAAGTCCCCTGGCACTGGCCGGTGCCCGCGTACCTCGTCACCAAAGCGATCGGCTCTGGGGCCTTCTTTGTGGCCGCCCTGATGTGGCTGTCGGGCGTGGCCGTGCACGCACCCACGGCACTCGGGATCGGGCTGGTTGCGGTCGCCGGCATGCTCCTCACGACCGCGCTCCTGGTGCTCGACCTGGACCGCCCCGAGCGCTTCCTCTACATCGTGATCTACCCACAGTGGCGCTCCTGGTTGGCCCGAGGCGCGATCGGGTTGATCGGGTTTTCGACGATCGCGGGGCTGTGGTGGGCCGTCGAAATGGCCGCGGGCTTCGGCTGGGCGACCGGTTGGGCTGAAGCGCTGCGCGCGCCGCTCTGGATCGCCGGAACCCCGCTCGCGCTTCTGGTCGCGGTCTACACCGCGTTCCTATTCGGCCAAGCGGAGGGCCGGGATCTCTGGCAGAGCCCACTTCTCCCCGTGCACCTTCTCGTGCAGGCCACGGTGATGGGCGCGGCGTCCCTGCTCTTGGTGGGGAGCGTCACCGGAGCCCCTTCGGAAACCGTCGCTTTCGCCCGCTGGCTGTTCGGCGTGTCCCTGGTGGTGGATCTCACGATCACCCTGATCGGGGAGTTCGGGATGCCCCACGCGAACGAGGTGGCCGCCCGCGCGGCGCACGAGATCTCCCACGGCTACTACGCCCGTCAGTTTTGGCTCGGGGCCGTGTTGATTGGCCACGTCCTCCCGATCGGTTTTCTCGTCGTAGACGTTCTCTGGATGCACATCGCTGCCGTGATCGCAGCGGTCGCGGGGCTCTACTGGTACGAGCACGCCTTCGTCATGGCTCCCCAGGAAGTCCCCAACTCCTAGAAAGGTCCCGTCATGTCTTCCCAATCCGCCACATGGACCTTTCTCTCGCGGCTGCGAGGCGTTGCGAAGGCCGCGCCCCCGCTCGTCGAGCGACACTCGCAGTCGGAGCCGATCGCGCGGCCGACCTTTGCGGACGTCGAGGAAGAACCGACGAACCTTCTCGAGGTACGTCACCCCGACGGGAGAATGAGCCAGTATCCACCCCCCGAGCGCTGGGACGACTGGGTCGAGTGGGACTCGCGAGCGTGGCCGCGAAAACGCGCCCGGCGTTTCACGCTCGTGCCGACCATCTGCTTCAACTGCGAGAGTGCGTGTGGGCTGCTGGCCTACGTCGACCCGCAAACCTTTGAGATCAAGCGCTTCGAGGGAAACCCGCTCCACCCGGGAAGCCGGGGCCGCAATTGCGCCAAGGGCCCGGCGACCCACAATCAGATCTACGACCCCGAGAGAATCCTCTATCCGCTTAAGCGGGTGGGTCAACGCGGCGAGGGAAAATTTAAACGCGTGAGTTGGGAGGAGGCTCTCGACGACATCGCGGCGAAAATGCGAGCCAGTCGGCAGCGGCGGCGCGACGGGATCATGCACCACGTCGGACGGCCCGGCGAGGACCATTTCGTCAACCGCACGATCCAATCGTGGGGCGTGGACGGACACAACAGCCACACCAACATCTGCTCCGCCGCGGCGCGCGCGGGCTACGCGCTCTGGGCGGGGTCCGACCGCCCGAGCCCGGACCACAGCCGCGCCCGCGCGATCTTGCTGATCTCCTCCCACCTCGAGAGCGGTCACTACTTCAACCCCCACGCCCAACGGATCATCGAGGGCAAACAACGCGGCGCGAAAATCATCACCCTCGACCCGAGGCTCTCGAACACCGCCGCGCGGAGCGACCTTTGGCTGCCCACATGGCCCGGCACCGAAACGTGCGTGCTCCTCGCCTTCGCCAACTACCTGATCCAGAACGATCGCTACGACCGAGACTTCGTGCGGCGCTGGGTCAACTGGGAGAGCTTTCTGGAGAACGCCCCCTCCTTTGTAAAGGGGTCGGAGGCGTGGCAGATCGCCCAGGAGGCCCAGTCGGGGCGCAAGCAATCCGGTCACTACGACTTCGAAGATTTCGACCGACTCCTCAAATGCATCTACTCCCGGTTCACCCTCCACAAGGCGGCCGAGGAGGCCCAGGTTCCCCTCGACCGGCTGGAGGAAGCGGCGCGGATCATTGCCGACGCGGGCGATCGGCTGGCGGCGCACACCTGGCGTGCCGCGACGATGGGCAACCGCGGAGGCTGGCAAGTGGCCCGCGCGATGTTCTTTCTCAACGTTCTGACGGGTTCGGTGGGCACCGAGGGGGGCACGGCCCTGAACAGTTGGAACAAATTTGTCCCGAAGGCCCACTCCCAACCGCCGGCCTTGACCTCGTGGAACGAGCTTCACCTCCCACACGAGTGGCCCTTCGCGATGTACGAGATGTCGTTTCTGCTGCCCCACTTCCTCGCGGAAGGCCGCGGCGAGATCGACGTCTACTTTACGCGGGTCTACAACCCGATGTGGATCAACCCCGACGGCTTTATGTGGTTGGACGCCCTGCGCGACGAAGAGAAGATCAAGCTCCACGTCGCACTGACGCCCACCTGGAATGAGAGCGCGTGGTTCGCCGACTATGTCCTTCCGATGGGGCACGGCGCCGAGCGTCACGACCTCATGTCTCAAGAGACCCACCAGAGCTCGTGGCTCGGTTTTCGACAGCCCGTCCGACGCGTGGCGATGGAACGGATGGGCCAGCGCGTCGATCGCACCTGGGAAGCCAACCCGGGAGAGGTCTGGGAGGAGGCCGAGTTCTGGATCGACATCTGCTGGAAGATGGATCCCGACGGGGCTCTGGGGATTCGCGAACATTTCGAGAGTCCGGGGCGGCCGGGCGAGAAGATCACGCTCGACGAGTACTTCGGCTGGATCTTCGATCACAGCGTCCCCGGTCTCCCCGAAGCCGCCGCGAAGGAAGGGGTCACACCCCTTCAGTACATGCGAAAATACGGGGCCTTCGAAGTCTCGCGCGACCGGTTCTCTCCCTTCGAAGCCAAGGTGGCGCCGGCGATAAGCCACAGCGTTCGCGAAGACGGCGTCGTGACCGACACCAAGGGCGACGCAATCGGAGTGATGGTGGACGGCGTTTGCCGGAGTGGCTTTGCGACCCCGAGCCGCAAGCTCGAGCTCTTCAGCCCCACCCTCGCGGCCTGGGGATGGCCGGAACAGGACTACGTGATTCCCTGGCCCCTCAAGAGCCACGTCGGCCCCAGCGAGATCGACCGAGAGCGCGGCGAGATGCTGCTCCTGCCGACCTTTCGGCTCCCGACGTTGATCCACACGCGGAGCGCCAACGCAAAGTGGCTCTACGAGATCAGCCACAAGAACCCCATTTGGATGCATACCGAGGACGCGCATCGACTCGCCGTCGCGACCGGAGATTTGATCCGGGTGGAAACCGAAATCGGCTGGTTTGTCGATCGCGTCTGGGTGACCAATGGGATCAAGCCCGGGATCATCGCGATGAGCCACCATCTCGGACGCTGGCGTCTCTCGGAGGCGGACGGCGTCAGCCGGGGCATGTCGAACCTGGTTTCGCTCGACGAGGAGAGCGACGGCCGACACCAACTCCGCGTCCTCCACGGCGCGCGCGCGTGGAAGTCCAACGACCCCGACACCAGCCGAATTTGGTGGGAGGATGTGGGGGTGCACCAGAATCTCACCCACGCCGTCCACCCCGACCCCGTGTCGGGAGCGCACTGCTGGCACCAAAAAGCGCTTTCCGTACGCAAGGCGAAGCCGGACGAACGACACGGCGACGTCTTCGTCGACACCCGGAAATCGATGGCGGTGTACCGCGAATGGCTGGAGCTCACTCGTTCGGCAGTCGACCACAGCCCCGACGGAACCCGACGCCCCTATTGGCTCAACCGCCCGCTCAAGCCGACGAAGGAGACGTATCGGCTGCCGGAGCGGCCTTGGGGACGACCCTAGTGCAAGCTTCTCCGCGCGACGACGCGGCTGCGGCGATCGATCGGGCGACGCTTGCGGGCGCCTACTTTCTGCTCGCCGATCTCCTCGAGTGGGGGCCCACCGCGTCGCTGCGGAACGCGGGAGCCACGAGCCCGATTCTCGCCGAGGCGATGGCGGAGAATGGTCAGGAAGAGCTCGAGGCGTCGCACACGGCCGTTTTCGGGTTGCAGGTGTTTCCGTACGCGGGCGTGTTTTTGGACCCCAGTGCTCAGGTGGGCGCGGGCTCGACCTCGCTCCAGTCGCTCTTCCGGGAGCTGGGGTTCGACCCGGGTCGCTCGGACTCGGGGGTGGACCACCTCGCGACCCTCTTTCGGGCTCTGGGGCACGCCAGTGCGCGAGAGGCGTCGCTCCCGGGCGGGCGGGAGTGCGCGACGCCCCTGCGGCGATGCACGCGCGACCTGCTCGACCGACACGTCCTCACGTGGATCCCGCCGTGGCGTTCCGCGGTCCGGCGAATGGAGGAGACGTGGCCCACGGCGCTCGCAGCACAGTGCGTCGAGCTCGTACTCTTGCATCGCGCCGAGCTAGGAGATTGCGAGAGCCGGCCCCCGGTGCTCCCACCGCTCCCCGATCTCGACCGTAAGGAGACCGACCTCCGCGCCATTGCGGCCGCGCTGACCACACCCGCTGTGGCGGGTTTGTTTCTGAGCCGCGCGGACGTGAGGGGGTTGGCGCGTGCGGCCCGCGTCCCGACGGGGTTTGGCACCCGCGCGCTGTCGCTGCAAAACGCTCTCGAATCCGCCGCCCGCTACGATGCGCTGCCCGACATCGTCGGCGGGCTGTGCGCGATCTACCGAGACTGGCTACACGAGCTCGACGTCGAGTACTCGCGGTCGGTCCCCGGGCTCGACGAAGCGACAGAGCCCTGGCGACAGCGCGCCGGGGAGGCGGTTGCGCTCCTCGAGCGCATCCAGTCGGCCGCGCGGAACGCGGCGGCGTGAGCCCGGAGCGGCGACGGATCGACCCGAAAAGCACCTTCGCCGACCTGGTCGCGGGCGTGTCGGTCGCGCTCATTCTGATCCCCCAGTCGCTCGCCTACGCCGAACTCGCCGGAATGCCGCCGGTTCGAGGCCTCTACGCGGCCGCGCTCCCCCCCCTGCTCGCCGCCGGGTTCGCCTCTTCGCCGTGGTTGCAGACGGGCCCGGTCGCGCTCACGGCGTTGTTGACGTACGGCGCCCTGGCGGCGCGTGCGACCCCCGGTTCCGACGAGTACATCGCCCAAGCGGCGCTTCTCGCTCTGATCGTCGGGGCAACGCGAATTGCGATCGGGTATCTGCGGGCGGGTGCGGTGACCTATCTCATGTCCCACGCGGTCCTGCGGGGGTTCACGCTGGGTGCAGCCATCCTCATTGGGAGCTCCCAGATCCCGGCGGTCCTGGGAGCATCGCCGCAACTGCTCGGGATCTTTGCGCGGGCCGCCGAGGCCCTGCAGTCCCCCAGCTTGTGGGACTACGAGGCGATTGGGTTCGGTGGGCTCGCGCTGGCGTTCATCGTCGGGGGTCGGCTCGTCCATCCACTTTTTCCGGGGCTTCTCGTCGCCGTGGTCGCGGCGATCGGGATTTCCACTGCGATCGGATTCGCGGGCGATCAGGTGGGTTTCATACCCTCCGGGTTGCCCCAGATTCCGTGGACGCTGCCCTGGTCCGAGACACCGAGCCTCTTGCTCCCGGGGATCGTCATCGCCTTGGTCGGATTCGCCGAAGCCGCTTCGATCTCGCAAACCTTCGCGGACCGCGAACAGCGTCCCTGGGACCCCAATCGGGAGTTCGTGAGTCAGGGCGTCGCCAATGTGGCGGCCGCGGCTTCGGGCGGGTTTCCGGTGGGCGGTTCGTTCTCGCGAAGCGCCATCAACCATCTGGCGGGCGCGCGAACCCAGTTGGCGGGGGGGGTTACGGGGCTCGCGGTGCTCGCGGTCTTGCCCTTCGCCTACGCCCTCGCGCCCTTGCCCAAAGCGGTGCTCGGGGTGGCGATCTTGAGCGCGATTCGCTCGTTGTTCAATCCCGCCCCGTTGTTCGAACTCTGGCGCCTGAGCCGTCTGCAAGGGGGAATCGGATTCGCGACGCTCGCGATGACGCTGATCTTTGCGCCGCGGGTCGAAATCGCCGTAGTCGTAGGGATCGCCCTGGCGGTCGCGATTCATCTGTGGCGGGAGGGCGGGCAGCAGATCGAAGTCCGCGGAGACGACGACGAGCTCGTGCTCCGCCCGATGGGTGTCATGTGGTTTGGGTCCGCACCCGGATTTCGACGCTCGTTGAACCGACACCTGGCGGAACGCGGTGAGTTGCGGCGCCTGGTGGTCGACCTATCCGGACTCGGGCGCATGGACCTGTCGGGAGCCTACGCCCTGAAGGCGGCGACGGACGCCGCACAGATCCGGGGCGTTGCTGTCGCCTTCGCGAACATCCCCCCGCAATTGCAGCGAATCGTGCACAAGGTCTGCCCCGATGTCGCCGTCCGGAGCCCCGGGGGCGGTATACGGGACGGACGAGGCCAACGACCCCCCCACCGAGCGAAGGAGCCCAGCATGCCGACCACCGCAGCCGAACTCGTCCAGAGAGCCAAAGAACAGGTGCGGACCTACAACGCCGAGGAAGCAGCGAAGCAGATCCGGGAACGCGCCAACCTACTGCTAATCGACGTTCGCGAGCCCAACGAGCACAACCTCGGGGTCATCGAGGGAGCCGAGCTCGTGCCCCGCGGCTTGCTCGAATCCAAGATCGGAGACCTTTGTTCCGACCCGGAGAACGACATCCTGATCTACTGCGCCGGAGGAAATCGCGCCGCGTTGGCGACCAAGACCTTGAACGAAATGGGCTACCCGAACGCCGTCTGTGTCGATTGCGCGTTTATGGAGCTGGTGGCGGCGGTCGACGCCGACCGTTGAGCGACGGATCCCGCAGTCCGTCCGCAGGTCGAGCGAGGTCACCTCGTAGCGCTAGAAGAAGCGGGCGACGGCGAAGACGCCGACCATCGAGAGACCGAGGGCGAGCTTGGCCGCGACTCCGAGGGCCAGGCCCAGGGTCGCGCCGATCCCGGCGCGGCTCGCGCCGCCGAGGTCGCGCTGGACGCTGAGCTCGCCGAGCACGGCGCCGACGAAGGGGCCGACCAGCACCCCCACCAGTCCGAAGAAGAGGCCCACCAACGCGCCGAGCACGGCACCCACGATCGCGCGGCGGGAGGCCCCGAAGTGCTTGGCGCCGAGCGCCGCCGCGCCGAAGTCGACGGCGTAGGTGAGCAGCGCCAGGACGCCGATGAACGCGAGGGTGCCGACGCCGACATAGGCGAAGTCGTCCGCCCAGGCGGCGAGGAGCAGGCCGCCGAAGAGCACGGGCGAGCCCGGAATCGCCGGGAGCGCCAGGCCGAGCAGGCCGATCGCCACGAGGAGCCCGGCGCCGATCCAGAGCAGCGGGGTGGGGTCCACGGCGCAGAGCCTACCCCCGCCGAGAGGCATTGCCGCCCGCCCGCGGTCGCGCCCCTCGGGTGCGGTCAATCGGAACAGAAGTCCTACCCTCCGGCCATGCACCGATCCACCCGATTGCTCGTGCTCGCCATCGCCGTTTGCTGGACGCTGGGCTCCGACCGCGTCGCCCACGCCGAGTCTCCCGAGATCACCGTGTACAAGTCGCCGACTTGCGGCTGTTGCAATGGGTGGATCGACCATCTGAAGGCGGCCGGCTTCGAGGTCGAGGCGCACGATACCCGCGACATGACGTCGGTGAAGCGCGAGCGCGGTCTCCCCAAGGCGCTCGGCTCCTGCCACACCGCCGAGGTCGACGGCTACGTGGTCGAAGGGCACGTCCCCGCCGAAGACATCGTGCGGCTCCTCGAGACCAAGCCCGATATCGCGGGGCTCGCCGTCCCCGGCATGCCGATCGGCTCACCCGGGATGGAGGGGCCCAACCCCGAGCGCTATCACGTGCTCGAGTTCAAGAAGGACGGCAGCACCGCGGTCTTCGCCACCCACGGCCCCGGCGCGGAGACGACGCCGAGCCCCGATCACTCCGGGCACTGAGCCGGCGCGCGGTCCTCAGCGGCGCGCCGCGCGCCGCTTGGCGAACGTCCAGATCGTCGCGGTAAACGCGACAGCAGCGAGGACGATCACCGCGGGATGGTCGAGGCCAGCGAGCGGCGCGGCGGCCGCCGCGCCGAGCCACAAAGTCACGGCCAGCGGAACGCCGCAAAAGAGCGCCGCCGAGAGGGCCACTCCGAGACCCCCAGCCCCGAGGAGGCGACGGAGGGTGTTCGGGGTCGCCGCCGGCTCGAGCGCGCGAAACACGGCGGCGTCGGGGTCGACGCCGCGCACCGCGAGCCGGAGGCCGCCTTCGTGCTCCCCGAGATCGAACACGATTCCGTCGGCGCAGCACTCTCGCTCGAGAGCCACCAGTTCCTCGAGGGTCTCCCGGGTCGCGGGGTCGGATGCGAAGTGCCAGGCGCGGCCGTCGGCCAACCGCTCGCGAGCCCGCGCGCGGGGCAGCACCTCGCGGCGAATCATCGAGATCCGCTCGCGGAGCGCTTCGGAGGAGAGGGCGCAGAAAGGGGCGACGGGACGTTGCTCTGCACTCATCGCGGATCCTCCATCCGGCGGCGCGACCGCGCCCCGACCCTCCGCGGAGGCTACCGGTTCAAGCCCGCTTGAAGTCAAGACTCCGCGTCGGCGAGGAGCCCGGCGCAGTCGGAAAAGCTCGGACACTCACAGCGCATCACGACGCGGAGCAGATCGCGCATCCGCTCCGCCTCCTCGATGCGGGTCTCGAGCTCCTCGAGCTTCGCACTCGCGAGACTCCGCCAGCGCGGCCCGGGGGCCGTGTCGCGGCTGATCCCGCGCAGGAGTCGCTTGATCTCGGCGACGCTGAAGCCGGAGCGCTTGGCCAGGTCGATCACCCCGAGACGCTCGAAGATCGTCTCGTCGTAGACCCGGCGACCGCCGACCCGCGCCGCCCGCGGAATCAGCCCCTCGCTCTCGTAGTAGCGGATGGCGGACGTCGCGAGCCCCGCCCGTTTGGCGACTTCGCCGATGCTGTACAATTCTGATGCCTCAGTTCAAGTGGACTTTAATCATCGCCAGCCCGGCGCACACCGCAAGAGGCCACGATGAGCGCACCCTCCCGACGCGTCCTCGACCTGGCCGACTCGGCGGATCGAGCGATCGCCGCACTGCCCGGGGTGCGCAAGACCGAGCGGGGGAGTTTCCGGGTAGACGGCAAGGTCTTTGCGCGGGTCGGCGCGGAGGACGACGCCGTCGTCTACGGCTTCAAGCTCGGGCGCACTGCGGCGCGCGCGGCCAGCGCGCGTCATGACTTCGTGCGTCCAATGGTGTTTGGCGGAATGGGTGCGAAAGGGTGGGTGGAACTCTCGCTGTGCCGCAAAGCGCACGTCGCCACGCTGCTGCGGCTGCTCGGCGAATCGCGGGCGCTCTATCCGGCGTGAGCCGGGGTTAACGCAGCGAGGAGACCCCCCAGAGCTTGCCGTATGCCTCACAGTGGAGCACCAGCGAGTGAAACGCCTCGGGGGAAGTCTCCGCGGGGAGCGCGAAGCGCTGGCGCCCCTCGAAGGACTCGAGCTGGACGACGAAGACGCTTCCCTCGGTGGCGTTGCCACCGGTCACTTCGTCGGCTGGGGTCGAGGAGAGAAAGAACTTCACGTCGGGTCCCTTGCGCGCGACGAAGTCCTCGCCCACCTCGAGGGCGAAGCCCCCCGTGGCGTCGCGGACATCTTCCAGCCGCCGCTCACGGCGGGGCGGCCGAGCAACGAGTGGAACGCGGCCTCGAATCGACCTTCGTAGAGCGTTTCGGCACCGGCGATAGGCGCGAGACCCCACAGCGCGAGCGCCAGCGCGAACACGGCGATCCGGTGCATCGAACTCCTCCTCGGACGGGCGCCTAGAAGAAGATGCCAGCGGGCGCGGTGGGGTTCGCGCCTCGGTGCAAGCGGATCAGAGAAGGGTGCTGAGGTCGGCGCAGGGCAGCCCGTGGGCCTCGGCGACGCCCGGGCACACCACCTCGCCGCGCCAGACGTTGGCGCCGAGCCCCAGCGAATCGTCGTCTCGCAGCGCCTCGACGACCCCCCGGTCGGCCATGGCTTGGATGTAGGGCAAGGTGGTGTTGGTGAGGGCGAAGGTCGAGGTGCGGGGCACCGCCGCCGGCATGTTCGCGACACCGTAATGGATGACGTCGTGGAGCCGGTAGGTCGGATCCGAGTGGGTGGTCACCCGCACCGTCTCGATACAACCGCCCTGGTCGACCGCGACATCGACGATCACCGAGCCCGACTCCATCGACCGGACCATCGCGTCGGTCACCAGGGTGGGCGCGCGGCGACCGCTCTGGTAGACGGCGCCGATCAGCAGGTCCGCGCTCGCCACCGAGCGCTCGATGTTGGCGCGGTTCGAGTAGAGGGTGTTGAGCTCGCCGCGAAAGAGATCGTAGACATAGCTCAGCCGCTGGAGGTCGATGTCGAGAACGTCGACCTCGGCGCCCAAGGCGTGGGCGACCCGGACCGCGTTGATGCCGACGATCCCGGCGCCGACGACGCACACCCGACCGCGCGACACCCCGGGGACGCCGCCCACCAGCACCCCCTTCCCCCCCTGGTCGTGCTGCAACAGGGTCACGCCGATCTGGGCGGCGAGGCGCCCGGCGACCTCGCTCATCGGCGCCAACACGGGAAAAGAACCGTCGGCAAACTGGATCGTCTCGTAGGCGATCGCCGCGACGTCGCGCTCGAGGAGCGCACGGGTGAGCTCCGGGGTGGGCGCCAGGTGGAGGTAGGCGAAGAGCGTCTGGCCCGATTGGAGCCGCGCCACCTCTTCGAGGTTCGGCTCCTTCACTTTGGCGACGAGCTCCACCTCACTCCAGGCGGCAGCCGTGTCGACGATCTGCGCACCCGCGTCGCGAAAGTGGTCGTCCCCGAAGCCGCTGCCGAGCCCGGCCCCGGCCTCCACCCAGAGTTCGTGCCCGTCGCGGACGAGCGCGCGCACGCCGTCGGGGATGATCCCGACCCGCGACTCCCGATCCTTCGACTCTCGGGGGACGCCGATGCGCATCGGCGTGGACGCTACGCGTTCCCCGACCGCAGGACGGTGCCCGGCAGCGCGCCGGTGTGCTCGCCGTTGGCGAAGAGCACCTCGCCGTTGACGACGCTGTACTCCACCCCCTTGGCGGGCATCACGAGCCGGCGCCCACCACCCGGGAGGTCGGTGCGCATCTCGCCGCGTTTGGCCGAACCCACCGTCGCGAGGTCAAAGATCGCCAGGTCGGCGGCGAGCCCCTCGGCCAACCGTCCGCGTCCCGTGATCCCGTAGAAGGCCGCGGGCTCGGAGGTGATGCGTTTCACGGCGTGCTCGAGGGTCATCGCCTCGCGGTCGCGCACCCAGGTGCCGAGCAGGTAGGTGCAGTACCCGGCGTCACAGAGCATGTCGACGTGGGCCCCGCCGTCGGAGAGCCCGATCATCGTGCGCGAGTCGGTGATGAGCTCCGGGATGCGGCTTTCGTCGGCGTTGAAGAGCTCGTAGGTGTACTGAATCTTCAGGTTGTCCTCGATCGCGAGGTCGAGGAAGGTGTCGATCGCGTCGGCACCGCGCTCCTTGGCGATCTCGGCGACGTTGCGGCCGACGAGGTGCTGCCGCTCGGGGCTCCCGACCTCGTGGACGATCGCCCGCTCCCACTTGCCGCTGAAGACCTTGGGCGTCTTCATCTCGCGGCGGAACGCCTCGCGGAAGCCGGTGCCGCGGTAGAACTCGATCTGCTCCTCCACCGGGCGGTTGAAGGCCGGGTTCCAGCACTCGAGGTTGGCGAAGATGAAGGGCTTCGAGAGGTCGATCTGGATCAGCAGCGGCCGGCAGGTCACCTGCGGGATCGCGCCGCGGGAGAGCAGGTCGCCGTGCTCGCGGAGCGTGTCCAGCGGCGCCTCGGGCTTGTCGTCGCGGTTGAGCAACGCGAGCCAGGTCACCGGGCGGCCGCTCTCGGTGAGCAGCATGTCGAGGAGCTCGCGCTCCGACTCGTCGATCACCGACACTTCGTTGGTCAGGGCGAGCTCGATGCTACCCCGGCCCAGCTCCTTCAACACGCTGGCGTAGTTCGCCAGCTCGTCGCGGCTGGCGTTGCGACACGCGATCGGGCGACCCTGGTAGCCGATGTGCTGGGCGACGTTGGTCGTCGTGAAGCCGAAGGCCCCCGCCGACACCGCTTCGCCGATCAGCGCGCGAATCTGCGCGGTCTCCTCGGCGTTCGCCGCGCGCTCCATCGAGGCCTCGCCCATCACGTAGTGGCGGAAGGGGGTGAGGGCGGCCATGAAGCCCAGGTTGATCCCGCTCCCGCGGCGCTCGGCGGCGTCCATGTACTCGGGGAACGTCTCCCAATCCCAGGTCACGCCCTGGCTCAGCACGTCGAAGGGAATCGCCTCGACGTTCACCAGGTCCCAGGCGGCGACTTCGCGGGTCTCGGGCTTGCAGGGGGCGAGCCCGACGCCGCAGTTGCCCATGACCAGGCTGGTGACGCCGTGCCAGGACGACGGTGTCGTGAGGGTGTCCCAGCAGATCTGCGCGTCGTAGTGGGTGTGGGGATCCACGAAGCCCGGCGCGACGACGAGGTCGGAGGCGTCGATCACGCGCTCGGCGCTGCCGCTCACCTCGCCGATCTCGACGATCTTTCCGTCCGCGACCGCGACGTCGGCGTGATACCGCGGAGCCCCGGTGCCATCGACGACGGTGCCGTTCTTCACGAGCAGATCGAAGGACATGCTGCCTCCTGGCTGGAGTTGGGAGCACCCGGGATCGGGCGCCGTCCGAGTGTACCGGAAAGCCGCCCGGAGGGGGGCCTCGGCCGCTCCCGCGACCGGAGGGCCCGCGGACCGGCCTGCCGCCGGAGCCGGGGCGGCAACGCCCACGCGCCACCCCCTGCGGCGATCTAGAAGGGGTTGTCGGTCTCGAGCCCGAGCAGGTGGCGTCCGAGCTGCTCGGAGACGCGGTCGACGTGGGCGTTAATGTGGAGCGGCATCGCCTGGAAATCGCGGTAGCGGCGTTCGAAGCTCGGGCCCTCGCGGAGGCCGTTGCCCCCCATCACCCGCAGCATCAGCCGCATCGCGTCATCGCAGAGCTGGATCGCGGTCATGCTCGCCGACAGCTGGCGCAGATAGTGCGACTCGGTGGGGGGCGTCGCCGCCGCGATGCGCTCGTCGGTTTCGCGGCAGCCCCGCTCGACGCTCGCGCGGGCGGCGGCGATCGCGGACGACGCCTGACCCAGGTTCACGTGGATCGTCGGGCGCTGCGCCATCTTGGTGCCAAAGATCGCAATGCGGTCGCGGATCCCGCTGCAGACTTCGTCGAGGGCGGCGCGGGAGAGCCCCACCGCCATCGCGCCGAGCCACAGATCCGAGAGACCGACCCAGTCTTCGCGGTAGCGCTCGGAGATCACCGGGTAGTCGGGCCGTCGGTAGCTCTCCCGGTACTTGTGGGAGAAGTCGACGACGCGGTCGGCGGGGATCGCGACGTCGTCGTAGACGATGTGGTCGGTCGCCGAGGCGCGCAGGCTCATCGCCTCCCAGGTGGGGTCGACCCGCACCCCGGGTTGGTCGCTGCGGACGAGCCCCAGGCGCAGCGGCAAGGGCTGTGTCTGCGTCTCGTGCTCGAACACGAACACGACCCCCGCCCATTCGCCGTAGCGCGCGCCCGAGCTGAACGCGGCGCGGCCGTTCAAGAGCACGCGGTCGCCGTCGCGCTTGCCGATAACCTGGGACCCGGCACCGGCGGGAAGGGAGACCCACTCGTGGCTCTCTGTGATCCCGCGGAGTAGCGCCAGGTGGGGCGGGCCGAAGGCGCCACAGTAGAAGTGAAAGACGCAGAGGTGGTTCCAGAGACACCAGGCGGTGGAGCTGCAGGCCCCGGCGGTGGCCTCGAGCTCCCGGGCGATGTCGAAGACCGATGCCTCGAGACCCCCGAGCTCGGTCGACGCCGAGAACCGCATCACGTCGCTCGCCTTGATCTTCGCGATCACCTCGGGCGAGACGCTCCGGGTCGCGTCGGCGTCGCTCGCCTGGGCGGCGATCGCTTCGAGCAGCGGCGCCATCGCGAGGGCGCGGGGCGGATGGGGAGCGCTCGGCTCCACGAACTCCTGGACTTCACTCATGCTTCGTCCTCCGGGTGCGGGAGCCTAGCTGGTCTTCGCGGCGCTTTCGTGGGACTCTTCTCGGGCTCGCCCAGGAGGCCCCATGCTGCGCATCGACCCGGAGACCCGCGACGCGCTGGTGGCGGAGTTTCGCTCGTCGCCCTTCGGACCCCACGCGCCGGTCATGCAGAAGGTGCTGCAGCACCTGCGGATCCGCGGCGGTGCCGGACAGCCCTCGATCGTGGTGACGGTGCCCTACCGCGAGTGGGCGATCGGTGTCTTCTCGTCGCGCCGGGGCGAGCCGTTGGAGATCGAGGAGGACCGCGTGTTCGACGACCTCGGCGACGCCTTTTGCGCGGTCTTCGAGCGCCGCCTCGACGCCTTCCTCGACGCCCAGGAAGGAGCTGGCGGGTGACGGAGCGCATCCTCTCGTACTGCAACGAGATCAGTCTCGCGCCCGGCGAGCGTCTCGACCTAATGGTCTCGTCGCCCTTCGCGGGATCGTTTCGCGCCGAGCTGGTGCGGCTGCACTGCGCCGACGATCACCCGGAGGGCCCGGGGTTTCACGAGGAGCCGGTCGCGACGGCGCTCGACGGCGAGTATCCCGCCCGGGTCCAGCCGATCGCCACAGGGTCGTGGGCGCGTGTGCCGCCCCACGACGCGTTGGCGCTCGCGGGATTCACCCTGCAGACGCTCGTGTGGCCGACGACCCCGGGACGCCGAGAACAAGCGCTCTTCGGCACCTGGGACCCCGGAGCGGGTGTGGGCTACGGGCTGGTCCTCGACGCCGCGGGAGCACCGGCCCTCTGGCTGGGCGACGGCGCGGCGCGGCAGACCCTCTCGACCGGGGTTCCGCTCGTCGAGCGCGAATGGGTCCTCGTCGCCGCGTGCCTCGACGAGAACGCCGTGCGGATCCACCAGACCCCCCTCGCAGACCCCTTCGGGCACGGCTCGACCCGCGCGGAGGCGCCCGCCGAGATCGACCGCGACCGCCTCGCGGCGGCGGCCGCGTCGCGGGCCCTCGGGATGGCCGGGTTCGAAGACCCGAGCGGCGGCGCCGCGCTCCCCTTCAACGGGAAGCTCGAGGCGCCGCGGATCGTCTCGCGGGCCCTCGGCGAGGCCGAGATTCGGGCGCTGTCGGAGGCCGCGCTGCCAGAGCACGACGCCCTCGTCGCCGCCTGGGATTTCAGCCGTGAGATCCCGAGCACCCGCGTCGTCGACACCGGCCCCCACCTGCTACAGGGGGAGACGAAAAACCTCCCCACCCGCGCCGTGTGCGGAGCGGCCTGGGACGGCAGCGAGCACCGCTGGGTGCACAAGCCGCACCACTACGCGGCGATCCACTTCCACGACGACGACCTGTACGACTGCGCTTGGGAGGTCGACGCGAGCGTTGTGCTCCCCGACGATCTCGAGAGCGGGATCTACGCCGCGAAGCTCACCCAGGGGGCCTCCGAAGACTACGCCCCGTTTTTCGTGCGGCCGCCCCGCGACAGCGCCACGGCGCCGCTGGCGCTGCTGATCTCGACGGCGAGCTACAGCGCGTACGCCAACTGGCACACGGCCACCGAGTGGGACTTCATGGAGCTCGTGCTCGGCGGTTTCACCGTGATCGATCCGGCGGCCCGCTACCTCCACGAGCACCCGGAGCTCGGCGCTTCGATGTACGACTCCCACACCGACGGGAGCGGGGTCTGTTATTCCTCGCGGCTGCGGCCGGTGGTGAACATGCGCCCCAAGACCTGGCTCTGGCAGTTCAGCGCCGACACTCATCTCACGGCCTGGCTCGCCGACCGGGGCCTGGCCTACGACGTCATCACCGACGAAGACCTCCACGACGAGGGGGTCGCACTCCTCGATCGCTATCGCTGTGTGATGACCGGGACCCACCCGGAGTACTACACCCAGGCGATGCTCGACGCGGTGCAGGCCTACAAAAACCACGGTGGGCGGCTCGTCTACACCGGAGCGAACGGCTTCTACTGGAAGGTCGCCGCCCACCCCGACCTGCCCGGGGTGCTCGAGGTCCGGCGCGCCGAGGACGGGATGCGCGGCTGGCTCGCCGAACCCGGCGAGTACTACCACAGTTTCACCGGCGAGCTCGGCGGGCTGTGGCGGCGCAACGGCGTTCCGCCGCAACGGGTCGCGGGCACGGGCTTTACCGCCCAGGGGTTCGACCGGGCGACCTACTATCGGCGCCGGCCCGAAAGCGAAGACCCGCGGGCCGCGTTTCTCTTCGAGGGCGTCGGACGCGAAGAGCGGATCGGCGACTTCGGGGTCGTGGGGGGCGGTGCCGCGGGCTGGGAGATCGACCGCGCCGACGTCGCCCTCGGAACCCCGCGTCACGCCCTCGTGGTGGCCCGCGCCGACACCTTCGGCGAGTCGTACCACTGGGTGAACGAGGAGTTCACCCATACCCACAGCGCGGTCAACGGCGACACCAACCCGCTCGTGCGCTGCGACATGGTCTTCTTCGAGACACCGGGGGGCGGCGCGGTCTTTACGACGGGCTCGATCTCCTGGGCGGGCGCCCTGCACCACCGCGGCGGCAACAACAACGTCTCGCGGATCACGGAAAACGCGCTGCGGCGCTTTCTCGACCCGACTCCGTTTCCGGAGCCACCGGCGAACCCACCGGGTTAGGGGGAGGGAACCGCGCCGTCGATCCCCCGGTCGCCCCGCTCACCGACGGGTGCCGCGAACGCGTCGCCGACCAACGCGGGCACTGCGTCTCCAGTGAGCGCCTCGAGAAACGCGACCAGGTCGGCGCGCTCGCGCTCGCTCAAGACGACGGGGCGAAGCAGCGGGTCGAGCCCGGGGTTGGGCACACCGCCCCGGGCGTAGAACGCGACCACCTCCTCGAGGGTGGCGATCGAACCGTCGTGCATGTACGGCGCCGTCAGCGCGACATTGCGCAGGCTCGGTGTCAGGTAACGCCAGCGGTCGGCGGGGTCCTGGGTGATCTCGTATCGGCCCAGGTCGGCGGGCCGCGGCTCGGAGACGGCGTCTACGATGGCGCGGTCCACCCGGAGGCTGACCCCCGGCGCCACGAGCACCTCCTGGGTGGGCTCGGCGGGACCCATCGCTGCCCGGTACCCCACCCCGGTGTTGTGGAAGGCGTCGTCGTCGAAGCTCGCAGACTCCGCCCCGACCTGGTGACAGTCGGCACACGCCCCTTTGCCGGCGAAGAGCGCAAAGCCCCGCTTGGCCGCGTCCGATACCGTGTCGTCCACACCGCCGTAGTGCCAGCGGTCGAAGGGCGAAGGACCGGAGACCAGGGTGCGCTGGTAGCTCGCGAAGGCCATGCCGAGGGTCTCGACTCCGAGCCCGCGCTCGGGAAACGCCGCGCGAAACGCGTCGGCGTAGTCGTCCAACGCCGCGACCCGGTCCAGCACGACACCGACCGACGGGTTTGCCATCTCGTTGGCGGCGAGCAGCGGCGACCACACCTGGTGCTCGAGACGCCGCTCGCGTCCGTCGTGAAACAGACGCCGGCGGAAGCCCACGTCGAAGAGGGTGGGCGCGTTTCGACGCACCGTCCGCCCCTCGAACCCGATCGAGGTCGCGAGCTCGTTGTTGGTGAAGCCCTGTTCGGGGATGTGGCACATCGCACACGACAGGGTGCCGTTGTGGGAGAGCCGTCGGTCGAAGAAGAGACGACGCCCGAGGGCCACCCGGTCGGTGCGCAGCGCGTTGTCCGCCGGCTCGGGCAGCGCCGGAAATCCGGGGCGCCGGGTCTTGGCGTGGGCGACCAGATCGAGGGCCACGCCGCGCCGCGCCGCGAGCCCGACCGACTGGCTGGTGTAGACCCCCTCGGCGTAGCCGGTCCGCGGGTCGCGGGTACTGGTGGGCGTCCCCGCAGACGCGCGCGCCGGCGCCGCGTCCGCGTCCTGCTCGAGCAGCAGGGTGCGGACGTCGGCCAACAATGTGTCGGCGTGGAGGAACGAGACACTGTAGACGTTGCGCACCCGCGCCTCGGCGTCGATCAGAAAGACCCGCAGCACGTGGGAGAGCGTGCCGAGTTCGCGGCCCCGCGCGTCGTATTCGGGGCTCACGCTCTGGCCGTAGGCGGCGAGGATCGGCGCCAACGACTCGGGCGAGCGGGTGGTGGCGAAGGCCCAGGGCACACCGGGCCCGCGGAACCCCGCGGCGTATCGCTCCATGATCGCGGGGGTATCGCGGCGCGGGTCGAAGCTCAGGCTCACGAGCTGGAGACGCTCGGCCAGGGCGGCTTCGGCCCGCAGCCGGCTCTTCAGACGGTGGAGCACCGCCGTCGCGAGGGGACAGCCGTTGACGTCGTTGCAGCTCGCGTAGATCAGGCTGAGCACCGCGACACGACCCCCGAAGAGCGTGTGGAGGGTGCTCGGTGACCCGTCCGGCAGCAGCACGGCGCCGTCGGCGGCGTCCATCAGCACCGGGAGGGAGTAGCTCCCCGGCGGCGGCGGCTCGAACTCGAGACGTCCGTAGCCCGGTGCGAGGACCACCGCCCGGTCGGCCTCCGCGTGGTGCTCGTGGGCGGGGGTGTCCCCCGCGCGGCCCTCGCTGGAGGTCGCCGCACTCGCGGCGAGCGCGACTCCCGCCCAGACGGCCCACCAGCGGGCGCACCAACGCCGCGCCCGGGAACGGCGCGGCGCGCGCTCAGCGCGACGCGACCGGCGGATCGACGGGATGGGGACGCAGGCCATAGAGGGCACGCGATCCGAAGCGCATCTGGTGGGGGCGCCCCAGCTTGTGTGCGATGAAATCGATCGAGAACGTCGGCGTCAGGGTCTTCACGCCGTCGAAGGTGTAGGCGCGGAGATACTGGTCGTTGTCCTCGCCCTTCTTGTCCCAGTTCGCGAGCAGCGACGACGTGAAGTAGACCCGCTCCCCGTCCCAGCTCTGCGACACCATGTTGACCTGTTTGCCGATCTGGTGTTCGGAGACCTGCACCGGGTTGTGCGGGTCGCTGATGTTGAAGAGCCGCGCCTTGCCGTCCATGAAGGTGTCGACCCACAGGAGCTGGTCGTCGGCGGTGATCGAAATGTCCACCGGCAGCGGCACCTTCGAGGGGTCGCCGATATCGGCCACCGCCTTGGCCTGCCACTCCCCCGCGTCGTCTTCGTAGATCAGCCAGATCTTCGAGGTGAGCGCCGTCGTGGTGAAGCAGTAGTTGTGCTTGGGGCCCCAGGCGCAGCGGAGCTCGAGGGGTGCCCCGGGCACGTCGAGGACCTTCTTGGGCTTGCGGGTGTGGAGGTCCCAGATCACGACGGTGTTGCCAAAACGCTTCATCGCCTCGGCGTCGGCGAGCATCTTGCCGAAGTCCATCATGTAGTT
>CAJHXS010000292.1_pt1 | contig 65896 bp, 61 predicted proteins | sample 9198591 | NCBI WGS metagenome assembly CAJHXS01 (sample SAMEA7708347, study PRJEB35096) | sediment metagenome | biome: marine neritic benthic zone biome [ENVO:01000025]; feature: sediment [ENVO:00002007]; material: shallow marine sediment [ENVO:03000034] sea grass bed [ENVO_01000059] ... | reverse complement strand
GCCGGGCGGGGGTGCCGGCGCGCTCGGGTGCTCCGGTGCGCTCGCAGCGGGTGCTTCGGCTTTGGCGCCGCCGCCCCCGCGCCGCGGGGTTCGCGCGACCTTCCCCTCGGCGACCGAGAGCACGTCTCCGCCGCGCTTGCGGTAGACGATCTCGCCGGTCTGCAACACCCAGCGTCCGAAGCGACGCCCGGTCTTCTCTTCCATCGCGACGAGCGACGCCGACACGTCGAAGCCGTCGCCGACCCGGAGCGCGTCGAGCCAGCGCCAGCGGGTGCCGGCGTAGATCCACTGCACCCCCGGGAGCTTGGGCGCCACGATCGTGGCGTCTACCGCGTAGAGAAAAGACGGCGGTGCCAGCAGACCGCCCCAGCGCGTCGCCTCCGCGTAGCCCGGGTCTCGCCACAACGGGTTGTCGTCCCCCACCCCGTCGGCGAACTGTCGCACGGCGTCCGGGGTGGCGACCTCGACCCATTGCATGCGGTCGCGGCGCAGCGGGACGTGGAGAAGCGCCCGCGCCTCGGCGATCGCCGGGTCGTCGAGCGCGCCCCAGCGGGCCAGGCGATCGTCGTCGCTCACGGCCGGTCGACCTCCCGGGCGAGGGGCAGCGACACCGGGCCCCGGCTCCGCGACGGCAGGAGCACCACCGCGCGCCCGGTCGCCAGCGTGCGATCGTCCAGGTCGACCGCCTCGAGCGCCGCCTCGACGGCGCACGCCTCGCCGCTTTCGAAGCGGTGGGTCACGGCGCCACGCAGCCGCGTGGTGCTGCCGAGCCCCGGAAGCGCGTCGATCGCGACCGCCAGCCGGTGCAGAAACGCGTCGTCCCCCGCCCAGTCGGTCACGAGGTGGGCGAACCACGAGACGAGCTGCGGCCCGGGCGCCACCTCGTCGAGCAGCCCCCCCTCGCTCACCGGCGCGCCTGGCGCCGGAACCCCGAGGGCCCCCGCGCACCAGGCCACGATGTCCATGATGCTGAGGGGGCCTTTGGTGCGGGGCGGGAGCCGGCTCCCCTCCGGCGTGTCCTCGAACCAGCGCGGCTCCCCTCCGCGCCGGGTCTCGGCCAGGATCGCCTCCTCGATCTGAGAGAGCTCGTCGGCGCTGTAGCGGCGGGCGGGCGCGTCCGGTCGCGCGGTGCCCTCGGCGGGCCGCTCGCAGACGACATGGGCCCGCGCCAGCGGCGACCCGCTCGCCCCGCCGAGCTCTAGGACGCCGTGCTGGAAGAGCGCGGCGCCGACGGTCTCGGTGTCTTCGAGCCGCGCACGCGGCTCGAGCGACACGCCGAGTCGGATCGCGTCGAACCAACGCCAGTCCGCCGAGCGATAGCGTCGCGGCCGACCCCCGTGGCCGGGGGCGACCGTCGATTCGTGCACCGCGTACGGAAACGAAGGCGGGGCGAGGACCCCGGCCCAGCGAGTCTGAGACGCGTAGTCGGGGTCGAGCCACAGCGGGTTGTCGTCCCCGATGCCCCAGGCAAAGTGGCGCACCGCGTCGCGCGTCACTTCCTCGACCCACCCCACTCCGTCCGTCGCCCCCGCCTCGCGCATCGCGCGCCATGTTCGCACAGCCCTCCGGCCCGCGACCTCTCGCCGCGGCCCTGGCGCGGCCGTCGTACACTTCCCCGTCGCGGCGCTGCCGATGTGCGGATCCACGAAGCGTCGATCCGCCACGATGCGGAGTGGCACGTTTCCGGCAATGCGAGGCGGAGCGGATCCGCTACGGGCTGCGAATCGCGAAGCGCTCCGCCTCGATCGCGTCCGGGACGTCGGGGGCGCCGTGGATCTCGACGGCGGGAGCCACTTCCATCAGCGAGAGCGCGAGCTGGAAGAGACGACGCTCGGCGTCGGGAAGCGCGGCGAGGTCGAAGCGGGCGAGGTGATCACCCACGGCATCGAGGTGGGAGAGCATGGCGTCGTAGAAGCCGCGGATCTCGTCGAAAGAGGAAGCGAGCCGTTTGGCGTTGCGCGCGGCCTCGCTGCCCAGCGCCCAATCGGCCGCGAAGCGCTCGAGGTCGGCGAAGCCGGCGGGGAGCGCGGTGTCGTCGCTCACGCGGCGCTCCCGCCCGCGCGCTCGACGTAGCCGTCCACCACCGCGTGGTGGTGGGCGATCAGCCCTTCGAGCTCCGAAGACAAGACCATGTGGGGCAACACCCCGGAGCGGTGCGCCGCGTGGGTGCTCTCGATGGTGCTGAGGTCTTCGCGGATGGTGTCGCGCATCGTCACCTTCGAGTACTCCTGCGCGATGCGCACCACCGGGTTGTCGGTGCGTTGGAGGTAGTAGCGGACACTCCAGTCGGTCTGGTGGGCGGAGACCGGCTCGAAGTCGTGACACAGCACCCAGCCGTCGCCGACGAAGAGGTGGAAGTTGGGGAAGACCAGAAACTCGTCGAAGATCCAGTTGTCCTTGCGCGCGCGGTTGAGACCGGGGGGGCGTCGCTCCCGGGCGGGCGCCGAGCTCTCCCCGCGCAAGAAGGCGAGGCTCCCCGCCTGGAAGGCCCAGCCCTCCGCCGGGGTGGGCTCGTGGTGCAGGTCGAGGTAAAAGGTCAGGTTGCCGTGGCGGCCGAAGGTCTCGAGGTCGGCCTTCACCGGGCCTTTGCGGTAGTCGGGGATCGAGCGGCGGTGCACCGTCGCCACGTGGTAGGCCTCGACAAAGGCGTCCTGGAAGGTCTTCCAGTTGGAGTCGATCTGCGCCGTCCAGTGGCCGGCGAGCTCCATCTCGCCGAAGGGAAAGCCGCGCACCAGCGACCCCACCTCGCCCAGGTAGTCTTCGAGACTCTCCGCCGGCTCCGGGTCGAGGTGGACGAAGATGAAGCCCTCCCAGACGTCGAGGGCCACGGGGAGGAGACCGAGCGCCTCCTTGTCGAGAGAGCCGAACTCCTCCTCGAGGGGCACGTGGCCCAGGGTGCCGCGGTCGTCGTAGGTCCACCCGTGGAAGCCGCAGACGAAGTTGCGCGCCGACCCGCGCTCGCCCTTCACCACGCAGTTGCCCCGGTGCCGACACACGTTGTGAAACGCGCGGAGCACCCCGTCCGCGCCGCGGACCACGACCAGCGACGCCCGCGGCGCCGCGAACTCGCGCACCAGGTAATCGCCTGGCGCCGCGAGCTCCTCGACCCGCGCGACCTTGAGCCACACGTTGCGAAACACAGCGTGCCGCTCGCGCTCGAAGTAGTCCGAGGAGATGTTGGGCTCGACGGGGACGAGCTCGACCCCCGAACCACCGCCCGGCTGCGGCCCCGTTCCCTCATTCGGCATCGGCGCCCTCCGTCGCGGCACGATCGCACGCTCCGCCGAGACGAACAAGAACCCGAGCGGGGGCTCCTCGTCTATGCTCTTCGTGTTCGGGGCGGCGGCGGCCGCGCCCGGCCGCCACCAAGGAGACTCCGTGGACCTCGACCTCGCCTCGATCGACCACGTCCTCACCACCACCCGCTCGGTGCGGAAACGCCTCGATCTCACCCGCCCGGTCGACCTCGCGACGGTGCAGGAGTGCATCGACCTGGCGATCCAGGCGCCCGACGGCGGCAACCTCGGGTCGTACCACTTCCTCGTGGTCACCGACCCCGAGAAACGCCGCGCGATCGCCGAGTACTACGGCCGCGCCTTCGCGACCTACCTCGAAGCCAACCGCGGGGTCTACGGAGAGCGGATCTACGACTCGGCCTCCTATCTCGCCGAACACTTCCACGAGGTCCCGGTGCACATCGTCACCTGCACCGAAGGGCGGGTCGAAGACGGCCCGCCCTTTTTCCAGGCCTCTCGCTACGGGTCGATCCTGCCGGCGACCTGGTCGTTGATGATGGCACTCCGCGCGCGCGGTCTGGGGTCGGCGTGGACCACCCTCCACCTCGTCTACGAGCGCGAGGTCGCCAAGCTCCTCGGCATCCCGGAGGACGTCACCCAGGGCGCGTTGCTCCCGGTGGCGCACTACACCGGGGACGACTTCAAGCCCGGCAAACGCATTCCGGGGCGCGAGCGCACCTACTGGGACCGCTGGGCCGCCACGCGGTAGACGGAGACCGCCGGCTGCCTTCGTTCGCCGCTCACCGCTGCGCGGCTAGAAGCGGAGCTCCACGCCACCTCCCCACCCGTATTCCGAGTGCCAGCGAACCCCGAGGTCGAGGTGCTCGCGCGTCCTCCACCGCAACCCGACGTGTCCCTCCCAACCGCCGTTGGTGTCGTACTCAGACCCCCCGGACGTCGCGAGGCGCCGGGTCAGCTGGAGCTGCTTTTCCAGAGCGAAGCGCCCGTCGCCCGCGGTGTCGACCCAGACGCGCGATTCGAGGTTGAGGGGCAGGAGAGCCTCCACGCCGAACACTCCCACATCTCGATCGTTCTCGAAGCTCCCGCCGGCGAAGAGCCGGTAGAAGCGATTGTGGTGGTAGCGGTAGAGCGGCAGGATCTCCCGCTCGAGCCCGTCCTGACGCTGCCAGCCGAGCTCCCAGCCGACGCCCAGACCGTGGCGGGACGACGACGCCCGGAGCTCGCCCTCCGCGTAGTGGGAGAACACGCTCACCTCCGCCGACGGAAACCACGGATCGCGGAAGACGGCGCGCCGCGCGTCCTCGAGCTCCGGGTCGGGTGCCCACCCCTCGCTCCTGAACACCCGCGCCATTCCGGCTTTCATGTGGTAGAGGACGTGACAGTGGAAGAACCAGTCGCCCTCCTCGTCTCCTGCGAACTCGATCGTACGGGTGCCCATCGGAGGGACGTCGACGGTGTGCTTCCACGGAGCGTGTTCGCCTTGCCCGTTGAGGACGCGAAAGAAGTGCCCGTGGAGGTGCAAGGGGTGGTGCATCATCGTGGTGTTCTCGAGGGTGATCCGCAGCACCTCTCCGCGCCCCACCGGGAGGAGGTCCGCCTCGGACAACACCACGCCGTCAAAGGACCAGACGTATCGCTCCATATCGCCGGTTAGCGTCAAATGGATCGATCGGCGGGGGGCATCGTCTGGGAATGTGCTCGGCCGTCGAGACCGCAGGGCGTCGTAGGGCGGAAGCGGCCGCTTGTCCGCGGTCTCGGGTCTCGGGTGGTGGTCGTGGTGACCGGGCGCCATGGGAGACGACGGGGCGGGGGCGTGATGGGACGGAGACGCCGTCGGCGCGCTCTCGGATGGCGCGTGGCCGGCGTGTCCCGCGTGGGGGGCGGGGTACACCGGTGGCCGCGGCGGACCCCCCGCCGCCCGTCGCTCGCCCTCACCCTCGCCGACCCACAACGAGGCGAACCCCGAGCCGTCCTGCGCGGTGGCCCTGAACTCGTAGGCACCGGACGCGGGGATCTGCACGATCAGATCGTAGGTCTCGGCGACCGCGACCAGTAGACGGGGCGTCCGGAGGGTATCCACCGCCAGGCCGTCCGCGGCGACGACCTCGAGAGGCCGGCCCGCCGCCTCGAGATAGAAGTAGGTCGACGCCGACCCGTTGATGACGCGGAGCCGGACGCGTTCCCCAGGCCGACCGCGCAGCGTCTCTTCGCGGCGCCCGTTGATCAGAAACGCGTCGTACGCGACGTCCGAGAGATCCATCGGGGGCATCCGCTCGAGCGACCGGCGCAGGGTCGCCCCGAGGGCCTGATCGCGGGCGGCGCCCCACAGGGTCTGGAGGGTGCCCTTCTCGTACGCGAACCGGTCGCTCCCCCGTTTGAGCATCCGCATCACGGTTGCCGGCGGGCGCTGCGTCCAATCGGACAACACCACGACGAAGTCGCGCTCCGTGGCCTCCGCTTCGTCCTCTTCGTCGATGACGATCGACCCGTAGAGGCCCCGCTGCTCCTGGAGCCCGCTGTGTGAGTGATACCAGTAGGTGCCGGTCTGTCGGATCGGAAACTCGAAGAGATGGCTGCCGCCCGGCGGAATCGGCGGGGTCGTCAGCCCGGGCACGCCGTCCTCGCGGTTGGGCAAGAGCAGGCCGTGCCAGTGGACCGACGTCGCCACATCCATCTGGTTGTGGACGCGGATGCGGGCGAGATCACCCAGACGCCAGCGCAGCGTGGGGCCAGGGATCTCGCCGTCGAAGGTCATCGCCGACGTAGCGGCGCCGGCGATGTCGACGACGTCTTCGCGGACGACGAGGGTCACTTCGGGCGAGGCCGCCCGAACGTCGCCCGCCCACAGGAGGACGAGCGCGCACAGCGCGGTGCGGATCATGATCGACTCCGGTTTTGGGAAAGGTCGGAAGCGACGGTCTGGAACCGCGGGCGACTAGATCCGGAGCGGACGATGGAGCGGGCGAGTGAGACGGGGGGCGGTCGGGGTCCGGCCGTGGAGCGGGGTGACGAGGGCGGGACGCCGCCACTCTGTCCTCGAGATCGCGTGCAGGGCGTGCGCCACGCCCGAGCCGATGGCGAGACGCGGGATCGCTTCCTCTGCCCGGGTGGCGACGGCGCAGTGTCGACAACCAGCCGGTTCGACCGAAGAATCACCGGCGTCGGCGTGGCCACAGTGCGATGGGCTCACGACCGGTGTCGCGCACGGGTGGGCGCACGCCAGACCCACGGGGCCCATCACGAGCATCGCCACCGCCAGTGCGGCGCCCAGCGCGCCCCCGAGCCCTCGGCCTCTGTCGTTGCTGCGGCGTATTCCCACGGTGACGCCCTTCCGTATAGGCCACCGGTCGGGCCGCGCCACCGTGGGAGACCCGGATCGAAGAAGCGGCGCCCGCCCCGCGCTCTGTGTGGCGTCCGGCCCATCTTCCCCCGATGTCGATCCTAGGGAGCGGGCTCCACTATCTTCGCCGTACCGCGCCCGGAGACGGCAGCGCGATCGGCGCCTGTACCCACCTTGAGGAGACCCACGATGCGCAAACAGCTTCAGCCGGCCGACTTGGGCGAGTTTCTCAACGGCACCGACCTGGCGATCCTCACGACGTATCGAAAGGACGGAAGCGCGTTGCTCTCGCCGGTCTGGTACGAGTGGGTGGACGACGGGTTCGAGATCTACGTCTCGGAGGGAGACATCAAGCTGACCCACCTCAGTCGCGACCCCCGGGCCGCCGTGGTGCTGGCGGAAGATGCACCGCCCTACCGCGGCTTCCAGCTCGACGGTGAGGGGCGGGTCTCCTCGCCATCGGAGGCCTTCGAGCGATTCCGCCACCTCGCGATCCGCTACCTCGGCGAGGAAGCGGGCGGCCGGTTCGCCGAACCCTTTGCGTCGTTCGAGCTGAGACGCATCCGGGTCGAGCCCGGCCGCATGCGAATCTGGGACTTCAGCGACGAGATGTAGTCGTTCGGAGCCCGGCGCGCGCCGTCCTCCGCCCGCGACCGGCTCAGCGAAGCTGCAGAAAGTGCGCGCCCCGGTAGAGGTCGCCGGCCTGGAGGTTGTCGACGTCGAAAGCGCGCAGGTCCATGAAGTAGTCGGGCTTGGCGTCGGGGAAGGGCCGGTAACGCAGGTCGTCGCCAAAGAAGCGGAGCACCAGGGTGTGACGGGTCGGGCAGTCGGCGTCGACCGGCGCCCCACCGTGGAGCGACCCCGAGTGGAGCACGACGGCGTCGCCGGGGGCGAGGTCCCACGAGAGGACGTCCCACGAACCCGGGTCGACGGCGCGCTCGGCCTCGATGTCGGGCAGACGCGGTAGATCGTCGGTGCCCCAGAGCGGCCGCGTGGGGTCGTCGGGATCCATGAACGCCGCCCCGTCGTACATCGTCCCAGCGTGCGACCCCCGCACCACTTCGAGGGCGTTGTGCGCCGGGAGGGCCTCGAAGCTGAGCCAGATGTTTGCGAGGTGCGCTCCCTCTGCCGGGAAGTAGGGCGTGTCCTGGTGCCACAGGGTGCGCCCGACCTTGCCACCGTTCTTGACGAAGATCTCCTCGCCGAAGTACCAGACGTGCTCCGACCCCCAGAGCTCCGCGAGGAAGTCGGCAAAGCCGAGGCCTTCGAGCATCGGCCGGTACACCTCGAGCGATTTCTCCGTGCCGAGGTCGTTGTATTGGGCGTCGCTCGTGCCGCTGTACAGCTCGAGGGCCGTCGGGCCCGGGTTCGCCAGGTTGAACTCGAAGCAGCGCCGACATTCCGCCAGCTCGGCGGCGCTCAAGAGCGCCTCGGCCTTGAACGCGCCGTCGCGGGCAAAGGTGTCTCTCATCGCGTCGGTTGCGGTGATCACGGCTTGACTCCCCGTTCGTCCGCCCGGAAGGTAGGAGAGCGTGTGACGGCCGACGAGATCACGCCGTCGAGGGGCCGTCGCTCGCCGTCCTAGACGATCCGAGACCCCTCGACACCCCAGTAGCGGTCGCGCAGCAGTCGCTTGTAGAGCTTCCCGGTCGGGAGGCGGGGCAGCTCCGCCTCGAAGTCCACCGAGCGCGGGCATTTAAAGGCCGCGAGGTGCTCTCGGGCGAACTCCAGCAGCTCGTTGGCGAGCTCGGGGCCGCCGTCGAGCCCGTCGCCGAGCTGGACGACGGCCTTCACCTCCTCCCCGAACTCCTCGTTCGGCACACCGAAGACGGCGACGTCGACCACCTTCGGGTGGGTCACGAGCACGTTCTCGATCTCGGCGGGGTAGATGTTGACGCCCCCCGAGACGATCATGAAGGTCTTGCGGTCGGTCAGGTAGAGGTAGCCGTCGTCGTCGAGGTAGCCGACGTCGCCGAGCGCCGACCAGTTGGGATGTTTCGGGTGCTGGGCCTCGCGGGTCTTCTCGGGGGCGTTGTGATACTCGAAGGGCATCTCGGGCAGCTCGAAGTAGACGAGGCCGGCTTCGCGCGGCGGCAGCTCCTCCCCCTCTTCGTCGCAGATGTGCAGCGTGCCGAATACGGCGCGCCCCACCGAGCCCCGGTGCGCCAGCCACTGCTCCGAGTCGAGAAAGGTCAGCCCGTTGAACTCGGTGCCGCCGTAGTACTCCGTCAACACCGGGCCCCACCAATCGATCATCTGCTGCTTGACACGTTCCGGGCAGGGAGCCGCCGCGTGGATCGCGTTGCGCAGGCTGCTCGTGTCGTAGCGGGCCCGCGCGTCGTCGGGGAGCTTCAACATCCGGGTAAACATGGTCGGGACGAACTGGGCGTGGGTGCAGCGGTGCCGCTCGATTGCGGACAGCGCCTGCGCGGCGTCGAAACGCTCCATGATGACGCTCGTGCCCCCGCTGGCCTGGACGATCGCGTTGAACGCCAACGGCGCCGAGTGGTAGAGCGGGGCCGGCGAGAGGTACACCGTCTCCGGCCCGACACCGAAGAGCTGTTGGAAGAACGCCGTCCCGGGGTCGGGCTCGTCGATCGACGTCCCGCTGAGCGGTCGGAGGATGCCCTTGGGTCGCCCCGTCGTCCCGGAGCTGTAGAGCATGGTTCCCCCTCGCGGACGCTCGGCGAGGGGCGTGTCGGGGCACGTGTCGACCGCCGTTGCGTAGGCCTCGTAGCCGGGGGTGGCGCCGTCGACCATCAAGCGGTGCGGGCATCTCGGGATCTCGCTCAGCAGCGCCGCCGCCGGCTCGGCGAGCACGTGGGAGGTGACGAGCAGCTGCGCCCCGCAGTCGTCGACGATGTAAGCCGCCTCCTCCCCGGTCAGATAGCGGTTCACCGTCGTTAGGTAGAGCCCCGAGCGGACCGCCGCCCAATAGATCTCGTAGAAGCGGGGGTGGTTCTCCATAAAGAGCGCGACATGGTCGCCGCGCCGGAGGCCTCGCTGCCAGAAGAGCTGCGCCGCTCGGTTGGCCCGCGCGTCGAGCTCGGCGTAGCCGACTACGTCGCCACTCCCGGCCATCACGATGGCCGGCTTGTCGGGGGTCGTCTCGGCGTGGATCCCGGGGTGCAAAGGTGGGTCCTCCCGTCTGCCCGGCCGCGGCGTGCGGCCTAGCCGCGGTTCGGGTAGCTCACCCCGAGACCCGCCCGGGCGTCGCTCTGGATCCCGTATTGCGGGATGGGGTAGCGCAGCCCGTTGCCCGAGAGCGCTTCCATCCCGGCGATCGCGACCGGCAGATACGACGGGGGCATGGCCATCAGGAGCTCGTCGTCCAGCACCCCGCCGTAGCGGCGCTCGGCGAAGCACGGGATCGACACGCTCGGCTCGCGGGTCGCGAGGGCCCGGCCCCAGGAGTCGGCGCAGGCCGACTCGCCGACACAGCCGAACTCGAGCTTGCGGTAGCCCGACCACTGGAGCCCGTTGATCAAGAGGATCATCTGGCCCGGCGTGGCGTAGAGCAGACAGATATCCGGCGGGTCGAGACGGCCCGACACGAGGGGGGATACCGCCATGGCCTGGTAGCGGCCGTGGGGCACGCAGTCCATCGCCTGTTGGTGGGCCGCCGAATCCTCGCGGGTCTTGAACCAGACCCCCTCCATCTGCCGCCCCGAGAGCCACTCCTCGTCCTGGGGCATCAACCCGAGGACGGCGCCGCACTGCTGCCCGACCAGGTTCTCCGCGGTGATCCCCACCGTCCACCCGAGCCGCGCGGCCTGCGCGACGATCTGGTCGGTGGTGTGGATGTCCTTCGGGCGCCGCACCCTTGGGAGCTCCTCCATTTCCTCCACCGTCTCGAAGAGTTTCATCCCGATCGGGGTCGTCTTGAGCCGCAGCAGGCGGTGGAGGGCGTCGACCCAGCCCCGGAAGTCCCACACCTCCGGCGCCGGCGGCTCGCTGTTCTCGATCTGCAGGAGTTGGTCTGCCATCGGTTCGCTCCTTTCCTTTCGAGCGGAGGTTCGCGCCCGGCTAGAGCGCGGAGTCGTCGAAAACGAAGCCCTGTCTGGTCATCGTGAGGCGGTGGCGCGGCCCCGGGGCTTCGGGGTCCCCCGACGTGTAGCCCGCGTCGCCCTCCCACATCGCCACCCTACCCGACTCGCTCTTGCCGATCCGGGTGACGTAGTGACGGGGGCCGGCCGCCGCCACCATGCCGCGGAGGGCCGCGCCCGCGTTCGGGTGCTGCGCGAGATAGTGGAGGGACACATAGGTCGGTGGCGCCAGCTCGAACTCCTTCGCCCGCTGCTTCGCAAGCGCTTCGGCCGGACGGATCCACTGGCTGTCGGTGATCTCTCCCTCGTCGATCGCGACGTCGCTGTCGGGCGCGTGGGCCGCGAAGAACCACGTGCTGAAGCGCCGCATCTCGACGACCGGCGGAGTCCAGTGCGAGACCCATACCAGGGTCTCCGGGTCCACCGCGAGGGAGGCCTCCTCGGCCGCCTCGCGCACCGCGGCGACCCGCGCGCGCTCCTCGTCGCTCGCGCCGGGTGCGTCGCTGTCGTCGACACGACCCCCGGGAAAGACCCACATCCCGCCGAAGGCGATCTTCGAGTTCTTGCGCAGCATCAGGGTCTCGTGCCCGTGGTCCGTGTCCCGCAAAAGGATGACGGTCGCCGCCGGGACGATCTCCGACGCGCGCTTCTTCTGCCCCGCAGCGCGGCGTTGCAACCGCTCGAACTCGTCGCTCACAGACCCTCCGATTCGAAGCTCGAACGGTAGGCCATCCGCCGGGGTCGGGGGCGGCCACGGACGGGTGCCCGGGAAAGCGCGGGGCGCCTCCGCGAACGCCGGCGGCGCGCGGCCCCCGGATCTGCTGCATGGGTGGCTAGAACGCCGGGTGGGTGGGGGCGCCGCCCAGACCCACGCTGCCCGAGGATTCGAGGAGTGCCCGGATCCCGTTGATGCCGAGGTGGATCGCGTGGAGGTTGCGCATCGCGCGCTCGACGGGGCCGCGAAAGAAGGCGTCTCGGGACCCGTGGGCGTAGAGATCGCTGATCGTCGTACGCGCCACCTGGGCGGTGTGGAACATGAAGCCGTAGGTATCGGCCTTCGCCGAGTCCGACAGGGTCCCGTCGGCCGCGAGCGCCGCCTCCGTCTCGGCGGCGATCTCATACATCCCGGCGCGCATCCCCCGCCACGCAGCCCGGCTGTGCGCGAAGAGCTCGCGGACGACGGCATGGTCGCGCTGCGGCTGGCCGCTGAAGCTCGCCGGCTTGTCTGCGAGCGCTGCACCCGCGGCTTCGATGGCCCCGGCGAGGACGCCGCAGGCCGCGGCGCCGACCGCGGGCGCAAAGACGACGGTCGTAGGCAAGCGATACACCGGCCGGTCGATCTGGATCGGCTTCATCGAGGTGTGGGCGAAGCCCTCTTCGACGAAGACGTCGTGCACCTCGACGGCGTTGCTCCCCGTGCCCCGCATACCGCTCGCCTCGCACCAGGTCGCGAGCACCTCGAGTTCCTGCGTCGGGACCAGGAAGGTCCGCACGTCGGGCCGGCCCCCGGCTGAACGAGGCGCGCCGTTCTCCATCACGATGCCGACAAGGGCGCACCAGGAGGAATCCTCCACCCCGGTGACGACCGGCCAACGTCCGCTCAGCCGATAGCCCCCATCGGCCGGCCGCGCCGAGCCCAGCGGCACGGCCGAGGTGCCAAAATGGCGGTCGGGTTCGGCGTAGAGCCGCTCGCGGTAGGGCGCCTCGAGACGCGCCGAGACGTGACACGCCACCATCGAGTTGCCCACGTACCAGCCCGCCGCGGGGTCGGCGCGACTCACCGCCTCCATCACGCCGAGGATCACGCTCGGGATCGCGTCGCCGCCGCCCACCTCCCGCGGCGCGCAGACCCGGTAGAGCCCGGCGTCGCCCAGCGCCTGCACCACCTCGGGGTGGAGCCGCGCGCGGTCCTCTCCCGCTTCGACGTGCTTCTCGATCAGCGGCTGGAGCGCGATTGCAGCTTCGACGGCGGGATGGGACGACACGGTTCATCCTCCGGTTCGACGCGCGGAGAACAGTATATGCCGCGCCGCACGGGCGGGGAATCTTCGCTGCGCGACCTTCGAGGTGCCCCGCGCGAGCGCCCGATGACACGCTCCGCCAGCGGCCCGAGCGGGATGTCGAACGCGCCAACGCACTTTATGTGCGTCGGCTGCCCTAGAATGAAATCGGAGGTCCATCGGTTGACGACGCCCGCCCGCGCAGAGCGCGACTACCTCACCTGGTTTACCGACAGTCGTCGTTGGGAGGGGTACCGGCCCCGCGAGGACGACATCGTCATCGCGACGGCCTGGAAGTGCGGCACGACCTGGACCCAGCAGATCGTGGGGCTCCTCGTCTTCGGCTCGCCGGAGCCGCGACCCGTGCACGACCTCTCGCCGTGGATCGACTGTCGCTTTCTGGGCTCGACCGACGACGTCTACGCGTTGATCGAGGGGCAGGAGCACCGCCGCTTTCTCAAGAGCCACCTCCCCTTCGACGGTCTCCCCCACTACGACCAGGTGAAGTACATCCACGTCGCCCGCGACGGGCGCGACCTCTGCATGTCGGCCTGGAACCACCACGGGGCCCTCACGCCGGTGTCGAGGGAGATGATCAGCGCCTGCGCCGCCGACAGCCTCGGGCCCTTCCCCACCTGCCCCGACGACCCGCGGCAGTACTGGCACGACTGGCTCACCCGCGGCGTCGCCAAGGGCGAGAGCGACGGCTTCCCCGACCTCTCCTTCTTCGACCTCGAGGCGACCTTCTGGAAGGCGCGCCACCGGGAGAACCTACTCCTGGTGCACTACAACGATCTCAAGGCCGACCTAGACGTGGAGATGCGCCGCATCGCGGCCTTCCTCTCGATCGAGCACCCCGAATCGCTGTGGCCCTCCCTGGTGGAGGCGGCCACCTTCGACGCGATGAAGAGGAACGGCGCCGCGCTGATGCCCCGGGCGGCGATGGCCTTCGAAGGCGGGAGCGACCGCTTTCTCTTCAAGGGCACCAACGGCCGCTGGCGCGACGTGATGACCGCCGATGACCTCGCCCTCTACGACCGGGTGGCGTCGCGGATGACCCCGGGGCTGGGCCGCTGGGTCGAGCAGGGCCGTCTCGGCGCCGGCGACCCACGCGAGTCGGACGACTGAGCCCCTACAGGAGACCTCCGATGCACCCCGCCGTGTGCTGCGCCGTCGCGGCGCTGCTGCTCTTTCACACCGGTACCGCGGCGGGCGATCCCGAACCCCGCCGCTGGTGGCCCTCGCCGTGGGGCGCCGACGACCAGCTCGGGGCCGCGAACCGTCTCGGACCCGCCAAAGTGCTCGAAGCCACCGCGCTGATCACCGCGGGAGAGATCTACGATATGGGTCGCGTCTTCGAAGACGGCATGCCGCTCTTCGAGCTGACCCCGCACCACCGCAAGTTCACGCTCTTCACCTTCGGCGTGCCCCACCTGGGGCCCATGGGGAGCAACGCCCTGGTGTGGAACGAGGACTACATCAGTGGCCATCTGGCCCAGGCCGGCACCCAGTTCGACGCGCTGGCCCATATGGGCACCGCGTTGGGCGACCCCTCCGACCTCGCGAACGTCCGCTACTACAACGGTCTGCGGCACAGCGAGATCGGCGGCGACCACGGCTTTTCGAAGCTCGGGGCCGAGCGGGCACCGCCCTTCTTCACCCCGGGGCTTCTGCTCGATATCCGCGGGCTGCGGGGCCGGCGCCTCGAGCGCAGCGAAGAGATCGGTGTCGAGGATCTGCGCGCCGCGTTGGCCCGCCAGGGTCTACGCGAATCCGACCTCCGCCCGGGCGACGCCCTCTTCTACCACACCGGCTGGGGCGAGCTCTGGAAGGTCGACAACGACGCGTTCAACGCGGGCACCCCCGGGCTCTCCCCCGCCGCCGGGGATTGGGTGGTCGAGCGCGGCGTCGTCCTCGTCGGCACCGACAACTGGGGGGTCGAGGCCATTCCGCAACCCGAGGGCTCTCCCCTCTTCGCGCCCAACCATCAGAAGTTCCTGGTCGAGAACGGGATCTACATCCTCGAGAACCTCGACTTCAGCGGCTTGGTCGAGGCGGAGGTCTGGCGTTTCGCGTTCTCCTTTGCGCCGCTGCCGCTGAAGGGCGCGACCGGTTCCCCGGCCCGGCCCTTCGCGATCCGCTAGCCCGCCGCGCGGCGCACCCACGCGCTGTGGATCGGTAGACTCTCGGTGCGAGGTAGAACGATGAACGGGTGGACTGTCTTCATCGCATGGGCGGGCGCGCTCCTGGTGGGCTGCACGGAAGCGGCGGCCCCCCCCGACCTGGTCCTGGTCGGAGGTGAGGTACGGACGCCCAGCGGTTGGGCGGATGCGATCGCGGTGCGCGACGGGCGCATCGTCGCGGTCGGCGACACCGCGACGGTCGCGGCACTCGGCGGCGACGGGACTCGGACGATCGACCTCGCCGGCGCGACGGTGCTGCCCGGATTTCAGGATCTCCACGTACACCCCGTGTACGGGGGGATGCTCCACTCTGGGGCGGATCCCACCAACTGCACGATCCCCCAGGGCGCCACGGCGGAAGCGCTGGTCGACGCGTTGCGCGAGTGCGTGGCGCGGGTGTCCGGGGATCAGTGGGTTACCGGCGGACAGTGGGACGCGGCGGCGCTCGGGGTGGTGCCGCACCGCTCGGTGCTCGATGCGGTCGCTCCGGACACGCCGGTGTTGTTGAACGACACCAGCGCGCACAGCGTCTGGGCCAACTCGAAGGCTCTGGCACTCGCGGGAGTGGACGCGAAGACGGAAGACCCCGAGGGCGGCATCGTGGAGCGCGGCCCCGACGGCGACCCGACGGGCGTGCTCCGGGAGTCGGCGGCCTCCCTGGTGCGCGAGCACGTTCCCCCGCCCACCGACGCAGTGCTGCGCGAATCGCTCTCCTGGGCGCAACGCACCATGCTCTCCTATGGGATCACGGCCTACACCGAGGCCGCCAACGGCTTCGTCGGGGGCGCCCTGCGCGAGGCCGCGCTGTACGCCGACCTCTCCGCCGAGGGCGAGATCCGCCAACGCATCCGGGTCTGCTTGCAATGGCGACCGGACGACCCGACCACCGACGCGCTCATCGCCGACCGCGCCCAGTACGAGTCGGAGCTCGTGCGCTTCGACTGCGTGAAGATCTTTCTCGACGGCGTCCCGACCGACAGCCACACGGCGGCGATGCTCGAGCCCTACGCGCAGGAGCTCCCCGGTCGCGACGACCGCGCGAGCCGCTACGGGATGCTGCTCGTCGATCAGGACGCCCTCGACGAGGCGGTGACGCGCTTTGACCGCGAAGGGCTCACCGTGAAGTTCCACGCCGCCGGCGACGCCGCCGTGCGCGCCGGTCTCGACGCGATCGCCGCCGCCCGCGCCGCCAACGGGCCCGAAGGGCCACGGCACAACGTGGGCCACTGCACCTTCATCGCCGAGGACGACGTGCCGAGGGCGAAGCCGATCGGCGCGACCTTCGAGCTCTCGCCCTACCTGTGGGCGCCCACCCCGATCAACGACGACATCACCCGCGCGGTCGGCGAAGCGCGCATCCGCCGGGTGTGGCCAATGCGGGAGGTCATCGATTCCGGTGCCCTGGTGATCGCCGGCTCGGACTGGGCGGTGGTGCCCTCGGTGAACCCCTGGCCCGCGATCGAGACGCTTGTGACCCGGGAGTCGCCGGGGGGGAGCGCCGCGAGCTTTGGCAAGGCGGAGGCCATCTCGGTGGCGGAAGCGATCGATCTCTTCACCGCAAACGCGGCGCGTCAGCGCGGCCGCGAGGGCGAGCTCGGAGCGCTCGCCTCGGGCTTTCTCGCCGACCTGGTCGTGGTCGCCCCGAACCCCTACGAGGCGGCGCCCACCGACCTGCACCGCACCCGCGTGCGCATGACTTTTCTCGAGGGCGAGCTGGTGTACGAGGCGGAGTGAGCCGGCGGAGCCCCGCGCGGTGAGCGGGTTCTTCTCGAAGGAGCGCATCGAGGCCGGTCCGGGCTTCAACCGCTGGCTCGTGCCGCCCGCGTCGGTGGCGATTCATCTCTGCATCGGCTCGGTGTACGCGTGGAGCATCTACAACCCGCCGCTGGTGAAGAGCCTCGGGGTGGTGGGCAGCGCCGCCGACGACTGGGCGCTCTCCCAGGTGGTGTGGGTCTTCACCGTCGCCATCGTGAGCCTCGGCCTCGCTGCGGCGTTCGCGGGTCGCTGGCTCGAGCAGGTGGGCCCGCGCACTGTGGGGCTGGTCGCCGCGGCGTGTTGGGGCGGGGGCTACCTGATCGGGAGCGCCGGGATCCTGAGCCACCAGCTCTGGCTGCTCTACCTGGGCTACGGCGTCGTCGGCGGTGTCGGGCTGGGGCTGGGCTACGTGTCGCCGGTGAGCACGCTGATCCGCTGGTTTCCCGACCGGCGCGGGATGGCCACCGGGATGGCGATCATGGGCTTTGGGGGCGGGGCGATGATCGCGACGCCGCTCAAAGAAGGCCTGCTGCGCGTTTTCTACCGCGCCCCCGAGTTCCTCGGGCCGGCCGACGCGGTCTCGCTCTCGACCCGCGAAGGGGTGCGCTTCGCCGAGGTGGCGGGGGTGACGCGCGAGGTCGTGGTGGTGGGCGCCAACGAGGTGGCGCAGATGCCGGTCGCCGGGCCGCCGGGTGTCTATGTTGTCGGCACCGGCAGCGTCGGGGTGGCAGAGACCTTCGCGGTGCTCGGCGTCGTCTACTTCGCCGTGATGCTCCTGGCGGCGCTCTCCTACCGCATCCCCGCCCCGGGGTGGCGCCCGGCGGGCTGGAGCCCGCCCGAGGAGGGCGAGGCGGGGATGATCACCCGACACCACGTCGACATCGACGAGGCGCTCAAGACCCGTCAGTTCTACCAGCTCTGGATCGTCCTTTGCTTCAACGTCACGGCGGGCATCGGGGTGCTGGGCGTCGCGAAGACGATGATGGTCGAGATCTTTGGCACGACGCTGCCCGAGGTTGTGGACAGCGCCTTCGCCGCCACCTACGTCGTGATGATCAGTGTCTTCAATATGCTGGGACGTTTCATCTGGGCTTCGGCGTCCGACTACCTCGGCCGCCGCACCACGTACTGGATCTTCTTTGCCGCGGGGATCGCCCTGTATCTCTCGATCCCCTTCTGTGCGGTCCAGGTGAGCGCGTCCCCCTCGGTGGTGTGGCTCGTCTACTTCTACGCGGCGACGATGCTGATCTTCACGATGTACGGGGGTGGGTTTGCCACGATCCCCGCCTACCTGGCGGATCTCTTCGGCACCAAACACGTCGGGGGGATCCACGGACGCCTGCTCACCGCGTGGAGCGTCGCCGGGGTGCTCGGGCCCTTCGCCATCACCTCGCTGCGCGAGAGCGGCCGCCGGAACGCCATCGAAACGCTGGCCGCGACCCTCGACGCGACGCGTTTCGAAGCGACCTTTGGTGCGCCCCTCGCCCAGCTCGACCTGTTGGTGCAACAGAACACTGTGACGATCGCCAAGCTGATGGCGATCGCTCCCCCGGGCACCGCGGACCCCACGAGCGGGCTCTACAACACCACGATGGTGCTGATGGCGGCGCTCCTCGGTGTCGCGCTCGTGAGCAACGCACTGATGCGGCCGGTCGATCCGCGGCATCACCTGCCCGCGGACGACACCGCCGGCCGCTAGGCCGGCTGTGGGGCTGCCGTCGGCGCCCCTCGCCAATACGGCACCGAGCGCCGATTCATCATGCGGCGGAACTCGTCGGTGGTGCGGGGCAGGAGCTCGCCGGTGCCCCAGTCGACGATCACCCCGTACTGTCGCACGAGATCGAGGGCGTCGAGCTCCCCCGCGCGAAAACGCCGCGCCACCTCCGCAGCGTCTTCCTCGAGCCACCCCTCCCGGGCCGCGGCAATCCGCGCGCGCTCGGCCCGCGTCGCGTCGGAATCCACCGCATACTCGGCGAGCTCTTCGTCGACCGTGCGGATCACCACGCCGTAGTCCACGGCGGCGCGCTTCACCGAGACATAACCGTCCGCCACGTCCTCGCACACCAGCGCGGGGTCGCGCTCCAGCGGGTCGCCGTAGCCCCCCCCGCCGGCGGTGCCGCGCCGGAACCGGTCGCCGGGCTTCACGGGCACGTCCGAGAACACCGCCCCCAGAAAACGCCGTGCCCCGTCCTGCTCGAGCCAGAGGCCGTGGGGACGAGACGGCAGCCCGCCCTCGATCCCCCACACCACGGCGCGTTCGCGATCGCAGAAGTAGGAGATCACGCTGCGCTCGACGTCGAGGATCGTGCTGTCCTTGTCGACCCCCACCCCGCCGCGGAACCGTCCGGGGCCGGCGCTGTCGGTCACAATCTCGAACTCGTTGGTCTGGATCGGGCAGAGCCGCTCCTGGCCCTCGACGGGCTGCGTCATCAGCCCCACCCCGAAGCACGACGCGGTGACCGAGAGCCCGTCCTTGCCGTTGCGTCCGCCCCAGCCCCCGGCCAGCCAGTCGTAGAGCATGAAGTAGGCGCGCTCGTCGGTGCGCGCGTCGAAGCCCCCGGTCTGCAGGTACTCGATGTTGAAGGCGCAGGCCATGGCGCGCTCGGGCATGATCCGCGACCAGAGCTCGAAGACCGAGTTCATGATCTTCTCGAAGGGCATCACGAAGCCGCTCACCGCCACTGGCCAGCGCGCGCTCACGATCGTGTCGTCGGGCACCTCCACGTCGATCACCCGGTAGAGCCCGGAGTTGAGGGGGATGTCGGGAAAGAAGGTCTTGAGCCCCGAGACGATGCCCGCGTAGGTGCCCCCAAAGGCGCAGTTGTACATCGAGCCGATCGTCGTGTGGGACCCGCTCAAGTCGAAGATCAACCGGTCGCCCGCGATCGTCATCTCGACGCGGATCGGGATGAGCCCCTCCTCTTCCGCCGGGTCCTGGTCGACATAGTCGACGGTTTCCCAGCTTCCGTCGGGGAGCTCCGACAACCGCTGGCGGACGATCCGTTCGACGTAGTCCTGCACCTCGGCCATCGCGTCGACGACCGTCTCCCGGCCGTACTTCCCGACCAGCCGCAACAGCTCGCGCTCGGCCAGCCGACACGCCTCGGTCTGGGCCTCCATGTCGCCGAGGATCGCCTCCGGGTCGCGGGTGTTCTTCGCCACCAGCTTCGCCACGTCGGCGCGGCGCTCCCCCTTGCCCCAGATGCGCACCGGCGGGACGCGGATCCCCTCCTTGAACATGTCTTTCGCGGTGACGTCGAAGGAGCCCGGAACGCTGCCCCCCATGTCGGCCCAGTGGCCGTTGGCCTGGCTGAACGCGATCAGGGTGTCGCCGTCGAAGATCGGCAGGATCACCCGGGTGTCGTTGAAGTGGGTGCCGCCGATGTAGGGGTCGTTCACCAGAAAGACGTCGCCTGGGTGGATGTCTCCGGTGAACTCGTCGAGCACCGCTTTACAGCTGTAGTGGAGGGTGCCGACGTGGGCCGCGAGATCCTGGTTGCCCTGGGCGACGGTGTTGCCCTCGGCGTCGCACAAGGCGTTCGAGAAGTCGCGGTTGTAGACCACGAAGGAGTAGCAGGTGCGCCGTACTTGTTCGGCCATCTCGTCGACGATCGTCACAAAAGAGTTGCGCAGTACCTCGAAGGTGACGGGGTCGAGGCCCCGCGAGAGGCGGTCGGTCATCGCGCGTCTCCGATTTGCAGGCGAAGGTTGCCCCAGGGGTCGACCTCACAGCGGGTGCCCGGTGGGACCACGGTGGTCGTGTCGAGCTGCTCGATCACCGCCGGGCCCTCGAGCAGCGCGCCGGGGCCGAGCTCGGGGCGCCAATAGATCGGGGTCTCGACGGCGCCGTCCACGGCGTCGAAGTGGACGGGGCGCTTGGTGCGGTGCGCGACCGCCCCGCCTGCGGGCTCGCTCCGCGCAAACTCCGCTTTGGGAGTGATCCCGATCGCGGTGAGATTCAGACGGAAGATCTCGATCGAAGCGTCGTCGCGGCGGTAGTTGTACTCGCGTTGGTGGGCGTCGCCGAAGGCCTCCACCGCCGCGTCGACCGAGTCGAGCGGCGCCGGGACCGGCACGGCGATCGAACGCCACTGGCCGAGGTAGCGCATGTCGATCGAGCGCTGCAGGACGACCCGGGCGGGGTCGACGCCTTCGTGATCGAGACGCTCCCGCGCCTCGCGCTCGAGGGACGCAAAGGCGTCTTCGATCGCGGCGGGGTCGGCGTCGGCGGTGTTCACTAGATAGGTGAGCGCCAGGTCGTGACGGATGTCCACCAGTAGACAACCGAGCGCCGAGGTGACCCCCGGATACGGCGGGACGATTACCGTGGGGATCGCGAGCTCCCGAGCGATGTCGGCGCCGTGCAGCGCCCCGGCGCCCCCGAAGGCCACCAGGGCGAAGTCGCGGGGGTCGTGGCCGCGCATGATCGACACGAGCCGGACGGCGTCCGCCATGTTGGCGTTGGAGACCCGCAGAATGGCGCGCGCCGCCTCGACGGGGTCGAGACCCAGGGGCTCCGCCACGTGCTCGCGGATCGCGGCCTCTGCCAGCCCGACGTCGAGCACCAGGTCGCCCCCCACCAGCTCGGAGCCGAGACGTCCGAGCAGCAGGTTCGCGTCGGTGTTAGTCGGGAGCGCCCCGCCGCGGCCATAGCACGCGGGGCCGGGCTCCGAGCCCGCCGACTGGGGCCCGCTGCGCAACGAGCCGGCCTCGTCGATCCAGGCGATCGAGCCGCCCCCGGCGCCGATCGTCTTGACGTCGATGCTGGGAAAGCAAATCGGCGAGCCGTACTCGACGTACCAATCGCGGGTCACGGTCGACTCGCGGTCGAGCACGATCGAGACGTCGCAGCTGGTGCCCCCCATATCGAGACCGATGGTGTTGTCGAAGTCGCAGAGGGTGCCGATATAGCGGCTCGCGAGGGCGCCGGCCGCGATCCCCGAGCCCGCCAGCCGCCCCGCGTGTTGCGCGGCGCTCTGGGGTGTCATCACGCCACCTCCGCTGTGGAGAAGCAACAGGTCGTTGCGGTAGCCGCGCTCGCGCAGAGCCTCGTTGAAGCGCAGCGCGTACTCCCCGACCACGGGGCGGAGCGCCGCGTTCACCGCGGTCGTCGAGAAGCGCTCGTGTTCGAAGATCTCGGGCAGCACCTCCGAGGACGTCGACACCGGCACCCCGGGGAGCGCGGCCTCGAGGATCTCCTTCATACGACGCTCGTTCTCACCGTTGGCGTAGGCGTTCATAAAACAGACGGCGATCGTCTCGACCCCGCGTCGGCCGAGGATGCGCGCCACCTCGCGCGCTTCGTCTTCGTCGAGGGCGCGGGTCACGCGTCCGAAGGTGTCGACCCGCTCGCTCACCGGCAGTCGGTCGCGGCGGCGGATGTAGGGCGGTGGATTGTCCTGATAGGCGTCCCAGAGATCCTCCTTGGTCGACCGTCCGATCTCGACGACGTCGCGGAAGCCCCGGGTTACCACCATCGCCGCCCGCGGTAGACGCCGCGTGATCAGTGCGTTCGTCGCGACGGTGGTGCCGTGGGAGAAGAGGGTCACGTCGTCGAGGGAGACGCCGGCTTTGGCCAACGAGTCGAGCGCGCCCTGGATCGGGTCGGCGGGGGTGCTCGCGACCTTTCCGATCCGAATCTCGCCGCTGCGCTCGTCGAGGACGCAGAGGTCGGTGAAGGTGCCACCGATATCGACGGCGACGCGGAGATGTGTCACGGGGGTGCTCCCGGGGGCCCGCCGGCGGTCGGTCGCGGGCGGGTCCGGACAGCATAGACGGCGCGGTCGTCGCCCGGCAGGCCGAGGGCGCTCTGGGCCCTAAGTGCTCTCGCCACGCAAAGAGAGGGGTCGCACCGGCACCAAGAGGACGAGGAGCACGGCGCCCACGAAACAGGCGACGGCGGCGGTGTAGAACGGCGCCGCCCAGTTGCCCGTCTGGGCGACGACGAATCCCGCCACGATGGGGCTCACGAAGCCTCCGAGGTTCCCGCCGAAGTTGCAGATGCTCGCGATCGAGCCGACCTGGCTCGCGTCGAGCTCGATGGGAATGCTCCAGTACGCCACTAGACCCAAGGTCGTGGCGAACTGGAAGCCGGCGAACGCCCACACGGCGTGCGTCGGCGAGTCGACCCACGCGGCCAGAGCGAGGAATGGCGCCGACGCCGCGATCACGACGGCCGGCACCCCTTTGCGCGCCCAGGTGGTACTCACGCCGCGCCGCAGGAGACGATCGGAGAGCACGCCACCCCCCAGCACGCCGACGAGACCACCGGCGACCGGGAGCATCCCCACCCACCCCATCTGCTGGAGGGTGAACTCCCGCGCCTGGACCAGGTAGGTCGGAAGCCAGACGATCACCATCGTGAGGGCGTAGGCCCAGAAGAAGTACGACACGGCGAGGCCGACGACGGCTCGAGAGGTCACCAGCGCCCGCAGCGGGACCACGTGCTCGGGACCCGACGACGGAGCCGGCGCCGACGCGCCGGCGTCCTCTGCCGCCGGCGGCCGATCCGAGCCGATCGACCACCACGCGGCGATCCACGCAAACCCCACCAGCGCGTTCACATAGAACACGGCGGGCCAGGAGAAGGCCCCGATGATCCAGGTGGAGATCGGGTAGGCGATGAGCTGCCCCGCGAATACCCCGGAGACGCTGATCATCTGCGCCATCCCGAGCTCGTGCCGCGGCACCCAGCGGGCGTTGATCACGGTGGTCGCGGGGAGGCTCGCGGCTTCGAAGACCCCCACCAGGAAGCGCAACGCCAGCATCACGCCGAAGGCGTGCTGGCCGAGCGGGGTGAGCAGCGTGAAGAAGGACCAGCCGAAGCACGCACACGCGAGCAACGTCTTCGGGCTCCAGCGGTCGGCGAGGCGACCGCTCGGGATCATGAAGAGCGCGTAGCCGAACACAAAGGCCGAGAACACCACCCCGAAGAGCGCCGTATCCCAGCCGAGCTCGGGCATCATCACCGGCGCCGCGATCGAGATGTTCACGCGGTCGATGTAGTTGACCAGCGAGAGCAGAAAGAGCAGCAGGAGGATCGTGTAGCGGGGCGGCCAGCGCACCGTCGATGCCCGTGCCGCGGAGCGGCGCCCTACCCCTTCACGACCGACGCAAAGGCCTCGAGCTCGCGGCGGATGTCCCGGCCGGCCGGCTGGAAGGCGATCTCGGTCATGCCCTCCGCCTCGAGGGCGGCGACCCGGTCGCGCCACGCGGCGCGTTCGAGGGCGAGACCGTTGTTGGCGAGCAGCTCACCGGTCACGTAGGTGCGGTCGTGGTCGTTGACGCCGACGAGATGGCCGTCGTGCATCACCAGGTGGCGCGAAGCCTCGGGGAGCGTCTGGTAGGACGCCAGCCAGTCCTCCCCCGCGTCCACCGTCTCGAGCATCTTGTGCTCGATCGCGTAGTGGAAGGCCACCGCCCCGCCGTGGCCAGCGGCATCGAGGGCGCGCTCGCTCCCGGGATCCTCACCGTCATCGAGCACCGTTCCGAGGACCAGCGAGACACACCACTCGAAGCCCGGAAACGCCGTGAAGGCGGCGAAAACACCGTCCGCCTCGGCCTTCGCCGCGTCGACGCCCTTCGGCCCACCGGCGGCGTACACGAAGGGCACCTCGATGGGGCGCGCAGCGCCGTAGCCCGGCCAGTGGAGCATTTTGATCAGCCCGCCGTCCCACTCGACCTCCTCGCCCCGCAACAGAGCGCGCAGCACCCGCACATAGTCCGACACGTACGACCAGGTGAGCGGACGCTGCCCCATGCTGACGCACGCGGTGAAGCCCGTTCCGATCCCGACGGTGACGCGCTCCGGGCCCGCTGCATCGACGAGCGTCGCGATCGCCGCGGCGTTCGCCATCGGGTGACGCAGATGCGGCACCAACACCCCGGTTCCCAGCCCGATGGTCTGGGTCCGCTCGGCCGCGCGACAGAGCTGCACCCAGACGTCCGGATAGAGCGCCGGCGAGTCGTAGAACCACGCGCGCTCGTACCCGAGCTCCTCGGCGATCCGGGTGTGTTCGGGGGTGTCGAGGGACGTGGCAAAGGCGCAGGAGAGCTTCATGGGCATCGATTTGACTCCAACCGGTGGGGAGACCCGACGGTAGCACCGTGGTCACGGCAGCCGGAAACGACTTCGATGCTCCGCTCGAAGCACCCGCGTGATAAGGTGTTGGCGCCTCCCTCCGAGGTTCTGCCGTGTCCCCTGGCGCCTCTCCCACTGGCCTCCCCTCCTCGACACCCATCCGATTCCTCGTCGCGACGCTGTTCCTGATGGCCTGCTCCGAACAGCGAGGAGACACGAGCGCCAGCCGTTACGAGCACGTCGACCCCTACGGCGCGGAGATCGGAGCCGTCGTGTTCCCCACCGCGTGCACCGACACGGCCCAGCGTCACGTCGCGCGAGGCGTGGCCCTACTCCATCACATGATGTATCCGGACGCAGAAGCCACCTTTGAGAAGGCGGCCTCTCTCGACCCGTTGTGCGCGATGGCCCACTGGGGCCGAGCGATCGTGCTGATCCATCCACTCTGGCCCGACCTCCCGAGCGATACGCAACTCCGATCGGGTCTCGAGCATCTGGTACACGCCGCGGAGCTCGCGGACACGCCGCGCGAGCAGGCGTACATCGACGCCGGCCTCGCCTACTTCCGAAACGCTCCAGACCGGAGCGAGAGCGAACGACTCTCGAGCTACGCGGCAGCCTGGCGCGATGTGTACAGGCACCACCCGGAAGACCGCGAAGGCGCCCTGCTCTTCGCCTTGGCGCTGATGGCGTCGGCTGATCCCGGCGACGAGACCTATCACAAACAGAAGGAAGCGGGCGCCATCGCGGAGGCGGTGCTGCTCGAGGTGCCGGATCACCCCGGCGGTCATCACTACGTGATCCACGCGTACGATTTCCCGACCTTGGATCACAAAGCGCTCGAGGTGGCGCGGAACTACGGGCGAATCGGACCCGACGTCCCCCACGCCACGCACATGCCCAGCCACATCTTCACGCGGCTCGGCCTCTGGCGAGAATCGATCGAGTGGAACCGCCGCTCGGCCGCCTCGGCGCGCCGCGACGACGAGACCACGGGCCAGGTCTCGATGTACTCCCTCCACGCCCTCGACTATCTACTCTACGCCTATCTACAGACGGGTGAGGATCGCGAAGCGGAAGCGGTACGTGACCTCGTCGTCTCGCTGGAAGGCCCATTCTCGTCGCTCAACCGCGACAATCTGGCGTATCACCTCGCCGCGGCACCCGCCCGACTGGCGCTCGAGCTGCACCGCTGGGACGACGCGGCACATCTCCAGCCGCGGTGGCCCAGCTCGTTTCCGTGGGACGAAGGCTTCGACCGCTACGTGGCCAACACCTACGCCGCGCGCGCGCTCGGCCGCGCCCGCACGGGAGACCTCGAGGGCGCGCGACGGGACGTGGACACGTCCCGGGACCTGCTGTCGGGAGGCGCCCAGACTGCGCTGGCCGTCTACTACGAAGAGGAGACCGAGTTCCTCCTCGCCGCCGTGGAGGCGTGGATCCGTTACGCCAAAGGGGAGGCGGGCGCGCTCGAAGCGCTCCGCGCGGTAGCAGAGCGCGAAGCCAAACGGGGCGGCGGCGCCCCGAGTGAGCTTCTCCCCGCCGGCGACCTGTTCGGCGAAATGGCGATCGAGCTCGGCAAACCCGAGGAGGCACTCGCCGCCTACCGCTCCGTTCTCGAGCGCCGGCCCAACCGGCTCAACAGCCTGCTCGGAGCAGGCGGGGCCGCTGAAGCGAATGGCGACCCGGCTCTCGCCGCGGACTTCTACCGCCAGGCGCTCGCCGTTGCCGCGCCCGAAGGGTCGACGAGCCCTCGGCTCGCGCCGGCGCTGGCGTCCCTCGGTGAAGGAGGCGGCGTTCGCTGAGCAGCCCTCCCCGGCGCCTCCACACCCGTGCCAAACGAGGCATACTGCGCCGCGGAGGCCCTGATGAAGCTCTACTATGATCCGATCACCGTGAACTGTCGCAAGGTCGTGGCCGGTCTCGACCTGGCCGGTGCCACCTACGAGTCCGAGATCCTCGACTACTTCGGCGGCGACCACAAAGGCGATGCCTACACGAAGATCAACCCCAACGCCGAGCTGCCGGCGCTGGTGGACGGCGATCTCGTCCTGTGGGAGTCGAACGCGATCCTGGTCTACGGCGCCGAGAAGACCGGGAACACCGCGGTCTACCCCGCCGACGCGAAAATCCGCGGCGATATCCAGCGCTGGCTGCTCTGGGAGTCGAACCGCTGGTTCAACGCCTGCTATGTCTACCTCGTCGAGAACGTCGTGAAGGTGCTCTTCGACGACACCCCCGACGCGGCGCTCCTCGCAGAACACGCACCGACCTTCCACAGGCTGGCGAAGATCGCCGACGACCATCTGGCGGGACGCGACTGGTTCAGCGCCGACGCGGTGACGATCGCCGACATCGCGATGGCGGCGCCGATGCACCTCCACGCCGCGCAGAAGCTCCCCCTCGAGAACTATCCCCACCTGCGCGCCTGGATGGAACGGGTCGAGGCGCTGCCTTGCTGGAAGAACTCGGACCCGGTCCCCCACATTGCGCCGGAGCTACTCGCGAAGCTGGCGTAGAGCCGACTCGTGGATTCGTCAGGGCAGTGTCACCCCGCCCCCGGAAGTGACGTAGGTCTGGCCCGTGATGAAGCTCGCCGCGTCGCTCAAGAGGAAATGGGTGAGTGCGGCGACGTCGTCGGGGGTTCCGGTGCGTCGCGCCGGGGTCTGGGAGATGATCCGCGCGCGGGTCTCATCGGGCATCTCCTTGGTCATGTCGGTGTCGATGAGCCCGGGCGCGACACAGTTGACGCGGATTTCCGGGCCAAAGGCGACGGCACAGCTACGGGCGAATCCAGTGACCGCCGCCTTCGAGCTCCCGTATGCGATCAAGCGGTCGGTCCGGATCCGGCTCGGTGCGAGGCCGTTCACCGACGTGATGCACACGATGTTGCCGTAGCCCCGCACCCGCATCCCATCCTTGGCGCGCCATACGCAGTGAAACGTGCCGTGCAGATTCACGGCGTGGATCTGGTGCCAGAGCTCGATGGGCATCTCGGTGTCGTCCTGGAACGACGCAATGCCGGCGTTCGTCACCAACATGTCCACCGCGCCGAGCTCGGATTCGATCTCGTCGAACATCGCGCTCGTGGACTCGTAAGAGGACACATCTGCGCGCACCACGCGGCCCTGGGCGCCCTCCGCCCGCACCTGCTGCAGCGTCTCGGCCGCGGCATCCGCGCTCGCAGAGTGGTTGATCGCCACTTGGGCCCCGGCCCGGGCCAGCCGCACACAGATCGCCCGCCCGATACCCCGCGAGCCCCCGGTGACCAGCGCCGTGCGCCCTTCGAAATCGTCTTCAGCCATGGTTCTCCTCAAAGAGTGCGGGCGAGTCGGTCTCGCGGGCGACGGCGGGATCGGGGCGGCGCCGTGCGACGGCCTTCCCTCGGACGCCACTCGTGTAGCAGACGCAGGGACGCAGAGGATACGCCGCGGCCGCTGCCCGATTGACAACGAGGCCGGCGTGGCGAAGTTTCGCGGAGAGCCTCTGCAGCACCCGGGTCCGGGCGTCGCCGCCGGCGGCCGGAGCGGACGGAGCGGGATTCATGCTTCGAGACACCCTCGTGTGGATGGCGGCGGCGCTCCCCGCGGCGGCCGGGCTGATCGCGATCGCCGCCGTCGTGTTCTCCGACCTGGGTTTTGGACACACCGCGCTGGCGAGATCCATGCTGGTCTTCTTCGTCGTCCAGACCTGTGTTCCGATTGTGCTTTGGGTCGGTGCGGAGCGGCTCTTCGGCGGTCTCCGGACCGGCTGGGTCCTCCCCGCCCTACTCTTCCCGCTCGTCGTGGCGCTGGTGGGAACGGTCGGGGTCGCGGCGAGCGGGGACTGGGTGTGGCCCGACGACCCGGCCATCACCGCCGTCTCGATCGGAGCGTGGCTGGGGTTTTCGTGGACGCTGCTCGCGAGCCGGGCGGTCGCGGAGCGTCTGGTGTCATTGCGCCGGGAATCGTGAACCGGTCTCACCCGGCGAAGCGCGGTTCGGGGAGCCCGCGAACCCCGAGACCGGTGACGGCGAACACCGCACCCGCCTGGAATTGCGGGCGGAGCTCGGCCGCGAAGCGGTCGTGGACGGCGGGGTGCTTCACCCGCGCCATCGAGGTGACGTAGAGCACGTCGAGCTCGTCCCCACCGAAGATGAGCGACGTGATGTTTCGCACCGGCATCCCGATCTGTCGCTCGATCTCGCCGTCCGGGGTGTAGCGGATCAGCTCCCCACCGATCACCATCGCGTTCCACACACATCCCTCGGCGTCGACCGTCGAACCGTCGTAGAGCCCGGGGAGCGACTGACTCGACGCGAACACCCTTCGGTTCGAGACCCCACCGGTCTCGATGTCGAAGTCGTAGGCCCAGAGCTCCTCGCGGAAGGTGTCGGCAAAATAGAAGGTCCGGTCATCGGGGCTCCAGCACGGGCCGTTCGAACAGATGATCCCCTCGTCGACACGGGTCATCCGAAGATCGGGGTCGAGACGCCAGAGACCGCACAGCCCGAGCTCTTCTTTGTCGTCCATCCCTCCGGCGAAGAAGCGCCCCCGGCGGTCGACCTTGCCGTCGTTCAGACGGGTGCGCGGCTCGTCCGCCTCGACCCGCGCGATCAGCTCTGGCGGCCCCCCGGAATCAAAATCGAAGAAGTAGAAACCGTCGCTCATCGCGAGCACCGCGCCGCCCCCCTCGCGGAGCACCATCGCGCCGACGTCCTGGTCGGTGTGCCAGGTCGAGGTCGCCCCGGTCCTCGGGTCGAAGCGCCAGATCGACGGGTTGCCGACACGCGGCCCGGTCCCATCGACCCAGTAGAGCAGCCGCTCTTGCGGGTCCCAGATCGGACTCTCTCCGAGGTGGTTCTGGCATTCGACGACGCACTCGATGCGGACGGCCATCGGAGGGGCTGTAGCGCAGGCCCGGCGCGGGGGCCCGCGCGCGGGAAACGGTCGCTGTGAGCGCGTTCTCGGCGCGATCGGGGCCGTGCGAGCCAGTGCGGGACCCGCCCCGCCCGGACTCCGAACGCAGCGAGCACCCGCACCCCGGTTGGCGCCGGTGTGGGTTGCTAAGGTCTGGCACCCCCCACAGACCCGCTGTGTCCCCCCACAGCCAGGTGCGATCGGGGGATTCATGAAAACAGCTTCGCTCCGTCGCGGAGTCGCGGCGCTGGCCTGTGCAGCGTGGTCGACGGCCTGCGTTTCGACCTGGAACCAGTACCCGGAGGCCTCGCGTGACGACGTGCGCGGCACCCCGTACAAACAAACGCTGTTCTACGACGTGCAGGACGTGAAGGGAATGTTCGGCGGCGCCGAGACCCTGCGAGAGGTGTTCCGCAAGGAGGCGCCCTTCGCCGGGCGGGAACCGCGTGACGAGGCACCGAACAAAGGACTCTTCGTGCGTGTCGAGGCGCAGCGGATTCCACCGCACACCGGCTCGGGCGTGTTCGGCTACGTCTCGTACGTGCTCCTGCTGACGATTCCCTTCCGCAGCACCGAGGGGTACACGATGCGGTACCAGGTGGTCGTCGATGGGGACGAGCAGAAGATCTTTGAGTACGACATCAAACGGCGCACCTACTACTGGCTCCTCGCGCTTCCGTTCTGCTGGGTCAATCTGATCACGCCGAGCGAATCCGACGCGTTCGCGGCGACCGGCTACCAGTTCTTCGAGGACGCCGCGCCGCTGCTGCGGCCCGGCGCTCCGCGCCGTCTAGGCCGGTCGCGCTGAACGGTTACAATGGTGGTCTTGGTTCCAACGAAGGGGGGATGATGAGAACTCTACAATCTGGATGGGTCGTCGGTGTTGCCGCGGTCGTCGCGCTCGGTTTCGCGGCGTCGGCGAGCGCCGACCCGGACGTCGGCTGCGGCCTCGGAACGCAGGTGTGGGAGGGCCAGTCGGGCTCGATCGTCAAGGCCTTTGCGGCGACGACCAACGGGACGTCGGGCAACCAGACCTTTGGCGTCAGCTCGGGCACCTCGGGCTGCAACCAAGGCGGAACGGTCACCGCCGAGGCGCGGGTCCGGATGTTTGCGAGCGCCCACCTCGACCAGCTCGCCCGCGACATGGCGCACGGCGAGGGGGAGAGCCTCACGGCGTTCTCGCAGCTCTTGGGCGTGTCCGCGGCGGATCGGCCGGCCTTCTTCGCGCTGACCCAGACGCACTTCGTCGACCTGTTCGGCGAAGAGGCGACCGCCGGTTCGATGATCTCGAAGCTGGACGTCCTCCTCGCGGAGGACCGGGAGCTCTCGGGATACGCCGGAATCTGACGCCGACCTCTCGAGAGGCCCGCGCCCTAGTGGCGTGGGCCTCTCTTTGGGGGGTGGCGGCCTGCCTCGGCGCCGTCCCCCACACCCACGCGGCGGCCCCCCCTTCGCCGAACCTCGAGAGCCTCGTCGAGCGCGTCCACGACCTCGGGCTGGCCGAGAGCCCGACCTGGCGCGCGCTGCTGCACTACCGCCGCGCCTCCCCCTGGAGTCGGCTGCAGAGCGTCGTCGACGAGCCTTCCTTTTTTCTGTCCGATCGCGGCGCCCGCGACCCGGCCGCAGAGCTCGACGCCACGCTCCGCGCCTTCTTCGCCGAGCCGGCCGACACGACCGACGACACCGCAACGCCCCCGCCCGCGTGTCGCTTCCCCGCGCGCTTCGCGTGGCTCGCCGAGACGCTCGGGGTCGGAACCGGCCCACCGCGCTGCCCGCGCTACCACGCCTGGCGCCGCAATTTCGACGCGGCGCGCTTGACGCTGGTGTTCCCCGAAGCCTACATGAACAACCCGGCTTCGATGTTCGGACACACGCTACTGCGGATTGATTCTGCCGGCGTGGCGAACCCCAACGACCTCCTCGCGTACGCGGTGAGCTTCGCGGCCCACACCGACGGCGAAGCGGGGGTCGCCTACGCGGTCAAAGGCATCTTTGGCTTCTACCCCGGCTACTTCTCGGTCACTCCCTACTACGAGACCGTCGAGCGCTACGGCGACTGGGAGAACCGCGACATCTGGGAGTACGCGCTCGACTTCGACCGCGAGGAGATCGAACGCGTGCTCCGTCACCTCTACGAGCTCGACGGCGTGCGCTTCGACTACTTCTTCTTCGACGAGAACTGCTCGTACCAGCTTCTCGATCTCCTGGAGGTCGGTCGCCCGGGCATGGGGCTCCTCGACCCGACCCCCGAATGGCTGATCCCGGTAGACTCGGTGCGCCGCGTGCGGGAAGCGGGCCTCGTGCGCGACGTGCGCTTTCGAGCATCCGCCGCGCACCGGCTGCAGGTCGCGGGACGAAGCGTCTCCTCAGAGCACCATCGTCTCGCCCGCGCGCTCAGCGCCGGCTCCGTCCCGCCTTCGGACCCCGCGCTGGCGGCCCTCGGACCCGAGGAACGAGCCGCGGTGCTCTCCCTGGCCTACGACCAGCTCCGCTACCGGATGCTCGCCCGCGAGGAAGACCCCGCGCGCACCCGCGGGCGGGCGTTGGCGCTCCTGGCGGCGCGCAGCGCCGAGCGCGGGGCGGCCGCGCCGCCGTTGCCCCCGCGGCCCCGTGTCGAGCCCGACCGGGGGCACCCCACCCGCCGGGCGGCGGTGGAGAGCGGGGTCTGGAACCGCGAGCCCTACGTGGAGCTGCGCGTCCGCCCCGCCTTTCACACGCTGATGGATCCCGAAGGCGGATACACCCGAGGAGCCGAGATCCAGTTCATGGACGTCGCGCTGCGCCTCCTGCCCCGGCGCGACCAGGTGCGTCTCCAGGAGGTCCGCGTTCTCGAGATCCTCTCCCTGTCTCCGCGCGGGCGGACGTTCCGACCGGTGTCCTGGCGCGGCGCGACGGGGATGGCGACCCGGCTGATCCCGGATGGCGGCGACCTGCAGGCGGCGCCGGTCTGGCGCAACCGAGGCGGCGCCGGCGGAATGTGGGAGCTCCGCGGGGTCCAGCTCTACGGTCTGGCCGAGGCCCTCTTCGAATGGGGCGGCGCGCTCGACGGCGACGTCGCGCTCGGCCCGGGCTGGTCTCTCGGCGCGGTGCACGGCGACGACGAAGACCGGTGGCGCACCCGTGTATTCTTCTCCGGGGAGCAGATCCTCGTGGGCGAAACGGGTCGCATCATGAGCGCGGGCGTGGAGGAACGTCTCCGAATCGGCTCGAGACTGGCCGTGTCGCTGGACGCCCAGTGGATCCAGCGGTTTCACGAAGACCGGTTCGAGTTCGGGCTGCGCGCGAGCGTGTTCTTTTGAGGCGGGCGACGGCGTGGACCTGGTGGGCCGCAATCGGGATCGTCCTGGCGGCGACCGGGTGCTCGGGCCTGCTCTTTTATCCCGAACCTGGGCTGCGTCTCACGCCCGACCAACTCGGTCTGGTCTACGAAGACCGCTTTGTCCGATCCGACGACGAGGTGCTCTACGGGTGGCTGCTCCCGGCGCGCGGTCGGTCGCGCGCCTCCGTGGTCTTCTTCCACGGCAACGCGGAGAACATCAGCACCCACATCGGCAGCGTGACGTGGCTTCCCAGCGCCGGGTTCTCGGTGTTGCTCATCGACTACCGGGGGTTCGGGCGGTCGACCGGTTCGCCGGACCTCGACCGCGTCCACCGGGACATCCGGGCGATTCTGCTCGCGGCGCACCGCGACCCCGCCCTCGACCCCGATCGTCTGGTGGTGTTCGGGCAAAGCATCGGTGGGGCCATGGCGCTGTCGTCGATCGCGTCGTTGCAGGGCGAAGTCCCGGTCCGCGCGGCGATCATCGACTCCGCGCCGAGCGACTTCCGCCAGATCGCCCGCGAGGTGTTGGCCCGCCCGTGGTTCACGCGATGGCTCCGGGTGCCGCTGTCGCAGCTCATCCCGGCCCACCCGAGACCGACCGACGCCCTCGCGGCGCTCCCGGAGCTCCCCGTGCTGATCGTGCACGGGACCTCCGACCAGATCGTCCCCGCCCGGCACAGCGAAACCCTCCACCGCGCCGCCGGGCCGAGTGCCCAGCTGCGCTTGGTCCCCGGAGCGGGGCATATCGAGGTGTTCCGGCACCCGGAGTGGCAACGGATCTTCGTCCGTTTCGTCGACGGAACGATCGAGCGCGGCGGCTTGCGTGCCGCCGGGATGACGCCCGGGCCGCCCCGCTAGGACGCGGCGCGCGAAGGCGTGTCGGGGAACCAGTGCCGGGTGCGGTTGCACACGCTGCACACCGAGAGCATCACGGGCACCTCGACGAGCACGCCGACGACCGTGGCGAGGGCGGCGCCGGAGCTCGGGCCGTAGAGCGCGATCGCGGTGGCCACCGCCAGCTCGAAGAAATTGCTCGCGCCGATCAACGCACCGGGGGAGGCGACGTCGTGGGGCACGCGCAAGCGCTGCATCAGCAAGTAGGCCAACCCGGAGTTGAAGTAAACCTGGATCAGGATCGGCACCGCGATGAGCCCGATGTGGACGAAGCGGTGGGTCAGGTTCTCGGCCTGGAAGGCAAAGATCAGCACGAGGGTGGCGAGTAGGGCGAGGGTCGTCACCGGCTGAAAACGCGGGAGAAAGCGCTCCTCGAACCACTCCGCGCCGAAGCGGCGTAGCAAGAGCACGCGGCTCGCGCTGCCGGCCGCGAGGGGGACGACGATGAAGACGACCACAGAGGTCGCGAGCACGTCGAAGGGAACGGTGAGCCCGCTCGCGCCCGTGACCAGGAGGGTCACGATCGGCGCGAAGAGCACGAGCATGATGAGGTCGTTGAGCGACACCTGCACGAGGGTGTAGGCGGGGTCACCGTCGGTGAGGTAGGACCACACGAAGACCATCGCCGTGCACGGCGCCGCCGCCAGGATGATGACGCCCGCGAGATACTGGTCGGCGAGCGGGTCGCCGATCCACGGGTGGAACCAGTGCTTGAAGAAGAGCCAGCCGAGCAGCGCCATCGAGAAGGGCTTCACCAGCCAATTGACGCCGAGGGTGACGAGGATGCCGCGGGGCCGCCTCCGCACCCCCAACACGCTGGCGAGGTCGATGCGCAGCATCATCGGGTAGACCATCAGCCAGAGCAGCCCGGCGATGGGGATGCTGATCTGGCTGCCCTCGCCGAACTCGAGTTCGCGCAGCAGGTCTGTGACGCCCGGAAAGAGACGCCCGAGCAGGACGCCCGCGCCCATACACAGCGCGACCCACAGCGAGAGCCAGCGCTCGAAGACACTCATCTCTTCCGCCTCCGCGTGGATGCCCGGCGCACGTCTCGACCCGAGCTCCTGGATGGATTAACGCGCCGCCTGGCTCGTGGACGCAGCGCCCTTGGCGCCGCCGACCGCCTCCGATTCGCCGATCCACCCCGAGCGCGGGGCGTGGCTCGGCGCCGCGGGCCCGAGACGGTCGAGTGGAGCGGGCGACCCCGCTGCTCCGCACCGTCCAGCGGCCCGCCGGTCTCGACTAGGGACCCGACCCGCTGGCGACTTCGTCCTCCGACCCCGTGAAGACGAGCCGGCCGGCGACGTTCGACGCCTCGACACGGGCGAGGACTTTGGCGTCGATCTCGATCGTCCGCTCGTCGGGAAAGCGACCCAGAAGCAGGTGCGGGCGCAGGTGGAAGAACTTGGGGTCGTAGACCAGGCCCTGGCTCCGAGCGGGGTTGCGCAGCCAGCGGCGCCGCATGAAGTCGGGGTTGAAGAGCGTTTCCTTCTCTCCCTCCGACCAGGTATGGAGCAGCATCCCGTCGTGGAGGCTGTAGGAGAGCAGGTCCAGGCCGACGTCCCAGTAGACCGCGTGGGGCGCGGTATAGCCCTCGTAGTCGGGGAGCTCCATGTTCTGGCGCTCACCCACACGGACCTGCATCGTCTTGAGCTCTCCACGATCGTCGTACTGCTCGATGCGGAGCGGGAAGAAGTAGTGCTGGTCGACCCAGTACACCATCTTGGCGATCCGGTAGGTGGGGAGCCATTCGCGGCGCGGCTCGACGACGAGGACGTAGGCGTCGATCCCTCCGTCCTCCCGGTAGAACGGATAGTCGTCGCCCATCATCTTGATGTCGGCGGTCTTCTTCTCGTAGAAGGTGCCGTCGGGCTTCGAGAGGGTGAGGACGGGGCGCGTCACCGGGAAGCGCACGGTCTGGTAGAGCGTGTCCGCGCCGATGATGCGCCAGCGAAACTCCCAGGCTTCGAGCCCGACGAAATCGTCGAAAGACTGGACGGAATCGGGGAACTGGACGTCGCGGCGGGGCGGCGGCTGGCGACGGACCCGCCGGAGCGACGGCGTGTAGACGTAGAAGTCCATCTTCGTCGGCTGCTCGGGGCCGGTGCGCTTCAGCACCCACACCTGCTGCTCACCCTCGTCTTTGGGGGGATAGACCGAGAAGTAGCTCCAGCGCTGGATCTCTTCGCCGGGGTCGGCGTACATCGGGTTGGCCATCTCCTCGGGCGTCCGGTTCTGGATCATGCCGAGGGTGAGGCCTTCGGTGAGGTGGCCCTCCTTCGTGACCACCCCGAAGCAATCGGCGAGCACGTGCTCCCAGTGGGCGATGTGGTTGAAGTTCATCAGCCGGTACCCGATCTCTTCGCCGGTGTACGGCGCTGTGAAGGGATAGGGCTCGGCGGGGAGGTAGGCCTTGCCGGTGTCGCGCGGGTGGTCGTCGCCGAGGTCGACCCGCGACCGCTCCACGGCGCCCATCTCCGCGATGGTGCGCCAGGTCTTCTCCGTCTCCTCCGCGCTCGCGGGGAGCGCGACCAGGAGACACACGATCCCGCCGCACACGGCTCGTCCGATCGTCATCTCGGGTATCGTACCACCACTCCGATCCGACCCCGAGGAGTCTCCGAGAGCCACCACGACCCCACCGCGCGAGGAACCACCCGTGCAGACCGTCAGCAACGACCACGTGATCCGCAGCTTCGACGCCGCCCACTCGCCGGCGGCCCGCGTCGTCCCGGGCGAGGTCTTCGTCATGGAGACCAACGACCGGTTTCGAGATTGGAAGGAGGACAGCGAGTGGCCCGTCGACCAGCTCTCGCTGATGACGGGGCCGGTGTTCGTCGAGGGCGCCGCGCCCGGCACGACCCTGGCGGTCGAGGTGCTCGACATCCAGCCGCGTCTGGGCTTCGGCTACGTGCTGGCGATTCCCGGCTTCGGCCTGCTCCAGGATCGCGTCGAGTTTCGCAAACGGATCGTCCCCATCGAGGGCAACCGAATCCGCTACAGCGACACGCTGAGCCTGCCCTTCCTCCCGAACGTCAGCCGGATCGGTGTGGCCCCCGCCGAGGGCGCCCAGCCGAGCAACGCGTGTGGAGCATTTGGCGGTCAGCTGAGCAACGGCGAGCTCGGCCCCGGCTCGACCCTGCTGCTACCGGTCTTCGTCGAAGGCGGGTTGTTGAGTATCGAAGACGTCCACGCCCGTATGGGCGACGGGGAGGCGACGGCATCCGCCGTGGAGATCGCGGCGCGGGTCACCCTGCGCTGCGAACTCACCGAGCCCCTGAGTCTGCGCCAACCGGTCGTCCTCACCCGGGAGGAAGTGCAGACCCTGGGGAGCGGCGAGACCGCCGAGACCGCGGCGCGGGCCGCTCTCGACGCCATGGCCGGGCTCCTCGTCGACCGGACCGACGCCGACCCGACCGAGGCCGCGATGCTGGCCAGTGTCGCGGCCGACCTCCGGGTCTCCGAAATGGCGGGCACCCCCTGCCACTTCCGAGCGGCGATGAAGCGGGAGATCCTGGGTCTCTAACACGAGCCGGCGGTGGCGGACCCCTCCGCGCAGCTGACGTCGGCGGTCGCCTAGTCTCCGTGGGTCGGTTCCGGCTCTCTGGGCGGCGCGGGTTTGTAGAGATCGAGACGGGCGTTGATCATCCGCACCGGCGGAATCGCCTCGAGAACCCGCTTGATCGCGTTCTTCCTATTCCTGCGCTTGTCCCGGAGCCGGTAGAACTCGGCCTTGGCGGTCGCGGGTACACTGTGGTCCGAAAAGGCGGGACCCGACGCGTGAAACACCTTCAGGTCCTTCAGGATCCCCGCCCAATATCCGCGTTTTTGGATCTTTGCCACGTATTGGCCGTCTTCGCGCCAGAAGAGAAGGTTCTTGTCCTCCCCGAATCCTCCGACTTCGTCGTGGATCGCCCGTGACGTGACGGTGCACCATCCGCCTGTCGGACCTTCGAGAACACGCACGCCGCCGAGGGATTGTTGACTGTAGAGATGCTTGTCGCGGCGGTACATGATCTCGGAGGCGACGCTCTTCCCGTCATCGATCACGTTTGCCGCGAGATAACCGGCTTTCGGGATCTTCTTGAACGCCTCGACGAGCGTTGAGTCCCAATCGTGGGGAGCGTCGATAACATCGTCGTCGAGCTCGATCAGATAGGGCTCGGTTGTGAGCGCAAACGCGCGTGCGTAGGCGTTGAGGCCCACGTTCTCCTCGCTGAGGACGAGCTTGATCCGGGGATCCGTCAGCGACTCCAGGTATTCGCGCGTGCCATCCGTCGATGCGTTGTCCCACACGATGATCTCGCGTGTTCGATCCGATGTTCGCGCGACGACCTTCTCGATGCAGTCGCGGAGCAGGTGAACTCGATTGCAGGTCAGCACGACGATCGCGATCATGGCGTCACGCTCCTTCACTCATTGTGGTCCGATGGCGGTGGTCGGCGGTATCCAGAGGCTCGGGGCGCCACGGAAGCGACCGACCGAGCCAGCGGGAAAGCCGCAGGTCGCCCGCTTCGAATTCCTTCGACAGACGATCTCGCACCGCTTGGGGGATCCGCGCCGGGCCCGAGTAGACCCGCATCGAGCGCGTCCAGCGGCCTAGCCGCCGCGCGGCTCGTTCCGCGGTCGGCCCGAGGTGCTCGGCGGCCCTGCGGGTCCGGCGCGCGACACGGTCGAGCCTCGAAGATCGTGGAAACTCCGCGCGGTTGTGGTGTGGCAGGCTGGTATCGAAGCCCTCGGGCACTTCGAGACCGAGGTGCCGGAGCACCTGATCCACGACGGCAGCGGGGTCGCGTTTGAGCTCTTCCAGGAACACCACGCAGAGCCGGTTACGAGAGAACGCCTGTTCGTAGCGTTCGAGGCTCTCCACGTAACGTCCCCGCCTGATGTAGGAGAGCGAGTCGATCTCGTCGGGATTCCCCGATGCCATCCGATCGGGCTCCGCGTCCAGCGCGTCGACGAACTCGAGGGGCTCCCACCCGCGGCGGCGCTCGTGCCAATAGTGCGACCAGGCGCGTACCACGGGGTCGCGCAGAATCGCGACAATCCGCACGTTCGGAATCGTCTCGCGGATCCGCTCACACGCCCGGGGATCGACGAGGTAGTTGGGGGTCGCCTCGCCGCAGACCTGATCGGGGCGGCTTGCCGCGAACTGTGCTGCGTAGCGATCGGTGCCGGTAGTCTCCAGGGTCCCGTGGTGGCGGAAATACGAATAGCTCGAGAAGAAGTGCAGCTCCTTCTCCTCGGGCAGGAACACACCGGGGTGGCGTCGGAGCATCTCCCAGAGCGTCGTCGAGCCACACTTCATCTCGCCAGCGATGAGAAAGTCGGGGAGCCGTCCGGTCATCGAGCGCTCCTTGCTCCTTGGCCCCGCCGGGAGACGAACCCGGACGAGAAGCGGCCGGGGCAGACCGCTGCCTCGGTAGTGTCCGCCACCGGAGACTTGGTTGCGCGGAATAACGTACCCCTGGGGCGGGGAGTCCGCGCGGGTGGACCCCGGAGTTGCGGGTGGCTTGCATCTCCGTCGTCCGGCTGCGAGGTCGGCGTGGGAAACCCTCGGTCGAGCGCCGCCCCCGTACACCCGTGACCGCCGAGCGATCTCCCTCCCCCGGGGCCGGCCTACGGCGCCGAGGTAGGCCCGACCAGAAGGCGCACCGTTGCCACAACGTCGCGAAGCGCAGCACGCCCTCTCGGCATCACGACGAGGATGCCGAGAACGACTCCGGCCGCGACGCCGGTGGCGGCCGCGACGCGTATCCCAGTGTCGAGAGCCGCCAAGGTGGGCTCGATCGCGAGAAGCGCCGCCAGCGCACCCGCCGACGCGATGCAGGGCGCCGCGAGGGTCCCGAGAAAGTCCGCGACCCGCAGCGGACCGCGACGGGTCAACACCCACAGGAGCAGGGGGACGCGCACGAGGGCCGCGGCGGCGATTCCGCACGCCACGCCAAGTGCCCCAAAGCGAACCCCGGCAACGGCGGCCAGGCCAGTCATCAGGGCGGCGGCCAGGCTCCACGTCAGCCGCTCGTCGGCTCGGTCTTGGGTGATGAACAGCCAGTTGCTGGTTGCGTCGAGGGGCCTCACGAAGGCGACCACCGCCAGCAGGGCCACGAGGGGCGCCACCGGCTCCCAGCCCGCCCCGAGGATCAGTGGAACCAACTCCTCGGAGGTGCAGGCGAGGAGGACGGAGCCCGGCATGAACACGAGGGCGAGCTTCTCCAACACGCGTAGGTACGCGGCGCGGTAGCGCTCCGGGTCACCCACGAGGCGGCTGAGGCTCGACAGGACGACGGACGACACCGGCGTGACGACCCGCCGGATCGGAACGTTCACGAGGGTAGACGCTCGTGTGTAGAAGCCGAGCGGAGCTGCTCCCCACCACCACCCGAGCAGAATCTGGTCGAGGTTCGTCGCCAGGTGATTGACCATGTTGCCGCCCGTGACCCGCGCCCCGAAGGCGACCAGCTCGCCGGTCCCGGACTCGAACCGAAAGGCACCCGGCCGCCAGCGCGACGCCCGCCAGACGAGTGCGGCGTTGGTCCCGGCCGTGACCAGCGGGATCGAGACGAGCGCCCAATAGCCCGCACCCCGCCACGCCAGCGCGATCCCGACGAGGATTCCGGTGACGTTTGACGCGAGACGAACGCCGGTGAGCGCCGCGAAGCGCATCTGGCGCCGCAGAACTGCCTGGTGTTGGATCGAGAGCGCGTTCAGGAGAAAAGTCGGAGCGAGAGCGAGCGTCACATCCACAAGACGAGCGTCGTCGTAAAACCACGCGATTGGGCGGGAGAGAGCGGCGATCCCGAGCGCGAGTGCGACACCGAACGCGATGTTGATCCAAAAGAGCGCGCTGATCTTCGTGTGGGTGACGTCCTCACGCGTGACGGTCGCGATGTTGAGGCCGAGATCCTGGAGCGCGGCCGCGAGACCGATGATGACCGTCGCCATCGCGACCAGACCGTAGTCTTCGGGGACCAACAGCCGAGCGAGGACCGCGATCCGGACCGCCTCGAACAGGAAGTGGACCGCGTGGGACGACAGCGACCACGCGGTGCCGGTGGCGACGCGGCGCCCCATCCCGCTCTGCAGATGCGCCGTATCGAGCACGCCCTTGGGGTCGTCCGGGTTCGGTCTGCGTTCGCTCGGCTCGTCCATTGGTTCCGTGCTTCCGCGCTCGACCCCGTGTCACCGGAGGCGAGGCGTGCAAGCGGACTAGGGGGTGTCCGAAACCTCGCTGGCGCCCCTCGCGGGCGCCTGGCGTGAGGGGACGCGAGCGATTCCCATCCGAAGGGCGTTCTTGTCGGGGTCCTTCCACCCACTGGACGAGAGCTGAACAAAGGGCGGGAGCTTGTGATCGTCCCGTGCCGCTTCGAGGCTCGTGTAGCAGAAAGTCGGAATCGAGTTGAAGTCCTCGATCCGACCGTTCGGACACGACCCGTTCCCCGGCGAGGGAATGCCACGCAACGGGTGCGGCCATCCGTTGTTGAAGCCGATCGACGTCCCGCAGCTGTCGCGGTCGCACCCGGAGTTGACGACGACGATCTTCTCGCTCTTGCCCCTGACATTCACCGCGGTGGTCCCGAAGACGTCGATGAACCAGACCTCGCGTAAATCGTTGTAGATCATCGCGCGGCCCCGCGGGCAGATGTCGTGGCCCTTGGTCGGGTTTTGCATCGCGTCGCAGTCATCGATCCAGGTGCGGGCTTTCCCGATCGACTGACGTCGTCCGAACTGCCCCCCCTGAATCACGAACCCGCCTAGCCGCCCGAGTTCCGGAGCCGCCTGGACGAGCATGTGCAAGTTCATTCCGTTGACGAAGATCGTGTCCTGCATCACGAACCAGCCGTTGTTCACCGGGTTGCCGCGGAGCTGGAGGCCGTCGACGTGGGCGTCGCTGTGCTCCCCGGGGCGACAGGACATGCCATTCGGAAGGGTGAGCCCTACGCCGCCCTTGCACGTGAACGTGTTCGCGAACACCGAGTCCTTGATGAGCATGTACTCATTGCGGTGACCCGCGCCGATGAAGAGCAGGTCGTCGTCCTGGGCGGCCAGGTCGGAGTAGTGGTCGATTTCGGTGTCCCAGACGACGATCGAACACCCCTCGTTCTTGCGGGAGCACTCGGGGCCGCGGTCGACGTTGACGACGTCGACCAGCGGCGTCTCGCCGCGGTCCTTCGTCGTTCTCGCGATGCCGGTACGATGGAACGTCTCCCACTGAAACGGAACCGCGGGGTCACCGTTGCCAGGGTCGATGAGCAGGCAGCCGTGGCCGTCTCGCCCGATCGCGAAAGGGGGCACCTCCGTGACGCCATCCTCGCTGCACCGCGACCGGTCGATCGCTTGGGCCGGCCCCGGCAGCAGAACCGCCACGACGAACAGGAGCGGGAAGACTCGTCGGTCGCCGTGTCCACGCGGACTCACCGGTCGCTCCTCCGCCGTGGGGGGCACGTCGCCCGTCGACGCTTGGACGCCTCGTTGCGGGAGGCCCGTACCGACGCCTCCGGGCGCCGACCGTATTGCATCCCAAACCTCTCGCCCGAACGGCGCCTCGGCCGTAGGCCCCGAACCGCTCGCCCATCGAAACTAGGCGCTGGAGCCACCCCGGGCCACCGGCAAGTGTGCGACCTAAGTCGAACCGACGGTTGCAGGGCGGCGGCCCGTCCGGGCGAGGTTTGGAGAGGCCGGGCGCGGACACGAGAGGGGCGTCCCGCGAGGTCGCGGGAATCGAGTACAGGGCGGTCTCCCCAACGGATCAACGCACCACGAGCCCCACGTACTCTCCCGCGGCGCGCCACTCGGCGAGCATCTCGATCCTGTGACAAGATCTATTCCCTTGGTGCCACTCGAGGACGGCCTACCGGCTGGGGCCGTGGGCGCTCAGCCCGCCCGGAGGCCCGCCGCGCACGTCCCCATCACCGAAAGCGGCCCTCCGGTGAACCCGAAGTGCTCGTAGGTGCGCTCGTCGAAAGTCCACCGACCATTGAGACAGGTGATGAAGTCGGCGGTCCTTCGGTAGCGATCTTCGTGGGGCAGCATGTCGATGCCCATCGTGTCGCACTCAGGCTTGTTCCAACCGCTCGCGAGGCAACCGACACCAGAACCGTCCGCTACGTTGAATGGCACTGATCATTCGCCCCCAACCGATGCGGGTCGACGTCACCCGCCGACAAGACGTCGTAGCGGCGGCGCCCACGCGACGCCACACGCCAACGTCAGGGTGTCGGTGGGGGCGGAACCCGCGAAGACGGAGACGATCCGGTCCGATGCGTTCGAACTCTCGACGAACCGGAACCGATGCGCCCGCCGCGCTGGACGACGAGATCCGCCGAGTCATGGGTGAGGCAGACGATTGGCACCGGATCATGAGTCAAGACGCGGAGAAGTCCGTCGTCGTGTATCTCGACCTCAAGTCTCCGCACGCGTACCTCGCCGTACGGCCGTCGTTGGAGCTGGCTCGTGATTACCGGGTGAAGGTCGATTTCCGGCCCTACACCTTGAGCTACACGGGGATGGGTATCAGCACCAGCATCGAGCCGGACAAGCGCCGCAGGCCTCCGTCCGCCGCGGCCGACCGAAGAGCGCGCATGTACTACGCCGCGGCGCGTGAGTACACCGCGCTGCAGCGTCTCCCGCTTCGCAGCCCCTACCGTCTGCTCGACTCGGAGCTGGCGCACCGCGTGTTCCTGTTCGCCAAACGCCAAGCCCTGGAAGTTCCGTTCGCGATGAGTGTCTATCTGCGCGGCTGGGGGAGCGGATGGCGCGACTACGAGCTCGAGTCGTTCGACCAGCTCCGCGCCTCCCTCGGGGACCTGGGCGGCGACGTCGCCGGCCTCGAGGAGTTCGTGGTGCCGGGGGGACCCGCCGCCCAGGAGCTCGCCCGGCACATGCGAGAAGCCGAATCGACCGGGTTCGTCGGCGCCCCGCACTACGTCTTCCGCGACTCGGTAACGAAGCGAGATGTCGGGCTCTTTGGCCGCGAACACCTGGCGCTAATCCGGGCCAAGCTCTCCGCGGAGGGTCTCGCCCGGCGCGGGGACGTCCGCCCGGAGTTCTCTCACGCGTGGAGCGGCCCGGGGACGTAGCCGCCGGCCCCGCGCTCTACATCTTGGAGAGCGGGCCGATCAGGCCGCCCGATCCTTCGAGCCGCCCGTCGCCCCGCTGACGCGCGGATCCTCGATCAAGAACGAGCGGCGGCCCGATACTCCTCCAACGGCGGCATTCCCAGCGCTTCGCGGTAGGTGGTGTGGAAATGGTGCAGCGCGGGTTCGTTGCGGCCAAAGATGAAGTGCTCGACCCGTCCGGCCTCGGCGGTCCGCTGGGTCCGTTCACCGATATAGAAGTCTTCCTTCTCGAGGGTGCTGTTGGCGATCTCCATCTGTGTCTCGAGGTTGAACTCCATCCGCGACGACACGTCCGCGTCGTAGAGCGTCTCGCCGTCGAGTTTCACTACCTTCTCGTCCGGGACGTCCAGCCCGATGTGCTGCGCGGAGTAGTGCGACATCCGGGTCAGCGATCGACCCACTTCGTCGCGGTGGGGGAAGATCCGAAAGATCGACACCACCCGGTTGAAGAGCACCACCTGGGTATTCGGAAACAGGTAGTACACCACTACACCCGCGTCGGTCACGTTCCACTGGTCTTCAGGGCGCTCGCGCATCGTGTCGACAAAACGACTCGCCACCGTCAATCGGTGGTTGCGCCCGTATTCGTCGTAGGCGGTCGCGTCGCCGTGAAAGAGGTTGTCGACGGTGGCCTTGTGCAGGGTGTGGAAGTGGTAGTTCTCTCCAAACGTGTCGTTCGCGACCTTCCAGTTGAGCGCCATGTCCAGCGACGAGTCCCCGAGGAAGCGGGCGGCCCCGAGGTTCCACGATTCCAGCTGCTCGCCGAGCTCACCCAACAGCGAATCGACATCGAGCACTCCGTCCACCTGGGGGTGGACAAAGAGGAGACCGTGTTTTTCGGCGCTCGGCAGCTCCACGAGCCCGTGACACGAGGTGTCGACGTCCCCGAACAGCTTCGGCTCGCGAACCCCAAGCAGCTTGCCGTCGCTGGCGTAGGTCCAGGAGTGGAAGGGGCATGCGAATCGGTTCTGGAGACCGCGTGCTTCTTCGGTCAGCAACGCGCCGCGGTGCCGACAGGAGTTGACCAGGGCGTGGAATGTTCCCGACTTGTCGCGGGTCGCGAGGATCGGGATGCCCAGATCGTTGTGGGTCATGAAGCTGCCGGGATCGGGCAGGTCGCCGGACAGCCCGAGGATCTGGGGATGGTGTTGAAAGAACGCGTCCCACTCGCGGGCCGCGAGGTCTTTGCAGACGTAGGAGGACGTCGGGTTCTTGACCAAACGACCGGCGTCCGCCGCCGTTCCGTCGTCGATCATCTTCAGCATCCTCTTGAGCAGGTCGACTTGCATGGCTTGCTTCATCGGTTGACTCCTTGTCGTGGGCCCGCTGATTGCAACGGGTGATCGAGCGCGGCGATCTTCTTGATGAGCGTCGCGCGGAAGGTGTCGACGGCGTCGGCGGCGAGGAGGGTGTAGACGTCGGCGAGGGCGATGGCGCGGAACTCGCCGATCGAGATCTGGCCAAAGGCCCAGGCTCGGCAGCTTGTGCGATAACTGCGCAGGATGTGCCCGCCCAAGGTCGCCGCGGGGATCTGGCCTCGGATCAGGCCTTCCGCCGAGCAGGCACGCAGACCGTCGATGATGATCCGCTCCCCCCACCGGTAGAGCTGCGCGACGGTGTGATGGTGCGGGCTGCTCTGATCGAGGTATTCCATCGAGACGAACGCGGCGCGAAAGTAGTCTTCGTCTTCCTCGAACAGCGCAGTCGATTCGGTCACCACGGCGACGGCCCGCTCGAGAGGGGTGGCGCGACGTCGACGCCCGACACGCTGCTCCACTTCGGTCAACGCCTCGGACAGGAGTGCCACCACGATCGCCTCCTTGTTGCCCACCAGGTTGTAGATCGTGGGGACCGTGACGTCGGAGGCGCTCGCAAGCGCGCGGAGGCTGAGCGTTTCGTAACCGCCGCGGGCGATGAGGGTCCGCGCCTCGTGCAAGATGCGATCGCGGCGTTTCGCCATGTTGCGGTGGCGGAGAGAGACTTCCACAATCGAATTATTGCACAGTGTGCAAATTCTAGAAAAAAAAACCTCGAGCCGGACAACACACCGATTTCGAAAGGCTTTTTTCGGTCCTGCAAGCGCCCTTGTGTGTTTTGTCTGCGGGTGGTGGGCGTCGGGGGCATTCTCGGGCTTCAATGCGCACCGGGCGGCCGAGGTGATGGTTGCGGCGCTAGTCGCCAACTAGGAAGGCGAACCGATATGGGATTCAGACTCGCGAATGTCGATGAACGAGCCGCGCTCGTTTCTGGCGACGACTATTACGATCTCCAGAAGCTCTCAGGCGACAAGCTCGGACCCGACCCCATGGCTGCGCTACAGGCGTTGGACGACCTAAGCGACCTGTCTGCGAGCCTGAGCAGTCACAAGCCCACGGGCGCTCTTGCGGATGTCCAGCTCGGGCCCCCGGTCCCCCGACCCCAGAACTGTTTCGGCATCGGGATCAACTACCGAAACCATGCTGAAGAAGGCAACATGCCGATCCCAGATTGCCCGCTCGTGTTCACGAAGTTCCCTTCGTGCATCTGCGGTCCCACAGCGGATGTCCAGATGCGGAGCGACTACGTCGACTACGAGGGAGAGCTCGTGGCGGTGATCGGACCCGGTGGAAAGGACATCGCGGTCGAAGACGGATGGGACCACGTCGCTGGACTCTGTGTCGGCCAAGACATCTCCGACCGCCCCGTCCAGTTCACATCGTCCCCACCCCAGTTCAGTCTAGGCAAGTCCTTCGATACCTATGGTCCGATCGGTCCCGTCCTGGTTTCACCGGACGAACTCAACGATCCGACGAGCCTCGAGCTCGTCACCCAGGTCAATGGCGAGGTTCGCCAGAAGGACAACACGGGCGACCTCATCTTCGACGTCCCGCACCTCGTCGCGTATCTCTCACAGATCGCAACGTTGATGCCCGGAGACGTGATCTTCACGGGAACGCCCGGCGGCGTGGGTCTCGCTCAGGGTAGATCGCTACAACACGGCGATGTGATCACGACGACGATCGAAGGGCTCGGCTCGATCACCAATCGCTGTATCCGGGCAACCGACCACCCGCGCGCGGGCTTCGTGCCCGACCTACTCAAGAAGTTCCTCGGCTGATCGGCGCCGTCCCCGGTCGCGAGGCCGAGTCGTCCCGCGCCGCGGACAGACCGCCGCAATAGCCCTCTATGGGAGGGAGCGTATCGCGAGCGGTAGTTCGGAACTCAGGTTGCGCAAATTCTGCCCGTGGACCGCGAGAGCTGTGACTATGAACATCGAGCGGCCGGACAAAAGTCTGCGAGCGCCCGCCATACTCCGCGCAGCCTTTCTGGTAAGCGCCTTGGAGGACACTGATGGATCGACAAATATTCCCTCAACCGGGCAAGTTGGGCAGTCCGCAAGCGACATTGGAAAATGATCCCAGGCTCGACCCGCTCCTGGCCCCAGCAATGGCGATGCCGGGTGGAGTCGCCCTCGGCGTCGAGCCTCCCGAAGTCGGTGCGGGCTACGAGGCGTGCCTCGCTTTCTGTTCAGCATTTGAGGAGGCCGATGCAGCAATGCACCATGAGATGCAAGCTGCAATGCCTCCGTTTCCCCAAGTAACCCAATCAACAGAAGTTGTTTCTGGAATCGATGGTAATCGCATCGAGTTGTATATCCGTCGCCCGACGGAGCAGAACTCGCCTCTACCATGCATCTTTCATATTCATGGCGGCGGCATGGCTGTCATGAGCGCAAAAGACCCTGCCTACGTCCGTTGGTGTAACAGCCTAGTCAACGCGGGTCTGGTGGTGATAGCCGTGGAATTTCGCAACGGTGGTGGCCGACTTGGCAATCACCCATTCCCGGCAGGACTAAACGATTGCGCAAGCGCGCTCCAATGGGTCAGCGGCAATCGGGAGCATCTCCGCGTTGCCTCGATCGTTGTATCCGGTGAATCAGGCGGAGGCAATTTGACCGTCGCGACGGCGCTGAAAGCCAATCGAGAAGGCTGGGTCGATCAGATTGCCGGCGTCTATGCGCTGTGCCCCTACTTAACAGGTGGCTATACGAATCCACCTATGGCTTTGCGGTCGCTAGTCGAAAACGACGGCTACCTTCTCGATAGCTCCATGAGCAACGCGCTTGCAACGGTCTATGATCCGGGTGGTGATCACGCCAAAAATCCGCTTGCCTGGCCCCTGTGGGCGCAGGATGAGGATCTGCGCGGATTGCCGCCACACGTCATTTCGGTAAACGAGCTTGATCCGCTCAGAGACGAGGGATTGGCGTACTACCGGAGGTTGCTCGGCGCTGGTGTTTTAGCGATCGGGCGAACAGTCCACGGCACGCCGCACGCGGGGGACGTCCGGTTTCCTGATGTCGTTCCTCTTGTATACGATGAAACCATCCGATCGATCAGCGGATTCGCTCAGGCGCTTTGAAGCCTTACTTCGATGGGGCTTTTGACCAGAAAAACACCGCAGCTAGACGCTGCAACTACAGGATGCTCTTCAACTCCAGCCCATCCGTTCTGGCCACAGCCCGCTTGAATGCCGGCCTTTCCTTAATCCGCTCAAGATAAGCGTGCGTTTGGGGCTGAAGAGGGTGACTAAGTTCAATCATATCTGCGAAGTAAATGACATAGCCCACTGAAATATCGGCAAGCGTAAATCGCTCGTCGCATAGATAGTCTCGTGTCTCCAGAGCGAGATCTACCGATGTCAACATTGCCCGGTGCCAATTACGATAATCATCCGCGGAAACATCAGCCTCTGGCGAGTTCGGATAAAACTTCGCAAGAAATCTGGTAGCACGGATGTAGACCGCGGACGGCAACATCAAAGTCGATTCGCCGTAGAACAACCAGTTGAGATAGGCGCCGTAGTCTCGATGGCCTGAAGAGACGCGCAGCTCGTCTTTTTGGTAGGCCTCGGCGAGATATTGGCAGATAGCCACTGACTCCTGCATGCGAATGTCACCGTCGACAAAAAACGGCACGCCGCCCAAGGGGTTGATCTCGAGATAGGCCTTCTGGTAGATCCGCGGTGGAAACGGCAAGCACTCCAACTCGAAATCCAGATTCATTTCTTCCAGAGCCCAAACAACCCTCAGCGAACGCGTTTTCGCACAGTGCCACAGCTTGATGGTCATAAGAGTTCTCGGTTGGCGAGTTGGGTGGGGTCCATGGCTACTGGCCCTCCGGACGAGAGCCGTCCCAAGTAATCTGCCCCATTGTCGGTCGGATCGCGGCCGGCCGCGCTGACGCGAGCTTTCGATCGACCAGCTCGACGAAGTCCGGAGAGAACCGAGTCTTGTCATTGGTCCACCACGCCATCGTTCCAGGCAAGGTCAAAAAGGTTTCGATCTCATCCTCCATCCGTTTCCAGATCCGCTCGTCGAGCTGCTCTTCCGAATACTGGAAATACGCCAGCTCGACATGACTCCAGAGGCCCACCAACCAGACGTTGAACCGCAGTTGCGAGTGGGGTTCGAGACCCTCCCGACCACTATCGACCGCGGCGGTTTGGAGGATGGCCGCGAGATCCTCGTTCTCCGCGAGAAGGAGACTGGCCCCGGCGTGACCCACAACGAGGTTCTGGGTCGCAAGGACGCGGTTGGACGCGGTGTTTTGACGGACTTGCACCGCTAGGTATCCGAGCGTCACAAGAACTGCGACACCGCCCACCATCTCCCCAATCGCTCCGAGTTCCATGATGTCCATGAGAGGCCCTCCTTGGGGAGGGAGCGTATCGCGATGTGGGGGACCGATCGGGGTAGAGCGAGCTCCGAGGTGCCTCAATGTTGGGGTGTACACACAAAGCAAGGCGGCGTTGCCTCGGTATCGCAGGGGGTGCGTTCGCAGACGCCCAACACTCCCTGCGACAAGACGCACTGCGCCCCCGCTTCGCTGCACGTTGAGCGGGGGCCCTCGGCGACAAAGTCGGCATCGCAGCCCACCAACCACAGCCCCAGCGAGATCGAGATCGCAGTGCAACGCATGCCGGAGCCTAGCGTCGCGGCGACCGCTCCCTTGGCGGCGGTGCCTCGGGTTGCCGAAGGGCGCCTCCATCGCGGTCGACTAGACTCCCGGTTGCCCCTCTCGATCCATCGAGAGGCCCACAAGGTGGAGGCCCATGCCCGCTGAACGCGAGATGATCGACCGACCCAAGTACGGGAGCTTTACGGCTGCGGATCAGACGCTCCGTCGAGAAGATCGGCCCTGCCCGGAGGGCACGCGGATCTGGCTCGGTCTCAGCCAGGAGGAGCAGTACTACACCCGATGGAGCCCCGAGACGAAGCATTGGTGGCTGGAGCTTCCCGACGAACAGCGGGATCGAGCGTTTCGCGCCCGCAGCGATGAACCCGTCGCGGTGCCCGCCCCCGACGTAGCCCCCCCGAGCCGGGGCACCGAAATGTCGGCCTCGCCCGCCCCGGAGACCGACGACGACGCGTCCCGCGATTAGCCACCTCCCTCATCGGGACGCCCCCGCAATACCATCGGGTCGCTCCGACTCGAGACCACCAGCTCCCAATCGCCCCGAGTTCCACAATGTCCATGAGGGCTCCTCCTTAGGGAGAAGCGTTTCGCGGCCGGGCGCGTGCTTGGCAAAGCGATTGGCGAGAGAATCTCGAGGTCTCGCCCCTGTGCGAACGAACAGGTGGGGTCAGTCCGGCTCACCCCCCTCCGGGCCCCAGAACACCACCCAGGTCTGGAAGTCTTCGCTCACATTCTCGAAGCGGTGCTCGACGCCGGCTTTCACAAAGAGGATGTCGCCGGGCCGAAAACGTCGCCGCTCGTCGCCGTTCAAGAAATCGCCGTTCCCCGCCGCGACGATGTAGATCTCGTCCTGGGCGTGCGGCGTCTGGGGGTCGCGGCCGCGCAGGGCGTAGAGACCGACCCGCATCGATCCGTGTACCAGGAGGTCTCGATAACGTCGGTTCTGGGGGTCGGCCGCGAGTTCGGCCTGCGCTTCGGCGCCGGAGATGAGCCAGTCCATCGTCCCTCCCGAAGTTCCTGTTGAGGCGCAGCCCTTTGGCGGCGCAGTGGTTACGCGTGGGCGCAAGTATGGGCGTGGAGCGGCGCTCAAGAAGAAGAACGCCGCTCTCCCACCAAGGTGACGCCGCCGATGAACTCTCCGAGATTGGCGAGTTCCATGGCTAAACCTTCTCCCCGTCAGATGCCTCTTGAGCGAGCCAAGGCATGGTCTCCAGAATATTGACGGAGCCCGTCGCGCTTACGGTTTGATCGATCCGGTTCACGTAGTCGGCCGCGAGGCCCACCATCCCCGAGCGAAAATGTCTCCACCACTGACCCATCCCGGGGGTTGCCACCACGAGAGCGATCGAGCTGTCCACGAGATCGGCGAAATCATCGGCTCGCTCCGGGTCGATAATCGAGTCTCCCCATCCGAGGAAGAAGTTCGATGCGAACAAGACGTGGAGCCTGGTTTGTTCGCTCTTTGAGAGACCCCGAAAATCGGCCATCCCTTTGCGGAACAGCTCGTCGTTCTCGCCCAGTCGGTACAAAAGGCTGTTGTAGTCGCGAACAAAAGCCCGCACCGATTCCGCCCGGCTGATTCTATTGCTCTGACGAACCTGGAGACCGACGAAGAGCAGCGATCCCACCACCGCCAGGCCGCCCACCAGCTCCCCGATCGCTCCGAGTTCCATGATGTCCATGACGGGTCCTCCTTTGGCGAGATCGTACCGTCAACGCGCTAGGTAGAAGGTGTGTTGGGGAGCACGATCGCGGGGCTTCGGCCCGCCGGAGGAGATCGGTGTTGAAGCGCGGTCGCCGCCTCTGGCACCCTGGCCCGATGAGAGCAGCGCTCGCGGTACTCGTGGGGTTCGGGTTGTCGTGTGGCCCCGGGGCGCCGCCCCCTCCGACGACGACGCACCACCTCGAGGGGCTCGAGGCCGAGGCGGAGATCTGGGTCGATCGCTGGGGGGTGCCCCATCTCTACGCCCAGAACTTCGACGATCTCTTCTTCACGCAGGGCTTCAACGCCGCTCGCGACCGGCTTTGGCAGCTCGACCTCTGGAAGCGGCGCGGGGAGGGGCGGCTGGCCGAGGTGTTCGGGCCCGACTACGTCGAGCGCGACCGCGCGGCGCGGCTGCTGCTCTACCGCGGCGACCTCTACAGCGAATGGCTCGCCTATGCCTCGGACACAAAGCGCATCGTCGAGGCCTTTGTGGCGGGGATCAACGCCTATATCCGGCTGACCCGTTCGCGGCCCGAACTCCTGCCGCCGGAGTTCGACGTGCTGCGCTACGAGCCGGCCTTCTGGGAGCCCGAGACGGTGGTGCGCATCCGCAGCCACGGGCTGCTGCGCAATGTGCGGAGCGAGGTAGCGCGCGCGGTGTTCGTGCGCGAGCACGGCCCGCGGGCCCTCGAGCTGCGCGAGACCCTCGAGCCGCCCCACCGTGTGGCGGTGCCCGAGGGTCTCGACCTCGACGCCATCGCTCCCGAGATCCTGGCGCGCTACGAGCTCGGCACGCGCGCGGTGCCCTTCGAGGCCGCCGAGCGTGAGGCCGCATCGTATGCGCCGGGCCGGGTGGAGGCTGCCACCGCGCGCGGGAGCAACAACTGGGCGGTAGCGGGGGCGCGCACCGCCACGGGTCGGCCGCTTCTCGCCAACGATCCCCACCGCGGTCAGTCGGTGCCCTCGCTGCGCTACATCGCGCATCTCTCGGCCCCCGGGCTCGACGTGATCGGCGGGGGGGAGCCCGCGCTCCCGGGCGTGTCGATCGGTCACAACGGCACGATCGCCTTCGGGCTCACGATCTTCAGCATCGATCAGGAGGATCTCTACGTCTACGAGACGCACCCGGACGACCCGGAGCGCTACCGCTATCGTGAACACTGGGAGCCGATGCGCGTCGTCCGCGAGCGCATCGCCGTGCGCGACGCCGCGCCCGTGGAGGTCGAGCTCCGTTTCACCCGCCACGGGCCGGTGCTCCACCGCGACCCCGCGACGCGCCGCGCCTTCGCGCTGCGCGCCGCCTGGCTCGAACCCGGGATGGCGCCCTATCTCGGGAGCATCGAGTACATGCGGGCGCGCAACTGGGACGAGTTCCTCGCCGCGATGAACCGCTGGGGTGCGCCCTCGGAGAACCAGGTCTACGCCGACACGGCCGGCCACATCGGATGGAAGCCCGGTGGTCGCGCGCCGGTGCGGCGCGGTTGGGACGGCCTCCTCCCGGTGCCGGGCGACGGCCGCTACGAGTGGGACGGCTTCTACGACATGGACGCGCTCCCGGTAGAGGCCAACCCGGCGCGCGGCTGGGTCGCCACCGCCAACCAGATGAACCTGCCCGATGGCTATCGCCACCCCCACGGCTACGAGTGGCGCCCGCCCTTCCGCATGGAGCGCATCCGCGAGGTACTCGGTGAAGACACCGACCTAACGGTCGAGGAGGCGCTGCGGCTGCAAAACGACTACGTGTCGCTCCCGGCGCGCCGCGTGCTCCGCGCGGTGGAAGACCTGCGCGCCGACGAGCCCCCGGTGACGCGCGCCCTCGACCTGCTGCGCGGGTGGGACGCGACTCTCGCCCCCGAGAGCTCTGCCGCCGCGCTCTTCGAGGTCTGGTGGCGCCACCACCTGGGGCCCGCGTTGCTCCGGGGCACCGGCCTTGACGCCGCCGCGGTCGAAGCGCTCGCCGGGGGCGACTTGCTCGCGCGTCTCGCTCTCCTCGAAGAAGGCGACGCACTCCCCGCCGCGCAACGCGAGAAGGCAGTCGCCGAGAGCCTCGCCCGGGCGATCGCCGAGACGGAGGAGCGTCTGGGCCCGGACTGGGAGGCCTGGCGCTGGGGCGACCTCCACCAGATCGAGCTACGCCACCCAATGGATGCGCTCTTCCCACCTGAGCTCCGGCGCAGCACTCGTGTCGGCCCCGTCCCGCGCGGCGGCAGCGCCGAAACCGTGGGCAACACCTACTACCGACACGAAGACTTCCGGCAGATCGTGGGCGCCTCGTTTCGTATGGTGATCGACGTGGGCGCCTGGGACCGTTCCGTCGCCATGAACAACCCGGGCCAGTCGGGCGACCCGCGGAGCCCCCATTACCGCGATCTCCTCGAGCCCTGGGCCCGCGACGAGGCCTTCCCCCTACTCTACAGCCGCGAGAGCGTTCTCGAGGCCACCCGTCAGCGCATCGTGCTGCGCCCGGCGGGCGAGCGCTGAGCGTTTTCGTTCCCGGTCGCGGCCACGCCCCCTCCAACTGCCCCGAATCGCGCCGAGTTCCATGATGTCCATGGATGTCCCTTCTGCGGGAGGAGGCGTACCGCCGACGGTGACCGCATCGCGGGTTCACCGCGATTCGACCTACCTTTGAGAGATGGAATGGAAACTGCTCGCGTCCACGTTCGTGGCGATCTTCCTCGCGGAATTGGGGGACAAGACACAGCTCGCCACGTTTTCGCTCGCGGCCGGGGCGGGATCGCGTTGGTCGGTCTTTCTCGGTGCGTCGCTCGCGCTCGTCGCAGCTTCTGCGGTCGCTGTGCTAGCCGGCGAGGCGGTCAGTCGCGCGGTGCCCTTACACTGGCTCCGTCGGGCTGCCGGTGCGCTCTTTCTCGTGCTCGGCTTGGTCTTCCTGGTCGGGAGCAAGGCGGAGTAGAGCAACCGGACTCCACGCGGCAGCGCAGAGTGCCCTCGTCTTGTGGCCAGCGAGGAATGAAGGATATCGGCACCGCGACGCCGCCGCTGGGTTCTCCGAGGTTGGCGAGTTGGGTGAGGTCCTGATGTCCACGATGGTTCCTCCCTGAGGAGGGAGCGTACCGCCGCGCTCGCAACAGCCGGCGAAAGCGGCCGAGCTACAGTGGTCCACTCAAGACCCGCCACGCCGAAAGGAGACCGTTATCGCCCTCGTCCCGATTCGCGTCGCGCGTCCCGATGAGAAGAATCAGGTCCTTGGCGCGATCGCGTTGGCGTTCAATTCAGACCCGTTTGCCCGCTGGGTCTACCCCGCACCTGGCGACTACCTGGCGCATGGCTCCGCTTTCACGGAGGCGTTCGCCGGGCCGGCGTTCACGCTCGGGACGGCGTTTGTCACCGAGGAGTACGAGGGTGGGTCCCTGTGGATGCCGCCGGGAGCGAGCCCAGACGCGGAGGCGTTTGCCAGGGTGATTGGAACCACGGTGAGAGAGGAAATTCACGGGGAGCTCGAGGAACTGTTTGGCCAGTTCGAGACCCTCCACATCACCGAGCCCCACTGGTACCTCGCGGTGATCGGCGTCGAGCCCTGGCACCATGGCCGAGGAATTGGCGGCGCGTTATTGGAGCACACGCTGGCGATTTGCGACGGAGAGGGCCTCCCCGCCTATCTCGAATCGTCCAACCCGCGCAACATCCCGCTCTATCGTCGCCACGGCTTCGAGGTGGTCGGCGAGATCCAGGCGGGTACGTCTCCAGTGATCTCGGCGATGCTGCGTCCGCGGAAGGAACTCTGGGCTAGCTCGCGCCCTGGTGGGATGGGTCCGTCGAAATTGGGCTAGGGAACGCCTACGACCTCACGCCCCACGAAGATCCCCGCGGCCTCGGCGTACTCCAGAAAGTGGTCCGCTCCGATCGCATCCGCATGCGCACGCGATGCCGCGAGGTCGGTGTAGTAGACCTCGGCCATTCCCGAGTACGCCGGATCCTTCTCGCCCTGGCTGGCGAACGAGATCACATAGCGGAGCCCGCCGTCGGTCGCGCGCAGCGCCTGCGCGACATTGGGCGCGTGCTCCTCGAGCCAGTTCTTGAATAGCGCGTCGGCGTCCACGCCATCCTTCTTTCGCCCGAACCAGGTGAGCTTCACTGCGTCGTGGGGACGCGGGCCGTCGACGATCACGTGCTCCTCGCACTCCAGGATGACGTAGGGCGGCTGCGTCAAGTCGGTAAAGCCGTCGCCGCCGGTAACGGCGCCGGACTCCACCCCTGCCCGGACCTGGCGAGCGCGCTCGGGGTCCTCGAACCAGAAGATTGCCATGCCGTCGTAGGGTACGTCCTCGCCCTGCTCGAAGAACGTGACGCGGTAGTGGTCGGGCTTCACCGACTCGCGCACCGCGGGGATGTGTGGGTCCTGCCAGTGGGCGATCAGCTGCTCGTGCGTGACGCCCTCGCGGCGCTTGACCAGGAAAATGACTTTGACCATTGCGGCCCTCCGAGGCGAGCGTTGCCCGCGCGCCAATTATGCCCACGGGCCGAATCGCCGTCGATCCTTCAAGGGATCGCAGTGTCGAGCCCCCGCAAGGACCTCCAGATCCCTCGGCGACAACGCTGTAGGACTCGTGCTCCTCGACGACCCCCGCCACCAACTCCAAATCGCCCCGAGTTCTATGACGTCCATGAGAATTCCCCTTCGGCCGGTGGTATCGCGCGGTCTCGCGCAGCGACTCTCGCGCGCGGCCCGACGCTCCTGGAGTACCATCGCGGCGCTCGAAAACGCCGCTTCGCGAGAGCAGGAGATTTCATGGACGACTTCCGACACGACCTACTCAACATCAACGGAGTTCGTCTCCATACGGTCGAAGCCGGAGAGGGACCGCTAGTCGTGTTGCTGCACGGTTTCCCCGAGCTTTGGTACTCGTGGCGCCACCAGCTCGGCTTTCTTGCGGAACGTGGGTTTCACGCCGTCGCAATCGATCAGCGCGGGTATGGGCGCTCGTCAAAGTTCTGGTCGCCCGATGCGTATCGCATCGGCGCGCTGGTGGGTGATGTGGTGGGCCTCGTCGAGCACCTAGACGAAGGTCCCGCGGTGGTGGTGGGCCACGACTGGGGCGCGCCGGTCGCTTGGACCGCGGCGTGGCTCCACCCCAAGAAGTTTCGCGGGGTGATGGGGATGAGCGTGCCTTTCTCCGGCCGCGCCCTGGTCGCGTTGCCGGGGAACCCCTTCGGCGAACATCGACCCGAGCAGTTCCATGCCGAACTGGCGGGCCCGGGGCACGACTTCTACCAGACGTATTTCGGTGCGCTTGGCGCCATCATCGAGGAAGCCGAGGCCGACCTCGCCGGGTGGATTCGCGACCTCATGTACGGCGTCTCTGGGGAGGGCATGGCGGAAGCGGGCTTCGACCCCAAGATGCCGTGCACGGCGGAGGCCATCCGGCAGTCGGCGGTCGTGATCCCGCACGGGCATCGCATGCGAGAGCGTTTCCCGAGCCCAAAGAAACTTCCTGCCTGGCTCCGTGAAGAAGATCTTCACGTGTTCGCGAGCGAGTTCGAGCGCACCGGACTGGCCGGCGGGCTCAACTACTACCGCAACATCGACCCCAGTTGGCAGGACCTCGAGCCGCACGCCGATCGAAAGGTCGAAGTTCCGGCTTACTTCCTTGGAGCCGAATACGACGTCGCCACCTGGTGGGGTCAAGAATCAATTGCGCGCGTCGACGAGCGCTGCAGCGATTACCGCGGCACCACGATTCTCGAAGGGAGCGGGCATTGGCTCCAGCAGGAGCGGCCCGCGGAGACCAACGCCGTGTTGGAGGAGTTTCTGCGAGGGCTCGCATAACGCGATTGGCGACGCGCGGGGTTTCGAGCCGGGCGCGCCAGGAGCTTGACTTCACGCGCACTTCAACGCGCATACTCTCTGGGGTCAAGACAGTCGCTTGGGAACACGCTGAAGTATCAAGAGCAAGCTTCTGGCCAGACCCTCGCCGAGGCTCTAGCAGAGTACCGGGCCGCGAATCCAGGGCTCGACGAAGCTCGCGACTCCCTTGGGGCGGGTGCCGAGTTCTTTCGGTGTCACGACACCGCTCACGTCGTGTTCGGCTGTAGCACGAGCCTAGCCGGCGAAGCACTCGCTGACGCTTGGACTCTGTTCGGTACGACGGTCACCGTCCGCCAGTTCCTAAGCTTCCTCAAGATCGAGGAACACCAGGACATCATGGCAAAGGTCGGCCGGTGGCGCGCCCTCACGACTTTCCTCCGAGCGGTGCCCCTTTTCCTGCTGGTGGCCTCGCGAGGGCTACGCATGACGTCCAAATGGCCGTGGTCAGACTTCAATGCGTATCGAGGTCAGTCGCTCGCGGAGATCCGTCGGCGGTTCAACATCCGAGTCGTGCGAATCCGCGAGTAGGGGTCCAGGTCGGCAAAGGACCCGCGGGGCTGGGTCACCTTCGCCATCGCCTCGATCGAACCGGCGGGGCGTCTGGCCCGACGGCTGGCCGTGGCTCACCCAGATCGCCCTCGCCATAGTCCTGAATGACTTCTTCGAGTACTGGCTCCACCGCGCGAGCCACCGGACCCCGTGGCTCTGGCCGCTGCACGTGCTCCACCACACGCCCGACCGGCTTCACGTGCTGAAGACCCTGCGGCACTCCTGGCCCTATGCGGGGTTGCGCGCGCTGGCCATCGTGCTCCCGCTGATGCTGCTGGGAGCGCCCTTTGCCGTCCTGTTCTTCGCGCCGTTGGCGACAATCGTGGTCGGCCCGCTCGCCCACACGAACCTGGCGACGCGCCTGCCCTGTTGGATGCATCGTGTGTTCAACACGCCTGACGTCCACCGCATCCATCACTCGATCGACCCGCTGGAGGGCAACTCGAACTTCTGCTTCGTGTTCCCGGTGTGGGACGTCCTCTTCGGCACTTGGATGGCACCCGAGCAGGCCACCGTGGAGCGGACGGGCATCGTCGACGACCGGGTACCCGAGGGCTTCTGGCGTCAGCTGGCGCTGCCACTCACGCTCGCGTCGAGCGGTTCGCCAAGATCGAGACGGGTTGGATCCGAAATACCGTGAGCAGTCTTCCGACGGCCAACAGCGGCGCTTGTACCCCGGGTGCTCGCGAAGCCGGTTCTCCCTCTTGTGCGTGCGGCGGGCGCGCTCAACGCCCCGACGGCATGGCGAGGTCGAGGGCCAGGAGATTGGGGGTCCCGCGGTGGGTGGGCACCATGAAGCCGCCGTCGTTCAACACGTAGAGGGTTTCGCGACCCGACCGATCGCGGTGGAATGCAGCCGAGGTGGGCCCCACAGCACCCTGCTCGGCGGTGGCAAGGATCGTCCAGACGCCCTCGCGGGTGCGCCGGAGGACACGGTTGCGGGGATGCGTGGTGACGTAGAGATCGCCGCGCGCGCCGAACGCAAAATCGTCGGCGCTCACCCCGTCGGCGAAGACGCTCGGAGTGCCCGCGGCTCCCTCCGGCCGGAGCGGAACCCGTACGATCGTGGCGGCGCTCGTGTTCGAGGCGTAGATCGCTCCCTCGAAGAACTGAACGCCGTTGACACCCGGGAGCCAACGCGACCCACTGCGCTCGAGGAGCTCGTGCTCGAGCCAGACCGACACGCCGCGGGTGGCGCGCTCGACCCGCCAGATCCGTGGGGCCGCCGAGTCCGCAACGAAGAGATCGCCGCTCGGCGCGAGCGCGATACCGTTGGGCCATACGTCCGTCCCGAGCGGGGCGAAGAGCTCCGCTTCGCCCCTGCTGTCGACCCGCCACACTCCTCGGGCGTCGCGATTGCGCGCACCAACGGTGACGAACAGGTCGCCACTGGGGTCGAGCACCAGAGCACCGATGAAGCCGTCGAAATCCCGCCACGAAAAGGGACCGGAGGGGATCCGCGCAAAGCGCGCATGGCTCCCGTCGGGTTCGACCCGCCAGATCTCGCCACGGGTGAGGAGGGACACCAGGAAAACGCCGTCGGAGCCCAACGCGACGCTTTCAAAAAGCTCGGGCGCCGCTTCGGGGAAGCTCGCCACGACCCGGGCCGGGGCAATCGCGGGCGAGGCCTCCGGCAGCTCCGTTGCTGCGCGGAGCAGACCCTCGATCCAGACCGGGGCGCTGAGCGCGACAGCCCCGAGCAGCGCCGCGGCGATCGCCATTGCGCGCCGAACGCGGCGCCACCCGACGCCCCTCAGCGGATGAACTCGGCGGAGGGATGGGCGCGGGGGAAGCCGCGCACGTAGTCGATAAAGCGCCCGAGGACGCGGTCGGCCGGAACGACCTTGTCCAGCCGGAACCGGATCGTGTTCATGATCAGCGTGTCTTCTTCGATCAGCCCGAGAAAGAACTGCTCGCCCATCTCCAGGAGCTGTGCCGGGGGCGGCCCCGGCCCCGCGCTGTCCGCGGTCGTCGCCGTCACCACGAAGCCGCGGGTCGAAGCGTCGGGCTGCGGAACTCCGGCGAACATCGTCATGAGCGGCGCGCCCGCGAGGGTGCCGGACAGCGCGATGACATTGGTGCCAAACACCTCGACGTATTGCTCGAAGGCGCCGAGGCTGGGATCTTCGAAGCGCACGTCGTAGTGGAGCCCCTTGGCCTCGAACTCGACTGCGTCGTAGTCGACCTCGACCTGGAGTCCGTGGACCACGCGGAGGTGCTGGAAGTCGACCGAATTGGTGAGCAGCGCCCACGGGTCGACGGGATGCGCTTTGGCGTCGGCCACCCGAAAGACCAGCTCGGCGTTCGGCCGCGCGAAGTGGGGCACCCGGGTGTCCGGCTCTCCGCCGTTGTAGACCCAGATCAGCCCGAGCGCCTCGGCGACGGGGTAACTGTAGAGCTGCGTGCCTTTCGGGATGGCGTCGCCGCTTGGGATTTCCACGCAGCTTCCGGATGCGTCGTAGCACCAGTGGTGAAAGCGACAGCGGAGGCGTTCCCCCACTACCTCTCCGACGCTCAGGTCGGCGCCGAGGTGGCGACAGTAGGCGCTCGCCGCGGCGGGTCGCCCACTCTCGCCCCGGTACACCACCACCCGACCGTCGAGAAAGGGACGCCCCAGCACGCCACCCGATGCGACCTCGTCGCTTCGGGCCACCGGGTACCAGCATTCGTCGTAGCCGCCCTCGCCCGCCGGCGGAATCGCGCGACCGCGCTCACCCTGGGGCGCCGGCCCCGCCGAGAAGAACTCGCCCGTCGCCATCTCATACCCTCCGCGCAGACGGTAGACCCCCGACCGCGCGCGGCGCCAGCCCAGGCGGGGGCTTTCGGATACCTCCAATCGTCGTCGCCCGTACGATGTAGGCGGTGGTTGGAACGACGTGGCCTCCACCTCCACACGAAACACCCCCCCTGGCTGTCACCTCGATCGAGCGGGCGCCCTGCTAGTGTGTTGGCCGCACGTGGGACGGGACCGCGAAGCGCACCACCGGAGCGGGCTATCAGCGAACGAGCGTGGCAAGACGAACTGGCGATCCAGAGGGTGATGAGCCGCTACGGTTCGGGAGTCGACGAACGCAACTGGGATGCGTGGGCGACGATCTTCGACGACCCGATCTCCACCGATTTCAGCGGCATCGACCCCTCCTTTGCACCGGCCACGATCGCGCGCGCCGATCACGTCGCGGGCACTCGCGCGGTCCTCAGCGAGTTCGACGCCACCCACCACATGATCACGAACATCGACGTCACGCTGAGCGGCGACACAGCCAGCGCCCGGGCGGCGATGCGCGCCGAGCACTGGCTCGGCGGGCTCCGGGGGTCGGCGCGCTACACGATGTTTGGCGTGTACGAGAACGAGTTCCGACGCGGCGCGACTGGGTGGCTGATCACCCACCTTTCCCTCCGCGTGGTGCGCGACGAGGGCAACCTCGACGTGTGGGCCAAGGCGATCCGGCGAGCCGGGAGCGGTGCCTGATGACTGCACCTCGACGATCGTTCTGATCACGAGTGGCGGCCGGGCGTCGTAGAGCGGGTGGTCCGCAAGGGCAGCGCCTCTTCCCGGGGACGAGTGACTCTCGACGGTGCCCGGGACCTGTCCCGCCTTTGGTCCCACAGAATTGCGCGAGCGAGATTGGACGGGACCGCGTTTGCGGCCACCGTCGGGCGGCCACGATCGACGCAAGAGCGAGGCTCGAATCATGTCCGAGGTCAAGGAACGCGATCAATCGGGCGAGAACGCGGCTCCGAGCGCGGCGCTATCGATATATTCCCGGTACTCGATGATCTTTCCGTCCTTCCAGCGGTTTCCCATGACGATCTCTTGCTCGAGCGTCTTGCCGGTGGCGACCACGCGCACCCGCTCCTTGTAGATGGCCGCCGTTCGGTCTCCCGCTCCCAGCACCTCGACCACCTGCAGGTCTTCGAACTCCACGAGCGGCAGGATCTCTTCGAAGATCTTGCGGAACGCGCTCTTGCCTCTGTGGACGCCGAGGGCGGGATGGTTCGGCGGGGACGAGACTTCCCAGACCACATCCGGGTGGAGGCTGTCAAAAAACGTCTCGGCGTTGCCGGCGGCGAAATCCGCGAAGAACTGTTTTACACGCTGGACGTGTTCGGAGTTTCCCATCAACCCTCCGCTGCGGTGCGTTGCCACTTCGTAGGGTCGCATAGAATGACTCGAGGAGCCCTCGCCGGGCGCCGTTCAACCGGGTTCGAGCACCTAAGGTTGTGGAGCACCTGCATCTCCAGGCTCCTCGCCGCGCGGTCAGCGCTTCGTCTCGAGATCGAAATCCGGCCGCCCGACGGTCACGATGCCGAGGTCTCCGTCCACCGTGAGCCAATCGCCGTCGCGCACGCGCTCGACGTCCATCGCCACCCCGTTGACGCACGGAATGCCGAGCTCGCGGGCGATGATGGCCCCATGAATCAGCATCCCACCGCGCCGCTCGACGATCGCGCTCGCGAGGGGAACGAGTTGGGTCATCGTCGGCTGGATCGCGTCGCAGACGAGCACCTCGCCAGCCCGGAACTGTCCGAGATCATTCGCCCCACGGACGCGGCGGGCGTAGCCCGACGCCAGGCCCGGGCCCGCGGGCTGGCCCACGAGCTGCCGAGGCGATCCCGAGGCGTCGGAGCTCGGCGTTGGCGGACTCGGGGACGTCCTCGCTCCGATCGCGATTCTATCGCCAGAGGGCTCGCGAAGTTCGCTCGCGACGATCGGCGCGAGCTCTACCGCAACCGTCGGCTCGCCGTCGAGCCGGCCGGCACGCCGCAGGCGCTCGAGCCCCGCGCCAACGGCGCGCAGGAGCTGGCTCTCGACTCGGCCCAGCAGCAGATTGTCATCATCGCGCAAGCGCCAGCTCACCCTGGCGATCCGCAGCACTTCCCGGGCCTCGTCGTGCCGAGCGAGACCCACTGCGTCGAGGAGGCGCCGCTCGAGCTCGGACGCCACCGCCTTGTCCTCCCGAAGGGTCGGCTCGGCGGCCGCCTTGTCCGCGAGCGCCATGACGAGACGGAGCAGCAGGTCCAGGCGATCGGCAAGGCGCTCGCCCTCGTAGGCGACGTCCAAAGCGTCGGACAGGAGCTCGTCGCAAGCCTCGACGAACGGGCGGCCGTCGGCGCGCTGCCGGACCCGCTCGAGCGCGGCCAGCTGCTCCGCCCGGCCCTCGCGACTCACGACGTCTTCGAGCGCGCCGCGCAGCTCGGCGTCGGCGCGCACCCGGGCCGCCAACGCGAGGATGCGCTCGTTGCGAGCAGAGGCCGCGAGCGTCTCGCCGCTCAGCAAGCCGACGAACTCGTACGGGTCGCCCGGCCGGACGGCTTCCTCGTAGTAGCTCCCGAGCTGGCGCACGCCGTGGGCGAGGGGGATGAACTCGTCCCAGTAGATCTGTTTCCAGCGGTCTAGGGCGACGCGGCGCTCGTCGATCTCGCGGGCCAGCGCACCCTCTTCGCAGTTCTCTAAATCCGTGGCGGCCAGCTGCTCGCTCTCGCGGGAGAGTTGCGGGATCAACTCGTGCTCCACCCGATCGCAGAGCCGCGCCAGCTGCTCCGCGCCCGGACGAAGGGAGAGGTACCAGGCACGCGTGTCGTCCTTCGCCGAAGCGAGCGAGGTGATGGGCCGAGCCTGGAGCAGCACCAGCATCGTGTCGCGACCCGTCCATTCGAGATCCGGCGACCAACCGAAGAGAGCTTCGACTTCGAGGAGAGTTCGCATCAGGGTCGTGAGGTCAGCCCGCTCGAGAAGCGGTTCGGGCTCACCCTGCGCGCCGCGGGCGCCCGGCCTCCACTCGAGGACCGCGCCGCTCGGGCGCGCCAGAGTCCAACGATCGGGATCCACGCTGCCGTCGACGAGATCGCCGCAGGGTCCAGGCACCGCCTCCACGATGGTGCGGTCGCTTTGCGCGTCCAGCGGGTCGCGTGCAAAGGCGACCCCTGAGGGCTTGGCCCGAATCATGCGCTGCACGAGCACCGCCATGGCGCTGCGGGTTGGATCGAGCGCGAGCTCGCGCCGGTAGAGCAACGCGGCGTCGGACCACAGCGAAGCCCACACCACCCTCACCGCATCGAGGACGGCTTCGGTGCCCACGAGGTCCACCCGGGACTCGTGTAAGCCGGCGAAGGAGTAGCCCTCCGCGTCCTCGGCTGGCGCAGAAGACCGCACGGCCCAGCGCGTGTCCGACGCGTCCGTCGCCAGGGCAGCAGACACTTGATCCGCCAGCCCGACGGGCAACGGTGCGGCGAGAAAGGCCGAACGGATCCGCAGTGCCGCGTCCCAGATCTCTTCCCAGCGCATTTCGTCGAGGCGCTTGCGGCCGAGCTCCATCTGGATCACCGGCGCGAGCTGATTGCCCTCCAGGAAGCTGCGGTACGCGGGGGTCGTGATGCAGAAGCCCTCCGGCGTGCGGAAACCCGCCTTTGCGAGCTGGGCCAGGCGCTGCGTCTTGCCGCCGATCAGGCCGGTCCCGAGGCCGGCCGTCTCCCGGAGCGGAATTAGCCAGGGGGAGCTGGGATCCACTGGCGGACCTCCTGGAAGCGCTCAACGTGGAAGAAGCGGGTGACGTCGACGCGAAATAGCGCCGTAGAGGGCGCTGCCAGGAAGGCGCCCAGGTAGGGGTGGCGTTCGAGGAGACGCTCTGCCCAGCGCTCAAAGCTCGCACCCGGCTCGAGTCGGAGCGCCCGTCCGGTCGCTGTCACGGCCTCGATCCGAGTCATGTCGTCTCCGAATTTCGGACGATTGTCCACCACCAGCGAGACCCGATCGAAGGCCGAGAGGAGCTGGAACTTCCGCGTCGTGATCGGCGTCGCGAAGGCGACGGCCGTGAGGTCGGGGACAAACGCAAACGCCACGAGCGACCCGTAGGCCTGCTCGCTGCCCTGCGTACAGAGAACGCCGTAGAGCTCGCCTTCGAGCACCGCTCGGATTCGCTCCGGAAGCAGCGGGGTTTCGTCGGGCCGCTCGTCGCGAGACTCTCGGCGTTCTAAGGCGGGCTCATCAATCCGGCTCACGCTGCTCGTTCCGTCGTCATGCGGCGCTCCGTGCCTCGGGTTTTGCCGGCTGGCGCGGCTCGGTGACAACCCGAGGGAAGCGCGAAAAAGAGGGGAGTCAACCCCGAGGATCGTCGCACTGGAGTTTCCGTCGCGTACCGCGGGGTCATGAAGATTCCTCCGGGGCAGCGCCCCGTGACACCTGGCCGCTAAGGTGGACGCGATGGGCTATTCAGGCTGCGAAGCTTCGTGCGCTCAAACAAAGCGAAAAGATCGTCCAGGACTACGCGCCGACGGCGAAACGGTTCCCCACCTAGAGCCGGCCGGATCCGGTGCGCGGTTTCGCTCCGAGTGAAAGGGCCGAGTTGGGACACTTCAAACAGAGTCGATCTCTCAGCCCGTCAGAGGTTGCCGCGCTCGTAGACGGACTCACGACGCCGGTACGGGTCGCTTCCTTGTCACCAAACGGGTTCCCCCTGATTTCCACACTCTGGCTTCTTTACGAGGGCGGCTTGTTCTGGTGCATCACGCAAGAGCGGACGTTGCTGCGACGGAACCTCGCCGCGAACCCGCGGTGCGCCTTCGAGATCGCGTTGGAAGGCAAACGCTTCAAACTGCTCCGCGGGCAGGGGTTGGCGACACTTGACCTAATGGATGGGGAACGGGTTACGAACTTGATGATTGAGCGATACATCACCGATCCCAAGGGACCCGTCGCCGCCAAAATGCGCGCCCAAATTCCCACCGAGTACGCGATTCGCATCGCTCCACATTGGGTGCGGGGACAAGGCAGGGGCCGAGCTGGCCGGGCCGAGGTCTAGGGCGTTTGGGGTCATCCCCGCCGAGCGCCTGCCCGGCCCCGCGCCTGCAGCAGTTCGAGGCCGTCCGCGGGCAGTTCGGCGCGGGTTAGATCGATGTTGATCCGGTCCGCTTCGATTTCCGAGGGGAAGACTAGTGGCATTCGGCCCTCATCCTACTCTCGAG
>CAJHXS010000139.1_pt1 | contig 75828 bp, 81 predicted proteins | sample 9198591 | NCBI WGS metagenome assembly CAJHXS01 (sample SAMEA7708347, study PRJEB35096) | sediment metagenome | biome: marine neritic benthic zone biome [ENVO:01000025]; feature: sediment [ENVO:00002007]; material: shallow marine sediment [ENVO:03000034] sea grass bed [ENVO_01000059] ... | reverse complement strand
TCGACGAGCCCGCCCGGAAACGCCAGCTCGACGACGCCGATCGCGGTCCACGCGGGATAGGGCTCGGCGATGAAGCGGTCTTTCACCTTCATGAAGTCGGCGATGTGCTGGTTGAGGCCGACGTGAAAGGTGGTCATCTCGGTGATGTCGGCGAGGGAAGCGCCGGCCGCCTCGAGCACGCCCTGCACACCCTCGAACGCCGCGGTGAACTGGGTCTCGGGATCGTCGCTCGCCTTGCCGTCGGGGCCCACACCGATCACGCCGGAGCATCGCACGAGGTCGCCGTCGATCACCGCCGGGGAAAAGTGGAAGTTCTCGTAGTAGGCCTTCATCTCCGGGGGGACGACCGATTCCATGATGGGTTCTCCTCGAGGGGGCGCCGCGCGGGCGCCGCGGGGTGGTTGTCGACCAGCCGATTGTCGCACGCATGGCTACCATTCCAAAACGCGCCCCAGAGGCCGTGAGGACGCGGGGCCGGCAGGAGGAGAGACGCGTTGCTCGCCGCCCTCGACCAGACGATCCGGGAGTTCTGGCTCTACCACAGCCGCCCACCGGACCTGGCCGATTACACCCCCTACCTGCTCGCGATCGGGGGGGTCCTCGTCTGGTTCGTCCGCGGGCTGATCGGCGACTGTGTCCGAGACCTGCGCTACCGGATGCGTCGGCGAGCCCTGCGGGTGCTCCCGGGCGGGCCGGGCGACGCGCTTCGCCGGCTGCCCCATCGACCGCTGGCCGCCGTCCCGACCGCATCCGCCCCCTCCGTGTTGCCGCCCGACCCCGTAGACCCCGTCAGAATTCGATCGCGAATCTGAAGCCCTGGCGTTTGGCGCTGCCGTAGGCAGAGAAGCGTGCGGTCGTCCCGCGCCACTCCCAACCGCGCAGCTCAACACGCAGCCCGGGGTTCCCCTTCACGACGGGACCCGAGATACGCAAACGCAGGTGTTGGCGATGGAAGACAAACTCGTCGCGGTACTCGATACCGCGCAGCCGCAACGCGAAGTGATCGCGCCATCCGCGCCACCAGGTGGCGGGCAGATCGGGCCCCGAGACGGCGGAGCCGGCGGACAGCCACAGCCCGGGGAGAGGCGAGGCGCGCGGCTCGCCATAGGCGGGGCTCGCGAGAAGGAGCAACCACACAGGGACCGAGATCAACCGGAGGACTCGGCGCATCGAGTCGACCATTGCCTCCTCCAGTCTGGCGGGGACCAGGCGGGGCGGAAGTGGCGAATCGGACCAAACGCTGTTTTGATCTTGATGGATCGGGCAGTCGTCGCAACGCGTGCACAAGCGCCGCGATTTGTCGTGGGCGGCGACGCGCTGCGCTACAGAGGCCACGCCTGCCCCGCTCGCGGAGCGGGCGCGACTGGAGTCAATGCGACAACAACTCTCTCTCAGCGTCGTGGATCAATCGCCCGTCCGAAAAGGCGGGAGCGCCGCTGACGCACTGCGCGAAACCATCGAGCTCGCGGTGAAGACCGAGGCGCTGGGCTACCGCCGCTACTGGGTCGCGGAGCACCACAACCTGCCGGGCTTTGCCGGAACCGCGCCGGAGATCCTGGTGGGCCAGATTGCCGCGCGGACGCACACCCTCCGGATCGGCAGCGGTGGCGTCATGCTCTCCCACTACAGCGCCCTCAAGGTCGCCGAGACCTTCACGATGCTCGAGTCGCTCTTCCCGGGCCGGGTCGACCTTGGGCTCGGGCGCGCGCCGGGGAGCGACCCACGCACCGCTACGGCGCTCGTCTACCCCGGTGCCCGTCGCGACGTCGAGCTGTACCCCGAACAGCTGGACGATCTTCTCACCTATCTCTCGGGCGGGTTCGAGACGGGGCACCACTTCGCCGGCATCCGGCCGAGCCCCACGCCGACCCCGGCGCCCGAGGTGTGGCTGCTTGGCTCGGGGCTCGACTCGGCGATGATGGCCGCCGAACGCGGACTCCCCTTCTCCTTCGCCCACTTCTTCGGGACCAGCGCCGACTACGCCCCGCAGGTCGCCGATCACTACCGGCGCTACTTCCAACCGAGCGAGCAGTGCCCGGAGCCCCGGCTCAACGTGAGCGTCCAGGTCGTGTGCTCCGACACCCGCGACGAAGCGCGGGCGCTGGCGTCGAGTCTCGCGGTGGCGCGGCTCAAGCTCGCCACGGGACAGCCGGGCCCGATCGTCTCGCCCGAGGAGGCGCTGTCCCACCCCTACACGCCGGAAGAGCGCGCCTTCGTCGAGAGCTACGAACGCGTCACGGTGGTCGGGGAGCCCGGCTCCGTCGCGGCGCAGCTCGACCGGATCGCCGAGAGCTGCGGCACCCGGGATCTCGGCATCGTCACCATCTGCTTCGACTTCGCCGCGCGGGTGCGCTCCTACGAGCTCGTGGCGGAGGCCTGTCAGCTCGACGCGTCGGGCTAGGAAGAGTCGTCGTCGGCCGGCGTCTCCGCGTCTTCCGACATCTCGTCGTCGCCGGCTGCGGGTGGTGCCGGGTCGGGTGGCGGACGGGCCGGCAACAACACGGCGGCGGCCAACAGGGCGGCGATCGCGACGCCCCCCACCGCGGGATGAACGATCAGGCCGACCGGCCCGGCCCCGACGCCCATCGCGAGCCACCCACAACCGCTGCGGTTCTTCGAGCTCGCGATCGCCGTCGAGAGCAGGACCGAACCGATCCATCCAAACGCGTAGAGTTCGCCCGCCGCCATCGGACGCAATGCATAGCTCAACCCTCCGCGCCGGCCGACCGCGCCCCGCACGGGGGCGCTATCGTTCCGCGATGTCCGATTCCCAGGTGTTCGTGAGCCACCTCGACGCCGACGCGCAGGCCGCCCGTGAGATCCGCGTCCTGATCGACACGGCCCTCGAGCGATCGAGGGCGATGGCCTCGGACGAACCCGTGGGCAAGAGCGACGTCGTGCTGCTCCTCTGCGGCGAAGGCGCCGACCGGGCGCCGACACTGCACCGCGACATCGAGCGCGCCCGGGAGCGTTCGATCCCGATCATCCCGATCGTGCACGGCCGACAAACCCTCGACGCGCTCGACTTCCCGCTCTCAGAGCCGGTGTCGACCGAACGCGGCCTCGAGTTTCACGACCAGATGTTTGCGATCAAGCTGTTGCTCGTCGTACGCGAAGCGCTCGGCGGCGAGCCCTTGGCGCCGCGGGGCGCCGCGCCCCGCGCCTGAGCCGGCTTCCTAGAGCAACCCGCCCGCGGGTGCGGGCCGCGCGCGCTGGTTGTAGAGCATCTTGCGCAGCTGCGCGGTCTCTTCCGGGCTCAGGTTGGAGAGGTCGATCGTCAGGTCGGCGCCGACGGCCATCCCGCGCTCCACCGCCGGTCGCGCACCCAGCTCCTCGAACCAGCGCTTGAAATAGGGGAACTCCTCGATGTCCTGGCCCTGGGCCTCCCAGTTCACCGCCCAGGGATAGGAGATCATGTCCGCGATCGTGTACTCGTCGCCGGCGAGGTAGCGCTGGTCGTAGAGGCGGTTGTTCATCACGCCGTAGAGACGGTTGGCCTCGTCGGTGAAGCGGGCGAGGGCGTAGGACTGGTCGCCCTCGCGATCCTCGAGACGCCGGAAGTGGCCGCACTCGCCGAGCTTGGGCCCCTGGTTGGCCATTTGCCACATTACCCATTGGTCGACCTCGGCCCGCGCCCGGAGGTCGCTGGGGTAGAAGCGGCCGACCTTGGTGGCGATGTACATCATCATCGCACCCGACTCGAAGACCGAGATGGGGTCGCCGCCGTCGGCGGGTTCGTCGTCCACGAGTGCCGGCATCCGGTTGTTCGGGCTGATGTGCAAAAACTCGTCGGTGAACTGGTCCCCCTTTGCGATCCGACACGGGATCATGTTGTAGGGGACGCCGCATTCCTCCAGGAGGATAGTGACCTTCTTGCCGTTCGGGGTCGGCCAGTAGTGGAGGTGGATCATCGTCGGGACTCCTGTTGGGGATCGGCCCAACACTACCACCGCGCGAGGGCCGCGCGGGAGCCGTTTGCGTCGAAAGAACACCGCGCGGGCGAGAGCCGAGAAGGGCCAGCCGTGGCGGGGCAGCTCGATGGCGGGCCCGGCGATCTCGCGGTCGGGCCGAAAACCCTCCCTGTGGCGCAGCTCGACCCCGGCCCCCGCGGCGGCGGCGGAGAAGGGGCGGATCAGACCGCGGTGTCGGTCGTGAGCAGAAAGTTGTCCGCCACGGCCCTCACGTCGGGGGGTCGTAGTCGATCGACGTGATCACGTATTCGCCCGGGTCCTCCAAGCGGGGGCGCGACACCCGCACACTGTCGCCCTCGCGTTTGCCGAGCAGCGCCCGGGCCAGCGGCGAGTCGACGCTGATCGAGCCCGCCTCCAGGTCGAACTCGTCGGGCCCGACGATGCGGAAGCACCGGGCCTCGCCCGCACCGTCCTCGAGACCGACCCACGCCCCGAAGAAGACCCGCTCGCGATCCGCCACGGCACCGGGCTCCACCACCGCGAGCCGGTCGAGACGAGACCGCAGAAAGTGGATCCTCCGATCGATCTCGCGCAACCGGCGTTTGCCGTAGATGTACTCGGCGTTCTCGGAGCGGTCTCCCTGGGCGGCGGCCGCAGCGACCTCCGCCGTCACCCGGCGACGCTCCACCCGCCACAGCCCGTCGAGCTCGCGCTGGAGGGCCGCAGCGCCCTCGGGCGTGATCGGGACGCTGCGGGTCTCGGCGGCCATCGCTGCACCCTAGCCGCGCCCCTGCGCCCCCGCGATGTGGTTTGCAGCGCCGCGCGCCGTCCACGATGCTCGCCGGATGGAATCGACGCTCCCTGGAGCCACTACGGCAGATGTGCTTCGCGCCGAGCTACGCCGCGCGAGTGCCCTGGCGATCGGCGCCGCGCGCAGCGGGCTCTTCTGGCTCGAGTCACTCCCCTTGCGCGGCACCCAGGCCCTCGGCGGGCTTCCCCCGCCCGAGGCCCCCCCCGACGAGCTGACCCGAGCGGCCGGACGCGCCCTGCGGCGGCTGCTCGAGGAGGACGCCGATCGCGTGGCCCGCGGCGTCTATCCCTGGTCGGTGCTCCAGCCGGCCGCGCCCCAGCGTCACGCCTTCGAGTTTCTCCGGGTCCTGGGGGACAGTGTCTCGGTCGCGCGGCGGGCGCACCGCGGCGAGGCGCGCGTCTTCGACGACGAGGCGGCCGCCGAGCTCGACGAACTCCCCCGCTATTACCGACGCAACTTCCACTACCAGACCAACGGGTATCTGAGCGAGAGCTCGGCGGCCCTCTACGAACACCAGGTCCAGATCCTGTTCCGCGGGGCCGCTGACGCGATGCGACGACTCGTAGTCGAGCCCCTCAAAGAGGCCCTCGGGACCGAGACCGGTCGCGGGCTGCGCCTGCTCGAGATCGGCGCCGGCTGTGGGAGCGCGACGCGCTTCGTCGCGGCGGCGCTCCCCGACGCCCAGATCGTGGCGGTCGATCTGAGCGCCCCCTACCTGCGCGAGGGCCGAAGGCGCCACGCCGGGCTACGACGAGTCGACTGGCTGCGGGGCGACGCCGGCAACCTCGATTTCGCCGACGACCGCTTCGACGCGACCTACTCGGTGTTTGTCTTCCACGAGATGCCGGGACCGGCGCGGCGCGCCGCGATCGCGGAGTCGCTACGCGTCACGCGCCCCGGCGGCGCCGTCGCGATGGTCGACGCCCTCCAGGAACGCGACGCCGGCGACCTCCGCTGGGCCCTCGACCGCTTCCCGCTCTCCTTCCACGAACCCTTCTTCCGCGACTACGCGCGCCACCCCGTCGAGGCGCTCTTCGAGGAGGCGGGTGCCGCGCCCCTCGACACCGCGATCGGCTTCGTGTCGAAGTGCGTGGTCGGACGGGTCCCCGACGAAGCGGGCTGATCCGCTGCGGCACTGCCGCCGTCGGCAACTTGGCGTGTGTGATCTCGCTCGAACCCTGTGCGAACCCGAGGCGTTCAGCCGTCGACGGGAACTTGGCGTGTGTGATCCAAGCCAAAGGCCTCGCCGTCGGCGGGCTCGGCGCCGTGGGGGCGCGTCTCGTGATCGCCGTCGACGCTTCCGATCAGGATGCAACCCCGCAGCCGGGCGCCCCGCTCGACCACGATCCCGCCGGTCTGGAGCTCCCCGGTCACCGCCGCGCTCTTGTGGAGCGTCGTCTCGCCGGTGGCCACGATGTCGCCCTCGACCGTCCCGTGGATGACCACGTTGGCGGCCTGGATCCGCGCCCGGATCGTCGCTTCCTCGCCGACGACGACCGTCTTCTCGCCGTGGATCTCCCCCTCGACATGCCCGTCGATCCGGACGTTCTCGCGAAACTTGAGCTCGCCGGACATCTGGCAGCCGCGGTCGATGTACGTCGTCTCCGGAGCCGCGGACAGCGCCGGCGGCTCGAGGTGGGTCTCAGACTCTTTGGTTTTCTTTCCCCAACTCATACGGACCTCCCTGGATTCCATTGCTTCGGCCGTACCCAGATCTGAGTAAACCCCGCCGCGACGACGCAGCGGGCAGCTGGCGGGTGGCGTTGCCGGTGGCTGCCGCAGCGCTTCCGGCGGGATGCACCCGCGTTGCGCGGGGGCTGTCACTGCGACGCTCGGCGTCTGCGCCAACGGCGCGCAGAGCACCCTGCGAGCCCGGGGACGGGGGGACTCGAATCCGGCGCGCAACGGCCGCGAAGAACACACGCGCGGGGCCGACAGGCATGTCGCCCCCGGCGTCTAGCGCATGTACCCCGCGGCGGGGTGGGCGCGCGGGTAGCGGCGCAGATAGCGGAAAAAGTTCCCGAGCAGCCGGTCGCTCTTGGTGAGGGTGCCGGGGCGGAAGCGGATCGTGCGCATGATCCGCTCGTCCTCCATCACGATCTGGCGCTCCAGGTCGACCACGAAGTCGAGGTAGGCCTCCACCGCCTCGGGAGGGCCGAGGTCACGCCGCGCCGCGACCACGAAGAAGGTCTTCACCCGACCCGGCGCGGGCAGCCCGAAGGGCGCCAGAAACCCGAACCAGCGCCCCGCGAAATCCGTGGACTGATAGTAGAGGCTCGTCCCGTAGATCCCGACGCGGTTGTCGATCGCCTCGCCTTCTTTGTGGAAGCCCTGGAAGTCGTAGAGCATCGAGTGGTCGGTCCACTCCGCTTCGGGGTCGCCCCCGGCGAAGGTGATGCCGTGGAGCGCCTTGATGTGCTGAACGTCGGGGGTGTTGCAGCAGAGCACCCAGGGGTCGACCGGAAATTCCTCGTCGAGGACGAGGGCCCGCACGGCCAGCTCCTCTTCGGGGTAGGGGAAGTCCGGGAGCTCCCAGTGGGGTCTCTCTCCGTTGAAGGCCCAGACCAGACCGAACTTCTCCGCGACGGGGTACGAGAAGAGCCCGGCGCCCGGCGGCGGCGGATCGCCGATCCCGGTCGCGACGCAGCGCCCGGCCCCGTCGAAGCGCCAGTGGTGGAAGGCGCAGCGCAGCACCCCGTCGACGACGTCGCCGACGCCGAGGTCGGCGCCCAGGTGGGGGCAGAAGGCGGAGAGCACCCGCGCTGCGCCGTCCTCGCCGCGGAACACCGCGACCCGGCCGTCGAGAAACGGAACGCTCACGATCGCTCCGGGCCGCACCTCGGAGGCGAGACAGATCGGGAACCACGACTGGCTGAAGAGCCCGTCGTCTCCCTCTGCCGGGAGCGGCGCCCCGCGCGGGGGCGCTTCTCGATCCCGTGCCAACGCCGCGCCCTCAGCGCCCCGCCGTCAGATTGTCGACGCGGTAGAGCCGGCGCACCTTATTGGGGTCGGCGACCGGATAGGTCGTCTCCAGCACGTTGGTCATCGTCGTGTTGCCCGTCTGGAAATTGGTGATCGCGTAGCCCTTGTACATCGACACGTGGGCGCCGCGGTTCAGCTCCGGGTGGTCCTCGGTGGTCTCCGACCAACTGTAGACCGGGAATGCGCCCCGCATCAGCTGCTCCTCCGGGTCGAAATAGAGCGCCATCAGCATCTGGTAGTTCTGGGCGTCGAGAAAGAGCAGCCGGCTGCCGTAGGGGTGACCCTTGAGGGTCGGCTTGCCCTCGATGACGATCGCCTCGCGGAGCTCCCAGCGGTCTTCGGGTACCCGCGAGTGCGGGCCGCCGTAGCGCGGGTAGGGATACTTCGAGTTCATCACCGCCAACACTTTGCGGCGGCCGAAGTAACGCCACGTGTTGTCGAGGACGTGACCGTCGAAGCCGTAGAAGTCGTCGAAGGTGATCTCGGAGCCGAGCCAGGTATCCGCCTTCTCCTTGGCCGAGAGCCGTCGCACCTTGCGCTCGCCGGGGAGGTAGGCGTTGATCGTGTCGTCCTCGTGGGGATCGAGGGGCCGCTCCACCATGAGCTTCTGGCCGCGGAACTCGAAGGGGGCGTAGTACTCGGTGAGCTCTTTGTAGGTCGCCCCGTCGGCGGCCGAGAACTCGAAGCCGTATCCCGTGTCGGCGAGCTGCGGCAGATGATTCATGTAGGTGCGGATCCAGCCCACCTCGACCGAGCGCTCCATCGCGCCCCCGCCCTGGATCATGTCGGGGGGAAACTTCGAGAAGTCGGTCTCGCCGCCGCCCCGGCGCTCCTGGAGAAAGAGGGTCTGGGCGCGGATGACGTGCTGGCCGTAGTGCTGCCAGCGAAAATTCGAGTTCCACGCGCCCATCAGCCCCGCCTCTTCCGGGCTGGCCGCGTCGATGGCCTCGTTCGAGAAGGGCTGGCCCGCGACGTAGTTCAGCAACGCACCGTCTTCTCCGAGGCCGGTCTGGCCGCCGTATTGGAGCGTGGCGTTCTGGTAAACGGGATGCGGCGCGTAGTCCCCGGCCTCCGCGATCTCCATCTGAAAGCCCGGGAACTGGAGCTCGGGGAAGTGACCCGGCGCGATGAAGGGGCGCACCCGCTCGAGGTCGTCGACCCCGAGAACATCCCCAGCGGCGAACTGCGGCACCGCTTCGGCCCCGGCGTCGAGCCAGGTCTGCACCTCGGCGCGCGTCACCGTCTGCAGGGCGAGGGCGGGCGCGGGGAGCCACGCCAGGGCCGCGGCGCAGCAGATCTGCGCGGCGCGGCGACCGCGGCGCTCCCACGTCATGTCGGGCCAAATCATCCGGGTCACCTCCGGCCCGGGAGGCTACCCCAGCGATTCCCCCGGTACAGGCAACCCGGAGCGGAACCCCCCGTCCGCGCGGGAGTCGCCCCCGCAGCTCCGCCGGCCGCTACGTTCGGGCCGAAAGGGATTTCGTCGTGCCGAGCGTCTCTCCCGTCTCCAACACCCGCGTCCGGGGCACCGAAAAGCTGGTGAGCCCCGCCGAGCTCTTCTCGGCGATCCCGGCCCCGCCCGCCGTGCACGAGCGGGTCGCCGCCACCCGCGCCGCGCTGCGCCGCGCCCTGGCGGGTGACGACCCCCGGCCGATCGTGATCGTCGGGCCGTGCTCGATCCACGACCCCGCCGCGGCCCTCGAGTACGCCAGGCGGCTGCAGGCCCTGATCGAAGCCCTGGGCGACCGGCTGCTGCTGTTGATGCGGGTCTACTTCGAGAAGCCCCGCACCACCGTCGGGTGGAAGGGGCTGATCAACGACCCCGACCTCAACGGCAGCTTCAACATGGACAAGGGGCTGCGGCTAGCGCGTCAGCTCCTGGTCGACCTCGGAGAGCTCGGGGTGCCGGCCGCGACCGAGATGCTCGAGCCCTTCACGCCGCAATACGTCGGCGACCTGGTGAGCTGGGTCGCGATCGGCGCGCGCACCACCGAGAGCCAGACCCACCGCCAGATGGCCTCCGGACTCTCGGCGCCGGTAGGGTTCAAGAATTCGACCGACGGCAACCTCCAGGTCGCGATCGACGCGGTGCGCTCGGCGGGCCACCCCCACTGGTTCCTGGGGATCGACGACGATGGCTCCACCGCGGTGATCTCGACCGCGGGCAACGAGGACGCCCACCTGATCCTGCGCGGCGGGAGCGACGGCACCAACTACGGCGCGGCGGAGATCGAGGCCGCGGCGAAGCGTCTCGACGCGGCCGGGCTGCGCCCGCGTCTCCTGGTCGACTGCTCCCACGCCAACAGCGGCAAGAAGCACGGCCGCCAGGCCATGGTGTGGGGCAGCTTGATCGAGCAGCTCTGCAGCGCGCGCGCGCGGGGCGGCGCGCCCTCCCCGATCGCCGGGATGATGCTCGAGAGCCACCTCCACGAGGGGCGCCAGGACATCCCCGACGACCTCGCCGCGCTCCGCTACGGCGTCTCCGTCACCGACGAGTGCATCGACTGGGAGGCCACCGAGGCGCTGCTCCGCGAGGGCCACGCGCGGCTCCGCTAGCCGCGGCGCGGCCGCGCGTCAGAGCTGCGCCGCGGGCACGGCGATCGACTTCGCGAGCCCTTCGATCTCGGTGCGCAGCTCCTCGGCGTTCGACGCGAACCCGCCCACGATCACCTGGTGGACGCCCAGGTCGGCGAAGCGTTTCACGATGTCGAGGTCGAGGGGGGCCCCGATCCCGGTCGACACGCTGTAGTGGAGGGCGTCGGGGTCGCGCCCCACGGCCGTGGCGTAGCCGCGCATCTTGGCGATGTGCTCCTTGGCCGCCTCCGGCGTGACGTTCACCCCGAACCAGCCCTGCCCCACCTCGCCGACCCGCCGCAGCGCCGGCTCGCTCTCGCCGCCGAAGACGATCGGCGGGTGCGGCTGCTGGACCGGCTTGGGGAAGGAACGCACCTTGGGAAAGCGGCAGAACTCGCCGTCGTGTTCCGACTCGTCCTCGGTCCAGAGCTTTTGCATCACGGCGAGGTACTCGCGGGTACGCGCCGCGCGGCGCTCCCAGGGAACCCCGAGGGCGGTGAACTCTTCGGCGAGCCAGCCGATCCCCACCCCGAAGTCGAAGCGCCCGCCCGAGAGCTTGTCGAGGCTCGCGACCTCCTTCGCCGTCACCACCGGGTGGCGCTCGGGGACCAGACAGATCCCGGTCCCGACGCGGATCCGCTCGGTGACGGCGGCGGCGTAGGTGAGCGCGAGGAAGGGGTCGAGGATATCGATCTCGGTGGTCGGCAGCGGGAGACGGCCATCCCGGCTGTAGGGATAGGTCGACGCGTACTGGTCGAGGAGCACGATGTGCTCGGGGGCCCAGATCGAGTGGTAGCCACAAGTCTCGGCGGTGGTGGCGGCGAGGGCGATGAGCTCGGGGTCGGCGGTGACGCCGATCCCGACGGCGAAGTAACCGGTTTGCATCGGGGGATCCTCCTGGAACGGAGGATACGCCAGCCGCTCACTCTGCCGACGGGGCTCCTTCGATCTCGATGTCGAGCTCTTTGCGCTGGCGGTAGACCTCGCGGAGCCGGCGGGTCTTCTCGATCTCGATGCGCAGCTGCTTCAGCACCGCGGTCTCCGAGAGCTCGTCCTCGCGCACGGCGAGCTGGAGCTGGCCGCAGGGCTCCACCATGTAGGGCCCGCAGGCGGGGCTCTGGCAGCAGTAGCGCGCGAACTGCTCGAAGCGCCGCGGGGGCTCCGGAAGCCGGGCGACGTTGATCGTGCTGATCGCCTCGGGGTAGTGCTGACGCAACCGGGCGAAGAGCTTCTCCGCGTCGCGGAGGTCGCCCTCCCGCCAGGCGATCAGCATCTCGTTGAAGAGCACCGCGCTCGCCGGCGCGCCGCGCTGGATCCCGAGCTCGTTGAAGCGGTGCGCTTTGTCGATCCGGTCCATGTAGACGAAGATCTCGGCGATGTTCGTGTACGCGATCCCGCTGGGCTGCAGCCGCCGGGCGTTGTCGAAGCCGCGCAGTGCCTTTTTGATGTCGCCCCGGTAGGCGTCCATCATCGCCAGATAGAAGTGCGGGCGCTGGTCGGTGGGGTCGAGCTCCACCGCCGCGACGAACTCTTCGACCGAGAGCGCGAGAAACTCGAGATAGCGGTCTTCGTCCTGCTCGCGGTCGAGAGCGTCCCGGGCGCTCCGGTAGTAGACCTCGCCCAGTGTCACGCGGGCGTCGACCGAGCGGGGGTAGCGCCGCGCCTCGCGCTCCGCCCGCGCTCGCTCGGTGGGGAGATCCTCGGCGACCGGGACCGGTTTGGGCTGCGCGCTGCGCGCGGTGCTGCCCGGCGCACTGCCACCGCCCGGCACACACGCCACCGCCACCAGGGCGAGCGCCGCGGCGCCAGCCAGCGCGAGCCGCGAGATCGAACCCCTTCGCCTCATCTGCCCTCCCGAGATCCACGGGAAGGCTAGCCGCGGCGAGGCGTGGCGCGAATCACTTCCTGGCCGTGACGCCGAGGGGGAGTTCGAAGAGCGGCGAGCCGCCGCGAGGTGGTAGAGCGCGGCGCTCCCGTCTCCCCCGCGCCCGCTGGGAGCGCCCCGGTTGTGGGTGTTGCAGTGACCCGCGTGCATCCCTAGAACTGGGGCGGCGCCCGAGCGGGATCTGACGCGAATCGTCATCGAGTTGTAACCCCCACCCAGCTCTCTGGAGGCCATGCCGTGCACACCTTCGTCGATCCGATCACCCGCGCCGAGCGCGTCGCGCGGGACAAGACGGCCCTCGTCTCCGGCGAGTTCCAGTTCACCTACGGCGAGCTCGCGACGCGGTGTCGGCGGATCGCCGGGGCCCTCGACCGCGCCGGCATCGCGCCGGGGGAGCGAGTGGCCATCCTCGCGGCGAACAGCGCCCAGTACATCGAGCTCTACCTGGCGATCCCGGCGGCCGGACGGGTCGTCGTCCCGCTCAACACCCGCCACGCCGAGCCCGAGCTGGTCTACGCCCTCGAGGACTCGGGCGCGCGCCTCCTCATCACCGACCGCAAACCAAGCGCCCTCGACGAGGTCGTCGAGCGGGTGATCCGACTCCCCGGGGAATACGAGTCCTTCGTCGAGGAAGCGCCGGAGGCGACGCTCGGCACCGGCGTCACCGAGGACACCCTGGCCGGCCTCTTCTACACCGGCGGCACCACCGGCGCGTCGAAGGGCGTCATGCTGAGCCACCGCAACCTGATCGCCAACACCTATCACTGGATGGCGATCTCCCACCCGAAGCCCAGCGACCGCTATCTGGTGATGGCGCCGCTGTTTCACGCCGCCGGATCGAACAGCGTGCTCGCCACGGTGTGGTTCGGCGGGCTCCAGATCGCGGTGCCCACCTTCGACCCCGCCGCCGTGCTCGACCTGATCGAGGCCGAGCGCATCACGTCCACCCTGGGCGTCCCGACGATGATCGCCGCGATGGCGGAAGAGCAGCTCGCGAATCCCCGCAATACCGAGAGCCTGCGGCTGCTGGCCCACGGCGGCTCCCCGGTCGCCACCGAGGTGCTGCGCCGCACCCACCGCGCCTTCCCCACCGCCGAGCTCATCCACGTGTACGGGGCCACGGAGACCGCGCCGCTGGCGACCGCCCTGGTGCGGGAGGAGGAGGTGCTAGACGGGCCCCGGGGCCGCTCTTGCGGCCAGCCGATCCCCGGCGTCGACGTCCGCGCCTTCGACCCCGAGGGCACCGAGGTCGCGGCCGGCGAGGTGGGCGAGGTCGTGATCCGCGGCCCCAACGTGATGCAGGGCTACTGGAACAAAGCCGAGCAGACCGCCTCGGTGCTGAAGGACGGCTGGTACTGGTCGGGCGACCTCGGGCGCATCGACGACGAGGGCTTCGTGTTTCTCGTCGACCGCGCAAAAGACATGATCGTCTCCGGTGGCGAGAACGTGTACTGCACCGAGGTCGAAGAGGCGCTCTACCGCCACCCCGCGGTGCTCGAAGCCGCCGTGATCGGCATCCCCGACGAGAAGTGGGGCGAGACGGTGCACGCCGTGGTGGTGCCCCGCGAGCCGGTCGAGTCCGATGTCCTGATCGCCCACTGCCGCGAGCTGATCGCGGGGTACAAGGTGCCCCGCTCGCTCGAGCTGCGAGACGACCCGCTCCCGAAATCGGGGCCCGGCAAGGTGCTCAAACGCGAGCTCCGCGAGCCCTTCTGGAAGGGCCGCAGCGAGCGCGTGAGCTGAGCCCCGCCCCAGTGCCAGCACCGAAAGCGGGACGCGCCGCGCCCCACGCCTTCCCTACGCTCTCTGCTCCCGCGGTCCCGCCGCGAGAGGGAGGTGAGGGGATGACGATCATCGAATTGGGCGCGCTCGGGGAGTTCGTGGGTGCGATCGGTGTGATCGCGACGCTGGTGTACCTCGCCGCGCAGATCCGTCAGAACACCCGGTCGATGGAGGACGGCAAGCGGCTCGCGTTGGCGCAGACCTACCAGATGCGCGCCGACGCGCTGCAGTCGATGCTGGTCGAGGCCGCCAACTCGGACCACATCGGCCCGATCCTCGTGAAGCTCACCGGGCTCGGGTACCCGGAGGACATCGCCTCCCTCGACGGCCTCGGCACCGAGGAGCGCGGGCGCTTTCGCCAGTGGCAGATCGCCCAGCAGACCCACTGGGACAACCTCTTCTTCCAATACCAACAAGGCTTCCTCGACGAGGAGTACTACGAGGGCGCCTTCCGCGAGCGGGTGGGCCGTCTCGCGCCGACCTGGCGCGCTCTCGGGCTGGTGAACGGACGCCCGAGCTTCGTGCGCGAGATCGAGCAGATGCTCGCCGAACGCGACGCAGCGTAGGGCGCGACCGATGGACGACGGCCGCGCGCCTCCCGCCACGACCCCGGCGTCGGACGCCGCGGGCCCGCGCCCGGGCCCGGCGAATCCGGGCACCGCGGGCCCCAGCGACCCGGTCCCGGCCCCGCTCGGAAGCGCCGAGCTGCCGGAGCGACGCGGAGGGGTCCTGGCGCTGGTGGGCCCGGGCGCCGTGCTCGTCGGGCTCTCGATCGGCGCCGGCGAGCTGGTCCTCTGGCCGTGGATCACCGCCAAGTTCGGCGCCGTGATGGTGTGGGCGGCGGCGCTCGGCATCCTGCTCCAGCTCTTCGTGAACCTCGAGGTCGGTCGCTTTGCCATCGCCACCGGCGAAGCGCCCTACACGGGCTTTGCGCGGATCTGGATGGGATTCGTATGGGGACTCGTCACGCTCTCGGTGCTCGGGCTGTTCCTCCCGGGCTGGGCGCGCATCTCGGGCGGCGCGCTCAAGGCGCTGGTCTTCGGCCCCGACGGCCCGGGCGCCGACTGGATGTGGACGGCGCTCACCTTCGTGGCGATCGCGGCGCTGCTCTTCGGGCCCAAGGTGATGTACGCCGCCGTCGAGCGGACGGTCACCGTGCTGGTGGCGCTGATGACCCTGGGGCTGATCTTCGTGGCGGTTCAGGTCGGCACCCTCGAAGGGCTGCGCGAGATGGGGCGCGGCCTGCTCAACATCGGCCATGTCGAGCTCGACGACGAGTTCACGGCGTTGCGTTTCTTCGGCGCCCTCGTCTACGCGGGAGCGGGCGGGGCGGCCAACCTCTGGTACGCGTTCTACCTGCGCGACAAGGGTGTCGGGATGGGGGCGCGCATCCCCGCCCTCGCCAACCCGATCCGCGCCGCGGACGACGCGGAGACCCGCAAGGCTCCGACCGGGTTTCTCTTTCCGGACACCCCCGAGAACCGCGGGCGCTTTCGCGCCTGGTACCGCTTCGTCGTGTGGGACCAGGTGCTCTTTTTCTGGCTCCTCAACTCGTTCACGATGTTCCTCTTCATGTTCGGTGCGCTCTGCGTGCTGCGGCCCGCGGGCGCCGTGCCGAGCGAGGGGCGCATCCTCTGGGACTCGGCCCTGATCCTCTCCGAGACCCTGGGCGTCGCGGGGCGCTACGTCTTCCTGCTGATCGGGATGGCGGCGCTCTTCAGCACCCAGCTCGTGATCGTCGACGGCAACGCCCGCACCTGGGCCTACATCCTCGACGGCACCACGCGGGTCGGGCGCCGCGTCCCGCAGAACCGGCTCTACGGAGTCTTCGCGGTGGGGATCATGGGCGCCGGCGTTCTCGGCACCTGGTTCTTCGAGCGCTTTGCGGTGACCGGTCTCGGTTTCGTCTTCAACTCCGCGCTGCTCGGCGGCCTCGCGATGGCCCTCTACGTCCCGCTCCTGCTGTACATGAACCTCCGGGTGCTCCCCCCGAGCGCCCGACCCGGCCCGCTCAACGTGGCCGCCGTGGTCTGCGCGGGCGTCGTGTACGGCGTCTTCGCGCTGTACTCCCTATGGGTTCTTTTCCCCGGTTGACTGGATCGCACCGAGCTTTCCGATAATTGAATCGTTCTATAAACAATTTTGGAGATCGGTCTGCGAGTGTATTGACACCCGAATCTCTAAACGTCACACCATCGCCATCATTTCGACCGGATCGTCCACGGGGGGTGTGGGATGCGGGTGTGGAGCCGGGTGCGTCAACTGGGGCGCGCCGCGATGGGTGTGGTGGTCGTGTCGTGGGCGCTCGGCGCGACCGATGCGAGGGCGCTCAGCTTCGCCCTCCTCGACCACGGCGAGGGACTCGAGGGGGAGCACTACGGGCTCCGCCTGGACGGCGAGGCGCTCTTCTACAGCGTCGAAGACGGGGATGGGAACTCTCGCGTCACCCTCGACTGGGTGCCCGGGAGCGACGAGGCACTGATCAGCGGGACGCTCCGGGAGGTCGACCCCGAGACGAACGACTCCTTCGGCGACACCTCGGTCACCTACCTGCTGAGTGGTCTGACCTCGGTCTTCGACGGCGGGCTGATCGGCTTCGAGGCCACGATGGGAGAGGGATCCGTGGGCGGTGGCGCAATCCCCCTGGAGGGGAAGGCCGAGGACGGCAGCGACGTCGTGTTCCGCTTTCTCGCCGACGGGTTCCGCCTCCCCGGAGACGACAGCACGCTGGTGGGGCGGGGCTGGATCGACGGCGACGGCAAGTTCAACGACTGGCTGGTGAAGACCGACGACGTCATCCCGGAACCGGCGACCGCGCTGCTCCTCGGGCTCGGCCTCGTCGCGCTGGGGGTTCGGCGCCGCCAGGTCTGACCGACGGCGCGCGGAGTCCGCTCTTGTGCGAGTGCGACCAGCGCACTCGGTGGGGTGTTCGTTCCCCCTAGTTCACCGTCCGCTCTTGTGCGAGTGCAAACGGCGCGATCTCCGCGTCGAAGGCGTCGCCGCCCGGCGTGACCATCTGGTAGCTCCCCTGCATCGTGCCAAAGGGCGTGGTCAGGGGACACGCGGATGTGTACTGGAACGACTCGCCGGGTGCGAGCACCGGCTGCTCGCCGACCACCCCGGGCCCGCGCACCTCGTCTTCGCTGCCGTTGCCGTCGGTGATGATCCAGTGCCGGCTCACGAGCTGGGCCGTCTCCTCGCCCTCGTTCGAGATCGTCACCTGGTAGGCGAAGAACCACTCGCCCTCCTCCGGGGCGGAGCGCTCTTTCACAAAGAACGAGTGCACGTGGACGCGGATCCCGCGAGTGACGGCTTCGGACTCGAACATCGCGGGATGCTAGCGGCTCGCCGTCGGCACCCGGTGGCGGCTCGGCGTGGCTACTTCCGGGGGGCGAGGTTCGTCTTGGCGAGGCGAGCGGTGGCCTCGCGAAGCTGGCGGAGCAGCCGGCGCCGCCGCTGGGCTTCGCGGGGGGTCGGCTCGCGGAGCACTTTGAGAATCTCTTGCCGGACGTTCATTTGAGGCCTTTCGTGCACAAAAAGCATGTGCAATCAACACGTTAGACGTGCGCAGCAAAGCCGCGATTCGCTCCCGGCGGCGCCGTCCGGGGCCGCGCCCACGGTGCTAAGGTCGTCCGGTTGGCACTCTCGCGACCAAGGAGCCCACCGCGATGAACCTCCGTTTCGGCCTGCTCTGGCCCTTCCGCAACCCCGAGTTCAACCGCGTGCCGTGGACCGACCTCTACCGCACCCACCTCGACCTGATCGTCGACTCCGAGGGCATGGGCTACGACCACTGCTGGCTCACCGAGCACCACTTCGTGGACGACGGCTACTCGCCGTCGCTGCTGCCGATCGCCGCGGGCGTCGCGACGCGCACCTCGCGCATCCGGATCGGCACCTTCCTCGTGCTGCTGCCGCTCCACAACCCCGTGCGAATCGCGGAGGACACCGCGACCGTCGACCTGATGTCGAACGGCCGCTTCGATCTGGGGGTCGGGCTCGGGTACCGACGCAAGGAGTTCTCCGACCAGGGCATTCCGCACCAGGAGCGCGGCGCCCGGCTCCAGGAGGGCATCGCTCTGATCCAGCGTCTGCTCTCCGACGAAGAGGTCAGCTTCGACGGACAATTCAGCCACCTCCGCCAGATCCGCATCGTGCCGCCGGCGCTGCAGCGCCCGCACCCGCCGATCTGGATCGGGGCGATCGCGCCGAAGGCGATCGAGCGGGCGGCGAAGATGGGCTTCCACTTCCAGGTGGTCGGGCCCCCGGACCTCGTCGAGCACTACGACAAGTCGCTCGAAGCAGCCGGGCGCAATCCCCAGGAGTACAACACGGCCCAGCTGCGCTGGGTACACGTCGCCCAGAGCCGCGAGCAGGCCTGGGAGAACGCCGCCAAGGCGCTCCACTACACGGCGACCCGCTACGCCGAGTGGTTTGCCGAGGCGAACGACAAGCCCGGCGACGACCAGGCCACCGCCGGCATCCCGACCGTCGACGAGATGATCGCGAAGCAGCAGTTCGACGTGTTTGGCGAGCCCGCGATCGTCGGGACGCCCTCCGACGCGCGGGAGATCCTCTCCGACTACCTGGCGCGTGGGCGGGTCACCGACCTCGTGCTCGGGATGGCGCTCTCCGGCCTCGAGCCACACCTCATCCGCAGCAGCATGGAGATGTTCGCGAAGGACGTGATCCCGGCGTTCCGCAAGTAGCTCGCGGGGACCGCCGAGCCAGCCGGGACCGCGGCGCAGCTCAGAGGTCGCTCCGACGCACTCCGCGTTCGAGGTCGGCCTCGACCTTGCGCCGCACCCGATCGCGGATGTGCTCGCGCCCCGGACCGTCCCGACGGGCGGCCGGGGCCGACGCGGCGGCGGGCGCGCTGAGCGCGTCGAGGTCGCCCCGGGAGCGGGTGTATTCGGTCGGTTCGATCGGTGCCAACCAGGACTCGACGACCGGCCGGATCCGCTCTCCGAAGAGCATCCATCCACCGCCGAGGGCGATCGCGACCAGGGCCCATCGCAGCGAAGCGTTCATCAGCCGCCTCCTCGCCCCGCTCTTCGCCCGACCGCCGGCCCGGGTTGAGCCCGCGCCGCGGCCGCGTGTCTGTTGCCGCGACGCTGCAGCTCCCGTCGTCGGCGAGGGGCGCCGAGGCGTCATACCCTCTCGTCACCATCCCACACCTGATTGGAGGGCCGCCATGGCCGCCACTCGTCCCTCGACACCGATCGGCGTCAACCATCTCGTCCTGAACGTCCGCGACATGGAGGTGTCCCACCGCTTCTACACCGAAGTGCTGGGTTACGAGCAGGTGGGGGTGGCGGGAGAGGCGATCCCCCTCACAATGCGTTTCTACTCGACCCACGGGAAGCACCACGACATCGCCCTGGTCGAGCAGGCCGAACCCGACACCGCCCCCGCCGACTGGAAGCTCATGGGCACCCGGGGGCGTCTCAACCACATTGCCATCGCCTACCCGGACCGCGATTCGTTTCTCGGGCAGCTCCGACACCTGCAGGCCTGCGGGGTGCCGTTCCGGGCGCGGGGCGACCACGGGATGACCCACAGCGTCTACATCAACGACCCCGACGGCAACGGGATCGAAGTGCTCTACGAGATTCCCCGCGAGGTCTGGGAGGGCGATGTCGACGCCGCCCTCAACTACTACAAACCCCTCCCGACCGAGGGCGAGGCCTCCCTCGAGGACGACGCCCACTACAAGCGTTTTGGCGGCGACTGAGCGCGCGCTTTTCGCGTTGCTGGTGTGGATGACGCCCGTCTCCGCGATGGCGGGGGATTGTCTCTCTTACGGCGCGAACGCCGTGCTCTCTGGGCGGGTGGAGACCCGCGACTATCCCGGCCCCCCGAACTACCGGGACGTCGCGGCCGGAGACCAGAAGCAGACCGTCTTTCTGCTCCAGCTCGACGCCCCGATCTGCACGACCGCAGGCGGGGGCGAGACGGCGGAGCGGGACGTCGCCGAGCTCCAGCTCGCCTTCGACTGGACCTCGTCGCGGAGCACCGCCGCCTACCAGGCGGTGGCGTCGGGTGCGGGGGCGCGCTTCGCGCTCGAGGGAGAGCTCTTTCGCGGTAGGGCCCGGGAGCACCGCACCCCGCTGCTGCTCTTGGTCGCGCGCGGCGGCCCCGAGTAGCCCTCGATGCGCGCGCGGGCGAGCGCCGACCCGGCTCCGCACGGGGGCAGGTGACCTTCCGCGTGCTGGGCAAGCTCCACCTCCTCACCTCCACCCTCACGAGCCTCACGCGGCTTCGCTCGGGTCGCGCGGTGGGCCCGCTCGGCCCCCGGCCGGAGCATCTCCTTCAGCTCTACGAGTTCGAGGCCTGTCCCTTCTGTCGCAAGGTGCGCGAGGCGCTGTCGACCCTCGACCTGGACGTCATCGTCCTGCCCTGCCCGAAGAACGGCCCGCGCTACCGCGTCGAGGCCGAGGTCCGCGGGGGCAAGCCACAGTTCCCCTATCTGGTCGATCCGAACACCGGTGACGAGCGCTACGAGTCGGACGACATCGTCGAGTATCTCTTCGAGCGCTACGGCAGCTCCCGCCCGCCGCCCCTGCTGCGCCGCGGACTGCTGAACGACGCGACGACCTTCGCCGCCAACCTCTGGCGCCCGGGTCTCGGCGCGTTCTATCGCGCCGCGACCCCCCCGGCAGAGCTCCTCGAGCTCTTCGGCTACGAGGGATCGGCCGCGTGCCGGCTGGTCCGGGAGCGGCTCTGCAGCCTCGAGCTCCCCTACACCCTGCGCAACGTCGCCCGCGGCAGCGCCAAGCGCGAGGATCTCGCGGCGCGGAGCGGCACGCTCCGGGTGCCCTACCTGTTCGACCCGAACACCGACACGGCGCTCGCGGACGTCTCCCAGATCCTTCGCTATTTGGACCGCTACTCGTCCCAAGGAGTGCGGAGGACGTCGGGGGAGGGTTAGCTGCGGACCGCGAAGCCCCGCGCCGCCCCGTCGGGGTTGATCTCCCGGACGCGGACTGAGGTCACCGCGGCGTGGGGTGGCCCGGTCTCCGCCCACGCGAGGAGCGCCGCCACCGCGTCGGGAAGCCCTTCCGCGCGAAACTCTACGGCGCCGTCTGCGCGGTTCCGGACCCACCCCGCGACGCCGCGAGCCTCCGCCTCCCGCTGCAGCGACGCGCGGTAGAAGACCCCCTGCACCCGACCCCGCACCAGGGCTTCGACCGAGCGGAGCGCGCTCACGTCGCCCCGAGAGGCGGGGCTGCGTCCCCCGCCGTCGGCCCGCGTTCTTGCAGCAGACCCTCGAAGGGAAAGGAGCCCGCTATGGACATCGCGACCCTCGGCGCCCTGGGCGAGTTCGTCGGCGGTCTCGCGGTGGTCGTCTCGCTCGTCGCTGTCGGCTCGTGGCGCAGACACTGCGTGCCCCCCGGCGACACGCCGCCGCCTCGAGCCTGCAACACGCCCCCGCCGCCGGTGTCCCGCTCAGGGCAGCGGCAGCTCGGTCGTCATCACGAGCCGGGAGTCGAGAAGCGCCTCGTTCCGTAGCGACGCGATCGCTTGGTACTCATCGCTCGTGAGCATCTCGAAGAACAAATCGCGGCTCGGGTACATGACGAGAATCATGGCGTCCCACTGCTCGTCACTCGGGCCGATCGCGGTCATGCGGGCCGCCGCGCGGAACAGGATCTTGCCACCGCGTTTCTCGACCATCGGCAACACGGCGTCGCCGTAGCGGGCGTAGCGCTCGGCCCCGCCCTCGTTGAAACGCAACAGGTTGAGCATCCAGATCGGACCGGTGTGATCGATGCCCTGGAGCGCGGCGAGCTGCTCCGGGGTGGGGGTGATGTAGGGCACGGTGGGCTCCTTCGCGCGGGTGCGAGTGACGAAGGTACCACCACCGCGTCGCCCAGGGACGCCCTCCCTTCCCGTGGTAGGCTGGATTTGGAGGTGTGCGATGGCGACACGACCGATTGCTCCGGCGGCGATCATTGACCCCAGTCAGTACGGCGGGCCGGGCTATCCCCACGAGGTCTTCGCCACGCTGCGGCGCGAGGCCCCGGTGGCTTGGTGTGAGGCCGACGGCTTCCCGCCCTTTTGGGCGATCACGCGCTACGACGACATCGTCCGCATCTCCAAGGACCCGAAGCGCTTCATCAACCGCAAGGGGTTCATGATCTTCCCCAAGGACCAGTTCGACGAGACCGAGCAGGTGCCGAGCCACCACGTGCTCAACATGGACCCCCCGGAGCACCGCGACTACCGGGGCACCCTGAGCGGGCTCTTCACACCGCGGTCCACCGAGCGCTGGCGCCCGATGGTCGAGCGCGTGGTCGACGAGATCTTCGACGGCATCGCGGGGCGCGACGAGATCGACTTCGTCACCGAGGTGTCGGCGGTCATGCCGATCGCGGTGATCGCGACGATGCTCGGCATCCCCCCAGAAGACCACGAGCGTTTCTTCCGCTGGACCAACCAGGCGATCGGCCCCACCGACCCGGAGTACCAAGAGGGCTCGGTGCGGGAGACCGCCTTCAAGGCCCGGGAGGCCAACTTCCAGTACTTCGCCGAGATGGTGAAGACCCGGCGGGTCGAGGCCCGCGACGACATCGTCAGCGTGCTGGTCGACGCGACGGTGGGCGACGAGCCCCTGCCCGACTTCGAGCTGCTCTCCTTCCTCTTCCTCCTGGTCGTCGCCGGAAACGAGACGACCCGCAACGCCGCCACCGGTGGCTATCTCGCCCTCCTCGAGCACCCCGAGCAGCTCGAGGCCCTGCGCGCCGACCGCAGCCTGCTGCGCCCCGCGGTGGAGGAGGTGCTGCGCTGGACCAGCCCCGTCGTCCACATGGCCCGGACGGTGACCGAGGACGTCGAGATCCGCGGGGTACCGATCCCGGCCGGCGACCGGGTCACGATGTTCTACCCCTCGGCCAACCGCGACGAGGAGGCCTTCGAGGCACCGGACGAGTTCCGGATCGACCGCTGGCCCAACCGCCACCTGGCCTTTGGGGTCGGCGAGCACGTCTGTCTCGGCGCCCACCTCGCGCGTCTCGAGCTCCAGGTGCTGCTCGACCGTCTCGTCGACCGCATCGACCGCGCCGAGGTCGCAGCACCGCCGCAGCGGCTCCACGCGAGCATCATCGGCGGCATCAAGCACGCCCCGCTCCGGGTGGTCGCGCGCTGAGCCAGAGCGGAGCTGCGCCGCCTTCGAGTAGAATTCTTTCGACGCGACAACGCAGGAGGGCGCGCGATGAAGGTCGGGCTGCACGTGGGCGGCGGGTCGGTGATGCGAACGGCCGCCGGGGTGAGGAAGGTCGCCGAGACGGCTGAGGCGCTCGGCTACGACGCCATCCTCACCGGCGACCACATCGCGATCCCGAAAGAGATCAAGGCCGAATACCCCTACGCCAAGTTCTCCCGCGAAATGGGCGCCGAACCGACCTCGGTGTTCACGACCATCGACTGGGTCGACAGCTTTGCGGTGCTGGCGATGCTGATCCCGGTGACCGAGACGGTCCGGGTCGGCACGAGCGTGACGATCGTCCCCTACCGGCACCCCTTCGAGATGGCGCGGGTCGTCGCGAGCCTCGACCAGGCCTCCGGCGGGCGGGTGATCTTCGGCGCGGGCGTCGGCTGGATGCGCGAGGAGTTCGAGCTCTTGGGTCTCCGCTTCGAGGAGCGCGGCGCGCAGACCGACGAGTACCTCCGGGTGATGCAGGCGGTGTGGACCGAGGAGCACCCGCGCTTTCGCGGACAGTACGTCCAGATCGACCAGGACCTCCACTTCGCGCCGCGCCCGGTGCAGGAACCGCACCCGACGATCTGGGTCGGGGGCGAGTCGCGGCGCGCCCTGCGTCGGGTCGCGGAGTTCGGCAGCGGCTGGCACATCGGCCCGGTGGCGATCGAGGACGTCCGCCCGCGTTTCGACGAGCTCCGCGGGGCGATGGAGGCCGCCGGCCGGAGCTACGACGACCTCGAGATCACCTGGATGGTCGACCACGGCCGCACCGACGCCGCCGCGCTCCGCGAATACCAGGCGCTGGGGGTCGACGGACTCTACGTGACCGCGGTGAGCGCCGACCCCGACGAGGTGTGCGAGACGATGCGCGCCTTCAAGCAGAAGGTCGACGACACCCTCTAATCCCGCGGAGACCCGATGGACGCCAGAGATGAGATCCTCGGCCTGATGCATCGCTACTGCAGCGCGATCGACACGGGCGACTTCAAAGCGCTCGGCGCCCTCTTCGAGCACGGCTCGTGGATCGTCGAGGGCAGCGAGCCCCGGGTGGGTCGCGCCGAGCTCGAGGCGATGGGCGACACGGTCCAGCTCTACGAGGACGGCACCCCCCGCACCAAACACTTCCAGAGCAGCGTCGACCTCGTCGTCGACGAGGCGGCCGGAACCGCCCGCGCGGAGTCGTATCTGACCGTGTTCCAACAGACCGACGACTTCCCGCTGCAGCCGATCTTCATCGGTCACTACTTCGACGACTTCGAGCGCGTCGACGAGGCCTGGCGCTTCAAGACCCGACTGATCCGTCACCATCTGGTGGGTGACTTGAGCGCCCACCTGAAGACCCCCACCGACGTCGTCGCCGGCGCCTGAGCCCGGCGCGACCACAGAGGACCCGACAATGAGCATCCGCGACCGCTTCCTGGCCTACGCCGCCGCCTTCGAGGAGAGCTACGAGGACGACGACTGGGCACGTCTCGCACAGTATTTCACCGAAGACGCAGTCTACGAGACCGACAACCCGGCGAGCGGCCGCGACGCCGTCCTCGCGCGGCTGAAGACGGGCGTGGACGCCTTCGACCGACGCATGGACTCGCGCGCGATCTCGTTCGACCCGCCGGCGATCGACGGCGACGCCGTGACGATCCACTGGCGCGTGGTCTACACCAAGCAGGGGTGCCCGAACGTCGAGGTCGAAGGCGACGAGATCGCCGAGTTCCGCGGCGATGAGATCGCCGTGTTGCGCGACGTCTTCGACCCCGCCTCCGAGAAAGCGATCGGCGAATGGATGGCGGCGCACGGAGCGACGCTGCAAGGCTGAGGAGCCGAGGGGGAGCCTCGCTGCCCCCGATTCTCCGCTCGGCGCTAGGCGATGAGCTCCTCGAGCACGGCGTCGAGCTTGCCCGGCAACGTCCAGGTCGCGTGGTAGGCGACCCGCCCGTCGCGGTCGATTACGTAGACCATGTTGGGGAGCGAGCCGTACTGCGTCCACACGGCGTCGTCCATCTCGTCGACCACCACCGTGGCGTCCATCCCGCGCTCGCCCACCAGCCGCTTCGCGTAGGCGGTGCGCTCGGCGTGATCGGCCGGCTGGGTGAAGTCGCGATAGCCCGGCTCGCCGGGGTGCGGATCCTCGACGTAGACGACGACGAACTCGACGCCGCGGTCCCGATACTTGCTCTTGAGCGCTTCGATTGAGGCCACCTGCCTCAAAAAGGGCGGTCAGGTGATTGCGCCGAACTCCAGGACCACGACCTTGCCGCGCAGCTCCTCGAGGGTGAGGAGCGCTCCCTCGGCGTCGCGTAGCGAGAAGTTCGGCGCGCTCGAACCCACCGGGAGGTGATCCGGAAAGCGCTCGAAATCGCCGCGCATCGTCGTCATGCGCTTCATGGTCTTCCAGAGATCGATCTTGAGTATGTCGCGCCAGAGGGCGGGCGGATGGCCGGGATAGTCGCCGGATACGGGCATGGACTCCTCCTCGGGTGGTCCACAGTCTAGATGCCTCGCTGCGGCCCCGGGTTCCTGAATGCTCCAGATCCGCGGGTAGGGTGGCGCGCCCGGAGTTCTGCTTCCTTCCCGCGGCGCGAGACGTGCGCGATGACCGCCGTTTCGGGGATTCCCGGTGCGGGACAGAGCACCGTCCGTGCGCAGCGACGTCCCGGCTCGCGAGCCCGCGAAGCTGCTAGGGTGCCGCCCGCGATGGCGTGGATCCGCAACCGACCGGTTGGGCTCGTCTATTCCGACCCCCGTCGACTCTCCCGGGGCTACACCCTCTTCTGCCCCGTGCGCGGCACGACCGCGACCCTCCTCGACGAGGCCGGGCGCATCGTGTGGCGCTGGCATCACCCCGACGGCATCCAGCACGCCCAGCTCCTCGACGGCGGCAGCCTGCTGATCCAGACCCAGCCCCCCGAAGACGCCGAGGGGGCGGAGCAGATCGGCGGTTCCGCCGCCGCCCTCGTCGAGCTCGACTGGAACTCGAACGTCGTCTGGGCCTACGACAATCCCTATCAGCACCACGACTACAAACGCCTCGCGAACGGTCACCACCTGGTGCTGGGGTGGCGCAAGCTTCCCGACGGAGTACAGGAACACATCCAAGGGGGGTTCTCCGACCCCGACGATCCCGAGCGGATGTGGGGCGACGTCGTGCTCGAGGTCGACCGCGAGGGCCGCACGGTGCGCGAGTGGCGCTCGTGGGAGCATCTCTCCTTCGACGAGGACGTGCTCTGTCCCCTCGAGAGCCACAAAGAGTGGACCCACGCGAACTCGATCGACGTGCTTCCCGACGGGCGCTGGCTGTTGAGCTTCCGGCTCACCAGCACCGTGGCGATCGTCGACCCGACGAGCGGGGCGATCGTGTGGCGTTGGGGCCCGGGGGAGCTCTCCCACCAGCACGCGGCCACCTGGCTCGACACCGGGCACATCCTGCTCTTCGACAACGGCTGTCACCGACGCGGGATGCCGAGCTTCTCCCGGGTGGTCGAGCTCGACCCCGAGCGCCGGGAGATCGTCTGGAGCTACCGCGCCGACGTGGTGCTGGCGTTCTACAGCTTCATGATCAGCGGCGCCGATCGTCTCCCCAACGGCAACACCCTGGTGACCGAGGGCGCGACGGGGCGACTCTTCGAAATCACCCCGGACCGCGAGACGGTGTGGGAATATGTATCCCCCTTCACCCTGGTGGACAAGCGCTTCGGCCCCACCCCCGCGGTCTTCCGCGCGCACCGCTACGCGCCGGAGCACCCGGCCGTTGCGGGCCGTGACCTCCTCCCCGGGCGCTTCGAAGCGCTGGAGCGACGCATCGCGGCGGGGGGCCTCCCGGTCGGGGAGGAGTGACGGGGCGCTTGCTCTGCGCGTCGACGCGGGCGTACCCTGGCCACCCACCCCGTCTCCGAGGAGAGCGCCATGCCCGACTCCGTCTTCTTTGCCGACCGCCCCGAGGAGGTCGGGCTCGACCCGGAGAAGGTCGCGGCGCTCGTCGCGCGCGCGGCGCAGGACGTCGAAAGTGGGCTCCTCCCCGCCGCCCAGGTCGCCATCGCCCGGCACGGCAAGATCGCGGCGATGGAGAGCTTTGGCAGCGCGGTGCAGGGCGGGGTGCGCCGCCCCGCGACCCGTGACACCCACTTCGTGACGATGTCCTCCACCAAAGCGATCACCTCGGCGGCCGCGTGGATCCTGCTCCAGGAGGGCCGTCTGCGTCTCGACGACCGCATCGTCGACTACGTGCCCGAGTACGGCACGAACGGGAAGGAGACGACCACCCTCGAGCAGCTCCTGATCCACACCTCGGGCATCCCCTTTGCCCCGCACTACCAGAAGGAGTGGGCCGACCCCGCGCGCCGCGCCAAACGCTTCGCCGACTGGCGTCTCGACCACCCGCCCGGGGAGACCTTCCGCTACCACCTCTCCGCCAACTTCTGGCCCATCGCCGCGGCGATCGAGCAGGTGAGCGGGCTGACCCTCGCCGAGTTCGTCCGGACGCGGATCGCCGAGCCGCTTGGGCTTCCCGAGCTGCGTCTAGGTCTTCCCGACGACGGAGAGGACCGCGTCGCGGACGGGGTCTGGGTGGGCGATGCCCTCAAGACCGAGGACTACGAGAAACTCGGGGTGGTAGGGAATCCGGTCGTCGCCGCGATCGACGAGAGCGGCCTCCTCGAGCTCAACGAACGCGTCACCCGCGAGGCGGGCGCCCCGTCGGCGGGCTGTATTACGACCGCCGCGGATTTCGCGCTCTTCTACCAGGCGCTGCTGGCCGGGGGCCGCGCCCACGACGGCACGGAGGTGTGGAGCCCCGAGATCCTCGAGGAGGCGCTCCGCATCCGCACCGGCGACCTGCGCGACCCGGTGCTCGGGAGCCGCGCCAACCGCGGCCTGGGAATCGTCATCGCCGGCGACGACGGCCAGGCGAACATGCGGGGGTTCGGACGCACCAACTCGCCTCTCGCCTTCGGACACCCGGGCGCCGGGGGGCAGTGCAACTGGGGCGACCCGGCGACGGGCATCTCGTTCAGCTTTCTCACCAACGGCTACGACCGCAACGAGATCCGCACCGGGCGTCGCCAGGTCGCGCTCTCGAGTCGCGCCGCCGCCTGCGCCGCCTGAGCGGAGGCGCCCGGCCCCGGCTCAGGGGTGGCTGTCGGCGGCCGCAACCGCCCAGCGGCGGTTGGTGCACATCCACTCCCCGGGGCGTTCGCGGATGTGGCGCTCGAGGTGTTTGTGGATCGAGACGGTAAGCGCGCGGCACGCCTCGTCCCTCGCGGCGCCGGCCTCGTCCGCGCGCAGCGGTGGGCCGGCCTCGTCCACGCGCAGCGGCGGGTCGGCCTCGTCCACGCGCAGCGGCGGGTCAACCAGCACGCGAAATCTCGCGTCGCCGACGCGCTCGGCGCGACCCGTGACGACGTCACAACCGTGGCGCAGCGCGAGACGCGCCGGGGTCAGGGTAGTCGGCATGTCCTGGCCGAAGAAGGGCACCTCCTCGCCCCCTTTCACCCGCACGTCGGCCAGCACCCCGAGGCTCCCGCCGCCGCGCAGGTGGCGCACGACCGGCCGGATGAACTCGTCCCGCGACACGGTGTCGCAGCCGAGGCGACGACGCGCCCGGGCCATCAGACGTTGGAGGTGGGGGTTGCGCAGCGGCCGGTAGATCACCATCAGCGGCACGCCCTCACGGGCGACCGCCAGGGCCATGACCTCCCAGTTCGAGAGATGCGCGCCGACAAAGATCGCCTGGCGCTCGCCCCGGACGTAGGGCGCGAGGTGTTCGGCCCCGACGAGCTCGAGGGCCGCCCCCCGGCGACCGCGGGCGATGGCGGCGAGGTGGGGGTACTCCCCGAGCACGGCGCCCAGATTCGCGAGGGTGCGGTGGGCGAGCGCGCGGCGCTCGTCGTGGGACCGCTCCGGGTAGACCCGCTCGAGGTTGTCGACGATGTGGTCCACCCGGCGCTCGGCGCGCGGACCGAGCCGGGCCAGCAGCCGGCGCCCGAGGCGTGAGGCCCGCCCCGGAGAGAGACAGCGCAGCAGACCCACAAGGGCGAAGACGGCGGACGCCTCGAGGGCGCGGAGTGCGCGGCCGACCCAGCGGTGACGCTTGGCGAGCCGGTCGAGGGGATGGAGAAAGAGCAGCCGCGACACGGTGGAGGCTCGTGTAGCAAAAGGATACCTTCCGGCGCCGCGCCCAGTCCCCGCGGGTTTCGGCCCCGCGGCGACGGGGAGCGCCGGCACCGACCCGCCCACGCCCAGCGGAGGCGACACCCTGCTCCATCTGCGCGATGCCTGGAAGAAAGCCGGCATCCTCGCCGTCTCGGCGCCGCTCCCCAAGCGGTCGCGGGTGGCCCTGCGCGTGCGCGGCCTGGGCGCCCTCGAGGCGGCCAAGGCGCGGCGGGCGCAGCTCCTGATCATCGCGCACCCAAAGAGCGGGAATACCTGGCTCAAGGTGATGATCTCGCGGCTCTACCAGGTGCGCTTCGGCTTCCCGGACACCCTGGTCCACAAGACCGACGAGTTCACCCGCCGGGAGCCGTCCGTCCCGCGTCTCGCCGCGACCAACGGCCTCTACAGCTACGAACGCGCGGTGCGCCGTCTTCTCGAGCCCGAAGACCCCGCGATGCGCGACACCCGCGTCCTCTTTCTCGCCCGTCACCCCTGTGACATCGCGGTGTCGTGGTACCACCAGTTCACCAAGCGACAGTCGCGTCACAAACAGGAGCTGATCAACGCCGAGCTCGCCAACCCGATCGACCGTCACGCGATCGGCATGTGGGACTTCGTCCGCCACAGCGAGCTCGGGCTGCTCCACCTGATCGAGTTTCTGAACGGCTAGGCGCGGCTTCTCGAGGGGCGGCCCCACACCGCGACGATCCGCTACGAGGACCTCCGCAGCGCCCCGGAGCAAACCCTGCGCCAGGTGATGTCGCTGCTCGGCGACGAGTGCCGGCACGAGGAGATCGACGACGCCGTGCGCTTCGGCTCCTTCGACAACCTCCGGGCCCTCGAGCAGGGCGGCCACTTCAAGCAGGGCGGGCTCACGCTCCGCGATCCGAGCAACGAGGAGACCTTCAAGGTGCGCCGCGCTGTCGTGGGCGGCTACCAGCGCGACTTCGACGCGGGTCAGGTGGCGGAGCTCGACGAGCTGGTCGCGAAGCACCTGTCGCCGCACTTCGGGTACGGGCCGAAGGGACACGTGGGGCCCCTCGGTGGCTGACCCCGCGTTGCCGGACCCGAACCCGTTGATACCTTGGGGCCGCCCCCAGACTTCGGGACACCCGCTGTGATCGGCACGGTCTTCATCCACACCAACCACCGCCAGATGGTTGGCGCCCTCGTGGCGCAGTACGCCCTGCGGCGCAACAGCGCCCGGCCCGACGCCTTCGAGGTGTCGATCCTCCACACCGACGACCACAAGTTCCTGGCGGAGCGAGAGGGCCAGCCCTTTCTGCGCGACGGGGTGACCCGCACCTGGCGCTGCGACGACCTCCAGTCGTTCACCCCGCTCCGCTTCCTCCCCCCGCAGCTCATGGGTTTTGCGGGCCGCGCCGTCGTGATGGACCCCGACATCTTCGCGGTGGGCGACATCTGTGACCTCCTCGAGCGCGATATGGAGGGCAAGGCGGTGTTGTGCAAGCCGCGCCGCAAAGGCTTCCAGACCGAGTGGGCCACCAGCGTGATGCTCCTCGAGTGCGAACGGCTGGGGCACTGGGACGTGCCGCGCACCTTCGGCGAGCTCTTCGCCTTCGAGACCGACTACGCCGACTGGATCGGGCTGCGGTTGGAGGACCCGTCCCAGGTCGGGCCCCTCGAGCCCGAGTGGAACGACTTCGACCACCTCGGCCCCGGGACCCGGCTCCTGCACAACACCAAGCGCTGGACCCAGCCCTGGAAGACCGGTCTCCCGGTCGACTTCGTCCCCGCAGAGCGCACCCGGACCTTCCCGCCGCTCGGCTGGGCGAGACGCGCCCGCCGGCGTCTCTTCGGCGACTACGGACACGCGGGGCGCTACCGCCGTCACCCCGACCCGAACCAGGAGCGCTTCTTCTTCGGGCTGCTCCGGGAGTGTCTCGAGTGCGGGGCGGTCGAGGAGGGCTTTCTCCGCGAGGAGATGCGACGCAACCACGTCCGCCACGACGCCTTCGAGGTGATCGACGCCCTGCCCTCCGCGAGCGCGGCGGCGGCCCGATGAAGGCACTCCGCGCACGCTTCCTCAATTGGTACCGCCCGCTGCGGCGGCGGTACCGCGAGCTCGGCGCTGCCGGCTTCGCCCGCTGGTTCCTGTTGAAGCGGATCGGGAAGCCGATCATCGACGGGCTCGACCGCCACATGCTGCGACAGTCCCAGGTCGGGACCGAGCCGGTGTTCGCGAACGAGCGCTTCCCGTGGGCCGCGGCCTTCGAGAACGAGTGGAAGGCGGTGCGGCGCGAGCTCGACGCGATCCTCGAGTACCGCGAGCACTTGCCGCCGCTCCACTCGCTCCAACCCGACCAGAGCAACATCTCCTACGACGACAAATGGCGCACCTTTGTCATTTCCGGCTGGGGGCACCGCTCCGACCGCAACGCCCGGCGCTGCCCGGAGACCGCACGGCTGCTCTCCGAGGTCCCCGGCGTCATCACCGCGTTCTACTCGATCATGGCACCCGGCACCCACGTCCCGCGACACCGCGGGATCACCCGCGGCGTGGTCCGCTGTCACCTCGGGCTGATCGTCCCGCCGAAGGAGAAGGGGCGCTGCGAGATCCAGATCGACGAGGAGTGCTACCGCTGGGAAGAGGGCCGGCTCTTGGTCTTCGACGACGTCTACAAACACGAGGTGTGGAACGAAACCGACGAAGAGCGGGTGGTGCTCCTCTTCGACATCGTGCGCCCGATGGGCTGGTCGGGGCGTCTCGCCCACCGCCTGGTGCTCGCGCTGATGCGGGTGAGCCCCTTCGTCCGAGCGGCCAGGCGCAACGAAGAGGCGTGGGAAGACCAGGTCGAAGGCGTGATCCCGGCCTCCTGAGCGCGTTCCCGACCCGCCCGTCCTGCTAGCGTTGCACGCCCAATGAGCCACACGGTGATCACCGGCGCCTCCTCGGGCATCGGGCGGAGCCTCGCGCGGCGCATCGCCCGCAGCGGTGAGCCGGTCGCCCTGCTCGCTCGACGGCTCGAGCTGCTCGAGAGCCTCGCCGACGAGATCCGCGGCGAGGGAGGACGCGCCGTCGCCCTCCCCTGCGACGTCACCGACCGGAGCGCCGTCGGCGGGGCGTTCGAGCGCGCCCAAACCGAGCTCGGCCCGGTGACCCGTCTCATCGCCAACGCCGGCGGGGGCAGCGCCACCGGCGTCGACCCCTTCGACGCGGCCGACGTGGGCAAGGTGGTGGATCTCAACCTCTTCGGTGCCGTGCACTGTATCGAGGCGGTGCTCCCGGGCATGCTCGAGCGCGGCGCCGGCCAGCTCGTGGCGGTGAGCAGCCTCGCGGGCTCCCGGGGGCTCCCCGGGGCGGCGGCGTATTCGGCGTCGAGGGCGGCGCTCACGGCGTTGATGGAGAGCCTGCGGATCGACCTGCGCGGACGCGGGGTCGCGGTCACGGTGATCGAGCCGGGCTTCGTGCGCACCAAGCCCGGCAAGACCCGCAAGAAGGGCAAGCCCTTCCGCGTCGAGCTCGAGACGGCCACCGAGCGGATGTGGCGGGTGATCCAGGCGCGGCGGCCCTACGACGCTTTTCCGGCCGGGTTGGTGGCGTTGGTGCGGCTGGGTCGTGTGCTGCCAGCCGCGTGGTACGACCGTCTGCTGGCCGGGCGGGGCCCGACGCCGAAGCGCTGAGGGCTAGCGCCAGTGGCTGAGGTCGCGGTCGAGGAGCGCCCCGAGGCGCTCGACCTCGGGCGCGAAGGCCTCGCGCAGCATCGTCTGGGTCTCCGCGGGGAGCGGGGGCGCCGGGCGGGTGTTCCACTCGTTCAGCCGGGTGCGCAGGTGCTTCACCTTCGCGCGCAGATCTCGGTGGGTGCGGTGGGCGGTGCCGTCGTCGCGGCGCGCGAGCCGCTCGACCCGGCCGCGCTCCACCCAGCCCACCACCGGGGAGGGAGGCTTGTAGAGCAGCCCCTGGAGCCAGCGGTACCGGTAGGCCTGGCTCGCGCGGCGCTGAGGAAACTCGGTGCGCCCGTCGTCGTCGACCCCGATGAAGCCCAGCACCTGCTCGTAGACTTTGCGCGGCTCGTTCACCAGGTCGTCGAACACGACGACGAGGGTCTGCTCGCGCCCCGCGATCCGGTAGAGCCGCTCGATCTGGGTGGCGAGGCCGCCGAGCGCTCGGTAGCGGAGCAGACGCGGGTCGCTGCAGCGCGCCGGGAGCCGCTCCCCCCGCGCTCGGGCCTCTTGCATGGCCCACGCGTCGGCGAGCTCCGGGGTGTCCTCTTCGAAGATGTAGAGCAGACGCAGGTGGAGCGAGCGGATCATCTCGACCGGGTTGCGCACGACGGCGATGAAGCGCGCCGCTGGGTTGATCCGCAGGATCCGTTCGAGGGCCTGCGACGCGAAGAGATAGGTCGGCGAGCCCTCCCCCACCCGGCGGTGCTCGGGCCCGTGGTGGAGAAAGAAGCGGCTGTACTCCTCGCGCCAACGCCCGCTGCGGAGGGTCTCGTCGTCGACCGTCGCGAAGTAGTGCGGCTCCTTGGGTTTCGAAAAACAGATCTGCGGGTGGCGCTTGAGACACCAACTCAAGGTCGTCGTGCCCGAGCGCTGCGCGCCGACCAGAAAGAAGTCGGGAAAGGGAGGGGTCGTCACCTCAGCCCGCCGGGTCCGGGTGGAGGCCGAGCCGTTTCATCCAGTGCGTGCCCCGCCGCGCCGCGCTTTGGAGCGCCCGGGCCACGGGGCTTTTGCGCAGCCAGCTCACCTGCACCACCCGCCGCTCGCCCTCGTGGGGCGCGTGGCCGTGGTACGAGCAATCGCTGCGTCGGAACGCCACGAGGGTGCCGCCGCCGGGCGGCACCTCCACCAGGTAGTCGTCGAGGCTCGTCGCGCTGCGCAGCAGCCGCAGCCGTCCGCCCGGCGCGCTCCACTCGGGGTTGGGGTAGAGAAGCGCGGTCACCACCTTGCTCCAGTGGTCGGTGTGGATGTTGCCGTCGCTCGCTTCGCAGAAGCCGCGGACGGTGACGTTGGCCGGGAGACGGCCGAGACCGTCGACACCCAGGTGTCTGCCGAGCAGCTCGAGAAATCGCTCATCCCGCAGCGCCTCGAGGAGGCTGCCAAATGCGGGGCCGAACTCCGTCCCCTCCACGGCGCGGTTGCGGGGCCCGTCGAGCACCGGGAAGTCCCGCATGACGTCGCCGAGCGCGTCGTCCCGGATGAAGCCGGGGACGACGACGTAGTCGAAGGGCGCGTGCGCCGGGGTCGCCGCGGCGAGGCGCTCGAGGTCGACGGTCGCGCTCACCGGCCCGCCCACCCCCCGCGGGAGGCCCGAGTCCACTGGGGTGTTGCGCCGGAGAGCGCGAAGCTCTCTACTTGGCCGCGATGCGGAGCCACGTCGCCGAACGAGCCCTGTCCCTGCTCCCCGACGAGCGGCTGCGCCCCTGGGTGAGGCGCTGGCGGGGTCGCCGCGAGGCCCGGGCCCTCGAGCACGCCGACGCCGTCTTCGTCTCGTATGGGAAGAGCGGACGCACCTGGCTGCGTCTGATGCTCTCGCGGTTCTTTCAGCAGCACTTTGGACTCCGCGAGGGAGAGTTCCTCGAGTTCGACAATCTCCATCGCCAGAACCCTGCGATCCCGAGGGTCTACTTCACCCACGGGAACTACCTGCAGGACTATACCGGGCAATCCGACGCCTTCGAGAACTTTCGAGGACACCGCGTCGTACTGCTGATCCGCGACCCGCGGGACATCGCGGTGTCCCAGTACTTCCAATGGGGCCGCCGGATGCGGGCCCACAAGAAGTGGCTCAACGGCTACCCCCTGCACCCGGCCGCCCCCACCCTCTTCGACTTCATCCAAGACCATGAGTCGGGTCTCGCGCGGGTGATCGAGTTTCACAACCAATGGGCGCGGGCGATCGACAAGCTCGACCAGGGGCTTCTGCTCCACTACGAGGCGATGCGCGCCGCCCCCGGCGAGACGGTGCGCCGCACCCTCCACTTCCTGGGCTTCGAGCCCAGCGACGCCGAGGTGGAAGACGCGGTGGCCTACGGCGCCTTCGACCACATGCGCAAGCTCGAGGACAGCGGGGCGGTGCGAGCCAAGGGGCAGCGGCTCGTTCCGGGACGCCGCGGCGACTGGGAGTCGTACAAAGTGCGCCGCGCCGTCGTCGGCGGATTCCGCGATTACCTCGACGCCACCGAGGTCTCCGCCATCGACGCCCGGCTCGCCCGCGAGCTCGACCCGGCCTTTGGCTACGCCGGGCCGCCGTCCGCCCACGCGGCGCCCTAGCCCCTCGGCGCGCTAATAGCGCTGGATCTCCTTGCCTTTGATCCGGTCGCGCACCTTGTAGTAGAGCGTGCTCGGGTTCACCACCACGATGAAGACCTTGCGCAGCGCTCCTTCGGGGCAGCGGATCTCGCGGACGCCGTGCCAGCCGTTGTCGCGGCGGGCAAAGAGAAAGCTGCGGTTGTCCATGCTCTCAACCGGGACGACGCGGTCGAAGGCCTCGAACTCCGGGGCGGAGCGCGGTTCGAAGCGACCGCCGTCGTCGAGCACGAGGGTCTGTCCCCCCCATTCCGGGTTCCAGTTCTTCGACGTGTTCAGATAGAAGAGGTGGGAGCCGAGCTCGCGTTTCGCGTCACAGTGGGGCGAGACGGCGCAGGAGGTCGGGGTGTAGTGCCAGTGGAAGCGGAACTCGATGCGCCGCCCCCCGAGCAGCCGCCGCATCGCGGCCCGGTAGCGGTCGCCGCGGAGCTCGGCGATGAACTCCTGCCAGGGCCGCGCCACCTCGACCTCGTCGGTGTATTCGAGGGAGTAGCGGTCGTGGGGCGCCTGACCGGCCTTGCGCGACTCGCCGAAGCGGCGCTCGAAGAGCTCGATCGGCGGCAGGCTGTCGACCAGCGCGTCGAAGCCAGCCGGGGTGAGCAGGTCGCGGGTCACGGCCCAGGGGTAGGGGCTCCGCCCGCGAAAGGCGTCGGTGGAGATCTCGTCGAGACGGTCGAAGTCGAGGTAGTGCATCGGGTCCGGCGGCGCCGCGGGAAACTAATCCACGGACGCGGCCAGTGAAAGACGCGGGGCGGCGTTCCCCCGCCCGGAAGCGCCCGGCGCCGGAATCGGGGAGACTCGGTGGCGTGCGGGGCGGCGGGCCGGCCCGCCGCGAGGGACCGCTTGAAGCTCTGCGTCGCGTCGCCCCATTTCTACCCCACCTACGGCGGCGCCCAGCTGCGCTACCTGCGCTACCTGCCCGGGTTGCGGGAGCGCGGGGTCGACGCCTGGGTGGCCACCGGCACGCCGCTCGTCGAGGAGCGCACCGAGAGCGACCGCGACCGCCAGTGGTACGCCGCCGCGCCGGGTCGCTTCGTCGGCACCGAGACGGTCGACGGCACCCCCGTGCGACGGGTGCGGCTGCCGGACGAGAAGAGCTGGCGTCGCTCGCGGATCTTCTACCGGAGTGTCGTCACCCAGTGCCGCGAGCCGGCGCTGCGCCCCGACGCCGTCCAGTTCGTCTCGAACCTGCGCGCCCGGGCGATCCCGTGGCTCGAGCAGCTGCGCCGCGAGGGGATCCCGGTGCTCTACTCGGTGAGCCAGTTTCCCACCTGGCCCGCCAAACCCCGCAAACGGCTCTACCGCGGTTGGGTCTACCGCGCGCTCTACAACCGCCTCGACGCGATTGTCACCAACAGCGAGCCCCTCGAGCGCTTTTTGCGCGGGATCGGTGTCGGCACCCGGATCGAGATGATCCCGAACGGAGTCGACCTCACCCGCTTCCACCCCGTGCACAGCGACGCCGACCGGGACGAGCGCGCGGCGCTGCGCCGCGCGCTGGGGCTCGGTGCTGCCGACCGGGTCGTCGCGACCCTCGGCGCCGTGGTGCCCCGCAAGGGCCACGACCTGCTCCTCGAAGCGTGGGTCGAAGTCGCCAAGCGCGACCCCGCCGCACACCTCCTGGTCGTGGGGCCCCGCGCCGACCTCCACGACCCGAAGCTCGTCGGGTTTCGCGCCCGCCTCGAAGCGCTCGTCGCAGCCTCGGGGGCGCCCGAGCGCATCCATTTCGCCGGGAGCGTGGGCGACGTCGAGCGCTACCTCCGCGCCGCCGATGTCTTCGCCCTCCCCTCGCAGCGCGAGGGCTTTCCGAACTCGGTGCTCGAGGCGATGGCCAGCGCGCTCCCCGTCGTCGTGACGCCCTTTGTCGGCTTTTCGGAGCGCATCGGACGTCCGGCACGCGAGCTCCTCCAGGTCGAGCGCACCCCCCGCGCCCTCGCCGAGACGCTCTGCGCGCTCCTCTCCGACGCCGACCGACGGGCCGCCCTCGGCGACGCGGCGCGCGCGTGGGTCGGCGAGCACCTCGGGGTAGAGCGCAGCCTCGACCGCTACGCCGCGCTCTACCACGAACTCGCTCAGCGCTAGAACGGAGTACGCGAGCTCGCTCGAGATTGAGGCGCGAGAACCACGAACTCGCTCAGCGCTAGAACGGAGGACGAAATCGCCCGGCGCTGCGGCGGGCGCGAATCGGCGCTCAGGAGGGGAGCGGAGGCGTGCGCTCGAGCACCTGGAACGCGTCGTGGCGGACGTGGTTGCGGCGCATCTCGTCGCGCAACATCGCCTCGCTGACCACGCCGTTCTCGAGACACTCCCGCAGCAGCCCGAAGAAGAAGCGCTCCTGGTTGCGGTCGGGGTGGGCGCGGTAACGGCCGAGGAGCGCGTGCTCGCCAAACCACTCGGCGCGCAGCCGCATCAGCCGCTGCAGCGGGGGGATCCGTTTGAACTTGTCGGCGGGGATGAAGTCGACGGGGAGCCCGGTCTTCCAGGGCTGGGTGCGCCGCTTGGTGTTGTGCAGCAGCTTGGTCTGCGGCGTCAGGCGATCGAAGTCGTTCCACTCGGGCTCGAGCCACCCGATCCGCCCCGGCTCGAGGTCCCGCAGCTCGATCCAGTCTTTGTAGTCGCGCTCGAAGCGAAAGAGCTCGGCGAACTGCGCCGCCGCGTCCCAGTCGCGGAGCGCCGCGCAGTCGAGGAGCATCACGCTCGTCGCCGCCGCCCCGTCGCGCCGTTCCGAACGCGGGCGCGCCATCACCGCCGCGCCCTCCATGTCGCGCGAGAGCAGCTCGTAGACGTCGCCCACGGCGAAGATGTCGGGGTCGATCACGCAGGCGCGCCCGGTGTAGCCCATGCGCTCTGGGGGGACGAAGCGCAGCGGGGTGAAGGACTGGAGGTCGTCCATCCGCCACACCCGGTCTCGCGTCCCGCCGCGCAGGAAACGCTGCCCTTCGCGCTCCCACAAGAACGGGAAGTCGTCGACGTGGAGGATCTCGACGTCGAAGCGGTCGGCGTGGGCCGAGTTGCGCTCCAGCGAGTGCCGGGAGAGCAGAGCCCCGACCCACTGCTTGTCGTTGGTGTGGATGAAGACGCGCGGTCTCATGTTCGCTTTCCGACGCCGGGAACCTACCATCCGCGCCGGGTTTGCACGATACGGGAGGCGGCGCGACGTGCGCGACACGGGGGACGACGCGGCCCGCGCGAACGCGGGCCGCCCGGAGGACGCCGCGATGAACGGTGAGGCGGGCGCGGCGAGCGCGGCCGCCACCGCCCCCGACCCGGGCCGGGTCTGGCTTCTGCTGGGCGACAAACGCGGTGACAACGCCCAGGTCGAGATCCTGATCGAGGCGCTCGGCTGGCGTCCGGAGCGTCTTCACCTCGAGATGCGCCCGCCCTTCGACACCGCGAAGCCGCGCTACCGGCCGAGCCTCGACCACCTCGACCTCGCGCGCTCCGCGCCCCTCGAGCCGCCCTGGCCCGACCTCATCGTGACCGTCGGACGACGGCCGTCGATGGCCGCCCTGTGGGTCCGAGAGCAGACGGGGGGGAGGACGCGCATCGTCCTGCTCGGAAAACCCTCCGGCCTGCTGCAGCACTTCGACCTCGTGATCGTCAGCGGGGAGGTGCAGATCCCCGGCTACCCCAACGTCTTGAAGATCGGTCTGCCGCTGATGCGCCCCGAGCCCGACGCCCTGGCGCGCGCCACCGAGCGCTGGCGGCCGCAGCTCGCCCCCCTCCCGCGACCCCTCGTGGCCTTTCTGGTCGGCGGCCCGACCCACCCCTTCGTCTTCGACGCGGCGGCCGTCGACCGCCTCGCAAGCGAGGTGCGACGTGTCGCCGAATGCGGCGGGACGCCCTACCTCAGCACCAGCCGCCGCACTCCGCCGAGCGTGGTGCACGCGCTGCGCCGCGCCCTCCCCGACGGCGCGCGGCTCTTCGAGTGGTCGGCGGGCGCCGAAGACAACCCCTACCTCGGCCTCCTCGGTCTCGCCGACGCCTTCGTCGTCACCAGCGACAGCCTCTCGATGATCGTCGAGGTCGTCCGGGGCGGGCGTCCGCTCAGCGTCTTTCCCCTCCCCCTCGGCGCGTGGGGGCGCGTCGACCAGTACCGGCGGCGGCTCGCGCGCTGGCTCTTCGCCCCACCGGGCAACGCGCCGACCGACCGGCTGCGCGCCGGAGCCGGGCGCAGCCTGCACCGCGCGGGGCTGCTCGGGCACACCCGCGACTTCACGGCGATCCACGACATGCTCTTCGAGCGCGGCCTCGCCACCCCCGTGGGCGTCTCGCCGCCGGCGACCCGGCCCACGGCACCCGACGACCTCGCGGTCGCGGTCGCGCGGGTACAGCACCTCATCGAGTCGGCGTGACGGCGGTCTGCGGCCGTCCCGGGCGGCCCGGAACCCGCGCGTCGCCGATCAGGCCGGCGGCGGTGCGGTGGGGGAGCGGGCCTCGGCGCCGTAGCCGTAGACCGGCGCGAGCTCCGCCGCGACCACGGCGTCGATCTCCGCGGTCTGCTCGGCGTCGAGATAGTCGCGGTACCCACCGACCTGCGCGCGGCGCACTTTGTAGGAGTGGGGGTTGCCCGGGTCGCGGGGACGCAGACGCCCCCCGCTCCAACGCGAGGCTCCCCGCTCCATCCGGCGCATGTTGTCGATCGAGGCGTAGTCGACCGCGTAGCGGATCGCGTCCTCCGAAAGCGGGGCGTCGAGAAACGCCGCGACCCGGCGGAACTCCCGGGCGGCGTCCTCTCGCATGTCCTCGTAGCGGACGACGAGGACGTTCTCCATCCGCGGCAGCTCTCGCGCCCAGCCGTTCATGAACTCCAGCACCCGGGGCAACCCGCAGGAACGCATCGCGAAATCGTAGACGCTCAGGTCGGCGCCGTGGGGCGGGAAGTCGTTCAGGTACATCTTCGAGGGCTTCATCCGGTGCCGCCAGTTGAAGTACTCGGAGACCACGACGTCCTCGGGACGCCGCACCATCAGCACGACCTTCTTGTCGTAGAAGTCGCGTTTGGAGTCGGCGTTGCCGGTGTAGTCCTTCAGATAGTTGTCGTGGGTAAAGAAGATCTTAGGCACCCGGCGGTCGGCCCGGTGCAGGTTGTCGAAGCCGAGAAGCTGGTCTCCGGCGATCCTGAACACGCGGCGGTAGTAGCCGGTGAGCATCACCCGCAGCCAGGTGCGACCGCTCTTGCCGTGGGACACGACGACGACGTCGGCCCGGCGCAGCCTGCGGTACTGCTCCCGGCCGCGCAGCCACCGGTCGACCCGGCGGCGGCGCTCGACCGGGAGGAGCGCGACCCCGAGCAACACGACACGACGGGTGAGCTTGGCAAGGACCGTCCGAAACACCGGCTCTCCTCTCGGGACCGGCGCAGGATATCAAAGCGGCGCGGACGCGCGGCCTGCGGGAGCGCGGCCCGGGCACTAGACTCGCCGCGCCATGTGCGGAATCGCGGGACTGCTGCTGCGCGAGCCGCGGCTCGCGGCCGAGCCGCTACACGACCGCGTGTACCAGATGACCGAGACCCTCCGTCACCGCGGGCCCGACGGGGACGGGGTCTGGGTCGACCCGGCGGCCGGCGTCGCGCTGGGCCACCGGCGGCTCTCGATCCAGGACCTCTCCGACGCGGGCGCCCAGCCCATGCACGCCGACGACGGCCGCTGGGTCATCACCTACAACGGCGAGGTCTACAACTTTCCCGCGCTCCGCGACGAGCTCGAGGCCGCCGGACACAAGTTCCGCGGCCATTCGGACACCGAGGTGCTCCTCGGGTCGCTCGTCGAGTGGGGCCTTCTCGGAGCGCTCGAGCGTCTGGTGGGGATGTACGCCTTCGCGGTGTGGGACCGGCGCGAGCGCGCGCTCTGGCTGGTCCGCGACCGCGCCGGGCAGAAACCGCTCTACTACGGCTGGGCGGGGGACACCCTGCTCTTCGCCTCCGAGCTCAAGGCGCTGCGCGCGCTGCCGGGCTTCGACGCCGCGGTCGACCCCGAGGCTCTGGGGCAGCTCCTCCAGTACGGCTGGGTGCCCGGCCCCCGCTCGATCCTGCGCGGCGTCCATAAGCTCCCGGCCGGCTGCGCGCTGCGGCTCACGAGCGAGAGCAGCGACGCCCGCCCCGCCCCCTACTGGTCGGCGCGAGACGTCGCCGAGCGCGGCGCCGCCGCGCCTTTCCCCGGCGACCTCGCCGAAGCCACCGACGCCCTCGAGACGCTCCTCGGCGACGCCGTGCGGGGTCGCATGATCTCCGACGTGCGTCTCGGCGCGTTGCTCTCCGGCGGAATCGACTCGAGCACGGTGGTCGCCCTGATGCAGCGGCAGAGCGACCAGCCGGTCAAGACCTTCTCGATCGGCTTCCACGAGCCCCGCTACGACGAAGCCCAACACGCCAAAGCGATCGCCGCCCGTCTCGGCACCGAGCACCGCGAGCTCTACGTGAGCGAGCGCGAGACCCGCGAGCTGATCCCGCGGCTGCCGACCCTCTACGACGAGCCCTTCGCCGACGCCTCCCAGATTCCCACCTTCGCCGTCGCCGAGCTGGCGCGGCGCGAGGTAACGGTCGCGCTCTCGGGGGACGGCGGCGACGAGCTCTTCTGTGGCTACAACCGCTATTACCGCTGTGCGAAGGAGTGGGCGCGTTGGCGCCGCGTGCCCCGCGCGGCGCGGCGCCTCCTCGCCGGGGCCCTCGAGGGCGGCGCGCGCGGCGGCTGGGCCGCGCTCGGACCCCGGGGCCCGCACGACACGCGGCTCCCGGCCTGGCGCCGCGCGCCGGGAAAGTTCACCAAGCTCGCCCGGGCCCTCCCGGCCGACGACGCCGGCGACTGGTTCCGGCGCATGCAGTCGCGCTGCACCCCCGTAGGCGCCGTTGTCCCCGCGGCGCGGGGGTTGCCCTTTCCGGGCGCCGCACCGGGGGAGCCCCTCGCCTCGCCCTTCCAGCAGATGATGCTCGACGACTTCGCCGGGTACCTGGGGGACGACATCCTGGTGAAGGTCGACCGCGCCAGCATGGCGGTGAACCTCGAAGTCCGCAGTCCCTTTCTCGACCACCGGGTGGTCGAGTTCGCGTGGAGCCTGCCGCTCGACTTCCGCGCCAGCCCGACCGGGGGGAAACGCGTCGTGCGGGAGCTCCTTGCGCGGCACCTGCCGCGGCCGCTCTTCGAGCGCCGCAAGCAGGGCTTCTCCGTCCCGGTCGCCGAATGGCTGCGCGGCGCGTTGCGACCCTGGGCCGAAGACCTCCTCGCCCCCGAGCGCTTGCGCCGCCAGGGTCTCCTCGACCCCGACGCGGTCCAGCGCGTCTGGCGGCAGCATCAGTGCGGATGGCGCAACCACCACAACCTGCTGTGGAGCATCTTGATGTTCCAGGCCTGGGAGGATGCCTGGCCGACGGGCAAGTAGCGGGACGCGGCATCGCCGTGTGGTTGAACGCGCTGGCCGGCGGCGGCGCGGAGCGCAACCTCCTCGCGCTGTGCGGCGACCTCGCAGCCGGCGGTCACCCGGTCGAGCTGGTCCTCGCGGAGCGACGCGGAGCGCTCCTCGACGCCATCCCCGACGGAGTCCCGTGCACGACGCTGCCGAGCGGCGGCGCCTTCGCGTGCGCGCGGGCCCTCGCCACCCTCGGCCCCGCCCCGCTACGCTGGGGCTGGCGCAACCGGCTCGCCCGGAGCCTCGCGCCCCTGGCGGCGTACCTCACCCGAGAGCGACCGCGGGCGCTTGTGACGACGCTTCCCAAAAACGCGTTGCTCGCGCTCTTCGCCCGAGGTCTCGCCGGGGTGCCGACCCGCGTCGTCGTCCGCGAGGCCAACACCTTCTCCCGGGAGGCCGCGCGGGGCGACCGCCGCGACCCGCGCGCCCTCGTCGCCCTCGCCCGGCGCTGGTACCCCCGCGCCGACGCGCTGGTCGCGGTCTCGGAGGGAGTCGCGCGCGACCTCGTCGACACCCTCGGGCTCGCGCCGGAGCGGGTCCGCTGTGTCTACAACGGCCTCGACGCCGAGGCGATCGCCGCCCGCGCCGCCGCGCCCCTCGACGACCCGTGGTGCGCCCCCGGCGCGCCGCCCCTCGTGCTGGCCGTGGGGCGGCTGAGCCAGCAGAAGGATTTCGAGACGCTGCTCCGCGCGTTCGCGGAGCTGCGCCGCGGGCGCCCCGCCCGGCTCCTGATTGCCGGAGAGGGTCCGAGGCGGGGTCGCCTCGACGCCCTCGCCCGCGAGCTCGGCCTCGCCGACGACGACCTGCGGCTCCCGGGCTACCTCGACGACCCCGCCCCGTGGATGGGACGCGCCGCCGTGCTGGCGCTGTCGTCGCGCTGGGAGGGGTTCCCCAACGTGCTCCTCGAGGCGCTCGCCTGTGGCTGCCCGGTGGTGAGCAGCGACTGCCCCCACGGCCCCGCGGAGATCCTGGCGGGCGGACGCCACGGGCTCCTCGTGCCGCCGGGGGACGTCTCGGCGCTCGCCGCCGCGCTGGCCGCGAGCCTCGACGCCCCCCTCGATCGGTCTGCGTTGCGGGCGCGGGCCGCGGAATTCTCCCAGACACGCGCGACGGCGGGCTATCTCGAGGCGATCGCCCCGTCCGACCCGCCCTCGTCGACGTCGTAGCCAAAGACCGGCGAAAGTCGCTCGCGCACGTACGCGTCGAGGGTCGCCACCTGGTCGTCGTCGAAGTAGTCGCGGTAGCCGCCGACCACCGCGCGGCGCACTTTGTAGGAATCGGGGTTGCTGACGTCGCCGGGACGCATCCGGCTGCCGCTCCGCCAGAAGTGCTTGCGCTCCTCGAGCTTGCGTGTGTTCGCGACCGAGGCGTATTCGACCGCCCGCCGCACCAGCTCGGCGTCCGCCGACCCGTCGGCGAATTCGACCACCCGGCCGAACTCCCGCTCGGTGTGGGCGCGCATGTCTTCGTAGCGCACGACGTGGTGGGTCTTCAGCTTCGGCAGCGCGTCCGCCCACCGGTTCAGGTAGTCCACGATCTGGGGGAGCCCGATCGACTCCTCCATCATGAAGTCGATCATCGAGATGTCCGAGCCGTGCTCGGGGTAGCCCCGCAGCCGTTTCTTCGCGGCGCGGGTGCGGTACTTCCACTGGAAGAACTGGGACACCGCCACGTCCTGGGGGCGCCGCACCAGCAGCACCAGGGCCGCGTCGGCGAAGTCGACCTTCGAGTCGCGGTTGCCGGTGTACTCGCGCAGGTAGGTGTCGTGGGTGAAGAACACCCGCGGCGCGTCCGGGTTCATGGTGTGAAAGTTGTCGAAGCCCAGGATGTAGCGCTCGGGGATGCCGTGCTTGAGCTGGTAGTAGCGCGAGAACATCACCCGGAGCCAGGTGCGCCCGCTCTTCGGGTGAGAGACCACGGCGAAATCGGCGCGGTGGAGCCGGCGCAGCTCCTCGCGACCCCGCAGCCGGCGCTCGAGCTCGCGCTTGCGCTCATCGGGGAGCCACAGCATGAGCTGCAGACCGCGTCGACTCACGGTCTTCCAGACTCTGCGCGTGGCGCGCTCCGCCAGCTCTTTCACGTCGTGCCCGCCCCCGTTGCTCTGCGACCGCCGTCACCCTACCAAACCGCGGCGGGTCGGCCCGTCGACCTAGCCCCCGGCGGCGCCGACGTGCTCGTCGAGCACGTCTCGGAGCCAGCGCAGCGTCGGTTCGTGGCCACTCGGGCGCCCGCAGAAGACGTGACGCATCGGGCGGTAGAGCGCGTCGGTGGAGTACGCGGTGGAGGGGACGTGTGCGGCGAGATCCTCGCGAACGAAGAACGCGTTCACCCCCGAGACGCCGCAGCCCGCCAGCCGGTAGCCGCCCAGACGCTCGACAAAGGCGGAGAGCGAGGCGCCGACGTAGTCGCCGCGGCCGTCCCAGACCGCACCCGGGTCGTAGCGCACGCTGCGCGCGAGCGGGGGCCGTAGCTTCGCGTTGTACTCGACACACACGATCGCCGGGCGGAAGGCACCGAGTGCCACCTCGGCAACCCACAAGTCGTTGCCGTCGATGTCGAGGGAGAAGACGTCGACCTCCTCGGTGCCGAGAAAGACGCAGCTCTCGGCGACGAGGGTCTTGATGTTGTCGCGGTCTACGCGGCGCTGCACCACCCGGAGCGGCGTGTCGGGGCGCTCGAGAGCGGGGCCGAGCGCCGCGCGGATCGACTCGATGTGCCCGGCGTCGGCGTCGACCCAGACCCCGCGGAAGCCCTGGAGCAGCAGGTGGTGGGTGTAGTTCTCGAGCCCGAATCCGCAGCCGATCTCGAAACACGTGTGGGTGCGCGAGGCCTCGGGCAGCCGCGAGCAGGTAGGCCAGGATGCCGTCCTCGTCGCACTGCGAGTACACCTTGAAACCGTGGAGCGCCGGGTGCTCGGGCGTCGCGGCGCGCACGAGCTCGAGCTCCCGGGCGATTGCCGCCTCCACCGCGAGCGCGTCGCCCCTCCACTTGACCCGCCGCGTGTTGCGCCGCCGAAAGATCGCCACCGTACTCCCCTCAGCCGGTCGTCACCGGCGCGGGCGCGCCCCGGGCCCGCCACGCCATCCGCGCCCACCGCCGCCAAAGATCCGGGTGCGCCGGCATGCGGCGCACGGCGCCGCGCGCCAGCAGCGCCGCCGAGCGCAGCTCGCCCATCTTCTCGAGCGAGCGGGCGAAGCCGTCGTACTCGAGCGCGTCGACGCGTCTTTCGAGCCGTCGCCACACGGCAGCACCCGCCCGCGGGCGCGCGGCGCGACGACGCCCCGCGAGCACCGTGTCGACCATGCGCCCGGCGGCCGGTGCGCACTGGCTCCAGCGCCGCTCGGAGGCGACGGTGACACGCGCCGCAGCCCCGAGCCGCGCGCGGCGCTCGGGATCCCCCACCAGCGCAGCGGAGCGCTCCGCAAAGGCCTCCGCACCCGCCATCCCGCAGAGCGCGCCATTCTCGCCGTCGCGGATCACCTCTTGTGCGACACCCACCGGCGTCGTCAGACTGCAGAGCCCCGAGGCCATCGCCTCGAGCAGCGGCGCCGGGCCGCCCTCGATCCGCGACGTCACCCAAAAGAGGTCGAGGGCTCGGTAGACCCGCGCCAGCTCGTCGCGGTCGAAAAGGAAGGAGAAACAACGAAACTCGAGCCCCGGCCGCGAATGCCTGGCGGCGAACTCGGCCCACCCGGGGCCGATCACGAAGGCGACCACCGGCACACCCCGACGGGCGAGCCCTTCGAGGGCGTCGAGAAAGACGTCCACGCCCTTGCGGCCGCCGACATCGCTCGAGCGTTTCGCGCAGAACCCCACGGCGACGGCGTCCTCGGCCACCCCGAAGCGGGCGCGCAGCGTCTCGCGCTCGCCGGGCGCGGCAGGACGAAAGCGCTCGGTGTCGACACCGAGGGGCACCACGAAGAGCTTCTCGGGCGCCACCCCGTCTCGTCGCAGCGCGTCGCGCCACTGCAGGCTCGCCGTCATGAGCCCGTCGCAGCTCGGGACGCCGTCCGTATCCGCGGCGGTCTCGACGTGGAAGACGGTCGTCACCCGCGCCACCTCGGATCCGAAAAGCGGTGCGAACTTCCGGTAGAGGTCGGGGGTGAGACAGTGGACGAGATCGAATTCCCGAAGCATCTCGGGGTGGCGGGCTGCGAGCCACTTCAACCCCTTCGACGGCAGCACCGTACAGTCGAGCCCGGGGTTGTGGCGCGCGATCTCCTGCGCGATGTCCCCCGTGATCCAGAACGGGGTATCCGGCACCAGCAACACGCGCGGCCGCACCGTGTGGCTCCTCCTTCGATCGACCGAGCCCGGGGCTCGCCCTACTATCCGCCGCGACCCTAGCAATGACCCACCCCCACCCGATAGATGCCAAGGCGACGCGCGGGCCCGCGGCACACCAGGCGCAGTGGGGACAGGGGCTGGGGCAGGAGCACCGGGCGGCGATCGAGCGCACGCTCCCCGCCGGCGCGGCGGTGCTCGACCTCGGCACCGGGCGCGGCGGCGCCCTCCCCTGGCTGCGCGAGCGGGGATACCGCGCGGCGGGGCTCGACGTCAGCGGCTATCCCGAGTGGCGCGAGCCCGGGCGGGGTGTGTTCTGCCGGGGCGAGGCCGCCCGGCTCCCCTTCGCCGACCACGCGTTCGACTGCGTGCTGGCCTTCGAGGTGCTCGAGCACTGCGCCGACCCGGGCGCGGCGCTGCGCGAGATCCGACGGGTCACCCGGCGCCACCTGATCCTCTCGGTGCCGGACTGCGACCTCGACAACGCCCTGCGCCCCTACAACCTGGTGCCGGCGCACTGGAGCGACCCGACCCACCGCCACTTCTTCGTCCGCGACACGATTCGCGCCGTCGTAGAGGACGCGGGGTTTCGCGTCGTCGAGCTGGGCGGCTGTGTGAAGATCAAACCCAACTCGTATTTCTGGGCGACGCTGCGGGCGCCCGGGGTGCTGCGTCGGATCGGGCGCTTCGTCTGTCACCGTCTGCGGCTGTCTGCCACCTACTGGAGCTCGATCCTGGTCGTTGCGGAGACGGCGGACGGGCCCGCGCCCCCCGAGCCCGCAGACTAAAAGAGCGTCACCTCGGCGAGCGCGATGTCCATCTCCCCGAACCCGCCGACGGGGGTGCGGATGCGCAGCGGGAGCCCGGTCTCTTCTTCTACCAACAGCACGAGGTCGAAGGGTTCCTCGATGTCGAGCTCACCGGCGACGGGCCAGACGTGGACGTCGACACGCCGCGCGGGAGCCCGGCCCTTGCGCTTGTCGCCCGCACCGCGGAGCCGGTAGTTCACTGGAATTCGTTCGAGGCCCGCCGGGCGAAACTCGACGCGGAAGAAGGTCTTGCCGAGAAACACACAGGCGCCGGACGGGGGGGGCTCCCCCGCCGCCACCGCCGCGGAGACCTGGGCGAGCAGTGGTTCGGGGGCGCTGATCACCGCGCAGCCGTGGGCCGCCGTCTCGATCCCGTGGAAAGACTCGCGCACCTGCGACCACTGAGCGGGCTCGAGCTCTTGCTCCGAGGAGCGGGGCTCGATGCGGACCCGGTGGGCTCCGTCGGGGGTGAAGCGGTAGATCTTCTTGTCCGGACGCGGCCCGGTCGTGAGCTTGGTCGAGCGCTCCACCGCGCCGTCATCGGGGTCGAACCAGGTCTGCCGCTCGGAGCCCTTGTTCCGGAACAGGCGCGGGCGAAACCAGGTGCGGACGTCCGCCACCCAGGCCTCCGCGGGCGCGGGGGTCGCCCGGAGCGCGATCTCGCCCCCCACCCGCCCGAAGGCGTTCTTCGCCTCGTAGCGGAGCGCCGCCCACGCGGGAATCACCACAGCGGGCGCGGGAGCCCGCGGCTCGGACGGCGCCAGCGCCGCTAGCGGCGTGGTCGGTAGCGGATCGGGCGTCGGCGCGACCCCCGACGCCGCGGCGACGGAGGCGATCAGCAGCAGCGCGACCGCTGTCCAGGCCGGCCGGTCCGGCATCCGCGCCCCCCTTCGAGCCCCTCTGCGGAGGCGAGGAGGGTGACAATCCAAGGGAGAAATTCCAGCCCCGGGGGAACTCCCCCTGGGCCCCTACGGGAACCGGCCCCCTGGACCGACTCAGCCGGCGCCGCCCGCCGCCGAGACGACCCCATCCGAGCCGGAGCGGTCGACGGGGACGACCCGGGCCCCTTCCACCCGGTAGGCGCGGGTGGCGACCCGGTGGAGGGCCTCCTGGTGGGAGATCGCGATCACGGCGGTGTGTTTGGAGAGGTCCTGGATCGCCGCCCAGACCCGCGCCTCGCTCTCGGCGTCGAGTGCCGCGGTGGCCTCGTCGAGGATCAGGAGCTTGGGCTGGTGGACGAGGGCGTTCGCGATCCCGATGCGCTGGCGCTCGCCGCCCGAGAAGAGCGAGCCGCGCTCGCCGACCACGGTGTCGATCCCCTCGGGCAGGGCGGAGACGAACTCCCACGCAGCGGCGGCCCGGAGCGCCGCCTCGATGTCGTCGTCGTGAATCCCCGGCGCCCCCAGGGTCACGTTGGTGCGGATCGTGTCGTGGAGCAGGCTCACGTCCTGGGGCACGTACCCCACCTGGCGCCGCCAGGCTCCGAGGTCGAGCTCCCCGAGCGGCACGCCGTCGATCCGCACCTCGCCGCGCTCGGGGGTGACGAGGCCAGTGATCAGATCGACGAGGGTCGTCTTGCCGCTGCCCGACGCGCCGGCGATCGCCGTGATGCCGCCGACCGGCACCTCGAGACCCACCTCGTCGAGCACCACCGCTCCGTCGTAGACCACGCGCACGTCGCGCATCTCCACGCCCCGCTCGAAGGTGGGCGCGCGCTCGCCGGTGGTCTCGGCCTCGCGCTCGGCGCGCTCCACCATCTCGCGGATCGACCACAGCGCGCTCTCCTCGAGCAGCACGCTCTGGTATTTGCGCTGCATGCGGTTGATCCGCCCGAGGGTGCGGGTGAAGAGCAGGCCGAGCACCGCGAGGCTCGGGAAGGGCATCGCGAACACGGTGATCGCGGCGAGAAAGCCCAGGGCGATGATCGAGATCACGACCGGCTCCTGGAGCGAGCGCAGCGCCTCCTGGGCGAAGACACGCCGTTTCAACTGCTTGTTGAGCCGCACCGACTGGTCGGCCAAGACGTTGGCGAGCGCCGCCTCGCGGCCGGTGGCCTTGATGCGCTTCACCGCCTGGAGGGTGTCGGTGAGCCGGCCGAGCAGCGTCTTCAAGAGATAGGTCTGCTTGTTCCCCGCCCGCGCCGCCATCCGCACCAGCCCCTGGAGCGCGGCCACGGTGAGGAGCCCCGAGAGCAACGCCGCCAAAGTGGCCTTCCACGACACCGCCAGCGCCAGCGTGAGATACACCCCGGCGTCGACAAAGCCGGAGACCAGTAGCGCGAGGTTGTGATACGCGATCGACGCGCGGTCGGCCTCGGTCGCCATCGCGTTGGCGGCGGCGCCCACCGGCTGGCGCGCGAAGTAGCCCCAGCGGGCGCCGAGCAGCGCCCGCAGCAGGTCGAGGCGGAGGTCGGTGGCGATCCGCGCGACGGTGTAGCCCACCCGGCGCCGCGAGAAGAGCAGGATCGCGCCCCGCAGCCACAGGGTCGCGACGAAGAGGAAGGTGAGGGGCGCGAGCGCCGGCTCGATACCGATCCGCTCGAGCTGCTCGCGCACCGCGGCGTCGAAGCCCGAGAGCGGCGCCGTCTCTTCGCCCCCGGACGTCGCGAGGGTGAGCAGCGGCAGCAGGGTGGAGAAGCCCACTCCATCGACGACGGCGCTCGCGAGGAGACAGCCGAGCACGATCGCGCTCTGTCGCGGGTAGCGGCGGACGAAGTAGCGAAGCGCGCGCATCGGCCCGGGCACGATAGCGAAACGCCGGTTGGCTCCGGTCGGGGGTCGCCGGCCCGGGGGGCGCTCAGCGGCGCAGCAGCGAGAAGAGGCCCCCCCCGGCGGTGAGCAGGCCGAGGGGCAGCCACCCGGCCACCTCGGGCGGCAACGCGCCGTTGTAGCCGAACGACGCCGAGAGCCCCGCCGCGACGCCGTGGACGAGGGCGAGGCCGAGCCCCACGACGGCGATTCGGGAGGTCCGGGGGAAGGGCGGCCCGCGGGTCGCGTAGAGCAACACCAGGAGAGGCAGCACGATGCAGGTAAAGGGCGCGGCGAGGCGGCCTTGGAGGTCGACGCGGAAGCTCCGGGGGTCGTAGCCGTCGCGCAGCGCGCGTTCGATCTCGCGCTCCAGCTCGTCGAGGGTGAGGTCGCCGGTGTCGATCGAGGTCACCAGGTCCTCGCCCCAGCGCGCGGCGTCGGGGTGCGACGGGGTGGCGATGCCGGTGTCGTCCGCCTCAAACCGGCGTGCGCCGTCGAGCAGCCACTGGCCCTCGCCCAGGTGTCGCGCGGCCACCGCTTCGGTGCGGCTGCGCGGCAGCCCGCCCGGCCCGAGCTCGTAGTAGACGATGTCGTCGGCCACCCCGCGGATCGGATCGAGGGTGCCGATCTCGAAGAGGCTGTCGCCCCGGTGGCGCCAGGTGCCGTACTGCACCCGGCTGCGGTTCTTGATCTCGAGCTGTTTGATCTCGCTGGCCCGCGCGCTGAAGCGCGGCACCCACACGTTGGCGAGGACGTTCTGCGCGGCCGCGGCGAGCAGACACGCGAACACGATCGGCGCCACGGTGCGCAGCGGGCCGATCCCACAGGCGCGCGCGGCGGTGAGCTCGCCGGCCGCCGCGGCGCTTCCCATCGCCAAGCCGGCCGCCGTCGTGAGCGCCAGCGGGAAGACGCGGGAGAAGAGGATCGGGATGCGCGCCCCGTAGAAGTTCGCGATCTCGCCGAGCTCGGCGCGGTACTGGGTGAACCATTTGAGATTGTCGAGCACGTCGATCAATGCCCCGACGACGACCCCGGCCACCGTGCAGAGCGCGGTGAACTCGAGGAAGCGCCACGCCGAATCGCGATCCAGCGCGAAGCGTTTGGGCCGCACGCGCCGCGGGCGAGCCCGCGCCCGGCCGCCCCGCCGCACGCCGGCCCCGCCGGAGACGCGCCCGATCGCCGCCGCGGCGAGCAGTACGAGCCCGTGGGGCACCCAAACCACCGCCGGGGGGAGGTCGGGGTTGCGCGCCAGTCCCTCGCCCAGCTGCACCAGCCCGTAGTAGAGCGGCAGGGCCGCGGCCCCGGCGACGAGCGCCCCCGAGCGGCTGCGCGCCAACCCGCCCAGCCCGACGGCAATCGCGAGCACGGCCAGCGACAAAGTGCTCGCCCCAGATGCGAGACGACGCTGCAGCTCCAGACGGGTGCCGCGATCGCCGCCGCCGGTCTTCACCGTCTCCCACAACACCCGCGCGGCGCTCGCGCCGAGGGCGTCCTCCACCTGTTCGGCCGTGGAGGGGATCAGGTTCTGCTCGAAAGACTCGAAGTCGATCCGCGCCATGCCCTCCCCGGACGGAACGAGTACGCGGCCGGCCTCGAGACGCACGACCGGCGGCGCGCCGGCCACCGCGGTGACGCGCGCGCGGCGCGCGAACGCGGTCGTCTCGATCGACGGGAGCCACACCGTCACCCCCGACAGCCGTCTGCCGTCGGGCGACACCTCCCGGGCGTGGACCCGGAGGTTGGCGAAGCTCTGCACCTGGCCGCTCTTCAAGATGGCGGTCGGGTTCGCGAGCGCGGCGGCGGCGAGCCACGCGTTCGCCCGGCGGTGGGTCGCGGGCGCACCTTCGAGGGTGAGGGCCGCCGCGATCAGGCTCCACAACAGCGCCGCTGTAAGAATCGGACGACCCAGCCGGACCAGCGCCACCCCGCTGCCCTCGAGGGCGAGCAGCTCCTGGTGGGCACGCATCCGCGCGAGGGTCGCGATCACCGCCAGCAGGACGGCGGGCGCCACCGCGATCGCCAGCGCCGGGACGACGCGCAGCCCGACGAGCCCGGCGACGAGGGAGGCGGGCAGCCCGCGGTTGGCCAACAGATCGACCAGGGTCGTGAGATCGAAGAGGAGGATCGGCAGGAGCAGCCCGAGCATCGCGAGCGCGGTGATCGCGTGGACCTCCCGCGAAACCTGGCGGCGCAGGGTGCGTCCGGGGGAGCGCGCTCTCAGACGCGTGGCCACCGCGAACCTCTCGACGGCTCGACCCGGTCGGGGTGGGCGCCGCTCAGCGCGGCGGGGGGGCGGAGGGAGCGACGTCCGGAGCGCCCGTCGGCGGGCGGCCCGGGCCGGGAGGCGCAGCCGCGGACGACGGCGCACGGGCGACTTCCGCCGCAGACGGCGCGTCGGGCCGGATCCCGAACAAGCCGCGGACCCGCGCGACGGCGCGTCCGACATCGGCCAGGGGCGCTCCGTCCCAGGAACCGGTCGTGTCGCCGAGCCAGGCGACGCGCCCGCTCTTCACGAGCGCGCGGTGGATCACCCGGATGTCGCGGGAGAGCCGCTTCGACCCGTAACGCATGTTCGTCCGGTAGACGAAGGCCTTGAGCCACCCGCGGCTGAACCGCTCGCGGGTCGGCGTCTCCCGCGCGACGCGCGCAGTCTCGTCCCGCATCGCGTAGCGACCGCGGCCAAAGTCGTAGACGTACACCGGGCGACCGGTGGCGCAGGCCTCGGACATCATCGACATACTGTCGCCGGTGACGACGATTTCGTCGGCGCTTCCCAGCAACGCGCGGTAGGGGTTGCGCGGATCGCCGGGCCGCCACCGGTAGGCCCAGGTCGGGACGTCGATCGCGTCGAGGAGCGCGTCGGTCGCCTCGTCGCGGGTGCGCGCACTCGTCGTGACGAGCAGGGAGCCTCCGCGCTCGCGGGCGTGGGCGGTGAGCCGCCGTCCCATCTCTTCGGCGGCCTGCGGGTCGAACACGTAGGGGCCGCTGCTTCCGCCGACGAGCACGGCGATACGCGGCCGCGGCAGGTCGCCGCGCTGCGCCGCCCACGGCTCCGCCTCTTCGCGCAGCGCGGTGAGGTCGACGCGGTGCAGCGGGAGCTCGTTGTGCAGGACATTGGGGAGGTGCGGCAGCCGGTACTGCGGCGTCGTCACGATCAAGTCCCAGTTCTCGATCCGCTCCCACGGGCGGCCGACGTGGACACGCCGCACGGGGTGGGGCGCTTGAGACTGGATCCAGCGTGCGATCGGCTCGTTGCGGCGGCCCGAGGTGAGGACGAGCTCGGGCCAAGGCGCCGCCAGCGGGCTCGACCGATCTCGGTCCACCCCGATCGCCGTCGACGCGAAGGGCCAGCTCACCAGCCATTCGAAGGACCGATAGGCCAGACGCTTGGCCTCGTAGGGCCATCCGAGGGCCTCGGCCAACGCGAGCACTTGGGAGTTGTCGCCCACGCGGTGCGCGAGCAGCGCCCAGGTCCGCGGCGGCCGTTGCGGCCCCTCGCCGGCGTCGACGTTGGAGGCGGGGGCCGCCTCGGGGGACCCCACCGGGCGATCTGCCGATCGGCTGTCGGGTCTCATTGCGATGGTCGGGTTCCCACGGCGCCTCCCCCCGCCGCGCACAGTAGCAACGCCCCAGCGCCGTGGCGCGAGCGGGAACTGGAGATCTAGAATCGGGCCTGAGAACGAATCGTGGTAAAAAAACCACAATCATCGGCGATTTCCGGAGAGCCGATGCCTCCCTACCCTACGCGGCATGGACGGCACGTGGATCGACCGACGGGATACCGCGCGCGGCGTCTGTTCGGCGAGGCGCCACTTCGGCGTGTGGGCCCTCGCGGGAGCGCTCGTCGTCGCCGCCGGACTGGCGGGGGCCGGCGAGCCCGATCGCGTGGTGGTGCGCGACCAGTGTCCCGGGAAGTTCTGTGTGTTCGGTCCCTGGGTGCTCGAAGAGGAGACGGTCCTGCGCGAGACACCCTCCGACGACGCCCCCGTGGTCGCCGTATTATCGAGCGGGACACCGGTCACGATCGTCACCGGGGAGGTGCACGCGGTGCCGGGCCGTTTCGTCGTGCACGACGCGCGGGAGCGCTACCAGCCAGGCGACGCGCTGCAGGTGCTGAGCTATGTCGGCGCTGGCGAATGGCTCGTCGAGTTCGACGGCAACCGCTACCCGGAGCACCTCGGCTTCAGCCCCTGGGGCGGCGAGCCGGGGCGACGCTGCGAGGTACGCGCCCACTGTTGGGGCACGCTGCAGGAGCCCTTCGACTGGCTGTGGTGGGCCCGGATCGAGACGGCGGACGGCACCGCCGGTTGGTCGCGGAGGTGGGGGCGCCCGTGAGCGAACCCGTGGCGCTGCGCCGCATCACCGAGGTGGGGATCGCCGTCCGCGACCTCGAGGCGGCCGCGGAGCTGTTCGCCGAGCTCTTCGGAGCGAACGTCGGGCCCGTGGTCGAGGTGCCCCGCTACGAGATGCGGTTTCGGATGTGCCGGATCGGCAAGGTCGACTTCGAGGTGATGGAGCCGATCGGCGGGCGCGGCGTGATCGCCGAGTTTCTCGAGCGGCGCGGGGAGGGGCTCCACCACGTGGCCTTTGCGGTGGACGACCTCGACGGCGCAATGACGGCACTCGGTCGCAAAGGCGTCCGCTTCGTCGACGACGCGCCGATCCGGCTCCAGATGGAGGGTGTCGACTACGCCGGGCGCGTGTTCTCCGACGAGATCCAGTTCGCCTTCTCGCATCCCGCGTCGGTGCTCGGCATTCTCTTCGAGTTCATCCAGTATCCCGAGGGCTATCAGACGCCCTAGACGGGTCGCCGGGCGAACGCGGGGGAGAGATGACCGAACGACGTCCTGCATTCGCCGACGCGACGATCCGCCGCTGCGCCCCCGGCGAGCGCGCCGAGATCGGCGCGATCATCAACGACGGCGCCGAGGCCTACCGCGGGGTCATTCCCGCCGATTGCTGGCACGAGCCCTACATGCCCGACGCCGAGCTCGCCGAGGAGATCGCCGCGGGTGTCGTCTTCTGGGGGCTCGAGCACGAAGACAGGCTACTCGGCGTGATGGGGCTCCAGGACGTCGAGGACGTGTCGCTCATCCGCCACGCCTACGTCCGAAGCGCTCACCAGGCCGTCGGGGTCGGGACGGCGCTGCTCACTCACCTGGCTGCGCGCACCCAGCGCTCGATGCTGATCGGCACCTGGGCGGCGGCCACCTGGGCGATCGAATTCTACGAACGCCACGGCTTCGCCCTCGCCGACGCCGCCGACACGGCGCGCTTGCTGCGCCGTTACTGGACGGTCCCCGACCGGCAGATCGAGACCTCGGTGGTGTTGACCGACGCGCGCTGGCGAGGGTGCGCATCGGCACCCTGATACCGCGCTGCCCGCGCTGCGGCGCGGGGTTGCCGGATGACCTGCGCCGGGCCTGCCGCCGCCGCGCCCGCGCGGCCTGCGGCCCCCGTTACCCGGTGCCCCCCAAACGTCACTCACCGGCAGGCCATGCGCTTCTGCTTCGTCACCACCTTCTACCCACCCTTCCATTTCGGAGGGGACGCCCTCGTCGTGTACTGGCTCGCCAACGCCCTCGCCGAGCGGGGCCATCACGTCGAGGTGGTGCATTGCCAGGACGCCTACCGCGCGCTCAGCGGCGAGCCGGCGACGGGCCGCTTCGACAACCACCCGGACCTCGTGCTCCACACCCTGGCTTCCGCCGCCGGCGGGGTGGACGCGCTCCTCACCCATCAGCTCGGGCGACCGGTGGTCCACGCCCGGGCGCTCCGCGAAATCCTCTCGCGCCCCTTCGACGTCATCCATTATCACAACGCCTCGCTGGTGGGCGGCCCCGCGGTGCTCGCCCTGGGCGACGCCATCAAGCTCTACACGATGCACGAGTACTGGCTCGTGTGTCCGACCCACGACCTACTGCGCTTCGGATCGCCCTGCGACCGGCCCCGGCACTGCGGGCTCTGCAGCCTCGCCCATGGACGGCCGCCGCAGTGGTGGCGGGCGTCGGGCCTGCTCGAGCGGGCCGCGGAGCACATCGACCTCTTCCTCTCCCCCAGCCGCTTTGGCATCGAGGAGCACCGGCGTCTGGGCTTCCCCGGCGCAATGCGGCTGCTCCCCAACTTTGCGCCGCCCGCGTTGGAGACGGGACCCGCCGTCCCGCCGGCGCCCGACGACGGCTACTTCCTCTACGTCGGGCGTCTCGAGCGTCCCAAGGGCATCCGCGAGCTCGTCGACTTTTTTGCGCGCTGGGAGTGTGGGCGTCTGAAGATCGCGGGCGCGGGCTCCGACGCCTCCGCGGTCGCGCGCCGCGCCGCCGGCTGCGAGCGCATCGAATACCTCGGCGCGCTCCCCCGCGAATCGCTCGCCGCGCTCTATGCCGGCGCGACCGCCGTCGTCGTGCCGTCGCTCCACGCCGAGCAGTTTCCGCTGGTCATCCTGGAGGCCCTGCAAGCCGGGGTGCCCGTCGTGGGGCACGACGCCGGCCCGATCCGCGAGCTCCTCGAGGAAGCCGGCGCTGGGCTGGTCTACCGGGACGACGCCGAGCTCCACTGCTGTCTCGCGTCGCTGGGCAGCGACCCGCCTTTGCGGGCGGCGTTGGCCGAGCGCGGGATCGCCGCGGTCCGCGAGCGCTGGTCCCTCGAGGCCCACCTGCGGCGCTACTTCTCGCTGATCGAGGAGGCCGCCGGACGATGCGCCGCGTGAGCTCCTCCACCCCCCTCGTCTCCGTCGTCGTGCCCACCCGTCGGAGACCGCGCTTGGTGGTCCGCGCCGTCCAGAGCGCGCTGGCGCAGACCCTGCGCAACCTCGAGGTGGTCGTGTCCGTCGACGGCCCCGACGCGGCGACCCGCGATGCCCTCGGCGCAGTCGACGACCCGCGGCTCCGCGTCCTCCCCGAATCCGAGCGGCGGGGCCAGGCGGGGGCAACCAACGCCGCGGTCGCCGTCGCCGCGGGTGTCTGGGTGGCGCTCCTCGACGACGACGATTACTGGCGTCCGGACAAGCTCGCGCACCAGCTCCGCGCGGCGACGAATGCGGACGCTGCGCGACCGGTCGTGGGGTGCCGGATGATCCGGCGCCGCGGGGGCCGCGAAGACGTGTGGCCGCGTCGTGCCCCCGCACCGGGGGAGTGCATCGGTCGCTACCTCTTCCAACGCTCCGGCTGGCGCTACGGAGAGGGGTTCTTCAACTCGTCGATGATCTTCGCGCCTCGGGAGCTCTTTGCGGCGGTGCCGCTGCGCCGCGTGCACGGCGACTGGGACTGGCTGCTCCGCGTCGCACGGGAACCCGGAGTCTCGTTCCTGTTCCCCGAGACGGAGGTGCCGCTCGGTGTCTGGGAGGACGACCGCAACCGCGAACGGGCGAGCCTCGCCTTCGACCACGAGCGGTCCCTCGCCTGGGCGCGCGAGGTGCGCCGCCACCTCGAGCCGGAGAGCTACGCGTCGCTCCTGCTCCGGATCTTCGCGGCCGACGCCAAGGCGGCCGGCGATTGGGGCGCGGTAGTGCCCCTCGCGCGCGACGCGTTTCGCCACGGCGACCCCGGGTGGGCCGATTGCGCGACCTTTGGCGCGATCTGGCTCACGCCGGATCGCTGGCGTCGGGGCGTGGACCAGATGCTCCAGACACGGGGGGACCGGTGAGCTCGACCGAAGCCACACAGATCGCGTTTCTCGCCTTCGACGCCGCGGACCCGGGGCTGGCCCTCGAGTGGAGCCGCGCGGGTCATCTGCCGGTGCTGGCCGGGCTGCTCGAGAGCGGTGTCCACGGCGCCGTCCGCACCGAACCCGGGGTCTACACGGGGTCGGTCTGGCCCTCGCTCGCCACCGGGGTGAATCCGGGACGTCACGGCATCTACTTCTGCGAGCAGCTCCGCGTCGGGAGCTACGAGACGGTTCCCGCCGACGCCCGCGACTTTTGCGAACGCCCGTTCTGGGAGGCGCTCTCCGAGGCGGGCCGACGGGTGGCGATCGTCGACGTCCCCAAGGCGCCGCTCGCGTCCGAGCTGCGTGGGCTCCAGGTGGTGGACTGGGCCACCCACGACGCCGAAGTCGCGACCTGCACCCAGCCCCCCGGACTGATCGAGGAGCTGCGCCGACACGACGACGGCGAGCCGCTCGTCCGCTGTGATTTTCTCTTTCGGCAAAGCGACCCCGAGGAGACGCTTCTCGCGTCGCTCCAGCGACGCATCGAGCGCAAGACCCGGTTCGGCGTCGATGTCCTGAAGCGCGGGGATTGGGACCTCTTCGCCCTCGTCTTCGGCGAGAGCCACTGTGTCGGTCATCAGTGTTGGCACGTCCACGACCGGGGCCACCCCCACCACGATCCCGCGCTGCGCGCGCGCCTGGGCGACCCGTTGCTCGACGTCTACCAGCGGCTCGATCGCGCCCTCGGCGAGCTTCTCGCACAGCTCGGCCCCGAGACACTCGTCATCGTGCTGTTGAGCCACGGAATGGGTCCGCACTACGACGGCACCTTCCTCCTCGACGATCTCCTCCGGCGTCTCGAGGGTCGCTCCACTCCGACGAGCCACCGGGCGCTCGTCGCGGCGCGGGATTTGTGGCGCCGGCTCCCGGTGCGGCTCACCGAGGCCCTCGGTGCTCCCGCCGGCCGCTTCTACCGCGGCGCCCGCGCCCCCGAACGCGCCGGGCGACGCGCGTTCGCCGTGCCCACCAACTCCAACGCCGGCGGGGTGCGGATCAACCTCCGGGGACGCGAGCCCGCGGGACGGGTCGGCCCCGGCGCCGACTACGACGCCACCTGTGCAGACATCGAGCGGGGTCTCCTCGAACTCGAAGACCCGGAGACCGGCGCCCCCGTGGTGAAGGAGGTGCTCCGGAGCCGCGATCTCTTCCACGGCGACGCCCTCGGTCGTCTCCCCGACCTGATCGTCCGCTGGCACCGCGAGCGCCCGATCTCGGCGGCCCGCTCAGAGCGGGTCGGTCTGGTCGCCGGGCGCGACCACGAGACGGTGCGAAGCGGCGACCACCGTCCGGGTGGCCTCTTCGTCGCCCGGGGCCCCGGGCTCGCGCCCGGCAGCGAGCTGGCTCCCGTCGCGACCCAGGATTTCGCCGCAACGATCGCGGCGCGACTCGGCGTCGACCTCAGCCGTCTCGACGGCATCGCGATCCCGGCGCTCAGCGCCGACGACTAGAGCAGGCGGTACTCCAGCGGCTGCCCGCCCACCCTCACCCGCTCGCCGACGAGGTTGCGGTCGGCGAGCCCGGGGAGCACCTCGGCCGAGCCGCGGGCTGCGACGCGACGACCGTCGTCGAGAGTCGCGATGATCGGCGCGCTCGCGACGGCACCGCCGCGCCCGTAGGTCACGGTGGCGGCCTCCACGGTGGCGACGCCCTCGGCCTCGGTGGTGACGGGAAACGCGGCGGCGTCGATCGCGCGCTGCACCTCGGTCGTGTCGACACGTCGGAAGCCACCCGGGGGCGGTGCGGCGCCGTACACCCCCGCTGCGTGCTTCGACAAGAAGCCACCGTTCGCCGTCACGAGCCCGCGCTCTCCGCTTTCGCGGATGCGCTCCACCATCGAGGCGATCGCGTGGGTGCTGTAGTTGTTGCCGGGGCCGCCGAAGAAGGGGAGGCCGCCCGTCACGGTGAGATCGCGGTCGCCCGCCGGGTCGACCCCGAGACCGGCCGCGGCCACCTCGACGGCGACGGGGAAGCACGAGTAGAAGTCGATGTGGGCCACCTCGTCCACCCCGATGCCGGCCCCCTCGAGGGCACCCCGCGCCGCGGTCTGCATCGCCGGCGACGCCCCGAGATCCGGGCGCAGTGCGGGCTGCAGCTCGCTCGCTTCCGCGCCGCCCCAGGGAAACACGCACTGGTCGGCGAGCCCCGCCTCGGTGGCCGCGGCGAGGCTCGTGACGAGCAGCGCGGCGCCCTGGTCGACGTTGGGAAAGGAGTTCATCGAGCGGGTGTAGGGCTCGGAGATCAGCCGGTTGCCCTCGCTCACCTCCGCGATCTCGGCGGCGCTCTGCGCCTTGGTGAACCACGCGTACGGGTTGCGCGACGCCACCTGGGTGAAGCGCGCCATCAGCGGCCCGATCGCGGCACGCTGCTCGGCGTGGCTCCGGCCGGCGCGCTTGGCGAGCACGCTCTCGAACATCGGATAGACCACCACCGGGAGCGTGAGCCGCGCCTTCTGCTCGGCGGCCCCCATAATGCCCGTCACCGTCGGCCCGATCGTCGTGCCGGTGGCCTCGATCTCGATGTTGTCGGCGGCGACCTTCATGAAGTTCACGTCGGGGTCGGCGGCGCGCATCGATCGCGTGGCCTCCGCCCCCACGATGAGCGCCCCGCGGACCGTCCCCGCCGCGATGTCCTCGGCGGCCCGGTTCACCAGGAGCTGGGGGATGTTGCCGCCGTGGCTCGAGTGCTCGGCGGTGGCGTGCTCGAGCCCGAGCCGCTCCGCGAGCACCTGCGGCGCGTCGGGCACGCTGTGGGAGAAGGAGATCGCCACGAGGGTGAGTCGGTCGATGACCGGGCGCAGCGTCTCGGCACCCTCGAAGGCGCGGCGTGCCGCCTGCTCGGCGAGCCCGATCGCGTCGACGATCGCCTCCTTTTCGGTCACCTGGCCGACCGAGACGACGACGGGAATACGCTGGGGGTCGAGATCGCTCATAGGGGCCTCCGGCCCGGACTCTATGCGGGCCGGGGGCTCTTTTCATCCCGTCCGTCTCGAGCGTTTCACGATCGCCGGGAGCGTTAGCGCATCCAGCTCGCGCGATCTTCGGGGGTGGCGGGCATGATTTCGCGGTCGACATAGCGTTGGAACCCGGCGCCAAAGGAGGTCTTCATCATCGGCCACAGCGAGTCTTTCGCGGGGACGAGGAAGTTCATGAGCCGCTCCCGGCGGCTCTCCCAGAACTCCGCGGCGACCTCGCCCCGCTCACGGGCGTAGAACAGGGTCTCGTAGTAGTTGGCGACCCCCATGAAGCGCAAGCACGCGTGGCGAAGCTGGGCGGGCGTCATCTCGCTGGGGCTCGCCATCGCGCGAGCGAGGTTGTCGAGGTCGTCCTGCGACGTGTTGATCGCCACCTCGGTCGACATCCGCGCGATCTCCTGGTGGAGCTGCGCCGTCGCCACCTGGGTGTTCTGGCGGAGCTGGGCGGCGAGGTAGAGCAGCGTCAGCAGCACCGCCACACCCCCGATGAACTCGCCGAGATCCGCGAGCTGGTTCAGGTCCATCGGTCGTCCTCCTGGTTCTTCGCGCCGCGGGCGCGGGGTCAACGCGCGTCTTTGCGCTCGCTCTGGGCCGTGCGCCACAGCGCGAACACCACCAACGCGAGGGTCGGCGTGAACACGAGCAGATTCGCGTCGATGCCGACAAGGGTCGGCACCCCGCCCTCGGGGTCGGCCAACGCGCCCCCGTAGAGACGCCGGCTGAGCGCCGCCATGCTGAACCCGCCCAAGACGCAGACGCCCATCCACCCCGCGAGCCGGAGCCGCAGCGGAAGGGCGAGCCGGCTCCCCCACAGCAGCCACAACGCGAACCCGGCGATCGAGGTGTTGGTCGCGAGGAGCCAGACCGTGTGGAAGCGGGCGTGGGGCGGCCATTGCGGATGCAGGACGTGGGTGGGGCTCAGGTCGGCGAGGAGGGGCAGCACTCCGTAGACCAACGACGCCGCCGTCACGAGACCGCGCGCCGTGCGAAATCCGCCCACGTGCTCTGCCACAGCACCTCCCCACTCCGTGCGACCCCGACCCGCGCGCCGCGCAAATCGGTCGCGAACGACGTGGTAGCGTACCGCCGCGCCGCCGCATTCCGCCGCGCGCCACCACTGGGAGCATGCTGTGGACACCTTCGACTTCGAGGCCCTCGAGACCTTCCCCGACGAGGGGCCGGTGACGATGCTCAACCTGATCAAGTTCCGCGAGACGTCTCTCGACGGCAACGGCACCGGCCGCGACGCCTACAAGCGCTACCTCGCGGTCGCGAGCAAGCTCGTCGAAGCCGTGGGCGGCGGCGTCCACTGGACGGGGAAGGTGCAACACACCGCCCTCCACGAGGGCGGCGACGTCGAGTGGGACCGCGCGCTCCTCGTCCACTACCCGAACCGCGCGGCGTTCCTCGAGATGATCAACAACCCCGACTACCAGCGCGCCAACCTCGACCGCCGCAACGGATGCGAGAAGCACGTCATCCTGGCAACCGCCACGGTCTTCAGTGCGTAGTGCGCTCGCGGCCGTGTCCGCCGCAGCGTTGGCGCTGGCCCCGCGCTAGCGCAGGTCGTAGTCCGAGAAGCCCTTGGCGACACTCGCCGCGAGGTGCTCGCGGTAGAGCGGGAGCCCGCCGGGGTACATGAGGATCTCGCGGGTCTTGCCGGGAATGTTGGCGCCCATGTACCACGAGTCGGCCTTCGGGAAGAGCGTGGGCTCGACGAGCTCGAGACACTCCCTGCGCCACGCCACTTCCGAATCCGGGGTGGCTTCGATCCGCGTGAGACCCTTGTCGCGGAGATACTCGAGACATTCCACGATGTGGTCGCCCTGGGCCTCGGCGCTGGTCGGCCCGTTGCAGAAGCCCGTCGGCGCTTGGGGCCCGTAGCTCACGAGGAGGTTCGGGTAGCCCGCGTTCGCGAGCCCCTGGTAGGTGCGCACTCCGTCGGCCCACTTCTCGTTGAGGGTCGTGCCGTCGAGGCCGCGGATGTCGATGCCGGTAAGACCGCCGGTCACGGCGTCGAAGCCCGTCGCCAGCACCAGCACGTCGAGGTGGTGTTCGCGCCCGCCGGCCACCAGACCGGTCGGCGTCGCGCGCTCGACAGGCTCTTCGCGCAGGTCGACCAGCTCCACGTGGTCTTCGTTGAAGATCTCGTAGTACCACTGCTCGAGCGAGGGCCGCTTGCAGCCGAAGGGGTGCAGGGGCTCGGTGGGCGCGAGCTTCTCGGCCGTCTCGGGGTCGCGGATGCGTTGCCGCACCTTGTCGCGCCAGAAGTCGTAGGCGAGGCGGTTGGCGCGCTCGTCGCGGAGCATGTCGTCGTAGTTGCCGATCCAGTACTTGAAGCCGCCGAGCTCCCAGAGCCCCTGGAAGTGTTCGCGTCGCTCCTCCTCGGTGGCTTCGAGGGCCAGCTTCGGGTCGATGTCGTATTCGAGCCCGCCGAAGGACTCGAGCCGCGCGCGGAAGAGGTCGGGGCAGTCGCGGCGGATCCGTTCGTTGTCCGCGGCGTCGAGGCTGCGCTGCTGCATCGGCAGACACAGGTTCGGGGTGCGCTGAAACACCGTGAGGTGCGACGCCACCCGCGCCGCCTCCTGGGCGACCTGCACCCCGCTCGCCCCGGTGCCGAGCACGCCCACGCGTTTGCCGGCGAGGTCGACGCCTTCCTGGGGCCAGAGCCCGGTGTGGTGACAGGGCCCGGCGAAGCTCTCGAGCCCCTCAATCTGCGGGATGTGCACCTTGGCCGCAAAGCCGGCGCACATCAGGAAGAAGCGCGTGCGGATCGTCCGCTCGCCGTCGGGACCGCGGGTCTGTACCTGCCATTGGCGCGCGCTGTCGTCGAACTCGGCGCCGACCACACGGGTGTGGAACACACAATCGCGGCTCAGGTCGCGGCTCTGGTCGACGTAGTCGAAGTACGCGCGCATCTCTTCGTAGTTCGGATAGACCTCGCTCCAGTCCCAGCCCTTCCAGAGCTCTTCCCGGGAGTATTGATAGATCCAACACGGCGAGTCGACCCGGGCGCCCGGGTAACAGTTCCAGTGCCAGATCCCGCCGAGACCGCCGGCGGCGTCGACGAGCTTGACGTCGAAGTTCTTCTCGCGGAGCCGGTCGAGGAGATAGACCCCCGAAAAGCCACCGCCCACCACGAGGGCGTCGAGGTCGTCGAAGGAATCTCGTGTTGCTGCCGAGCTCGCACTCATGTCGGTCTCCTCGCCACGGGGCGTCCGCGCCGTCTGCCTCCGCGCTTTGAAAGTAGGGCAGTTTCGCCGAGCCGGCCGATCTCGGAATGCGCCGGGGCGCCGCGGGCGGTGTGCGCAGCCGGTGCTCCGGTTCCTGTGGTCCGATCTGGGGAAGGCTAGGATGCGAGACGCGCCCGCTGACCCTTGCTCGTTCAGGGAGACGATGCCGACCGATCGACCGAAGAGCCCTCGTCGCTTGGTGATCATGGGTGCGGCGGGGCGCGACTTCCACGACTTCAACGTCCGGTTCCGGGACGACCCGGGCGTCCAGGTCGTCGCTTTCACCGCGGCGCAGATCCCGGGGATCGCCGACCGCGTGTACCCCCCTTCGCTGGCCGGCGCCCGGTACCCCGACGGCGTCGCGATCGTGCCCGAGGACGAGCTCTCCCGCCTGGTGCGCGACGAGCGCGTCGACGAGGTCCTCTTCAGCTACAGCGACCTCTCCCACCCGGAGGTGATGCACCGCGCATCGATCGCGCTCGCCGCGGGGGCGGACTTTCGCCTCCTCGCGCCCGAGTCGACGATGTTGCCCGCCAATCGGCCGGTGATCGCGGTCTGTGCAGTCCGGACCGGTGTCGGCAAGAGCGCGGTCTCGCGCTATGTCGTCGGCTGGATGCGGGAGCGCGAGCGGACGGTCGCCGCGGTCCGCCATCCGATGCCCTACGGCGCCCTCGAGCGACAAGCCGTCCAGCACTTCGCCTCGCCGGAGGATCTCTCCCGCGCGGACACGACTATCGAAGAGCGCGAGGAGTACGAGCCCTACCTCGCGATGGGCGCGTCGGTCTACGCGGGAGTCGACTACGAGCGAATCCTCGCGCAGGCCGAGCGCGACGCGGACGTCGTGCTGTGGGACGGCGGGAACAACGATTTGCCCTTCTTCCGCCCCGACCTCCACGTGGTGCTGGTCGACGCTCATCGACCCGGCCACGAGATCGCGTACCACCCGGGCGAGACGAACCTTCGGATGGCCGACGCGATCGTGATCAACAAGGTCGACACCGCCGAAACCGAGCAGGTCGACGCGATCCGGGCGCGTCTCACGGCGCTCCGGCCCGACTGCCCGGTCGTGCTCGGGGAGATGCCCGTCGCGGTGAGCGACCCCGATCGGGTCCGTGACGCCCGGGTCGTCATCGTCGGGGACGGGCCCACCCTGACCCACGGCGGCCTGGCGACCGGCGCGGGCAGCGTGGCGGCGAAGTCGTGCGGAGTCGCCGAGATCGTCGACGCGCGACCGTGGGCCGTCGGACGCGTCGCCCAGGCCTACGCGGAGTACCCCCACCTCGGGCCCGAAGTACCCGCCCTCGGATATGACCCGGAGCAGATCCGCGACCTCGAGGCAACCCTCGCGCGGGTCGAAACGGACGTCATCCTCGACGCGACGCCGGCCTCGCTCGCGGATCGGGTGCGTCTCGACAAGCCCGTGGTGCAGGTCGAGTACCGCTTCCGACCACGGGGCGACGAGTTCGACCACATGCTCGAGCGCTTTCTCGAGCGGGGCGTGTGAGCCGGAGCACGCGGGCGTCGAGGTGGGTCGTGGCGCTGGGAGGCAACGCCCTCCTCCGGCGGGGCGAGATCCCGAGCGCCGAGACCCAGCGCCGGAACCTCGTGCGGGCCGCAGACGTCCTCGCCCGGATCGCTCGGGAAAGCGAACTGGTCGTGACGCACGGCAACGGTCCCCAGGTGGGCCTGCTCGCGCGGATGAGCGAGACCGGAGAGGGCCCGCGCTTGCCCCTCGACGTCCTCGGCGCCCAGACCCAGGGCATGATCGGCTACCTGATCGAGGACGAGCTTCGCGATCGACTGGGCGACACACGGGAGGTGGCCACGCTGCTCACCCAGGTCGCGGTCGACGCTGCCGACCCTGCCTTCGCTTCTCCGCAAAAACCCGTCGGCGCCGTCCACGCGCGGGACGAGGCCGATCGGCTCGCCACGCGGTACGGCTGGGCGTTCGCGCCCGACGGCGACGGGTGGCGCCGCGTCGTGCCGTCCCCCGAGCCGGTCCGCATCCTCGAACAGCGCTCGATCGAGCTCCTCCTCGCGGCGGATGTCGTCGTCGTGTGTGCCGGGGGAGGAGGAGTTCCGGTCGTGGCCGAGCCGGGTGGCGGCTGGCGGGGGGTCGAGGCCGTGGTCGACAAGGACCTCGCGGCCGCCCTCCTGGCCGATCGACTGGCGGCGAACGGTCTGTTGTTGCTGACCGACGTGGACGCGGTGTACCGCGACTGGCCTACCCCCGCGACGCATCCAATCCGGGAGGCAACCCCCGCGTCGCTGCGCAGCGAGCGCTTCGCGGCGGGCACGATGGGCCCCAAGGTCGAGGCCGCGTGTCGGTTCGTCGAGTCGCGAGCCGGACGGGTCGCGTCGATCGGCGCGCTCGAGGACGCGGCGGCCGTGCTGCGCGGAGACGCGGGCACGCGGGTCGTTGCCGACTGAGCGGCACCGTCAGACGACGCTCTCGCCGCCGCGGCGGTCGCTCCCCCCGCGTTGCCCTACCCTCCCGCGTTCGTTTGCACGCGGGGGCTGTCGACCGAGATGAACTGGAACGCCGTCGGCGCCGTCGGGGAGGTGGTGGGTGCCATCGCCGTGGTGCTCACCCTGATCTATCTGGCCCACCAGGTGCGTCTCGGCCGGCTCGCCACCGAGGCGGCCTCGGTCGACGCGCTGGCGGCGGGCTGGAACACGCTGAACGTTCACCTGCTCTCCGACCCGGCGCTGATGCGGGTCTACGTCGAGGGTTTCGCCGACCCAGAGGCGCTCTCGGAGCTCGAACAGGCGCAGCTCGTGATCATGGCGCAGTCCTACATCAACCACTTCCAGGCGGTGAACAAACGCTACGACGCCGGGCTGCTCCCGGGCAACGAGTTCGAGGTGCAGGCCGCGGGCATCAGCCAAAACTCCCCGGGCGGCCGCTGGGTGCTCGAGCGCTGCGGCATCACCCCCGACCTCCTCGCGGTGACCGACCGCCACCGCGGGGCGCCCCGGCCCGACGGATTCGTCGGAATCCGAGACGGCGCGCCCCGGACCTGACGACCGTCCGCCCCCGTTTCATCCCCTCCGAGGAGGTGCCCCGTGTACGACCACTTCACCGTCGACCACCGCGATCGCATCGCGACCCTCACGCTGAACCGCCCCGAGAAGCGCAACCCGATCAACGAGGCGATGCTCGCCGAGTTCGAAGACGCGCTGTGCCGGGTCCGCGACGACGCCGCGGTGCGGGCGCTCGTGATTACGGGCGCCGGCCCGAGCTTCTGCGCTGGGGCCGACCTCTCGGTGTTTCGCGACGTGGACGATCCCGTCGAGCGGCGCCGTCTCTTCACCGAGGCACGCACCCGACGCATCCGCGTGATCACGCGCACCTTCAGCATGCTCGAGAACCTCGAGCAGCCCACGATCGCCGCGGTGAACGGACCCGCGGTGGGGGGCGGCTGGGGCCTCGCATTGGCCTGCGACTTCCACCTGGCCGTGCCGGCCGCGCGCTATTGGTTCCCCGAAGTCGACCTCGGGGTGCCCCTCAGCCTGGGCTCCTCGGCGCGGCTCTTCGCCATGGTGGGCACGGCCCGGGCGAAACGCATCATCCTCACCTGCAGCCGTCACAGCGCCCAGGAGCTCTACGACTGGGGGACGATCCACCGCGTGGTCGAGCCGGAGAGCCTTCTCCCGGCCGCCCACGAGCTGGCCCGCGAGCTCCTGGCAAAATCGCCCCGGGCGGTGAGCGCCGCCAAGCTCACGGTGAACACCCTCGCGGCCGTGGCCGCGCGCGAAGCGAACTACTTCGACGCGTCGCTTTTCCTGCACCGGGGAGAGGGCCCCGTCGAGTGAGCCCCGTCCCGTGAGCGCGAGTGCCCCGAGCGACTCCGCAGCCCTCGTCCGCGTCGCCCCCGCCCTCTTCGTCTTTCTGTGGTCGACGGGCTACGTCGGCGCGCGCTTCGGCCTGCCCCACGCCGACCCGATGACCTTCACGGCGATCCGCTTCGCGATCGTGGCCGCGCTCCTCGCGGTCTTCGTGCGCGCGACCGGCCGCGCGCTACCCCGGGAGCCCCGGATGTGGGGGCACCTCGCCGTGTCGGGGATCCTGATCCACGCGGGCTTCATCGGCGGCATCTTCATCGCGATCGACCGGGGCACCGACATCGGGGTGGCAGCGCTGATCGCGGGGGTGCAGCCGCTGCTCACCGCGGTGCTCGGCGTCGCGCTGCTGGGCGAGGCCTTGCGTGGGCGGCAGTGGGCGGGCTTCGCCATCGGCTTCTTCGGCTTGAGCTTCGTCGTCCTCCAGAGTCTCTCCCTCGGCGCGCTCCCCCCGGTGGGCCTGGCGGCGAGTGTCGTCGCGCTACTGGGCATCACCCTGGGCACTCTCTACCAAAAACGCTTCGTCGTGGGGATCGACCTCCTCGCCGGCTCCTCTCTCCAGTTCGCCGCGGCCTTCGTCCCCTGCGCCGGGTGGGCGCTGCTCCTCGAAGAGCGGGCGATCGAGTGGAATCTCACCGTAATCCTCGCGCTCGTGTGGCTCTGCTTCGCGCTCTCGATCGGCGCGATCTCGATCCTGCTCGTGCTGATCCGCCGCGGCGCCGCCTCCACCGTCTCGAGCCTCTTCTACCTCGTCCCCCCGGTCACCGCCGCCCAGGGCTACCTGCTCTTCGACCAGCGTCTCACCCCCCTCCAGCTCGCCGGTATCGCCGTCACCGCGATCGGCGTCGCGATGATCAACGTCGGCGACCCGGCGCCCGCCCGGCGTCGCTGAACGCGCCGCCGATCCTCGGAGCGGGCTGTGAATGAGCCCGCGAGCGGCCCGCAAAGGCGAAGGCCACGGCAACGCGGATCCTCTGTGTAGGTGAGCCCGCCTAGCCCGCGTCCTCTAGCCAGAGCGCGCCGTCGGGGCCGGACCGGACGACCGGGGCGGGATCGAGACGGAGCGGACGCCCGTCCGCCGAGCGACCGCTCTGCACGTCGAAACGGTAACCGTGCCAGGGACAGACGACACAGCCGTCTTCGACGGGCGCGCGGTCGAGGGGGCCGTAGAGGTGGGGACAGCGCGCGGCGTGCGCGAGCCAGGCGCCGTCGTGTTCGCGCACCCGGTACGAGCGTCCCTTCCAGGTGACCATCACGGGCGCGCGGCGGCGGAGCTCGTCGGGAGGACCGAGACGCAACGTCTCGTGCCCCTCCGGCGGGGAGACGAGCGCGCCGAGCTCGGCGGCGCGCCGCACCATCATCGACTCGTCCTCGTCCCAGAGCTGGCGGTAGAGCGCGATGTAGCCGGCCCCCATCTGCTCCACGATCGCGGGATCGGCGCGCGGCACCAGGAACTCCACGGCGACATCGGTGGCGGCGGCGGAGCGCTCTCGCACCTCGGTCCACACCTCGGCGCCCTGCAACACGCCCTCCACGGTGCGCGCCACGTAGCGGGACGCCGCGTCGTCGATGCGGAGCTCGACGACGATCTCGCCACCCAGGGTCCCGTCGTCGCCGGATCGAAGCCCGATCCGCGCCGCCCCGCCCCAGGCCCCTTCATCGAGGAGCGCGATCGACGAGAAGCTCGAGCGGTGCAGCCAGGGCAAGTGCTCCCAGTCGCGGACGTTCTCCCAGACGCGTTCGGCGTCGGTGGGGATGCGGCGGTCGTACGTCGCGGCGCGGACGAGCTCCATCCGGGGCAGCCTACCCACTCGGCGTCGGCTGCGCTGCGCCGTCGTGGGGTGGGCTGCGGTAGCGTCGCGGGGAGCCCAGAGGAGTGTGACCATGATCCCCGCGGATGAGACCTTCGACGGCACCTGGCCTTTCGCGCCCCGCTTCAGCGACGCGCCGGGCTTTCGCATGCACTACGTCGACGAGGGCCGCGGCGACCCGATCGTGTGTCTGCACGGCGAGCCCACCTGGGGCTACCTCTACCGGCACATGATCCCGCCGCTGGCGGAGACCCACCGCGTCGTCGTCCCCGACCACATGGGCTTCGGCAAGAGCGAGACCCCGCAAGATCGGGTCTACACCCTGAAGACCCACGTCGAGAACTTCACGGCGCTGATGGACGCCCTCGATCTCCGCGACATCACCCTCGTGCTCCAGGACTGGGGCGGGCCGATCGGCTGTCAGTTTGCGATCCGCCACCCCGATCGGGTGAAGCGGCTCTTTCTCGCGAACACGGTGGCCGGCTACGGCGTCGACCCGGCGAAGATGGCCGCGTCGGATTGGTTCCAGTGGATCGCCGGCGGCCTCGAGAACGGGCGCACCGAGACGGTGCTCCACGAGCTCGGCAGCACGGTGCTCTCGGTGATGAAGCTGATCGGCTTCACCGCCAACGTCGACCGCACCTGGATCCGCGCCTACAGCGCGCCCTTCCCCACCCGGGAGTCGTGTATCGGGGGCTACGAGTTCCCGATCGACGCGATCCAGGGCCGCTTCGTGCCCTACGTCGAAGAGATGGCGCCGAAGCTCGACGTGCTGTCGGCGATCCCCGCGATGTACAGCCACGGCCTCGAAGACCGCGCGATCAGCCCCGAGATGGCGATCGACGCCTTCCGCACGGTCTGGCCCGATGCGCCGGTGGTGCCCCTCGCCGGGGTGGGGCACTTCTGCCAGGAAGACGCGCCGGCGACCCTGGTGGCGATGCTCCAGGCCTTCATCCAAACCACGCGCTGAGCGAGCGCCGGCCCGGCGCTCGCGGTTACTGCGCGGTGCGGAAGCGCGAGCGCTGAACCAGGGCGATCGCCGCGAGCGGCGCCACCACGGCGATCGCCGCGACAGTGAGGAGCAGCACCCCGAGCTCGCCGTAGTCGGCGGGCACCTCGAGGACACCGCTCTCGCGGTCGCGCACCTCGCGGGTCACGAGAAAGAGCTGGTTCAGGTACTTGGTGCCGAGACTCGCCGTCGAGAGCGCCAGGTTGGTGAACGAGGCCATCACCGCGAAGAAGGTCGCCTTGAGATCGACGGGGGCGTTCTTCGCGATCCACGCGAGCATCGGGATCATCGCAATCTGGGCGAGGGGCGATTCGATGGCGGCGTCGAGGAGCGCGATAAAGCGGGCGTCCACCACCCCTCCACTCCACCGCGCCGTCCACTCGTGGATCCCGTAGTAGAGCCCGAGGTTGGGCAGCGCGAGCGCGCCCCCCGCCACCGTGAGCAACGCCACGACGTAGGCAATCGACCGGGTCGCCATCACGGGGCGCAGCACGACCATCCCCACCAACGCGAGACACGAGGTGATGAGGGTCAGCACCGCGAGGAACTGGGGGTCGAAGCCCAGAACGTCGATCTCGAACCACACGAGCCCTGGACCCGGGAGTGGCACGGCGCGGAACACGAAGAGGATCACCGCCGTGCCGAGCAGCGCGCGCCGCGCCGCGGGGTCGAGGACGCGCAGCAGTCGCTGCATCAAGAAGCCAATGATGCCGAAGGAGCCCGCCCAGACGATCTCCTGGGCGTAGGGCACCTGGGCGAGCGCCACGCCCAGGGTGAAGACGGCGAAGGCGAGGCCGCCACCGAGGATCCACCAGTTCGGACGGGTCGGCTCCCCGGGCTGGAAGAGAAGGCGCCGGATCTCCGCCGCGTCGACGCCGGCGCGGCGCATCGCGGCGGCGCGGCGCCGCAGGCTGAGCCCGCCCAGGGCGACGCCGAGGACGGAGACGACCGGGATCGCCAGCGCAAAGAGATAGACCTGGGCGTAGACGTCGCGCCGCTCGTCCTGGCTCATGGCCTCGACCCCCGAGAAGAGGCCGATGTTCACGGCGGCGACGAGGATCAATCCGCTCAGGATCGCGATGCGACCCAGGGTCTGCATCGTGGTGTGCATGACCTTTACCGCGGCGTCGCTGTAGGGCGCGCCCCGCGCGTCGACCGTCGGCACCGCCTCCACCGTCATCGCGTCGGCCACGACGTCCTGGACGACGTACCCGGTGGGGGCGAGCAGCGCGCTCGCGACGAACCACGCCTCGACCGCGGCGACGCGCGCCATCGCCTCGGTGTGGGCGATGAGCGCGTACATGATCGTGACGGACAGGGCGATCAGCGCGGCGCCCGCGACGACCAGCCAGGCCTTGTAGCGCCAGATCAGGTCGACCAGGTGGCCGAGAGGCATCTTCATCGCCCAAGGAAGACCCGCCCAGAACCCGAGGCCGGCGAGAAAGGCCGCCGAGAGCCCGAGGTACTCCTTGATGAAGAAGGTCCCGACGATGCCGGTCAGCCCCGAGATCCCGGCGGCCAGATAGACCATCAGCGGCGGCAGGTAGGACCAGCGCATCTGACGGCCGAGGTCGAAAAGCGTCGCGTCGACGGCGCGCCAGAGGGCCCGCAGCATCTGCGCAGGGTGACCCAAGGGCCTCCGGGGTCCAAGAGGACCGGACCGCGCTCGGCGTTGCCCCGGAGGGAGATGGCCCCGGGGAGAGGGCCTCCTAGCGGCGCTGGAACCCGGTCCAGAGCACCCGGGTGAAGCACCGCGAGCAGACGACCTGCCAGCCGATCACCGCGGGGTCGGAGGCGGGACGTCGACACTGAGCGCAGCGCTGGGCCATGCGGCAACCTCCTCTGGAAGAGATCTGGTGCCCGAAGCAGAGGTTGTCCAGCCCCGTTAGGGGGTTTTTTTTGGACCCCGGCCGAGTGCGCCGGACGGCGTGTTGGCGACCGCGCGGGCCCCGTGGTAGTTCGGACGCGCAACTCCACCGGGGGCCCCGATGACCACCACCGATGAGCTCGAGGAGCTGGAGAGACGCCGGGCGTTGGGACGGCAGATGGGGGGCGAAGAGTCGGTCGCCTTCCACCACGGCCGCGGCAAGCTCACCGTCCGCGAGCGCCTGGCGCTGCTCGTCGACGACGGCTCGCTCCGCGAGTTCGGCTACCTCGCCGGCAGCGCGAGCTACGACACGCAGAACACCCTCGAGCACTTCACCCCGCGCGGGGAAGTCAACGCCATGGCCCAGGTCGACGGGCGCAAGGTGGTGGTGAGCGGCGGCGACTTCACCGTGCGCGGGGGGTCGGCGAGCAGCGTCCACGGTGGCCTCGGCGAAGAGCTGGGCCCCGCCGAACGCGCCCGGGAGTGGCGTCTGCCCTACATCCGTCTGCTCGACGCCGCCGGCGGCAGCGTGCGGGGTTTCGAGGAGATCGGGCGGACCTACGTTCCCGACGGCAACTCCTTCACCCTGCCCGACGTCGAGTTGCTGAACACCGTGCCCGTGGTCTCTGCGGTGATGGGCTCGGTGGCGGGGCTCCCCGCGGTGAACGCGTGCATGGCCCACTGGAACGTGATGGTGGAGGGCACCTCCCAGATCTTTCCCGGCGGCCCGCCCGTCGTGAAGGCCGCCCTCGGCTACGACATCAGCAAGGAGGAGCTCGGCGGCCCGGAAATCCACACCCGGGTCAGCGGCTGTGTCGACAACCTGGCCGCGGGCGAGGAGGACGCGCTCGCGCAGATCCGCCGCTTCCTCTCGTACCTGCCCCCGAACGTGTGGGAGCTTCCACCGGTGGCGCCCTGCGACGATCCCGCCGGACGGCAGGAGGACGCCCTCCTGTCCATCATCCCGCGCGAACGCCGGCGCGCCTACAAGGTCCGCAAGGTGATCGGCCTCGTCGTCGACCACGCTTCCTTCTTCGAGATCACGGGGGGCTACGGCCGCACCCAGGTGACGGGGCTCGCACGGGTGAAGGGCCAACCTGTCGGCGTGATCGCGAACGACGGCATGGTCTACGGGGGCGGCATGTCGGCCGACGGCGCCACCAAGATCCGCCGCTTCGCGGAGCTGTGCGACGCCTTCCACCTGCCGATCGTGAGCCTGGTGGACGAGCCCGGCTTCATGATCGGCCCGGACGCCGAGCGCGCCGCCACCATCCGCCACGGCATGGAGGCCATGTTCGCGGTGCTCCAGACGCGTGTACCCTGGCTCGCCTTCGTGTTGCGCCGGAGCTTCGGCGTGGCCCAGGGCATCCACTTCGGCCCGGGCTGCACGGTGCTGGCGTGGCCGTCGATGCAGAGCGGAGCGCTTCCGGTGGAGAGCGGCGTGCACCTCGCCTTCGGCAAGGAGATCGCCGAGGCCGGGGACCCGGAAGCCCGGCGGCGCGAGCTCGAGGAGGAGATGTTCGCGGCCCAGTCGGTCCATCCCCGCGCGGAGGAGTTCGGCGTGCACGACCTGATCGATCCGCGCAAGAGCCGCCCCTTGCTATGCGAGTGGATCGACGAGATCCGGGAGCAGCTCCGCCAGAGCGTCGGTCCGCGCGCCTACTCGATGCGGCCCTGACGAGGGCCGGCGCGATGCAGCGGGTCGTCTCCTACGACTTCCGCGCGCCCGCGTTCGGCGCGTCCTCCCGCGAGCTGTTCGCCTGCGCCCTCGACCAGGTCGCCTGGGCCGACGAGCTGGGCTTCGACACCGTCGGCCTGGGCGAGCACCACGGCTCGGACGACGGCTACAATCCCTCGCCGCTCATCGTGGCGGCGGCGATGGGCGCCCGCACGAAGCGGATCCGGCTGCGCCCCTCCGTGCTGCTGGCGCCATTCTACGATCCGATGAAGCTGGCCGAGGATGCCGCCGTGACCCAGCTCGTCTGCGGCGGCCGCCTCGAGCTCGGGATCGGTGCGGGCTACCGGCCCAGCGAGTTCGAGACGTTCGGGCGCAAGCTCGAGGACCGCTGGCGGGTGATCGGCGAGGTCATCGCGCTGCTGCGGCTCGCCTGGACCGGCGAGCCCTTCATCTGGGAGGGGCGCCGCTGCCAGCTGACGCCCGCACCGGACCCGCCGCCGCCGATCCTGCTCGGCGGGAGCTCCGCCGCCGCGGCCCGCCGCGCCGCGCGCATCGCCGACGGCTGGTTCCCGCCGCTCGAGCCCAGGCTCTGGCCGCCCTACCGCGAGGCGTGTCTCGAGCTCGGCAAACCGGACCCGGGGCCCTACCCGCGGCACGGACCGATCTTCCTGTGGATCGCGAAGGACGTCGGCCGGGCCTGGGAGCGCGTGCTGCCCCACGTGCTGCACCAGCTCCGCTCCTACGCCAGCTGGACCGCCGAGGCCTTCGGTCACGCCGCCGGGCCGTACGCCAGGGACGTGGACGAGGAGTCGGTGCGCAGGAGCGACGCCTACCAGGTGCTGACACCCGAGGACGCGCTGGCGCTCGCCGAGGACCTCGGCTTCCACAGCGTCTTCTA